>Ga0134124_10000462_pt1 | contig 34376 bp, 33 predicted proteins | sample KB304_FD_96880 | JGI IMG/M metagenome (GOLD analysis project Ga0134124, IMG submission 96880) | Terrestrial soil microbial communities without Nitrogen fertilizer from Kellogg Biological Station, Michigan, USA - KB3-0-4 | ecosystem: Environmental > Terrestrial > Soil > Unclassified ... | reverse complement strand
TTGGAGTTCATCGACGTTCACAACGAACAGCCCAAGCCCTTTGTGTGGACCAAGAGTGCCGATGCCATTCTCAACAGCATTGGCCGGTTCGCTTCCCGCACTATGGCTGCGCATGGTACAACAAATATGTCAGAAATCAATGACTCAGGAGACTAGCGCAGGCTGCCGTAAATGATCTCGTGGGCACGCGCATGCTCTCATCGTCGGGATATCGGATCCATTTACGTGGGGATTGTCCCGCGTTGGAGGAACTGCTGGGCGCATCCACAAGCAAGGCAGCTTCTAGCTGTACTTATGCTTGTTCGTCGACACGGTAACCGCTTCTCTAACTTCGTACCACTTCAATTTGGATTACCCTAACCTGCTCGGCCCTTTCGTTCAATTCAAGCAAGGACATTCCCTACTGCTATTTTTGACAGCTTCCTCCAATCTCCCTGCCTGTTCTAATGCTGCTTCTTTTTGAACGCGAGGAGGACAAGTGCCTATCCGAAAATCATTAACCTTCATCCTCAAGTTCTGTCCGATCTTGTATGTGATGACCATCCTCGGAGCGTTCTCCCTGCCTGAAACAGCGCGAGGGCAGGGCTTGGAGGTGGGCGGCGGGTGGTCTCACGTAACCGGGGATTTCGGCACGGACGGGTTCAACGTTGGAGCGGCGTGGTGGTTCACCAAGAGAGTGACCATGGCAGCCGACTACGACTCCACTTGGGATACGTCGTCGCTGACCAATTTCGCTTTCACTCAAGTCGGGGGTATTGCGACGAAGAGCCACCTACAGAGTTTTATCGTCGGCCCCCGGGTCTTTTTTTCTACGAAGTGGACTGACAAACACAAGCTGAATCCTTTTGGCGAGGCACAGTTCGGGGTCTCGCATCTCAGTCAAGACGTAGAACAAGTTGGCGTGCCAACCCTCTCCGCTTCCGACAGCGGTTTTACTTGGATGTTAGGCGGCGGCGCCGACTATTTGTTCAGCTCTCGTTGGTCGGGACGCGCGAACGTCGATTTTCTGAGGACGCATTTGGCGAATGAAGGGCAAAGCCGGCTGAGGCTGGTCCTCGGGATCAGGTACACATTCGGGAGCCGAGAGAGAACGACTGCTGCTGCTCCCCATCCTGCACCTTCGCGAATTGCAACCCAACACGCAAGCAACTCAGCAACGCTGACCGACTTGGAATACCGGTGGGCCAACGCCCTACAAAGCGGTGACACCGCGGCCCTAGAAAGCATTCTCGGCGACGCGTATGTAGACGCAGATGAAATGGGGCGTCGTACAGACAAACAGGGACTGCTCGCGGCGGTAAGATCGGGCGATCTGAAAATGAATTCGATCAAATTATCTGGCTTGCAGGTATACGAATTCGGTACGACGGCAGTGGTTACTGGCCGAGCCACACAGGATGGCAGCTACAAGGGACAACCACTTAGTGAGTCGGTGGTTTTTACCAATACTTTCATCATGCATCAGGGCTCGTGGAGGGCTTTAGGCTCACATCGATCTGCATCGCACGACGTCCCCAGCTCCCAATGAACTCCTTGAATCACTCGCGGAGTTATTGTGAAACCGGGGAGCTCATCCGGGCGATTCTGTCAGAGTCGGTCGGGCAAAACAAAGGCTACAGATCGCTCGTTTTGCCGCTCAATAAATGGGCCGTTTATAGGCTTTCGTGACCGAGCTGCGGAATCGCTCGGTAGTCCGACACTGCGTCCAACAAGAGAACACAAATAGCTTCAGTCATTGATTCCGCGGTTGAGCAATACTTTGTAGCTTTCTGTGCACCACCGTCATCGCGCAATAAGAAGTAACCACGGTGTTCCGATCGCCAAGAATACTAGCAAACAGAAACTCGTGGTCAGCAGGCCAAGTCGGTAAAGCTCGCCTTGCGTGAGGTAACCGCTCCCGACAAAGATGACATTTTGGCTTCCGCCCTGAGGGGTGATCGTGGAGAAGTAGCTGCTGGCAAAGAGGAGGGCAAAGGCCATGAGGGGGGCGGAAACGCCGGTCTTCACGCCGACCCCCAGGAAGACATCGAAGAGGGCCAATATTTGCGCCGTTTGACTGACAAACAGGTAATGCATCAGCACATAAAGTACTAGCAGAACAACATAGGCATTAGGCCAGGTCATGCCTCCGAGCAGCGACGTTAGCCGCCCTCCGACATAGCCCATGAAGCCGAGCTCATTTAACTGTCCGCTCAAGGCAAAGAGCACTGCCAGCCAGATGAAGGTCACCAGGGTACCGCCCTGCAGGTTGATGTCGTCAAGCGTGAGGACCTTGGTAGCAAGGAGCGCGCCCAGACCTGCGAAGGCCACCGCAGCAAGACTCAAGTTCAGTGTTCCCGCCATCACCCATCCAGTCACCATAAGTGCAAAGGCCACTGCGACAATCCACTCGTCTCGCGTAAGCGATCCCATTGTGCGCAGGGCGTCGCGTGCGGCCTTGGGTGCATCGGGAGTATTGGTCAAGCCGGGCGGAAACAATCTGTAAAGGACGAGGGGAAGCAATGCGATCATCGTCAGCACCGGTAGCGATGCCGCAACTATCCACGAGCCAAAGTTGATCTTCACACCGTAGTGCTCCGCCAACGTGACAGCGATGGGATTGCCGGAGGTGGCGGTGAGCCACAGGGCTGACGAAACGCTGAGGCTGGCCATTCCACAGAGCATCAGGTAGCCACCCATCCGGCGACTCCTCTGGTCGTCCGGCAAGGAGCCGGAATTCTGGGCGAGGGACAGAATGATGGGGTAGATCACGCCACCGCGCGCCGTGTTGCTCGGAAACGCCGGTGCGATCATGGCATCAGTTAGAAAGATGCTGTAGCCCAACCCGAGCGTGGAACGCCCAAATGTACTGACAACTAGGAGGCTGATGCGCCGTCCGAGGCCCGATTTTACGACCGCGTTAGCGACAAGAAAGGCGACGACTACGAGGAGCACGCTCGCGTTGGCGAATCCAGCAAAGGCCTTGGCGGGATCAACCGTCCGAGTAAGCACCGCAGCAGATACCGCCAGTAGCGAGGCCGTCAAGAGTGGAAATGAGTTCAGAATGACGGCGAAGATCGCCCCCGCAAATATGGCAAAGAGATGCCAAGCCTCTCTAGTCAACCCGTTCGGTATCGGTGAGAACCAAATGCCAAAGGCCAGGGCGAACGACAGGGCTTGTTTGAGCAGCACATTCCGGAAACTGGTAGTGGCTGCGTTCATGGGTTGTGTTCTCCGGAGGGCGCGGCAGTCGCTGATACTAAGCGCGCCCAGCCCTTAAGGTCGACGGCCCGTCCGCCAACCGTGCCATCCTCGGACGCAACGATGAACCGCCATTGAAAAGAGTACTCGCCAGTTACTCCAGCGTAACGGCCTGTCCCCCCCACGATGGTGCCAACGATATGGTTCCCGGTTGCAACGAATTCACCCTTCAATTCGCTATAAACCTTATCGCCGCGGTCGTCCGTCCAGACGCACCGGCCTTGCATGCCTGCAAGAGTGTCTGTAAAGCCTATTGCCTGCGCTTGGAATCCAACTCCAAGCCCATTGTCACCGATCAAGAGCAGCGACCCGGAGAGGTCGAAGATCGAGGAGCGATGATCGAATCCCAGATTGAGCGTTTGTCGCATACCTGAGGCAGACCAAGTACCTTCGAAGGTTCGCAAATCAGCTGTTGAGGGACTTCCTGGAGAGGAGACTGTCGGTTGGTTGCAGGCGGCCGCGAACAGCAGTGAAGCCAGTGGCACGCAGCGTCGCGCAAGCAGACCCTTTCGAAAGAGGACGAAACTAACCGGCAGCTGTAAAGCAACCTGAAAACCACCCATGCAGCGGTGAAGCAGGCCACGGACTCGCTGAAAACTACTTCGGCAGCTCCCCAGAATCCGGTCCTCGCAGACTTTCTTGGTCATTCGAGTGGTCGGCCCAGTCAGTTATATCCGTAGTTTGGATTCCATCAGGCTCCGAAACCACTCCGGAACGTCTCTTGCAACTCGCGTCGGGCTTGAGCTTTAAACGGTCGCGACGGCAAAGTAACATAGGACATGTACGGATCACCCGCGAGCGCAAATAAGGTGATTTCAGAGAACAAGTTGAGCGACATGCTGCTGGGTCTCCAGCCAAGAATGATCTTCATTGCATGTCTGGCCGGCCACTGATACTTTTGCCAGTACCCGTGATTGCTATCGAGGTTAATCTATCTAAAATGAAGTTGCCTTCAGGAGTGGCCCGGTGAGATCCCCTAAACCCTGATCATCTTCTCGCCGAGCCACTCCCCAACCTCCACCTGAAGGGCCAGGGCAAGCGCGCTTAGCGCGCGGATAGAGTACGGTCTGCTCGAGCAGCGCGGAAGACGCTAGAACGCTCGGACTTAAACGTTGAGTGCCAGGCGGTTAGTCCACTTGCGCTAAGGAGAATCCCGAATTACGGCGCTAAGTTCATCCTGTCTAGCGCGGCGCACCAGTTGGGGTCTAGTGGGGACACGGTTTGTGTGGAGACCGTTGCGAGGATCTTACCTGTTTGACTTTTCCTTCGGTTATCTAGTTCGCCTGCTACAACAAGGTTGACATCGCATCGTTCGCTAGGGCACGCGCATCTTAGCCTCGCCGACTTCCAAGCTCAAAGCGATCACCAAATAGTGAAAGTTTGTCGCTGCCCCGCTGAGATAGGTCTGCTGGGCTCGGCCGTTCCAGCGCTACATGCAAAGGGTAGGGGAAACAGAGCTAACGACATCGTCTTTATCCTTGCCAGTGTCCCCCGTCTGATAAGTTCATGGAAAGCAGTGCTTACTATTTCTTTGTTGGGAAGGCCCAATCAGGCTGTTGAATTCCCCACTTCGATATCTAAAAGGTGCCGCAATGCCCTGCCGCGAAATTTTGCGCGATTTTTCTCGCAGGGTCTAAAACCAGAGTTGAAGGAGACGAAATTGAGTCCCAGTTCGAACCGGGCCCAAAGCCGATGCTCGACGATCTGCTTTTCGATTTCCTCAACATTCATGAACAAAGACTGATGCGGATATGAAAAAGGCTGATCCGGAGCTCCGAGGCGGTCAGAGGACTGCAGCGTTGGTGCTACAGCATGTTGTTGTTGCGAGGTGCCTCCCTGGCGTTTGACAGAATGGAGTCGGCGGGGTATAGGTGGTTGAAAATATAGGGTTCGGGGGTTCGATGCCAACCAAATGGGGAGAAGTGTTTTTTCTTGTGCCTGGCTTCATCATCTGGGTGATGGGTGTTCCTTCTGCTTGCGCACAAGTGGGCCCTCAGGCACGCATCGTGGCAAACGTTGAACTCGTACAAGTACCAGTAGTCATTTTCGACGATAAAGGTACCGTCGCCACCAACCTCAAAAAGGGCGATTTTCGTCTCTTCGAAGATGGAGTTGAACAGAAAATCCTTTACCTTGAGCGGGATCGAGTACCGGTTTCATTCGTGATTCTTGCGGACCTGAGTTCGAGCATGACAAGAAAAATCCCGTTCGTCCAGGAAGCGACTTTGTCGCTGCTTGACCCAATCGAAGGACCTCAACGGGACAGTGATGAATACTCCGTGTTGAGCATCGGGAAGCGATCCAGGCAGCTTTTGTCCTTCACCCATGACCACCACGACCTCGAGCGCCGACTGCCGCTACTGCTGACTGCAACTAACGAGAGTACGGCTCTATTTGATGGGATCTGGTTGGGGGTGATTACCGCGCGACAGGAAGCAGCGAATCAACGGCGGGCTATGATTATAATTACCGACGGTGGAGACAATCACAGCCGTTATAATCTGGCAGAAACAAGAAGGCTTCTGGAGGAGGCCGACGTCCCGGTTTTTGCTGTCATGGCAGGGCCATCGTTCGAGCTCCCTACCATCTTTCTTCCACAAGACAAGAAACGGAACCGATTCCCTACGGGAAGGGGATCAAACCCACATTTTCCCAACTTTCCTATAGCAATTCCGGGAGACGATCATATCGGTCCTGCCGAACGGCGCGGTCCTCACAATATGAAGGCACTGACGGAAGCAACGGGGGGTGGTGTCTTCACCGCCCGGGATGAAGGCGACCTTCCGCGCATCGTTCGGACAATCGGGCTAGCATTGCGATATCTATACGTTCTCACATACAGACCAATTCGCGATCCGGTGTCAAAAGACAATCGACAGGGGGTTGCAGGGGGTCACAGTTTGCACAAGATTCGCATCGAACTCCAACCGAGAGAAAAGTTTGAACGATACAGCGCACCTTACTACAAACGCGCCTATCGTAGCGTCGAATGAACAGATAATTCGGTGTTGCGCTAAGAGGGGGGGCCTACCCAATCCGGATCCTTCAGGTTCCACCCGCCACCAAGGGCCTTATAGAGTTGCACGACGACCGTACGCCGGTTGAGTTCAGTGAAAGCGAGAGCATTTTATGCGGGGTACAGTTGCAGCTGAGCGTCGAGAACTTCAAAGTAGCTGGCTTTGCCAGCAATGTAACGCTGCAAAGAAACCTTGACGGACTCCTGGTAGGCTTGCACGGCGCGAGCCTGTTCCGCGCGAATCGCCTCGTATTTGGTCCGAGAGATTAAGACATGCCAAGGTAATCAAAGCCCATATCGGGCGGCATGGTCTGGGCAAAAACTTCTTCCATTGCAGTCATGGCTTGGGCAGAGCTGTAACCGGTATTGGCGGTGGCATTGATTTGTGCGCATCGAAACAGGTTATAACGCAGCGTGAATTCAGGGCCGACCCGGCGATCGATCGAGATCACTGCGGCCAGCGGCACCATGTTGCCGGCGCTATTGCGGACGTAAAACTGACCCAAGTTCTCTGCGCGCGTTCGATAGTCACCTTCGGCTTGAATGTAAACTTGCCACTGGCGGCCGAAGCGGTTGAAGTAGTTGATGAACGCGCCTCCCATAAAGGCTTGAAGAGTCTTGTACACATCACCCAGATTGACGCCTTGAGCCAAAACCTTGTCCCGCTCAACGTTGGCCCGCGCCAAAAACGGATACGCTAGCGATTCCGGGCGAACTATGCCTACATCAATCTAAACGACACAGAGGCCAGCTTAGGGCGTTTGCGGGCAGCTTCTATGAAGGTATCCACATTCTTGGCGAGGAAAGCGACGTCATGTCCCGCACGGTCCTCAAGCCATCTAGGGTGGCCACCCACTCTTTGCTGACAGGCACATCTTTCTGGATAACTTCGATGAATTCTACGGGCGGTGGACCCGGTGCAGCTTGCTGTTTGGTCTCGCATCCAGACAAGCAGATCGTCTGGACCAAAAGGGCCAGAGCGAATCGCAATGGCTTCGCTTTCATAACGCACGCTCCGCAAAGCCGAAGTGCCCGGCCTCCAAGTTTCGTACCTGCAGATTTGGAGACACGAAATCTGGCGCCGCATGCGCGTGGGCGCGACAAACAAGTAGGCGCTCACTGCTCGAGGATGGAAGGTGCTCGCCTCGACTCCCGGAATTGTCAAATGTAGCAGGCGCTTGAGGGTTGAGTTTTCGTCGAGGACATCGAGAAATGTTCGAACCAAAATGAGGCTATCTTACTCAAAGTAGCATCGTGACCACCCGTACCAATGGCAACTGCAGTTGCAGACCTTAATTAGGATGATGCCCGCTGGTGAGGCGGGCTTGATTCTTGCACTGATCTGGTGTTTTGAAGCGTAGTAAACAATTCTGTCCATCAATCCTTTAAAGCTGTAGAACCGACTGTTAATTGGAACTTCCCAGAAGTTATTTTCTGTTTGGCCGTAACAGGGAGAACGAGCCTAATTACACCAGATGATAGCTACGCCAGGCACCAGTTTAAGGAGGATCCACTATGTTCCGATCTTTACACCGATCACCTCGCCTGAGACAACAATTTCTACTCGTCGATTCTTCTGTCTGTTTGCAGGCGTGGAATTGTCGAGGACTGGAGAGGACTTGCCAAAACCCTGGGCGGTCACGCTTGCTGGTGCCAACCCCTGCTCAATAAGATAGGCGCGTACCGCCTCGGCGCGTTGGCCAGACAGCTTTTGGTTAATCTCATCGTTGCCGACGTTGTCGGTGTGCCCCTCTACTGCGAGGTTCAAGCCCGGATGTCCTAGGGCAATACCCGAGAGCTTTGCAAGTTTTTCTCTGGCCTCCGTGCGCAAATCATACTTTCCGAAATCAAACAGCACATCGCCCATGTTGACAATCAGCCCCCGAGGCGAATCTCGGGTCTCAAGAACGTGGTTAAATTGCTCGAGCAATTGTGTTCGTAGGACGTTCGCCGCCTGGCGCGATCGCTCAGCCTCAGCGCGCGCAGCTTCCTCTTTGGCCTTCAGAGCATCTGCTTCAGCTTTGGCCCTGACGGCCGCAGCGTCCGCTTCCGCCTTCATTTGTGCTTCTTTCGCAGCCGAAAAATCGGCCTGGCGCTGGGCCTCTTCGGCCGCTTTGGCTTCCGCCTCCGCTTTGGCCTTGGCGGCGGCTGCCTCTCGCTCCGCTGCTATTCGCGCTTCTTGCTGGCGTTGCGCGGCGAATGCCCGAGCATCCTCGGCAAATTGTATTGCTTGCCGCGCTTTGGACATGATCTCCTTCTTGTCCGACTTACTAGTCAGAGCATTTTCCGTCATTTGAAGGCTGGCCAGAGCCTTGGGAAAAATGTCCGGCGCGTCCGTTTCTGCCCCACGAGACTTCGCAATATCCACGGCGTTTCGCGCTTCGTAAACTTGTAGCGGAACATGCTTGAGATCTGGGGTCATAGCCAGTGGGTTTCCCAACTTCTCGTACTGCGCGCGCCTCATCAGCTTGAAATCATTGACGGGGAAAATCTGTCCCTTTGTATTCTTCCTAGTATCGTTTTCCAGGACAACCATCTCGCTGGGCGCTCGCACGGCAAAATATGGTTCCGCCGTAACAATCATGGCAAACGTCTGAGCCGGCGAGGTCACATTGAGTTTACCTTCTCCGTTCTCATTGATGAGAATCTCGCCGGTGTTGCCGGTACGCCCGTCTGGTGTGACTACCCACAAAACGTAGGTTAGAAATTCAGCGCCAAGCCTGGTGGGCTGTGTCATGTCCTTAACGGTGACCTCAACCTTCGTTGCACCTGTCTTAGCCTCGACTTTTGCCTCGCCCGAGGCTTGGGACATCAAGCCCGCGCCCTTTAGATCGACTTTGGTATTGCCACCGCCGACTCTATAACCGATTGCTTTGACTGACCTGTTAATCAAGTCAGAGCTCGGTACCTTGTCCTGCGACCGGGCCAAGGCTGGTAGAAGTACAAACAAAAGGAAAAATGGAGTCTTACTGCCGTACATAGAAATCTCGCTTCTCACCTGACTGCTCTTGTTACCAGTCTATTGTCACGAATAGGAGCTGATTCCTACTGTCAAAAAAGACAGATCGAAGAACCGGCCTGAGCCGATGCTGTACCGCTGCTTTGGAAAATCGAGGTGAAAACGAAGGTAACGCTAACGAAGCGAATCGCGAGCGTAAGGGTCCTGTTCGTATTGCCAGTTTCTGGGAACATCGGATTCTTGCCACCGGGAGCTCACCTCACCCCCGAACCCCGGTCCACATTGCTCCCCGCAACCTGCAGCCGGTTTGCACGGTGAAGAAAACCGCCCTGCCAATGGGGTCAGCTCCACCATCGTCAGAAGGGTTGGTCGCCAAATGGCATGCCGAGAGACCAGCCCTCCCGCAAAGTTGATGGTAGCGAACCAACAACTCTACGCTAGCTGTAACATCCGGCTAGCGCCAAACATGTTCCATTCCGTTCCTGACAATGCCTACCCCGGCAAGCCGGGGTTGTTGTTGATCGAAATGAGCGATTCTCACCTTACCGATTGTGTCGGACTGACGCTGGGCATCGTTGAGAAGGTAGCAACCGGAAATGGAGTCGAATCGACCCGAGATATTCTAGACTTCATCGCAATTTGGCGCAGCGGTAAGTGTGGGCCGAACAGGCCTGGCGTTGGAGGAAGTCGATAGCGAAGGTTCGGCATTTACTTTGTCCCGATAACCCTATCGTTCTTCAACTGCTTGACGAGCGTGCTGGCATATCCCTTCGCCAATTTCCCGAAGTCCTTGGAATAGACACTTTCGGTCTCTCCGCTCCAGAGGAGTTTTTCATCCTTCATGTTGTACAGGTTAAATTCGGTGCTGACGTACGTGTTTTCCTTAGTATACGAGTTGCTCGTGTAGACCTGCCCCCAGGCCATATTCCAGTACGGCCAAAAAGTGTAGTAGCCCGCCGGAGGCAGATAGTACGGCCCCGCGACAGTGGTGACTACTTCTTCGCCTTCCGTGCGCGAGGCCTTCGGCCGGATGACAAGGACGCTATCGAAATCGCTTTCCTTGATGCGCTGTTTGAGTTCGCCCTCCATCAGCTCATTGCGTGGCGGCAGCACCATGTGGCTCTTGATGCCTTGGACGCCAACCTTAGCCAGTAGTCTCTCCATTTCATCTTCAAATTCTTGTCGTATGAGGTAATTATCCATAACGCCGATCACTAGGAGTTTTTTAACCTTCGGCATTGGCTCGCCAGTGAGAACCCAACGGTGAACAATTTTGGTGCCGGCCCACAATGGAAGCGTAGCTATGAAAAGAGTACATGCGAGAGAAAAAAGGCGCGTGCTGATCGTGCGGGCGGGCATATAAGGGGTAATGGGCTGTTCGACTCGCGGCAAGTTTAACGTCATGGTCACTGCCTTCCTCGAACACTGCTGCAGATGAGTCTGCCGACGGAAACTCTTGGGTGTGCTGCGTAACCTCCTGCTGAGCGGAGCACGGCTGGACGCCACTATTCCGTGTATTGTGTAAGGAGAAGGCCGAGAACAATCAGAAGAACTGGCCAAGCCGTCCTGCAGAATTGCTGCATCCATTGTGGTGCCTTGGCGAGTCCAGCTACTCCATTGGCCAGCGCGATTCCCATACCTGTAGCCGCGAACCAACGATGTTGCTTCTGAATATTCTCCATTGCCTCCATGGCATTGGGTGCTTGCATATCGCCGCTATGAACGTGAAGCAATAGGAGAATCGCACCGGCGACACCTAACACGGGGAAAACGAAGGCAGCCGATGGCGACTTCAATCGCCCTCGCGCCCTTTGGACTTCAACCAGCCCAAGGGTCAACAGCACAACGGCGAAGATTTTGTGTTGTAGATCCTCAGTATTGTGAGTGATGCCATACCATGGAGACTGAGGACCGAAAGGCCACAGCTCCGTATCGCTAAAGATCAGAACAAAGAGCCCGGCTGCAAGGAAACATACCGGCCAGGCGTAGCGCACGAGGGCCCAGCGTTTCGCGAGATTGCTCTCCGCCAGGATAAACATTCCCGCGAGGATCACAAATATTCCCGCGAGGTGATGATTAAACTCGCTCTCCTGTTTGTCCGCAAGTCGCTTAGCCGCCTGCGCCGGGTCTTCCGGCCCAGTAGGCACTTTCATGCTCATTTCTGGCATGTTGTGCATGTCGTGCTGCTGCGGCCGCGCCAAAGGGATGAACAGAAATAAGATCGAGAGGTAAAGTATAAGCTGCTTGGTCAGCCTAAGAATTCGTATCTGGGAGCCTCCTGTGCGGGCGGCGTTGGAGGGCTTTAATGCTGGTCTGGATTTGAGGGACACCGGCTGAGACATCACCCCGGCAAAAGTATAGCGCTCATCAGAAACAGCTGCACCTGCCAAAAGTGACAGGTCTTGATCTGCAACGGATGTCTACACAGACACATTAGAACGCTTCGCCGACACCGACGCTCCAAGTATGACTATCCATACCCTGAGCGAAGTCAGCGCGAAGGTTTACACGATACTTCCTGCTGAGGGTGACCTAGCACCGGCACCACCGCTCGGCAAGAAGTGTTTGGTCTAAACGGCTGATCGCCGCCGGGCACCACTTCTCCCAATCCTCCAAACACCACGACGCCAAACCTTTTGGGTAGAGTCAGGCGATATTCCAACTGCGTGGCAACCATGTAACGGCCGAGATAGCGACCAGCAACATAGCCCCGCAATTCGCTATTTGTACCGTAGATACAGTTTCCGTAGAACGGAGGCTGCCCGCCTGTGGCGCAACCGAACCCGTTGTATGCAAGAACCTGGTGCTTAGAAAGGCTCCAATACTTGTTGATCGTTAATTTATAACTCTGGAAGGAGTATTTGCTGCCCAAACCTTGAGAAAAGAAGTCCGCAGTGAAGTCTAGTAGAGCTCCGCCAGTCGGATAGAATCGGTTGGGGCGCGTATCGCGCTGCAGTCGAAAACCTATTGCTGTCAGAGCTGTATTGAGTTCAATGTCAGGTGGAAAGGGACCAATTCCTGACCCTGCAGCCCTCACGGTGATGAGCGAACTTCCGCAGAACAATCGTGGACCGAGAAAGAATTTCCAGGGAAGGCGACGAAGGAACTCCGCGAACACGGCTTGGCCGGTTTGGTTCAGAGGCAACTGGGCGCTTGCTGTGCCTGCGCCGAGTCCGTATAAATTGTAGTTTAGATTCCCTCGGGCGTAAATCGAAGTCATCTTATAGGTAATTTGTTTGAAAAAGAGTTCGCCACCCAGTATGAAACTCCGGGTAGCGTTGTCCGTTACCAGCCCGACCGCCCCTACCAACGAGCGGGGAGAAACCTTGTCGCTCCTCTTGAGGGGAAAAATGTAGGCAACAACCGGCACTATTCCCGCACCCAAAGCTGGACTGGAAATCGGAAGAGGAGCAACGACGAAGGACCCATTGTCTTGCTTGGTTCCAGAGGATGTGTTGTGCTGAGCGGATCTGTTTGGGTCCTGGCTGTTATCGTCAGTTGTATGTGATTTAGAGAGGCTGAGCTTCCACTAACCACGGCCTCTTGTGCCGCTAGCTTGGATCCTCGAACGCTCCAAAACAGGCCGCCGACGAGGAGAAACAACAGGGAATTGCAAAATCGCCGCGAATTTAGGGATGAACGGGTCACGCGTGACCTCGCACCAATCCTTCAAAAGTGTGGCTCGCCCCGAATTATGCAGAGCGAGCCGTGCGGGAGTCGCTGGTGAACTCAGGAACGACAGCTCATTGCCATACAGCGTCACCGTAACCTTGCGTGTTCCCGCAGGCGCGATCAATTCCTGATGGGAACCGATATCGTAGTTGCGCTCCATCTAGGCGCTATGAAGTACTGAGGCCTTTTTCCCTATCAGGGGCATCCGTGCTCGCGTGCATACACCGCAGCCAGAGCTGCTGAGCGGGACCGCCATATTTGACGTACCGCCTCCGGACTTCTCTTTTTCGGTGATGCCCGTGAGGCAAAGCCCTTCTGCCACTGCGACTTGCTCTAGTTCGGCCGGTTATTTCACTCGGCCGCGGTGCTTCTGCGAATCCGGTGTTTGATCCACTCTAAACGATCGCTATCGCACACCATGGGGGAATTGGCTTTACGGCGAACGCAGGTGTCTGTCGTATTGCAAGGCAATCCGTCAAACTGGCCGACAATCAACGTAGGCTGCAGACCAGCTGGTTTGGAACTGTGATAAATGACAGCGAAGTGCAGTTGGCCTTATGACCGGCCGAAGTTCAAGGAGACAGCAGAGATAGGGAACGAACATTACAGTATCGAACTAAGTGTAGAAAACCGGCCGCAAACTCAACAGACAAGGATCCGAGATTTGATTGCGAATTGAATCAAATCGGCGCTGGTCTTGAGATTAAGTTCCTCCATGACGCGGTACTTGTGAAATGCGACAGTCCGAGGAGTCACATTTAACACACTGGCGACTTCTTTCATCGATCTTCCTTCGGCCAGCAGTTGCACGACTTCCCTCTGCCGGGGAGTTAAATTCTTGGCATGCATTGTTGCTTGAGGGTTTTTGATAAAAGCTTTTTGCATCCCTCGAGCTATCTGCGGCGTGACGTAGGTTTGTCCCTTTAGCGCCCTCTGAATCGCGTGCGTGAGTTCAGAAGCCGCGGAACTCTTCAACAAATAGCCCGATGCTCCGCAGCGCATCGCCTCCACCGCCAAGTCCGGGTCTTCGTTCATGGTTAAGAAGATGAGCTTTGTGGTCGGCATGAGTTCCCGTAATCGCACTCCTGCTTCCAAGCCGTTCATCAATGGCATACCGATGTCCACCACGATTACGTCGGGTTTGATCTTCGGCGCAGTTTCCAGCAAGGCCCGACCATCAGACACAGCGGCCACGATCTCGTACTCAGGTTCCAGGAGTTTGCGAAACGCTTCGACGATGATCGTGTGGTCATCAGCCAGGATGAGTCGCGGCTTTGGCATGAGGACCTCCTAGTTTCGAGGATGCTAGACGTAAGAAGCTCGTGCTGCATACTGTCATTTCTAGCAGGGGTCGACACGGATTGTGCTGGTGCTGCAAATGGTTGGTGCATCTCATCTGTAAGAATTGACAGCCCGGCAGCGCGTGCCAAACGTTAACACTCGGAAGGCCTACACTGCTCGAAAACCTAAGATCAAACGGAGTCTGGCCGGTTATAGCATTCGGCTCCTTGTGCTCGAGGCCAGCCAGGCTCAGGATGTCGTGCCAAGCCTTTGGGGCATTTGAAGAAACTCTTACGTTTACTGATTTGGTAGACTAGGCCTTTATCGGCAAGCGATCCCAAGGTGACCGTGGGGTAAGGCGGCTCGCCTCGATCCGTTTCGTCGTTGGAACGGGCTCTGAAGGGGAACCAGATTCAGTGAACCTTGCCCCCTCCTGCGCAGCATCGTTGCTTTTCAGCTCGGACTCAGTAAGTACCGCGTGGGGGAAACCATCCCCCTGCTGCTCTTAACTATGGCCATGTTGGTGATCGCAATGCTTTTTGTGGTGGTCTTCGTTTTGTGTCGGCAAGGCTACGCCTGGAAGCTCTTGTCTGACGGACAGTGTAGTACATTGCCAAGAACGACCGATCGGCATATGGGTTCTGGACCATCGATCGGCCCGTCGCCGCGACGCTATTGAAAACTCAATTGTGACGGGCGATCATCTGCCGGCGGTCTGTTCGATTGCGTCTGCCGGAGATGTCAAACGGACACCGCGGCTTGCCACGCCCTCTACCACCGAGGCGGCGATGCTGCGTACGTGGACATCTTGCTGCGAAAATGGGATCTCGATACCCGCTTCTCTTAAGGCTTTGGCCACGGCGACAGTGACATCACTCTGGAGCTGAAACCAAGTGTCCTGCCGATCCGACCAGAAGCGCAGCTCAAACTTCAGCGCGCTTTCGCCGAATCCCAGGAAGAACGCCATGGGCGGACGGTCGAGTAAGACCCCGGAATGTGATCTAGCGACTTCCACTAGCAGGTTGATCACCCGCTCGGGATCGGTGCCGTAGGCAACTCCAACAGGCACGTCAACGCGGCGCCATTGGGACGATAGAGTCCAATTGATAACCTGGTTGGAGATCAGGTTGCTATTAGGCACGATTACTTCCGCACCTTGATAGGTTACGACCGTACTAGAACGTGCCCCGATCCGCCGAACTGCTCCTACCAAGCCACCGACCTCCACAGTATCGCCGACGTGAATTGGGCGCTCGAAAAGCAAGATCAATCCGGAAACAAAGTTATTCACAATATTCTGAAGGCCAAAGCCGAGGCCAACGCCAAGGGCGCCCGTGAGCAGGGTGAACTTGTTCAGCTCAACGGCCGTCGCGGAGAGGGCTGCCAGTGCAACCAGCAGTAGGAGCAGGTAGTAGGTGACCGTCGAAATGGCATACGGTACGCCGCGGTTCAGCGGCAATTTTGGAAGTACAGCCTTTCTCAAGAAGAACGTGAAAGCATTTGCGAGAAAGTAGCCAAGCAATAGGATCAGTACAACGCTGAGGGCGCCCCCTAGGGTGAAATGCACGTGATCGAAGCCGATGGGGTATTGGAACAGATCGGAGAGGACACCCATCACCCCTTCGTAGATGGTCAGCAATCGCAGCACGGACCTTATCCACAACAAGGAAGCTGCGAGAGCCAGGACCCGGCTACCCCAGCGTTCTACGTCATCCGTCCGAGTTTCGAGCAGGGCGCGCACCCAGCTCATGCGCAGGACGGTGCTGAGAACCAGAGTCAGCACGCGGACCCCGCAATAAAGAGCTGCGGCCGCGAAGGATCCAACCAAGGCACTCAGCCCTAGAAGCTGAGCCAGGGAAAAAAATCCGATCACATTCGCCACCAGAGATGCGGCCAGAAGTACTAGACCCGCGCGGATCCCGATGAGGAGGATTCGCACTTTTCGGCTCTGACTAGATCGTGGCTCTGTTTTTGATGGACTGGAAAGCCAAGCGAAACTGACCAAAGCGGCAAGAAGAAGTAGGGCATAAAGCCCGCGCCTGAAAAGTGGCGAAAGCTGAATGACCAAGTACGCGCCACCGAGTGCATAGAATAATGCCAAGACATAAAGAAATACTCGAAGCTTGGCCTCCGTCAATGGGGCCAGGAGTCGCAAAACGGGAACCAGGTAGAGCAAGTAAAAGACGAATGCAATGCCAATAGGCGCCGAGGCGATGTATTGTCCCGTTCCGATGAGAGTCACCAAGAGCGCTACAGAGAACGGGTGGTCCAATACCTGCAAGGCTTCAGCTGAAACCTCTGGTGACGACGCGACGTAACGCCTAAGCCTAAGAACGCCGAGTAGCGCCAGAGGGTAAACCATGGCGAGAGTAAACGTGGCGAGTTTGTGCGATCCCAGAAACTCCTTAGCACTTGTAAAGGACCTGCGAAAAGGAGGTCCGATGTTTTGGTCGAGTGCTTCCAAATCGCGGGCTTTCCACAGCGGTCGGACGTCGGGTTCCAGGAGATGAACGCGTTCATTCTCGCGCGCTTGGCGCACGCGAAGCAATATGTCCGAAATTTGCTGGTCTTGCTGGGAGACCTGATTTTGCACAGTGAGCACCACATTCAGCTGCTCTTGCACTTCGGATATTGCCGCTTGAATCCTGTCCAATTGTTGTTTGACACGCGAGACAATGGCCCCGATTCCCGGGGTTTGATGAATCTGGTTCCATGTGGCCACCCATTCTAGTTGTTGTGCTTCAAGCGTCTGGATCTGGGCTTCCAGTTTTGCTGCGCGCATCGTCAAGAGCCTGCGTTCGTCGGCGTACTCGATACTTCGAGAGCGCCAGTATCGTCTCTCCTCCTCCAAGTCGAGTGATGTGGGCTCACCCGACAGGAGTTCCCTGGTCTCCAGGATTCGCCGCTGAATCTCTGCGGCCCGCTTCTCCGTTCTCGTTTCTAGCTCGACTAATTCGCGCTGAGGTGTCAGTTGACTGCTGATTTCTCGCACGAGGTGGTCTAATTCCTCGGCGCGGTCAGCAATCTGAGGTAATGGAATCGTTTGCCATCCCGATCGAGCCGGAACTTCGTTCTCCCGCGGCTGCTTCAGACCGCTCGAAGGTGACAATTGTGCGAGCACAGTCTGGGCGTGAATCCCGCGAAAGGACGGTGCGAAGTGAGCGAACAAGGGGACGATGGCGAGAAAACACAAACCACGCAGGGCAAGAATTTCCCATATGACGGCTCCTGCGGTTATGCGATGAGAGGACCCTTGTTGATGCAAGAGTGTACACCCACTTCTTCCCAGATTTGGACCAACTGGGGCACAAGCGGACATGCTATCCGGCAGGAGAGACGCTTCAGACTGTCAGAAGTAACAGTTAGGCATCAATCCTGAACTTTGCAACCTGGGCAAACGACCGTGCGAAAACCCAATTTCTACTGCAGGCGGCAAGTGAAAGCGAGGGAGACAAGGAACCGGAAAATCCGCCCGCACGAACAAGAGTTCCCGTGTCACCCCATGCGGCGCAGACTGTCAGTGGTTGGGCCGAGGGCAAGGGTAAGATTTGCTGACCGTTCTCGACGAGGCCACCAGTGAAATCTGCTACGCGCAATTGGTTGAAAGAGATTCTGCCGCCCAAGCGCCCGGTGGCACTGGCCGAAGTGGTTGGATAATCATGGCATTTTCTGCGCACTGTACAGCGATTGGGCCGCCATTTGCCAAAGAGAGGAATGAGGAACCCCGTATCCCGCGCGGGAATTGTTCCTCTGCCGCAAATATTCAGAAGCTTGCTTAATAACCTCCTTGTCGATTCTTACCAATTTCTATAGGTATCCATTGGTACGGCAGGTGACCAAACGCTTGAACAGCTTAAGTCGAATCCGGAGGTGACGTTCAAAGGTTGGAGTGGCTGGGCACGTGGCCCGCTCCCGAGAAAGCATGTAGCGTCCCATAAGAGTTGCGGATTCTGCCTCGGCGTCTTCATTTCTGACCGATGCTTCACGGCATTGAAACTCTGCATCCACCTGTCTCTTTTGACAGTTAACGAAGGGCACGCAATCGCGCCACCGTCTACAACGGAAAAAAAGTGATCCCTCGAGCCGAAAAAGAAACCCACTGGCGCTGATAGGCCAAGGCCGGTTGGCGAAATCAGGTCGGTAAAACCAGACTGGGACGAGATTGAACCACGGTGACAGGATGAGGCGACATGAAATCGAAGAAAGCACTAATGGTTGTAATGGTAGTCCTCCCTTTACTGCTCCTTTCGCCATTAGTTGGATTAACGCAGGAGGCAAGTTTCGGTCAGCGAGAGCAGAACTTTCGCGAATACGTAACGCTCCTCCGCACTGATGTTAAGGCCGAGAGAAAAAACATTATCACCCAGATGATGCATTTGATGCCGACGATGCCGCAGTGTTCTGGCCCATTTTCCAGGAGTACGACGCGGAGCTCACCAAGATCGGCGACGGTCGCGTTCAGCTCATCATGGACTACGCGAGGAACTACGAGAATCTGAGCGACGACCAGGCTGACATGCTGATGACCAAGGCTTTCGAGCTAGAAGGGCAGCGAGCCGTGCTGAAGAAGAAATATTTCGACCAAATGAAAAAGGCCATTGGGGCGGGACAGGCCGCAAAGTTCTATCTGATCGAAAACCAAATACAACACATAGTTGATCTTCCAATCTCCGCCGAGCTGCCCACCGTGAAAACGGTGTCCAAGTAACGCCGCAGCATGGAGGAGGATACATAGAGGAGGATAAAGTGATGCGAAACTCGATGCGGCCAAGGCGTGGGATTCGCACAGCTGCTCTTCTGGCGTGCGCCGTTGTTCTAGTAATGGTTCCAAGTTGGGCTCAGCGCAAGGACATGGTGACGGTGCCAGCCGGGACGCAACTCTTGGTCCGGATGATAGATACGGTGGATTCCAGCAAGAGTGCTATCGGATCGCGATTGACAGCGAGTCTCGAGACCAATCTCGAGGTGGGCGGCGTGGTGGTCGCTCCGGCAGGAAGTACCGTTTATGGTCGACTCGCACAATCGAGGAGGCGGGGCGCATGGTCGGAAAGTCAGAGCTGCAACTGGAGCTTACCGAAATCGTCGTCGGCGGTACCGCCTACCCTATTTTCAGCAGCGATTACAGTGCAAGTGGAAAGAATAGTGGCAAGAGAACTGCTAAACGCGTCATCGGGGGCGCAGGCTTAGGAGCAATCATTGGTGGCATCGCCGGGAACGCCGGCATGGGTGCGGCCATTGGCGTGGCGGCAGGAGCGACGGCAGCCCTTGTACAGAAGGGCCAAAAGGTTAGCGTTCCAAGCGAGACGCTGCTGGAATTCCGCCTGCAGCAGCCTGCGTCGTTGCCGACCGGCAGGTGAACTCGTTCAGGCGATAGTCAGCGAGCACGGATGCCGCTGGACAGGTTCTTTGAAAGCAATGTGCAACGGATTCCTCGGGCACATACGAATGACGAAGGGTCTAAAAAGCTGTGAGAAAAAACAAGAAAGACGGACACGTCGAGCAATTACTAATCGAGGGAATCCAAGACGGCAGTCCCGAAGCGTTCGCCAAGCTGGCGGAAACATACACTCCGTGGATCTATAGCATATCACTAAGATATCTTGAGAATTCTGCAGACGCAGAAGACAATGTACAAAACACGCTTTTTAAAGCGTATCAGAACATCTATCGATTTGAGGGACGCTCGCGCTTTTCGACCTGGCTCATTCGCATTACTATAAATGAAGCCTTGATGACCATTCGCAGGCGCCGCCGCGAGAATCTAACACTGGAATCCGACTTGCTGGCACTGGAGGGCGAAGGGAACAAAGGTTTAGAGATCGAGAATGATGACCCGGGTCAAGAGCGGCAGTACATAGCGAAGGAACTGGTGGCTCAGGCGCTGCATGGCCTGCCTTCAGCGCTTGTCGAAGTGTTCCTCCTGCACAAAGCCGAGGGATGGACACAGCGTGATCTGGCTCGCGAGAACGGGATCAGTCTGGCGGCGCTGAAGTCTCGCATCTATTCAGCGCGGACGCGTATGCTTGAGCGATTGCAGGATCTCGGCTGAGCCGGGACTGCAGGGGCGGGACCGCGCGGGCGCAGCTGTTCTTGGTGCAAGAACCTGGGCCAGGTCGATACGCCAGGCCTATGAAGGAGACGGGCAAAAGCAGGAAATGTGTCGGCCTATTAGCGGTGGAAGCGCAGAATTTGACACGCATTAACCTAGCGTGGCTCTTCCCTTCCTGAGCGATTGCAACTCGTTCGCAGGAATGACAAGTTCGGCGAAGCCACAGTCCAAACATACCAAGACGCTCTGACAGACGTACACTGGAGGAAGATGTACGGCCTTAACGTCGGGAATGCTAGCTGTCAGCTCGCCTTCAAATCTTTGCAAGTTCTCGGACTTGCACGCTTTGCACGGCATCGTCACCCCGTAGCTACCAAGTGCCCAAAGAAAGGCACGGTGCGTCTCCTATTCGCTTACAGAGCAAAATGCTAACACATTAACTACCCTTATTTTAGCTCATTCGTCTTTGCCGCTGACTGATGATATGGCCCTCGCGCTCGGATCGCTTTTTCTTGAGTACTGGCACTCTTTACAGTGGCCGCAGCATTTTCCTCCCAATATCTTGAGTGTTCGGCGGTCGCGATCGCCGGACTCGATGACGGACATAACTGGAACGAAGAGTGTGCTCATGGTCGCCGCAAGTGTCTTCTGAGCGCACATCGGACGGGCTGATTGAGCAAAGTGAGAATACTTCTCGCAGATGATCACCCGCGCTTTCCTGAGATGGAGGAACGCCTCCTGCAACCAGAATTCGAGGTGGTCGGAAAGGTCCGCGATGGTCGAGCTTTGGTTGAGGATGCCATGCTCTTGAAGCCCGACCTCATTGTAACCGACGTATCGATGCCAGTTCTCAATGGCATCGAAGCCGCCGATCTATTAAGGCAATCAGGCTGTAAGTCCCGGATCATCTTTTTGACCGTTCACTCCGACCCTGATTTCGTACGTAGGTGTCTCTCTACCGGTGCTTTTGGATACGTCGTGAAGTCACGAATCGCCAGTGAACTCCTCCCGGCTATTCGTGAAGCTCTGGAGGGTAGCATTTTTGTTTCACGCCACTTGCCCCGCAGCATTTGAGCGAGCACTGCACTTCTTGGATTTCATCGATTATTCTTGGGTAACATGGATGTCAAATGCACCAGCGCCGATCGCCTAGAATAGGACGGCTGAACATGCAGTCGCGGCTAAGCCGTAGCCTTCCGCATGCAAGCGGGGCCAGGTGCTTATGAGGCCATCGATGATGCGAGCTTCAGAACCTGCCGCCGCAGCCGCGCATGTAAGGTCTCGATTTCTCGACGGGCTCGCTCCGCTTAACTTGAGGGTTGTTCTGGCCGCAGCCAGGGAGAGGCATTTTGCCGCCAATTCTGTAGTCGTAAACCAAGGTCATCCCGCCGATCATTTGTTCCTGCTGACAAAGGGCCGCGCCGATTTTTCTTCGACACAATAGAGGGTAGAAAGCTCATTCTCCTTTGGCTAACACCCGGAGAGATATTCGGTGGCTCGGCGCTTCTGTCACGGCCCTCATCATATCTTGTTAGTACCGCGACGCTGAAGGACAGCTGGATGTTGGTGTGGGATCGTGCCACGCTTCGAAGTCTCGCAGCACGGTACCCAAAGCTGCTGGAAAATGCCCTGCTCGCCGCATCGGACTACTTGGGCTGATACCTTACCACTCACGTAGCCTTGGTGGCCCATACGGCACGTCAAAGACTCGCCCACGTTGTGATTTGCCTAGCCGAAGCTATTGGCAAGAGAGGTTTGGACGGGTTCGAGTTCGATGCCACGAACGAGGAGTTGGCTGGTGCCGCTAATGTGACTCCCTTCACCGCTAGCCGCATCTTAAGGGAATGGCAAAACAACTGCGCCGTAGTTAAGCGTCGCGGCAAGATTTTACTTCGTTCCCCGGAACGTCTCTTCCTGCATTCGGTGTGACGTCTTTGCAGTTCCTGTCGCTTTATCCTTGCCGCTTTTCGCCGCTTCCAAATTGCTCTTGAGCAAGTTTAAACCTGCGCGTGCGCAACGACGGAGGCATCCAACACCGCAATACTACTCAAATGATAACGACTGCCGAGAGCCTTGGGAATCGGCCCGGTGTGGCAAATAAGGAGTACAGGAATTGCTAGAGTCAACAGCCCGTACCCTTGTTGTAGATGATTTTGTGCCGTGGCTCGCTTTCGTCCAAACCTGTCTACGTCAAGAGCTGAACATATGCATTATTGGCTCCGCAATCGACGGATTGGAAGCTGTACAGCAGGCGACAGAACTGCAGCCAGATTTGGTTCTGCTCGATGTTGGCCTGCCCCGGCTGAATGGTATTGAGGCTGCCCGACAAATTCGGAAGGCCGCCCCTAAGTGCGCAGTACTTTTCTTGAGCGAAGTTTCTGATTGTGATGTCGTACGAGTGGCCCTCGGTTCTGGCGCCCGGGGCTATGTTCTCGAGTCGGAGGCCACACGAGACCTGGCCACTGCTGTACAAATTATTCTTGAGGGTAAGCGCTTTGTAAGCCACGACCTAATTAACTGCGATGATTCGCCGTGAGCCGCAGGATGCGGACTCTAGCGCAGTTCGTCCGCTGGAAGAACCCGATGTTCGCTTGATAATCACTGCTGTCAGATCGTCCTGCTGTTTCCTACCACCGGAGAAGTCAACGACGGCCTGGTAAAGATCAGAGATGAGTTCCTGAGGAACCTTGTCCTTCGACTTGCGAATGGCTTCTTCCAGTCTGTGCGTGCCGAAGGATTCACCTTGTGAGTTTTCCCACTCAAAGAATCCGTCCGTCGCCAGGACGACTGTTCCATCGGGCAGAAGTTGCCAGTCGTAATAGTCACCGCCGGTGTGGTCCGCAGGCTGGTTCCATCCTGCGATCTGAAATCCTACGATCTCCGGCATCGTGCCTGGCAGCAGAGACCGTTGGATCGATCGCGCCAGCTCTAGGTCATGCTCCAAGCGATCCACCTGACGTTGCGTTTTCGCCTCTCGTAGCGCTGCATCGACTTGCTTTCGGATCTCGGCAGCTACCATTCCGGAAACAAACCCAGCAACGACGAAGGTGATGGCATAACTGAATACCGCCCTTTCAGGCGAGAGCAGCGAAGTGCCTCCGCTTATGGCAGGTTTCCAGCCCAGATGAGCCGCAGCGGCCAGGTAGCTCATAGCCGCCGAAAGCCCAGAGAGTCTGCAAAGGGCCGGATTCAAACGAAGCGTGGAAAGGATAATGAACAGGAAGAAGGCAAGAGCTGCCGGATTCGCCAGCGGCCGATATACAGGATCGATAAGGGCACCGGGTAGAAACGCGACAGATAAGCGGGGAAAGAAGTCTCCAAAATAATACTGATAGGCCAAGCCGCATTTGGAACCTCTTGATCTTTCTGAATTGCGCGATTTACGCCGCACAACATAACGAATTCAAAGGCAGCTAAACCGGCCAGTAGTACGCATGCAATCAGCCATTCGGAGAGATTGTCGTGTCCGCCCACAATGACGGATCGACCCGTTCGCAACAGGAATGCTGTTGCGACGGTAGCAAGAACGATGTAAATCCGCAGGCGCTCACTCTTCAAGAGTGCGTGCCGAAAGGCAATAGATTCGATTTGCGGATCACTCACGGTGCTGCTTGCAGTCGGGCTCAGTCTTCAGGTACTTAACGAGCAAGACGTCGTTGCCCTTTTCCCCGTAGATCAATTCGTCCAAGAAGTGCTCCGCCAGCAGCACGCCATAGCCGCCTGGACGCAGCCCCTCGGCTTCGCGGAAGGCGGCGTGCTGGAGCGGAGCATCAGGAGGATTGAACCGAGCCGTGTGGCCGGCGTCGTCAGGCGAAAATCCTTTACCAGGATCTTTGATGCGACAGATCACCATGTGCCGTGCACGAACGTAGGAAATCTCAACGTATTCGGCCGGATCGAACTGCCCGCCATGCTCTATCGCGTTAAGCAGGACTTCGCGGAATGCCAGTGCAACGTCGCCTTTTTCTGGGTCCGGTAGATCTGCGATCTCGTCGATGAACTGGATCAACCTCTCAGCGGTGTACAGTTCGCATCGTGCTGCGAGGCGGAGCCATGCCGGCGTGGCGGAGAGCACCTCAATGCCATCATCCCAACACGGCCTTTCAGCCGCCAACCGAACCATGTCAACTAGGGCTTCGCAAGAGACGGGTTTGGAGAAATAGCTAAAAGCGTGCTCACGCATAGAGGCGATCACCTCCGCTGGCGTCGTTTCGTCGGCAAGTATGATCAGCCGTATGTGCGGCCGAACGCGGCGGATCTGGCGTAACAGCTCCACATCCTCACTGCCGGATGTTTTCTCGCTCGTGAGGATGAGACCGCAAGGCTCGGCTTGTGCCATGGCTAGCGCGGCTCTGTTGTCTGGCGCGTGTTGGATTTTCCATTTTTCCGGCGTGAGGACCAACCTAAGGGCAGCATCGACCCGTGGGTCGGCATCGACTACTAAGGCAGTGCTGGTAGGCAAGGTGGTCTCTCGAGGGCTGCCTAAAAATCCTTTCGAACTTATCAGGCCCACTTCTGGGTACTACTGTAACTTTTGCCAGATACACTCCTTTCTCCCACACCTCATCGTCCTGACGGGCTTACTGAGCAGGGTTTGGTCCACTATCAAAAAAAGTGAAGCTCTCGACCTCACGCAGTTCAATCTTAACTGCTATCGTCGTGGCAACTATCCTGGCAGCGGTCCCAGGTCAGATTCAGAGGCTTTTGAACACCGGTGAGCCTTACTTGTTTTCGCACCTTTTCTTTGAAGATATGTTGGCCCGTCTTTCCGGACCCGGGCGTTTGCGATTTATTGTGCAGCCAGCTATTGCGATTTTCTTGGGGCTTCGCGACGGGGCAAGAGAAACTTCGCACTGTGTTATAGTTCGACCTTTATTTGAGGTCAAACTTTTGGGGATAGCACGCCACGGAGATAGGTATGCGATTGCCCCGGGTGATCCTCGCCGATGATCACACCCTCGTTGCTGAGGCTTTGCATCAGCTTATTGCCCCCCACTTTGACGTGGTGGCGACCGTTGCTGATGGTCGCGCCCTTCTGGATTTCACCAAATCCCTTAAGCCCGATGTGGTTGTGGTTGATATTGCGATGCCATTGCTGAATGGATTGGAGGCTGTCCGACATCTCAAGCGGGAGATGCCCGGCGTCAAAGTAGTTTTCCTGACCATGAACGAGGATCCTGAAGTTGCACTGGAGGCTATGAATTCGGGCGCGTCGGGATACGTTTTGAAGAAATCTGCCGCTACGGAGCTACTTCAAACTATTCAGGCAGCCCTTCACGGCAAGTCCTACGTAACGCCGCGGATTGCCCAAGGGATTCAGGACTTGTTCATTCGTAATCCACAGGGAAGAAGCCACTACAAAGCACTTACACCACGTCAGCGAGAAGTCGCCCAGCTCTTGGCAGAGGGGAAGTCTATGAAAGAGGCGGCCGACATCTTGCGCGTAACGCCGCGGACCATTGCCTTTCACAAATATCGCATCATGCAGAATCATGGTCTTAAGACAAATGCCGATTTCATCCAATTTGCAATTAAGAACCGAATTGTCATGCGGTGATCCAGAAGCAAGCGATTATCTCATGCGCAGATGTGCCGGGCCGCTCCCTTATCGATGCGCGGCCTCGCGGTAGTGCCTCTCCAAGAACCGGCTCGAGTTCTCGTCGGCCCGGGGTTTCAGGGACTCGGATGTGATCGCTAAGTCCGCGTTGCCTTCCGGGGACGAAACACCGTAACGTGATCTTGCCGCGATCAACTTCTGCACTTCCGCGTGCGGTAGCAGATGAGGGCCGCCAAGCGATTGGGCAGTGAGCAAGATCCTCGCGAAATGCTCCACTGTTTCCAGTCGTTGATAGGCGGTTCTTAAGTCCTGGCCGCACGTCACCACACCGTGATTCTCGAGCAGAATCGCGTCATATTTCCTAACTAGCGGCTCAAGACCCGCACAAAGCTGCCCGGTGCCCGGTGTTCCGTATGGCGCCAACGGAATCTTGCCGAGACCGACGATCACTTCCGGAAGAATCGCTTCTTCGAGCGCACGGCCGGCAGCGGCAAACCCAGTCGCTGTTGGGGGATGTGCGTGACAGACAGCCCGCACGTCATGTCGCAGTCGATAGTAGAGCAGATGCATCAGCATTTCGCTGGAAGGCTGGCCCCTACCGCAGAGAACCTCGCCACGTAAGTCAGTAATTAAAAGATCGCCAGTTGCCAGATCGCCTTTACACGTCCCTGCGGGGGTCACAAGGATTCGGTCTCGATCGAGCCGCACTGATAGATTGCCTTCGCACGCGACGATGAATCCGTGCGCATACATCTTGCGCCCGGTCTTGCAGATCTGGCGCCTGAACTCACGCTCCATCTTGAATTGTCCAAGTTCGCTAGCCACCATGAGACACTTGGCCATTGAGACCGGTCCTTCCCATCTAAGTCTGTGTGTTTCTCGCACGTCCTGGCTTTGTCGCTTACCGTAAGCGATGTTTTGCGGCACGTTTTGCGAGACAGATGGAATGGGGCAGGCTTTGCCAGCCCCATCCTCTGTACACTCGGGCGTCGGGGAAAATAGTTAGAATTGGTTTTCAACTTCGCGAAACAACGCATCGTGAAACGATAGTCCGGATTGTCATTGCAGCCAAAGATAGACCGCAAAAAAGTGCGCCCAGTAGTCCGATGAGCGGCCAATCGCTGCCCGTCGTCGGAAGTTTCTTGGATGTTTCTTCAGCCGGGGCGGCCTGCGCGGTTTCAGCAGGCGCAGCTGGCGGGGTCGTAACCATTAAAATCGGTACATCGGCCTTCGGTTGTGGCGGGGGTGGCGGCGCTGTCCCGGTTCTCTTGATTTCTTGCGTAATCACCGTTTCCGGAACCTCGGTCACTCTTTGGGCCGCGACCTTCATCCCCTTTTTGAGGCCCCAGGCATCCGTTTCTTGCCCATCGATCACGAACTTTTGACCCTTCGGAATCTTGAAGGTCTGATTTTGGCCGTTTTCAAGCGTAAGGATGACACTGTTGGGAGGAGAGATTTGCCACACCTTCCCTGTGACGGTCTCCACCTTAGTAACCACCCTCGGTGTAGCCGTCGTAATCGTCTGTCTCTCAACCTTCATGCCAACCTGGAGTTGATGGACATTGAGTTGTTTTCCGTCGACGTTTATGGTCGTGCTCTCTGGGACATTGTCGAAATGTCGCAGAGTTCCGTCCTCCATTTTGACGACCACATTGTTCCCGCCGAGGTAGACAATTTCACCTCGAGCTACGGCAACCTGTTTTGTTGATTCGGCGTGTGATTCTGTCGTGCTAGTTTGCACCTGCCCGGCCGAGGGCAGGGAGAACGCGACGCAAAGCGCGCCTCCACCCAGCAGACCGCGCAAGATCGTTTTTGAGACTCTAGTTGAGATCATCTGTTCCTCTCCTTATTTTGGTTATCGCTGCCCGTGGAAGTTGTGTCTTTGTCGGCGGCGTGCCGGATTCGTACGCATTATCTAGGACCGCAGTCACGATGTATCGATTCGGAGCGTGGCCGACGAAGTAAAAGGGAAAGCATGTCACCAACGTTAAAGTCGGTGCTGCTGTTGGATTCAGGACCCAAGTATCCTCAGGTTTGACGATCCGAGTCTGGCTCACAAGGTACCGATCTGAGTGTCGTGGCCGGACCAGTTCAAGCACATCCCCTGGGGCTATGTTTTGCAAACCACGGAAAAAGCCATCCCGATGCCCTGCTATTCCTAAGTTGCCTGACGCCCCGACCTGAGCGGTACCCAGAATCCTCCCCACACCGCGATTTAGCGTCAAGTCATCCGTATCATCGAAGACTGGCACTTCAAGGTTGATCTTTGGAATACGGAGAATGGCCAACGGAGCATCTACCTTCTTAGCGATGCTGTCCTTGTAGGCCGAGATCCGCTTGGCCGACCAAAGGTGATGATCAACCGCCGCACCTAAGACCGGATCCACTGGTACCGATGCTGCATCGGAGGGACCAGATGTGTTTTCAGCTTCAAACTCCGCGATCGCGGTTCTTGCACTGATGGTCCGGTGAAATCGGGCAGCGAACCACGCGCTCAGGAGCGTCAGGCCCGTAGCCAACAGCACTCGTTCGATCGTTCGAGTCCTCACAGTGTCGTCTCGTGATTTCGTAGCAATCGTTGCTAACTCTTCCGGCGATACTAGAGTTCCCGCCAAGCACCGACAAACCGCAGCCAAATACTGCGCGCTGGGTCATTTGTTGCGGCGAGCATGCAACTCGCACTCGTGGGCGCGAACACGCTGTCGATGGTTGCTTGAAACAAAGCTCCCAGCCGGGTGATCGCGTTGGGCACGAAACCAGTGCGATTCGTCTCGTCTCCTTGGGGTAAGTCGAGCATCCGGTGCTGGATGCGCCGCACCTAGCCAAGTGTTCGGTTCGTACGATATGGGAGATTTCCTCTGTCGCAAACTGTCAGAAGTGACAGGTAGAAACCCTCAAGACTGCGACTGCGATCTGGTAGTTTTGCCAGTGTTCCGAATCGCGAAGGCCACTTATAGAAGAAAAGGAGACTGAGTAAGAGGTGGCGAAATGGCAACACCCGTCCGAGGCTTACGGAGCCAGTTGACGGCAGTAATCTGCTCGATGTTGCTAGTTCCCGGAGGCCCGCGAACGACAGCGCCAGAGTTAGTCGCCCAGCAAACGCCCGCGCCCGACGAGCAAGTCCCAAAGATCCCGGCCGACCAATTAGATTCTCTAGTCGCACCGGTCGCTCTGTACGCCGATCCGCTTCTCGCGCAGGTACTTGCCGCGTCGACATATCCATTGGAGCTTATTCAGTTGAAACAGTGGCTGGACCAAAACAAAAACTTAAAGGACAAAGCCTTAGTCGATGCCGCGCAAAAGCAAGACTGGGACGCCAGTGTTCAGGCCATGGCTGTGCTCCCGGACGTCGTCAAGCGTTTGACGGAAGATATTAAGTGGACAACTGATATGGGAAACGCTTTCTTGGCGCAACAATCAGATGTCATGGACGCAGTTCAGCGCATGCGCGCGAAAGCCCGGGAGAAGGGAAGCCTGAAAACCAACGAGCAAATGAAAGTCGAGACCAAGGTTGTGGAAAGCAAGAGTGTCATTGTGATCGAACAGGCCAAGCCGGAGGTCATCTACGCTCCCAGCTATGACCCTGTTGTTGTGTATGGTCCCCCTGCGTACCCGTATCCGCCTACGCCTCCTGGATATTATGCGGCCGGTGCGGCGATTTCGTTCGGTGTGGGAATGATGGTCGGAGCAGCTATGAGCGGAGGCTGGGGTTGGGGCTGCGGCTGGGGCGGTAATAATAATGTGACGATAAATAATAATAATAATTTTGTGAATAATTCAAACCGGAGTGTCTCTAACAGACAAAACGTTAACGCCGGCAACAGAACCGGAAATAACAGTTGGCAACATAATCCGCAGCACCGCGGTGGCGCTCCGTACTCAAACAAGGCTACTGCGAACAAATACGGCGGTGCAGCCCGTGGAGACTCAACCGCCAGTCGCCAGGCAAACGCAAGGCAGAATCAAGGTCAGCGCGTAGGCGGACAGCAAGCGGGCAATTTGGATCGGGGTGGTGGGCAGCAAGCGAGCGCCAGCAGCCGCACAGCCGGGGGTGCGGGCGGCGCGGACAGAGCGAGCGGTGGCGGGGATCGCGTGGGCAACCGAAGCATATCGTCAAGCGCCAGCGGTGGCTCCAGAGGCGGAGACGGCGCCCTCGGCGGGGCATCGAGTGGAGAGGGAGGAAAAAGCGCGCGAGCGAGCAGTTCGCGAGGCGCTTCCAGCATGGGAGCTTCCCGCCGAGGCGGTGGTGGACGCCGGAGGTAGTCAACCATGATCAACGAAACCCTCGTGAAGTCAGAAGCAGGCACAGCCCTAGGCACAGTCATTTCGGGATTGCTGCTACTGCTTGCGCTGTTCTCCAACGCGGCGGCATTCCTAAAGGCGGAGCAGCCAGCCGGACAGAACAAATCGACGTCCGCACAGGCAGCACAAAAGGCATTCGCGACACCCAAGCAGGCGGCCGAAGCGTTGATCCAGGCGACGGAGGCCTTTGACATGCCGGCTTTGAAGGCGATTCTTGGTCCGGATGGCGAGGATCTCGTGTCCTCGGAAGATCCTGTGCGGGACAAAAATATTGCGGCGGCGTTTGCCTCAAGAGCGCGCGAACAGAATCAGATCACGATAGATCCCAAAAATTCCAAGCGGGCCATCTTATCCGTTGGAGATGACGATTGGCCGCTTCCAATCCCACTAGCCGAAAAAGGAGGAAAATGGACTTTCGACACCAAAGCAGGCCGCGAGGAAGTGATTTTGCGGCGTATCGGCGCTAATGAACTCGATGCCATACAGATCTGCCGCGGCTACGTAGAGGCGCAAGAAGAATATGCGATGGAAAAGCATGACCTCGCCGAAGTAAACCAGTACGCACAACTGATCATCAGTACGCCGGGAAAACACGATGGTCTTGCATGGCAAAAGGCTGATGGAACCTGGGAAGGCCCCGTTGGAGAGGGTGTCGCCAAGGCCTTGGCGCAGGGTTATACCAATCGAAGCCAGCCTTATCATGGTTATTACTTCAAAATTCTGAAGGGCCAGGGCGCTGCCGCTCCCTTAGGCAAAATCGATTTTATGTTTAACGGGGCGATGATTGGGGGATTTGCGCTTGCGGCCGCACCTGCCGAGTACCTCGTTACCGGGGTGAAAACATTTATCGTCAGTTACGAAGGGATTGTCTATCAGAAGGACTTGGGGCCGGACACGCTCAAGATTTTCAAGGACATGGAGCTCTACAACCCCGACAAGACGTGGGATCGCACGGACGACAATTGGTGATGCGCTAAGGCGCCGTCGAATCGGATTGTTCTGAAAGGAGAGCACAAGAATGAAAAAGTTAGCTTTCTCAACAATCGCATTTTTTTTGTTGGGAGTAAGTGCTGCAGGCGCTCAGGATGTTCGCTACGATTTCGACAAAGACAAAGACTTTTCAAAATATAAGAGTTACAAGTGGGTGGGAATCAAGGGAGCTGATCAGCCAGATGACCTGACGGCCAAGAACATAACGGCCGCTATTGACGCTGAACTCGCCACGAGAGGGATGACCAAAACAGACTCGGACTCTGCAGATCTTTACATCGGGTATCAGACCGCAATCGGTCAGGAGAAAGAGTTCACCTCGTATAACACTGGCTGGGGATATGGTCCCGGTTGGGGCGGAGGATGGTACGGCGGCGGCGGAATGACCTCGACCTATGGATCGACGTCCACGGTTTACGTTGGGCAGCTCGACCTGAGCATGTACGATCCCGGTTCGAAACAACTCGTTTGGCGCGGGGTCGCGACGAAAACACTTGATCCCAAGGCGAAACCAGAGAAGAAGCAAAAGAACATCACTAAAGCGGTCCAGAAGCTATTTAAGAATTATCCGCCAAAACCGAAGAAGTAGTATTAAGGTGGGGCCGCAGGGTTCGTGTTTGTATGAGTTTGGCGAAGGGCTAGCTTGTGAGTTGCCTTTGTCTGAGTCAAGCTTGTCCAAACGCACAGCCTTTCTTGTTAAGAACTCTCATGCTGAGATTCACTCCCGAGCGGATGCCTTGGAGCGCCACTGGTCTCCTTGCCTGTTTGTCATTCTTCTTCACGGGGTGCGCGAATGCATGCTTCCTCGTGGTCTCAAACACGCCCAAGGGCACGATTGGCGTTGCGGCCGGCAATCCTCCGCCGGCATGTACGCCATCAAAGGCCAAGGGTGCCATTCGCGTAGTCGCACACGCAAATACTGTCTGCGTGTTCTGTTCTGAGTCCAATCGAATTCAATCATTCCAATTGAGTCTCAGGAGTGTTGACATTCATTTAAAATGGAATTCACGTGAGGAGTCGTCAGACTGGCAGGAACTCCTTCCAGAATTCGAAAGTCAGCCGCTCCAGGTGGATCTGCTGAACGAAGGCACAAACAGCTCCCGCGCCGTCACAGAGCGAGTGCTAGTCCCCACTGGGGTATATGACATGGTTCGTATTCGCTTTGAGTCTAATGGGTCAGGTAGCGATGTGTTTCACGCGAAAAATGGATGTAGCTATGTGGCATCTAGTTGCGTAGTTATGGCCGATGGTCAAATCCTTCCGTTAGTGTTTGACGCCAATACACTTGAGTCTCGCTTCGCTTCAGAGTCAACGGAGGATAGGTTACTCTTTGTTTCGCCCGACAGTGAGAGCGAGCTGCTGATCGAATTGACGCCAGTCGTGTCACTGGGCGCGTTTATCGAAAACGGTGCGCGAGTCTTTTCTCTAGTAGCCAGCAAAACGACGGTAGTAAGGGAAGAAATTGTCCCGGCTGAGTTGAAAGCCAGTGCTCTCGACTTTTTGGACGTCACGGGACCGCCTCTTACATCCAATTCCCAATAGGGAGAACCGATAGGGAAGAATCCCCAGCAACGATGGGCGGCTTCCCTTGGGCGACTACCATGTGCCGATTCGCAGGGTGAGTCCCGATGTAAATCGCACTCCTTGCGACGCACGGATTTGATCCACGTCGGGGAGCCAGGAATGAGTATATTCCAGATTTACAACGCGCCAGGCGAGTGCACGATTCACAACAAGATCTACGCCCCCGCCGACCGCCACTGCAAATCCATTCTCTTGGTGTTCCACAGACCAGTCGCTGCGCTTGGGATAGTGCGGGAGTGTCCCACTTCCGTCGTCCCAGGCATCTAGCAATTCTTCTTTCTTTTGCGGGTCCTCGATTTCATGTGTGATTCTCCGTCCACCGACGAGCACTTGAGCGTATGGTGAGATCCGTTTGGCCGCGCGCGGTGTCCAGCGCGCCCCAACAGAATACATCTCGGAGTCCGCGCTCTCATTGGAGGGCATATTGGTAATGAGGCAGCCGGTCACTTCCCCGACGATTTGCCATGAGGGGCGTATCCTGAACGCGCCTGATCCGCCGCCGCCGATACAGGTTCCGCCGCCGAGGAAGCTTTCGTAGTGAGTGGAGGCCATTAATTCGATAGGGGCTTCTAAAGGAAACTGTCGATTCGCTTCTCCTGAGGCGTTTCCTACAAATTCGAAGGGTCTGACGCCGCTGTCCTTGTATTCTTCGATTAATTGCTTCCGTAAGGAATAATTCTGCCTGAAAAGCCCAACTCGCGTTCGTCGATACCACGGCTCCTTGAATTCCATCAAATTTGCGAAGGTACGGCTCGGGTTCAGAAAACTACGGGCCAAAATCAACACGGCGCGGTTGGATGTTCGGTTTTCCAGCGCCGTGATTACGTAACGATCCGTAATGTCTTCACCCATCATTAGACAGACTCCCAGGGTGGGAGTATTGACAAAGTCGACGAACCCGGGGGATTCGTGGAGCTGCACGTTCCCCAGCGATGCCTCGCTAGCAGGACCCATCTTCCACTGCGTACTCATGACGGCGGAAAATGACAGTGCGCGGAGACGGCTGATCCAATAGTCTCGTCCCGAGCCCCATACGACGTTGCGATATCGCGCGTCGTTGTTCTGCTGAATGAACCCGAAAATGGAGCCTTCCATCGAGTGGGCTACATAGTTTGTTACGAAGGGATCACCGTCATCCCACCCACGAAGCTCGGAGACGGATCCCATCCAGTTGTTGAACCATGGTCCATTCAAGGAGTCGCGAGTCCCGGCCTCGGTCGAAAACCGGAATGCATGCATCACGCCGGTATATAGCCATGCCTGTCGCGCCGCTTTGCGCCAATCAAACCCTTCGATCCTTTGGTCCGAAGTTTTTATGGGAGGATGGTCTGGAGTTCGGACTTGGTCGGGAGAGGAGGACGTGGCGATGCTGGCCGCATCATCATCAGCGTTCGTGTCGCTGCTCTGGCCCGCCGCACGAGGCGCAAGACAAAGCGTCGTCAGGATCATTATCAGAGATATTTTCGATTGCTTTTTATAACTTGCATATCCGTTACCTATGCGAATACGCCAGGCTCGTATCATCAGCTTAGTCCGGCGACGCAGGGACGGATTGAATGACAGGGGGCGTGCACTTCTAACCTCCACATCTGAAGGTGATGGTGGTTTTTACTTCACCGATGGGCTACTGGCAGATGTGCTAGCGTCCGGAAGGCGATAAGACCTCGAGAGTTGAGCAGCCGTCATGGATGACATGCAAGGTCGGACCAATAGCTGTTTACTGTCA
>Ga0134124_10000461_pt1 | contig 34390 bp, 34 predicted proteins | sample KB304_FD_96880 | JGI IMG/M metagenome (GOLD analysis project Ga0134124, IMG submission 96880) | Terrestrial soil microbial communities without Nitrogen fertilizer from Kellogg Biological Station, Michigan, USA - KB3-0-4 | ecosystem: Environmental > Terrestrial > Soil > Unclassified ... | reverse complement strand
GGCGTCGCCCGCAGCGAGCGCGTGATCAGCATCAGGAACGCAAACGACAGGCTGCCGCCGAGCGCGATCATCGCGGGCCAGCTCACGGTCTGCGTGGACGGGCGCAGCGCGATCAGGACACCGCAGAAACCGATCAGGATCGCGGTCCAGCGCCGCCAGCCGACATGCTCGCCGAGCAGCAGCGGCGATACCGCCGTCACGTAGATTGGTCCGGCCAGATAGAACGTCATCACGTCGGCGAGCGGCATCGACGCCAGCGCCCAGTAGAAGCAGGCGACCTCGAGCGTCGAGAACACCGGCCGCAGCCATTGCAGCAGCGGCCGCGGCGCCTTGGCGAAGGCGCCCCACCCTTCCCGCCGGATGAACGGCGCCAGGAACACGAGCCCGGCAATACTGCGCACCAGCAGAAGCTGGCCGACCGAATAGGTGGCGATCAGCCATTTGCCGAGCGCGTCGTTGAGCGCGAAGAAAAAGATGCCGGCCAGCATCAAACCGATGCCGACCAGGACTCGATCGTGCGCGGGCGCTGTCATGCGGCGCGAGATATACACGGCCCATGTGACTTGGCGAAGTCGTGAAACGGAACGCGGTTCGTGGTAGCGAAGCGGGCATGACCTCCTCACCGCCGCTGCACCGCGTATCGCCGGCCGAACTCAAAGCCATGCTGAGCGACGGCGGCGAACTGGCGCTGGTCGATCTGCGCGAAGAGTTGATCTTCTCACGCAATCATCTGCTGTGGGCCTGCAATATCCCGCTCAGCCGGCTCGAGCTGCAGTTCGCGCGACGGGTGCCTCGCCTCGGCACGCGCATCGTCCTGTGCGACGACGACGATGGGCTAGTCGCGCGCGCCGCGTCCATCCTGAGCGCCGCCGGCTACTCCGACATATCCTGCCTCAATGGCGGCGTGCGTGGCTGGGAACAAGCCGGTTTCGTGCTGTTCTCCGGCATGCACGTGCCGAGCAAGGCCTTCGGCGAATTCATCGAGCACGCGAGCGGCACGCCGAACGTGAGCGCGGCCGAGCTCGATGCGATGCTGCGCTCGGGCGTCGACATGGTTGTGCTCGATAGCCGGCCGTTCGATGAATACGCCCGCGCATCCATCCCCACCGGCGTCAATGTACCGGGCGCCGAGCTGGCGCTGCGCGTACACGATCTGGCGCCATCATCCGAGACAACCATCGTCGTGAATTGTGCCGGCCGTACGCGCAGCATCATCGGCGCGCAGTCACTGATCAATGCCGGCGTGCCGAACAAAGTGGTGGCGCTGCGCAACGGCACCATGGGCTGGCAGCTCGCGGGGCTGACCTGCGTTCAAGGCCGGTCGGTGCGTTATCCGGACACATCCGCCGACGCGCTCGCGTGGGCGCAATCGGCCGCGCGGCAGGTCGAAAAACGGTTCGGTATCGGGTGCATCGATCGCGAGACGCTCACGCGCTGGCACGCCGACAAGACGCGCACCACCTACGTGTTCGACGTGCGCGACCCGACCGAATACGCCGCCGGCCATCTACCCGGCGCGATCTCGGCGCCCGGCGGGCAACTCGTGCAGGCGACCGATGCTTACATCGGCACCCTCGGCGCCCGCATCGTACTCAGCGACGATAAAGAAGTGCGCGCGGTGATGACCGCCTCTTGGCTCAAGCAGATGGGCTGGCGCGATGTGTTCGTACTGCCGCAAACAGGCGAAGAGACCGACGCTCCAAACAGTGTCGTGCTTGGCACGCCTTCGCGTGATGTCATCGACGTTGCGCGCTTGCGCGCGATGACAGAGGTCACCGTCATCGATCTCTCCCCGAGCCCGGTCTACAAAGCCGGCCACATTCCCGGCGCCTGGTTCGCAATTCGCTCGCGTCTGCCGCAGGCCCTCAAGACGATCGCGCCCTCCGGATCGCTGGTGCTGACCTCCGAAGACGGCGTGGTCGCCTCGCTCGCCGTCAATGAAGTCCGCGCGTTGATCGACAGTCCCGTCTCTTGGCTCGCCGGCGGCAATGCCGCCTGGCGCAGCGCCGGACTCCCGCTGTCGACCGAGCCGCGCATGGCCGACGAGCCGCTCGACGTGTGGCTCAAGCCCTACGAGCAAAGCGGCGATCGTGCGGCGGCGATGAACGCTTACCTCGCCTGGGAGGTCGACCTTCTGGAGCGCATCAAGCGCGACGGCACGACGAATTTCAGCACCACGCCACGCTGATGGCGACGGCTAACGCTTCATTAAACGTCAGCATTACTGACCAATTCATCCGTAAAAATCCGGAGTATTGCGCTTGATATCGATCAAATGCGGAACCGCCGGCACCGCGGATGCTGCGTCAATCGAGTCTGGGAAGACTTCATGAAACACGCGCACGAAATTTATCTAGAATACCGCCTGAACGAGATCCAACAGGAGATCGAACAGGCGCAACGGCAACCGGTCGTGAGCATCGCGCATGTCGGCGCGCTCAAACGTCGCCGGCTGCACATCGCGGACGAGCTCGCGACCCTGCACGAGACCGCGACCATCGGATACTCACCGCTCGGCGGCGCAAAAGCCTTCGGCAGCCGCTCCATCGTGTGGATCTGAGCGGACGCCGCGCTCTTGCCCTAGTTCGCGCGCGGCGTACTGCCGCAGCGCCGCCGCGGCCGTAGGAACGTAGCGATTGCAGCGAAAGCTCGATTGAACTCCGAGCACCAGGTGTCTATGATTCGACGGCTGTGAGCGCCCTACATTGGAGAGCGATATGGCATCTGCAACTAAGACCCGGATCGCGACTACGGCTATCGGAGCCGCCGTCGTGTTTGTTCTGACGATCGCGATCAACTCGATGACGGTGTCCACCGCCAAGGCGACGCCTCAATTGGCGCAAGGCAAGCCGTGCGGCACCTGCCACACCGGCTCGCCCCCCAGCAAAGCCAACGTGAAGAAATAAGTTCACGGGCTCGGCCTGGGTGACCGCCTAGGCCGCATCGATCACTGCCGCAAGGCCGCCTCGAACTTCTCGCCGAATTCGGTGAGTTCGTCCGGGCTGATGTCGCTTATTGCCCATAGATTGAGCCCGTTCTCGGTCCAGCTACGCACGTTGAACCCGTGCAGGCTCTGCATTTTGGCTTGGCGGCGTGGCGCCGCCGGCGCCGGAGCGCAGAACAGATTGATGACGTGCACGCGGCGACGATAGACGATTGCCGCCACCGGCTTGGCGTCGGCGTAATCAAGGCGTCCGCCGAGCAGCGTGAAGCCCTGCGCGGTCAGGTCGATCACCGGCGGCGCCACGTCGAGGCGGCCGTTGAACCACGGCTTCACCGTATGCTGGTCGCTCGATTGGACGTCGGTCAGGTGCTGCGCCTGCAGCGATCGCAAATGCGCCGACACCATCTCACCTAGCACGCGCCGCTCGTCGTCGGTGCGCATCACCATCACCAGCACGCCGGAGGCGGCGAGCGCGCTCACCGTGGCGCCGAGCGCAAAGCCTTTCACCACCGCGCGGCGGCTGGCGACCGCCGCCGGAGCCGCCGGCAGCTTGCCTTCGATGCGCGCGCGCAATCCTGCCGGCGCCTTGAAACGCAAGGCGCCCGGCACCATCGCCGCACGGAAGTCGCGCATATCGCGCAGCTTCACGGTGCAGCGCGCGCAGCCCGCGATGTGGGCTTCGACTTCGCGCGCGTGTCCGGCGTCGAGCTCGCCGTCGACCAGCGCATGCATGAGAACGTCGGCGTCGTCGCAATTCATCTCAAGTGCCCTCTTCGGCGAGCCAGGCCTTGCGCAACATCTCGCGGGCGCGCGCCAGCCGCGACATCACGGTGCCGATCGGCGCCTCGATGACTGTGGCGATGTCGCGATAGCTCAGTTCGTTGATCTCGCGCAGCACGATCACCTCGCGAAATTCGGACGGCAGGTCGCCGAGCAACCGGCGCAGCTTGTCACCCGACTGACTGCGCAGCATCGTTTGCTCCGGCGTTTCGGCCGCCTCGCGCCAGATCGGCGCGGCCGCCTCGCCGCTGTCGCCGTAGATCAGCCGGCCGCCGCTGGCGTAAACGCCATGGCAGACGTTGCGCAGAATCGCGAGCAGCCATGGCTTGATCGGCCCGCCGCGGAAGGTGTCGAAGTGGCGGAAGGCGCGCAGGTAACACTCTTGCACCGCGTCGTCCGCTTCCGCCGATCCGCGCATCAAATAGCGGGCCAGCGTGTACACGGCGTCGAGATGCGGCAGCGCGAGCGCCTTGAAGCGCTCGGCTTTGCCGCCGTCGTTCCAGTCGGCCGGGTCACCCGCCATTGTTGGAGAACCGGATTGTTTCCCGAGAAACACTGTCTATCTCAGGCCTCCACCACAATCGTGCCGGTCATGTGCGGATGCAAGGCGCAAAAATACGGGAAAGCGCCTGCTGTCGCGAACGTGAACGAGAACTTGTCGTCCGTGTCGAGCGCCTTCGAGCGGAAGACGCCGGTTTTCGACGTGACGGTATGCGGGATGTCGTCGCGGTTCACCCAGGTCACCGTGGTGCCGGCCTTCACCGTGAGTTGCTGCGGGTTGTAGACGAAATTGTCGATGCCAACCTCCATCTCCGCCGCCTGACCTGACCGCGCCGCAACCGCCGCTGCCGCAATCCCACCCAGCGCGCCGAGCGCGCGTCGTCTGCTGATGTTCATGCGCGCCTCAGCTAGCCAAAGGCGTATCGACGATGGCGAGCCGCTCTTCGCCCTGCTTGAAGGTGATGGTCGCGGTGCCGAGCATGGTGCGGAGTTTCGCGTCCTCCACCTTCATCGGTCCCGGCGACGGCGCCGAACCGGGCGCGGGCTGCGGGAAAGCGGTCGAGCGCGCGGTGTGGAAGGTGACGTTGCCTTCCACCTTCTGCATCACCTGATGAATGTGTCCGTTGAGTACGGTGACCGAGCCGAAGCGTTTCATGAGCGAGAGCGCGCGCTCGCCGTCTTCGGTACCCCAGCCCCAGGTCGGATACACCGCCCATAGCGGGATATGCGCGAAGACGACGATGGGCGTCGAGGCGGACTTGGCCTTGAGATCGTCCTCGATCCATTTGAGCTGCTCGTCGCCAAGGCTACCGAGCCCGCCGCCCTTCAGGTTGGCGACGTTGACGAGCCCGATGAAGTGGATGCCGTTGGCATCGAAGCTGTAATAGCCCGACCCTTTTGCGCCGCGGCCGTAGCGCTCCTTGTAGAGCTTGATGTCGGGATCGATGATGTCGTGCTCGCCCGGCACGTAATGCACGTCGAGTTTCGATTGCGAGATGATCTTCTCGGCGTCGTCGAATTCCTGCTCCTTCGACAGATGCGTGATGTCGCCGGTGTGGATCATGAACGCGGGCTTCGCCGGCATCGCTTTGATGCGGCCGATCGCCTCCTCCAGCGTACCCTTGGTGTTCGGATTGGCCGGCTTATCGAAGCCCATGTGGCTGTCGCTGATCTGCAGGAAGGTGAAGCCCTTCGGCTCCGCCGCCAGCGCCCCGTCGATAATGCCGAGGGAGGTGGGAACCCCGCCGGCCACCGTCCACAGCACCCCCGTGCCCGCCCAAGTCATGCATTCCAGCACCTTGCGGCGGCTGGGGCCTTCGCCGTGGTCGTGATCGTTCGCCATATCGCCGTCCTCCCTGAATTACGCGTTCAGGGCCTAGATCGATCAGCCTTGCGATTTATTCCCGGGCGGGCCAGTTAAAGGCCATGAAATTTCTCGACGAAGCCAAGGTCTACATCGCGTCCGGCGCAGGCGGTAACGGCTGTGTTGCATTCCGGCGCGAGAAGTTCATCGAATTCGGCGGCCCCAGCGGCGGCGACGGCGGCAAGGGCGGCGACGTCATCGTCGAAGCCGTCAACGGTCTCAACACGCTCATCGACTACCGTTTCCAGCAGCACTTCAAAGCCGAGGCCGGCGGCGGCGGCATGGGCAAGGACCGCCACGGCGCCAACGGCAAGGACAAGGTGCTGAAAGTGCCGGTCGGCACGCAGGTCTATGAAGAGGACGGAGAAACGCTGCTCGCCGATCTCACCGAAATCGGCCAGCGCGTCACCCTCGCGAAAGGCGGCAACGGGGGCTTCGGCAACGCCTATTTCAAATCGTCAACCAATCAGGCGCCGCGCCGCGCCAATCCCGGTCAGCCGGGGCAGGAACTCACCATCCGCCTGCGCCTCAAGCTGATCGCCGATGCCGGCATCATCGGACTGCCGAATGCCGGCAAGTCCACGTTCCTCGCCGCGGTCAGCGCGGCCAAGCCGAAAATCGCCGACTATCCCTTCACCACGCTGCATCCGCAGCTCGGCGTGTTCAACGTCGATAACCGCGAATTCGTGATGGCCGATCTCCCCGGCCTGATCGAAGGCGCGCATGAAGGCGTCGGCCTCGGCGACCGCTTCCTCGGTCATACCGAGCGCTGCCGCGTGTTGCTGCACCTGGTCGACGGCACCGGCGAGGATGCGGGCGCGGACTACAAGACCGTGCGCGCTGAGTTGAAGGCCTACGGGCACGGCCTCGTCGACAAGGCGGAGATCGTCGCGCTGTCGAAGGTCGACGCTATGACGCCGGAGGCGATCAAGGCACAGACCGCGCGGCTGAAGAAGGCGGCCAAGAAGACGCCGTTGCTGCTGTCGTCGGCCTCCCGGCAGGGCGTCACCGACGTGCTGCGCGCGCTGTTCAAGGTGATCGATGCCGCGCGCGAGGGCGCCGACACTGCCGACGCCAAAGAAGACGTCTGGCAGCCGTGAGCTGCCCATTTTGGCAGTAAATCAGCCTGTTTCCGCCACCTGACAGGTCGCTGACAGAGACCGTCAGGCGGCCGCCATGTCCCTTCCGGTAGACCTCTCCTCGATCAAATGCGTCCGTGCAGTCACGCCGGCAGCAGAACATCGGGAGCTCGGAATGCAAAAGCGCGCGTCTACATACGACAACGTCACGGTCCTGCTGCATTGGACCATCGGGCTCGGCATCCTCGCCATCGGCCTGATCGAGATCATGCGGCACGAATTTCCCAAGGGCACCTTCCTGCGCGAGGGACCGAAATCCCTGCATCAACCGGCCGGCACCGTTCTGTTCGCGCTCATCATGGTTCGCATCATGTGGCGCGCCACCCTGGGCAGGACATTGGATGCGGCCAAGCGCATGGACTTCTCGGCCTATGCCGCAAAGCTCACCCATCTCGCGCTCTATGCGATGATGGTCGGCCTGCCTTTGCTCGGCATGCTGTCAGTCTTCGCCCGCGGCAAACCGATCGATTTCGGGCTGTTCCAACTCGTCATGCCGCTCGGCGACCTCATCGGGCCGTATGCCAGCCTGTTGAAATCGACGCACGAGACACTCGGTTACGGCATCTTGCTGCTCGCCTTCGTGCACGCGGCCGCGGCGCTCGGGCATCGCTATGTGCTGAAGGATGACGTGCTGTCGCGCATGCGCTTCTCGCGCCCTCGGCGGGCCGACAACGCGCTACAGGCGGGCGCGTGGCAGATGCAACAGCGAAGAATCTAGGACCGCAAACACCCGGGCTCGCGAACTTGGCTCGCGAGCCCCGCAACGACCGCCTCAATAAGACTTCGGCAGGCCGAGCACCTTCTCGGCGATAAAGCACAAAATCATTTGCGGGCTCACCGGCGCCAGGCGCGCGATCATCACCTCGCGCATGTAGCGCTCGACATGGAATTCCTTGGCGTAGCCCATGCCGCCGTGCGTCAGGACCGCCGTCTCGCAGGCCTTGAACGCGGCTTCGGCGCCGAGATATTTCGCGGCGTTGGCTTCCGCCGCGCAAGGCTCGCCGCGGTCGTAAAGCGAGGCGGCCTTGAAGGCCATCAGGTTAGCGGCCTCCAGCTCCATCCATGCTTTCGCCAGCGGATGCTGAATCGCCTGGTTCTGCCCAATGACGCGCCCGAATACTCGTCGCTCGCCGGCGTAGGCCGCCGCCTTGCGCAACGCGGCGCGGCCGAGCCCGATCGCTTCCGCGCCGATAAGGATGCGTTCGACATTCATGCCGTGCAAAATGTACTCGAAGCCCCTGCCCTCTTCGCCGATGCGATCTGCCGCCGGCACCGGCAGCGCGTCGATGAACAGTTCGTTTGAGTCGACCGCGCTGCGCCCCATCTTCGGGATCTCGCGCACGTCGACACGGCTACGGTCGAGCGACGTATAAAACAGGCTTAAGCCTTCGGTCTTCTTCTTCACCTCATCGGCCGGTGTCGTGCGCGCCAGGATCAGCATCTTACTTGCCACCTGCGCAGTCGAAATCCAGATCTTCTGGCCGCTCAGCACGTAGCTGTCGCCCTGCCGCACCGCCTTGGTCTTGAGATTCAACGTATCGAGCCCGGCATCGGGCTCGGTGACGGCGAAGCAGGCCTTGTCTTCGCCCCCGATCAGCGGCGGCAGCATGCGGCGCTTCTGCTCCTCGCTGCCGAACACCACCACCGGATTGAGCCCGAAGATGTTCATGTGCAGCGCCGAGGCGCCCGACAGCCCGGCGCCGGATTCCGCGACCGCCTGCATCATCAGCGCGGCTTCGGTGATGCCGAGCCCGGCGCCGCCATAGACCTGTGGCATGGCGATGCCGAGCCAGCCGTCTGCGGCGAAGGCGCGATGGAAATCGTGCGGGAAGCCGCCCGCTTTATCCTTTGCCAGCCAATAGTCATCGCCGAAGCGCGCGCAGATTTTCCCGATCGCGTCGCGGATCGCCTGCTGTTCGGCGGTGAAGGAGAAATCCATGGCTCTGCGTGCCCCCGCGATTTATAGAAATGTATCCGAGAGCTTGAGCCGGAGGAACTGATGCAAACGCGCGCCGCGGTCGCCTGGAAAGCGGGAGAGCCGCTCACCGTCGAAACCATCGACATTGAAGGGCCCAAGGCCGGCGAGGTGCTGGTCGAGGTCATGGCGACCGGCGTCTGTCATACCGACGCCTATACGCTGTCGGGCGCCGACCCGGAGGGCATCTTCCCAGCGATTCTCGGCCACGAAGGTGCCGGCATCGTGCGAGAGGTCGGTGCGGGCGTCACCAGCCTTAAGCCGGGTGATCACGTCATCCCGCTCTACACGCCGGAATGCCGGCAGTGCAAAACCTGCCTGTCGCGGCGCTCCAACCTGTGTACCGCCATCCGCGCCACCCAGGGCAAAGGCCTGATGCCGGACGGCTCCAGCCGTTTCCGCTGCGACGGCGATCCGGTGTTTCACTACATGGGCTGCTCGACCTTCGCGAACTTCACCGTGCTGCCGGAGATCGCGCTGGCTAAGGTACGCGAGGACGCGCCCTTCGACAAAATCTGTTACATCGGCTGCGGCGTCACTACCGGCATCGGCGCTGTCATCAACACCGCGAAGGTCTGGCCCGGAGCCAACGTCGCCGTGTTCGGGCTCGGCGGCATCGGGCTCAACGTCATCCAGGGCTCAGCGATGGTCGGCGCCGACAAGATCGTCGGCATCGACACCAACCCGGCGAAGCGCGCCATCGCCGAAAAGTTCGGCATGACGCATTTCATCAATCCGGACGAAGTCGGTCGCGACAAGGTGGTGCAGGCGGTGGTCGACCTGACCGGCGGCGGCGCCGACTTCTCGTTCGAGTGCATCGGCAACGTCAACGTGATGCGACAGGCGCTGGAGTGCTGCCATCGCGGCTGGGGCGAAAGCATCATCATCGGCGTCGCCGGCTCAGGCCAGGAGATCGCCACGCGCCCGTTCCAGCTCGTGACCGGTCGCGTCTGGAAAGGCACCGCTTTCGGCGGGGCGCGCGGACGCACCGACGTGCCCAAAATCGTCGACTGGTACATGGAGGGCAAGATCAACATCGACGATCTGATCACCCACACCATGCCCCTCGATAAGATCAACGATGCCTTCGAATTAATGCATGACGGCAAGTCGATCCGCAGCGTGGTGATTTACTAAAATTGTCGGCGTCGATCGCGAAAGCCCCGCCGCAGCGTTAGTTGCGCGTGCGGGTGCGCAACCGCATGGTAAACGCCGTCTGCCTCATGCTCCGACAATTCACCATCGGCCATTTACGGTGAATGCCGTTTACCAAGTTCGAGCTATGGAACTTTTACGCGGAAGCTCTCATAGATGCTTCTCATGAACACGAACCAAACAGCTCCGGCGTTTGAGATCGTCACCATGCCGATCGGCAATGGCTGGCGCGTGCGAATTTCCGACGGTCAGCGCATGCAGTTCGTCGGCGGCTTCGAAGCACAAGCGAAAGCCGAAGAGTGGGTGCGCAAGTCGTCGCGCGCCTGGCTCGATACATTGAAGAGTCTGCCCGAGCGCCTCTAGTCGAAACGAGTGTCATGCGCGCGTTGAAAATTCTGCATGTGTTGCGCGCCCCCATTGGCGGGCTGTTCCGCCACGTGGTCGACCTCGTGCAAGGGCAAATCGCGCGCGGACATCAGGTCGGTGTCATCGCCGACAGCACGACGGGCAATGCGCGCTCGCGGGAAATTTTCGCGGTGCTGACTCCGATGCTGGCGCTCGGCCTTACGCTGACGCCGATCCAGCGCCCGTTCGGGCCGCAGGACCTCGCCGCCGCGTGGCACGTGACCAAGCGCGTGCGCCGCGCCGAGGCGGACGTGATCCATGGCCATGGCGCCAAGGGCGGCGCCTTTGCGCGGCTGGCTCTGGCGGCCAAGCCCGTCATCCGCGCCTACACCCCGCACGGCGGCAGCCTGCTGCTCGACCACGCCAGTAACACCGGTAAGGCCTACCTCGCGCTCGAGCGCATCCTGATGATGCGCGGTGATCTCTATTTGTTCGAAAGCGCCTACAGCGCGCGTGTTTTCGACAATAAGATCGGCCAGCCGGGCGGGCTGGTGCGCGTCGTGCACAACGGCGTGGCGAAGACCGAGTTTTCGCCGGTCGCACTTGACCCGCACGCGACCGACCTGGTTTTCCTCGGCGAATTTCGTCCGGTGAAGGGCATCGACCTGCTGATCGAAGCCATCGCTCGCCTCAAAGGCGACGGCCTGTCGCTTAGCGCGACCCTCGTCGGCGACGGTCCCGAACTGCCGGCGCTCACCGCGCAGGTCGAGCGCATGGGGCTCGCAGGCGCCATCCGCTTCGCGCCGCCGATGCCGGCGCGCAACGCCATGGCGCTCGGCCGCATGATGGTCATCCCGTCGCGCGCGGAATCGCTGCCCTATGTCGTTTTGGAAACGGCGGCGGCCGGCAAGCCGCTAATCACCACGACCGTGGGCGGCATCCCGGAGATCTACGGTCCGCTCAGCGATTCCCTCGTCGCGCCCGGCGACGCGCGAGCGCTCGCCCACGCGATCGGCGCCGCACTGCGTAATCCTGCCGCGACGGAGCGGATCACCCAGGCGTTGCGCGCCCAGGTAGCCGCCGCGTTCTCGGTCGACACCATGGTCGACGATGTGCTCGCCGGCTACGAGCAGGCGATCCGCCGCAAGCCCGCTCTGAGCCGCGCGCTGCTCGCGCACGCCTGAGGCACCTTCCCTCGCCATCACGCTTTGCGCTAGCCTCTCGTGACGATCCGAGAAGCGCAGGCTCATTGCGCCCGGCATTTCCAGGGAGACGCTCATGGTCAGAACCTACGTTGCGCTGGCGCTTTCCTGCGCGCTCGCATCGTCCGTCGCATTCGCCGCCGATTATCCCGCGCCGAAAGAGGGCGTGTGGACCGCGCGCGATTTCAAATTCCACACCGGCGAGGTGATGCCGGAGTTGCGCATGCACTACCGCACCATCGGCGAGCCGAGCGGCCAGCCGGTCGTGGTGCTGCACGGCACCGGCGGTTCCAGCGCGGCGATGCTTACGCCCGCCTTTGCCGGCAACCTGTTCGGGCCCGGGCAGCCGCTCGACGCCTCGAAGTATTACATCATCCTGCCGGATGCGGTCGGCCACGGCAGCAGCAGCAAGCCGTCCGACGGGCTGAAGACCAAGTTTCCGAAATACAATTACGCCGACATGGTCGACGCGCAGCAGCGGCTGATCAGCGAAGGCCTCGGCATCCGCCACGTGCGCCTGGTCATCGGCAACTCGATGGGCGGCATGGAGACCTGGCTGTGGGGCGAGAAGTATCCGCAGTTCATGGACGCGCTGGTGCCGATGGCGGCGCAGCCGACCGCCATGTCGAGCCGCAACTGGATGCTGCGGCGAATGATGCTGGAGGCCGTGCGCAACGACCCGGACTACAAGGACGGCAACTACACCACGCAGCCGCGCTTCATGAAGATCGCCTCGGTGTTCTTCGGCATCGCCACCGCCGGCGGCACGCTCAACTACCAGAAGCTGGCGCCGACGCGCGAACAGGCTGACAAAATTGTCGATACGCGGCTGGCGGCGCCGTTCAACGCCGACGCCAACGATTTCCTGTGGGCCTGGGGCTCGTCGGGCGACTACGATGCGGCGCCCGAGCTTGAAAAGATCGAAGCCTCACTGCTGGCGATCAACGCCGCGGACGACGAGCGCAACCCGCCGGAAACCGGGGTGATGGAGCGCGCCATGAAGCGCGTAAAAAACGGCAAGCTTTATCTGATCCCGGCGAGCGAACAGACCAGCGGACATCTCACCACCGGCAACGCCAAGTTCTACGCCGACCAACTGCGCGAACTGCTGCAAATGGCGCCGCAGCGCGCGATGTGAGCGCGCTCAATCGCCCGTGCCGTAGCGCTGCATCGGTAATTCTTCGACGCCGATCAGCGCGGCATATTCGTCGATCGGCAGAGGCTTGCCGGTGAGGTAGCCCTGCATGGCGTCGCAGCCTTCCTGCACCAGCATGGCATGCTGGATCTCGGTCTCGACGCCTTCTGCCAGCACCGGCACATCGAGACTGTGACCGAGTCCGATGACCGCGCGCACGATGACCATCGAATGACGATTGTGGTCGAGATCGCCGATGAACGTGCGGTCGATCTTGATGCGGTCGAAATCGAACGAATGCAGGTACGATAGCGACGAATAGCCGGTGCCGAAATCGTCGACCGCGATCTGGATGCCGAGCGTCTTGAGCCGGCGCAGGATCGAGACCGCGCGCGAAAAGTCGTTGATGAGCACGTTCTCGGTGATCTCGAGCTCCAGCCGCGCCGGGGTGAGGCCCGTTTCCAGCAGGATCGAATGCACCAGGCTTGGCAGGTCACCGCTCTGGAACTGCACCGGCGAGACGTTCACCGCCACGCTGAGCGGATTGACCCAGGACGCCGCCTCGCGGCAGGCCTCGCGCAGCACCCATTCGCCGATCTGCACGATCAGCCCGCTTTCCTCGGCAACCGGAATGAACAGCGCCGGCGACACCAGTCCGCGCTTCGGGCAGCGCCAGCGCACCAGCGCTTCGAAGCCGATGGTTTCGCCGGTCATACGCACCTGCGGCTGATAATGCAGCTCCAGTTCGCCGCGCGCGATGGCGAGCCGCAGATCGGCCTGCAGCGCCAGCCGTTCGCCGGCGCGCGCGCTCATCTCCGGCGCAAAGAACAGCGCCGTGCCGCGGCATTCGGCCTTGGCGCGATAGAGCGCGGTGTCGGCATTGATCATCAGCGCATTGGCGTCGGTGCCGTCGTCCGGATAGATCGCGCCGCCAATGGTCAACCCGATGTGGAGTGGCCGGTTGTCGATGGTGAAGTCGTCGGTGAAGGCGGCAAGCAGGCGCTCGGCCACCGCGATGGCGCCCTCCGGCTGCTCTCCCTCGGTGGCGATCAGCATGAACTCGTCGCCGCCGATGCGGGCAAGGAAAGCGCCGGAAGCGGCCGCCTGCATTCGGCGGGTTGCCTCGCGCAGCAACGCGTCACCGACCGCATGACCGCACAGGTCGTTCACTTCCTTGAAGTGATCGAGGTCGATGCTCAGGATGCTGAAGCGATCCTTGTTCGCCGCGGCGCGCTCGAGCGTGGCCGTGAAGCATTCATTGAAGGCGGCGCGGTTCGGCAGGTCGGTCAGCGTGTCGTAATGCGCCATGCGCGCGATGCGCTGCTCGGCGCGGCGGCGCTCGGTCACGTCGTCGAGCACCGTGAGCAGATACTGCGGCTGGCCGTCGATATCCCGCACCGCGATGCTCTTGGCGGTGGCCACCCGCACGCCGTTGCCGGGCGTCCGCACCACATGGTCGGCAACGACGACCGGCTGATGCGACAGCACTGCTTCGCGGTTCTCGTTGATGATGAAGTCCGCCCGCTCCTCCGGGTACATCTCACGCGCGGTCTTGCCGACGATCTGCGTGCGCGGCGCGCCGAACAATTCCTCGGTGGCGCGGTTGACCAGGCTGTAACGCCACTGGCTCGGATCGTCGCCGGAAACGTCCTTCACAAGGATCGGGGCCGGCACGTGCTCCACGATGGCGTCGAGGAACTGCTGGGTGCGCCGTAGCTCGGCTTCGGCCTGCTTGGTCTTGGTGACGTCGTGAATGGCGGCGAGCTGTGCAGTATGGCCCTGGTAGACCAGGCTACGCGAGAACACCGACACGTCGATCTTCGTGCCGTCCGCCTTTTGATGTTGGGCGGAATTCGCATGATTTTGGGCGACCGGCAGATTCCGCAGCAACTGCTTGGCCTTTTCGCGATCTTCCGGTGGCCGCATGTCCGGCACGGTCATGGCCATGAATTGCTCGCGGCGATACCCGTAGTGCGCAACCGCGGCGTCATTGACCGCCAGGAACCGGAAGCTCTCGCGCTCGAACACCCACATCGGTACCGGATTGTCGTCGAACAGAAGGCGGAACGACTCCTCGCGGAATTTCGCCTCGGTGACGTCTTCATGGGTCGCCACCCAGCCGCCGTTCGGCATCGGCGTGTGCGACACCGCAATGTAGCGGCCGTCGGCCATATACTTCACGATCTGATAGGCCTCGCCGCTGGCAACCCTGCTGAGACGGTCGGCGACGTATTGCTCGCCGCCTTGCGGGGCATGGCCGTTGGCGACGCAATGCTCCAGGATCTCGCGTAACGGCGTGCCGGGCTTGGCCTGCTCGCTGCTCAGCCCATAGAGCTGGGCATAGCGGGCATTGCAGACGGTCAGTCGCTGCTTGCCATCGAACATGCACAGGCCCTGTGTCATGTTGTTCAGCGCGGTGGTGCGGTGCAGATCGTGCTCGCGCAATTTCTTGCCCACGAGCCACACGCACAGCAACACAACGGTGCCGATGACGAGCCCGATGGCGAGCGCCGCTCCAATCAGGGTCGTGGAAACCTGACGCCAGTTGGCGAGCGCATTGGAGACATCGTCGCCGACCGTCACGTAAAGCGGAAAATGCGGCAGCCGGTGCGCGGCCAGAATGCGCTCCTTGCCTTCCATCGCGCCGAGAATACGGATGGTGCCGTGCGTGCGGCTGCCGAGTGCGGTGAGCGCCGCCGGAAACGACTGGCCAATGACCGAGTCGATCTGCGGATAGCGCGCCAGAACGGTGCCGTCATTCAAATGCAGCGAAATCGAACTGCCCTCTTCCGGGACGATCGACTGGAAAAGATTGTGGAAGTAACTCAGCTCCATGGTGCCCATCAGGACGCCGATGAACTCGCCGCTCGGTCCGGCGACCTTGCGCGCGATCGAGATCACCATCTTGCCCGTCGTTGGACTCTGGCGGGGCTTGCCGATGTAGACCATCCGGTACGGATCGGATTTGAATGCCTCCGCATACTCGCTGTCGTCGTTGGTCATGCTCGGCACCGGCCATCGGCGCGAGAAATTCACCAGGTAGCCAGCGCTGTCGGTCAACACCAGCGCATCGACATGCGGTAATCCGCCCTTGAGATCGTTCAAGCGCTGATAAGTGTCATAGCCGGACATGTGCTGGCGCAGATCATCCGGCGACGTGATGCCGTATCGCTGAATGTGGTCGATCAGCACCGTCTGCATCAGATCGATGGATTGGAAGCCGCGGTCGAGTTGCTCGGCCAACACGACGGCGAGGCTTTCCAGCGCGTGCTCTTTGTTCGTGAGATCGCGGTCGCGCAGATTGGAGAGAAGGCTCCACGTCACCGCCACGACCGCGGTGATCAGGATAAAGCCGCCGACCAGAATGGTGACGAGCGGCCGCGCATGCCACCGCGGCCGCGTGGAGGCGGACACATTCTCCTCGGGTTTCGCGAGGGCGGTAGGCAGGGTCCCGTCCATCCCGTGCTGGGCAGGGTCGTCACTCATGCCGCCCAAGATGCCTAACCCGCGATACGATCAAATTAATAAGGAAATGGTTCGAAGGCGGTAATCCAAGTAGCGATAACCAAGTGTAAATTGGCGCGTAAATTTAATTTATGCGAATGGGGCCTCGAGCTTACTCGCAAGCCGGGCTTTATTTTTTCTCGCAGCGGCGGCGCGGCCCGTTAATCGGTTGATAACTACAATCCGCCGCGACGAAGGATCGATAGGCGGCGGCACAGGCCTGCACATTGCAGTTCGGCGCGACGCCGGCAGTCGCTCCAGACGGCGACGTGGGCCGCGCCCGGCCGGTCCCGGTCGTCGGCTCCGAAGTAGGCACGGAAACAGGAGGCTGTTGCGGCTCGGGCGCGAGCGCGGCAGCCGGGGCTGGAGCTTTTGGCAGCGATGCGGCGGGGACGGGAGACTTCGGGGTGGGCATCGGCGACAAAGTAGCGGGCTGCCAATCGAGGCCGAAGCCGACGCTGGCCAGCACCACGAGCAGCACCGCGAGATAAGCCCAACGCGACATTGCATGGCTCCGAAGACCCGGACTGCAACGCCACGATATCGGAAATCGGCTCGCTTGTACTACCAGAACCAGCCGCGGTTGGCAGGCCGCTCGATCTCGATCACACGGCGACCGCCGCGCACCGGTATATCGTCACCGGCATCGCTGTAGTCGTCGGTCGAACGCAGGCGGCGAACGGCCGCTTCGACTTCGCGCAGTTCGCTGTCGCGACTGCGCCGCCGGCTCACAGGCTGCGCCTCGTCTTCGGACGCGCGCTGACGGACAGCCGTCTGCACATCTTCATCTATGGTGCGTCGATGTGAAGCGGTCGTCGTGCGGCCAGGCGCCTTCTCGCAGACGCGCCGCGTCCCGCCATAAGGCTGATAGGTGCAATCGCTGACGCGGAAAGACGAATAAGCGGCGGCGCAGGCTTGCACGTCGCACTTGTTCGAGGAAGCAACGCTGGCGTTTTGCGGCGCGGCGGCCGGCTGCACGCTGGCGGTTTGCTCAGGCGTAGGCGCTGGGGCCGGGGCCGGCGTAGGAGCCGCGACGGCTGCGTTTGCAGCGGGAGCCGGTGAAGCCGGCGGCGTCGGCTCGGCTTTCGCAACTGTTGCCGGTGCGGGCGCGGGTGTTGGTGCGGGCGCCGTGGTCTGTTGCGGCGGCGGCGCGGGCTGTTGCGGCGGCTGCAGAGTCTGCTGCGGCGGCGCGGCCGTGGCGGTCGCAACCACCGGCGACGGGGCGGCGGCCGGCTCCGGCTGCGACGGCGCACTGCCGGTCGTCTGCGCCGGCTGGCGCGGCGGCGGCGGTTCGATCACGCGCGCCACGTCCGACCGTTTCGGATAAACGGGATTGAGCTGATCGCTGCCGACTTCGGGTTTCGGCTTGGCGGGCTGCGACGGCAACACGGAGGACGCGGCCTGGATCGGCGACTTGTTTTCCGACTTCGGCTTGGTCAGCCAATCGAGTTCAAGGAGAATGCCGCTGATCGCGACCAGCAGGATTCCGACGTATACGAAAAAGGCCATTGTTCCGCCCACCTGCCGGCATTATGCCTGCTAGGCAACGCGGGAACCGATGCGGTGTTCCTCGATGCACCAAGGCCCCGTTCTCTCCCGAATCAGTGACGGCACAAAGGATCAGCGATGAGCGTTCAAAGCACGGCTTCGACGGATGCTGACGGCGTCGTTCGTCTCACGCGCGAAGGCGCCATCGCACGCGTCGCCTTCGACCGTCCGCAGGCGCACAACGCCATGACCTGGTCGATGTACGAACAACTCGAACGAATCTGCGTCGAGCTACGCGCCGACGACAGTATTCGCGCCGTCGCTTTTTCCGGTGTCGGCGGCAAGGCGTTCATCGCCGGCACCGACATCGCGCAATTCCGCAGCTTCGCCTCGGGCGACGACGGCGTCGCCTACGAGAGCAAAGTTGCGAGATTCCTCGACGCGGTCGATCTGCTGCCGATGCCGACGCTGGCCGTGGTTGACGGCTGGTGCGTCGGCGGCGGTCTGGCCATCGCCAGCGTCTGCGATCTGCGCGTGGCCACGCCGGCGGCAAAATTCGGCGTGCCGATCGCGCGCACGCTCGGCAACTGCCTTGCCGCCGGCGTTTACGCCCGGCTGCTCGCCGAGTTCGGCATCGGCCGCACCAAGCGCATGCTGATGCTGGCGGACATGCTCACCGCCGAGGAAGCGCTGCAGGCCGGCTTTCTAAGCGAGATCGTCGAGCCGCAGGCGCTCGCCGCCCGCATCGACGAGTTGCTCGGCCGCATCGCCGGCCACGCGCCGATTACCATGCGCGCCGGCAAGGAAGCGATCCGCCGCCTGCTCAACGCGACGCAGGTCGAAGACGAGGACCTGATCCGTCAGGCCTACGGCAGCGAAGATTTCCGCAACGGCGTGCAGGCCTTCGTCGACAAGCGCAAACCTGCCTGGAAAAATCGCTGAGGCCGGCCATGGCCAAACAGCCTCTGGGCAAGCTCCCCGCCGACGCCATCGGCACGCTCACGCTGCCGCCGATCGCCGCGGATATCCTCGACGGCTTCGGCGCGCTGCCCGATCTCACCGGCATGGCGTCGGATGCGATGGACGAGCTCGGCATTGTCGGCGCGGTGCCGGCGAGCCTGCTCAAGCCGACAGACCCAATGGCGCGCTTGGTCGGCCGCGCGCTCACAGTCATGAACGTCGCGGCGCGCGTCAGCGTGACGGACGCAGTCGCTCGCGGCGTCTCCGGTCTCGCCGAAATCGAAGCGCACAATCTCGCCGAGCCGGGCGACGTGCTGGTGCTGCAAGGCGTCGACGGCATCTCCAACATGGGCAGCATCTCGGCCAGCATCGGCCGGCGGCAGGGCGAGCTTGGCGCCATCGTCGACGGCGCGGTGCGCGACATCGATCACTCGCGCGGCATCGGCTACGCAATCTGGTCGCGCGGCGTCAGCCCGGTCACCGGAAAATGGCGCATCGAAACGATAGCCGTGAACACGCCGGTGACGATCTGCGGCGTTCGCGTAACGCCGGGCGACCTTGTGCTCGCCGACGAGGTCGGCGTCTGCTTCATCCCGCGCGAGCGCGCCGGCGAGGTGCTGGCGCGGGCGCAGCGCATCGCCGCCAATGAAGAGACGCGGCAGGCCAAGATCGCCTCCGGCGCGCCGGTGGCCGAGCTGCTGCCTCCAAAAAAATAGTTACTCCGCCTTGATGCCGAGCTTCTTGATGGTGTCCGCCCAGTAGGCGAACTCCTTGGGCAGCCGCGCCTTGAAGGCCTCGCTGCCGAGCGTGCCGTGCATGCCGTTGGCGGCGAAACGCGCCTTCACCGACGGTTCGGCGATGACCGCGTACAGCGCCTTCTCCCATTTGCCCTGCAGCTCGGGCGAAGCGCCGGCCGGCAGAAACACGCCGTACCAGTTCTCCATGACCACGTCGGGCAGGCCCAACTCGGCGGTCGTCGGCACATCCGGCAGCAGCGGCGAGCGCTCGGTGCCGAACAGCGCCACCGCCGTGACGGTCTTGGCCGCAACCATCGGCAGCAGCACGGGGAAGTCGGCATTGAGCATGTCGACGTGGCCGCCGAGCAGATCGTTGATGGCGGGCGCGGCGCCGCGATAGGGCACGTGCGAGATCTTCAGGCCGGCCGCGGCATTGAACAGCTCGCCGGCGATGTTCATGGTCGTGCCGGGCCCGGCCGAGCCATAGGTCATCGCCTGCCCGCCCTTCGCCTTGGCGATCAGCCCCTTCATGTCGGAGAGTCCGGTTTTGGGGCTGACCACCAGCAGCGTCGGCACCGACCCAACCAGCATCACCGGCGTGAAGCCCTTGATCGGGTCGTAACCGGCGGGCGGCTTCAGCGTCGGACTGATCACTTGCGAGCCGAGGCTCGCGAGCAGAACAGTGCGGCCGTCCGGCGCGGCGCGCGCCACCGCTTCCGAGCCGATCGCGCCGCCGGCGCCGCCTTTGTCCTCGACCACCACATCGGCGCCGAGATGCGGGCCGAGCCCGGCCGCCAGCACGCGCGCAAGCTGGTCGACCGGTCCGCCCGCGGCGAAGGGCACAACGATCTTGACCGTCTCGGCCGCCACCGGCCCGGCCCACAGCATGGCAAGGCTCAACAGGATCGATCGCATCCGCATGACGAAACCCCCGGTCTTTCGTAATCGCGAACTATAACGGGCTGCCGCATGGATGAAAGTAAAGAGCAACGCGCCGCTCCATGTGACCTTGTGCAACTTGCGTGCTAAGACCCGCCCGCAACGAACGCCGCCGGACCCATGTCGAAAACCCCTGCCCTCAAGGACTTCCGCCGCATCGTGGTGAAAGTCGGCTCTTCGCTGCTGGTCGATCACACGGCCGGCGGGCTCAAGCATGAGTGGCTGGAGTCGCTCGCCGCCGACATCGCCGAGCTGCACAAGGGAAAAAGGGACCTGTTGGTGGTGTCGTCCGGAGCCATCGCGCTCGGCCGCGCCGTGCTCAAGCTGCCGCAGGGTCCGCTGGCGCTCGCCGAGAGCCAAGCCGCCGCCGCGGTCGGGCAGATCGCGCTGGCGCGGTCCTGGTCGGAAGTGCTCGGCGCGCACGGCATCACCGCCGGTCAGGTGCTGGTAACGCTCGGCGATACCGAAGAGCGCCGCCGTTATCTCAACGCGCGCGAGACCACCGACAAGCTGCTGGAGTGGCGCAGCGTGCCGGTGATCAACGAGAACGATACTGTCGCCACCAACGAAATCCGTTACGGCGACAACGACCGCCTCGCGGCCCGCGTCGCCACCATGGTGAGCGCCGACTTGCTGGTGCTGCTGTCGGATATCGACGGTCTCTACGACAAGCCGCCCGCCTCCGGCGGCGCCACGCTGGTGCCGGTGGTGCCGCGCATCTCGCCGGAGATCGAGGCGATGGCGGGTGTGTCCGAGTCGGTGTTTGCCAAAGGCGGCATGGTGACCAAGATCGAGGCCGGCAAGATCGCCACCACTGCGGGCACGCATATGGTGATTGCGTCGGGTCGCGTGCAGCATCCGCTCAAGCGCATCTCCGAAGGCGCGCCGTGCACCTGGTTCCTCACGCCAGCCAATCCGGTGACGTCGCGCAAGAAATGGATCGCCGGCTCGCTCGAACCGCGCGGCGCGCTGGTGATCGATGCCGGCGCCGTGCGCGCCTTGCGCGGCGGCAAGAGCCTGCTGCCGGCGGGCGTGATCAAGATCGAGGGCGCGTTCGGCCGCGGCGATGCGGTGGTCGTGCGTGGTCCGGACGGTGCGGAGATCGGCCGCGGCCTCGTCGCCTATGACGCGGAGGATGCCGACAAGATCAAAGGCCGTTCATCGGCCGACGTTTTGTCGATCCTCGGCTTCAGCGGGCGGACCGAGATGATCCACCGCGACGACCTGGTGCTCGGCGGCGAATAACGAATTGTGACCGGAACCGGGCGGGGGAACACGCGTTGTCATGGCACGACGCGTGAGACCATGACTTCCTGGAAAAGGCGATTGACCGGTCGCCCGTTAACCCCAGCCCACCGGAGGCTGGGGTTTTCGTTTGCGGCCGGCCGGCGGCGACATCGGACAGATTAGGATTTCCGCAAAAGCCTGCGCTCGGACTTTATCCGAGGGTGGATCCCGGTTTTCGGAAGAGATCATGCTCCGGCAAATAGGCCGGCGGCCTACCGCAACGAGGTCAATGGCCGATCAGCGGCGGCTGCGGCGGCGCGCGGTGCGCTTGCCGCGCTTGGGCAGACGCACGCAGGTGCCGTCGGGAAATTCCAGATAGCGGCTGTAGACACCGCGGCGGCCTTCGATCACGAATTTGGTCCCCACCGGGAACCGCGTGGGCAGTCGATTTGCGCTGTACGCCATCTCACCCTCCTGGAGGGAACTCCCTCCTGATACCGCCGACCCTGATCTTCCAATGTTAAGGGGTGATGATCCGTTGCGGAGGGGAGGCCGGTTATCCACGTTATCCCCATCCCGGCGCCGGTTACCGTCCTGCGAACCCCATCTCGCCGCCGGAACCCCGACGTGATAGGAAATGCACCCCCGATCAGGGGCTTGGACAGGTTTTCCCGCCATGGCGGCGCCGCTGAAGAGCATCGAGACCGACCTCGCCGCCACCATGGCGGCGATCGGCCGTGATGCGCGCGTGGCAGCTCGCACCCTCGCTCTGGCGCCTACCGAACAGAAGGACCGCGCCCTGATCGCGATGGCCGCCGCGGTGCGTGCACACAAGGCGCAGATTCTCGCGGCCAATTCAGAGGACCTCGCGGCGGCGCGCGCGAACGGGCTCACCGGCGCGGTCCTCGACCGGCTGGCGCTCGACGACAAGCGTCTCGAAGCGGTTGCCGCCGGCATCGAAACCGTGCGCGGACTGAAAGACCCCGTCGGCGCCGTCACCGAATCCTGGACGCGTCCGAACGGCATGCGCATCGAGCGCGTGCGCGTCCCGCTCGGCGTCGTCGGCATCATCTACGAGAGCCGTCCGAACGTGACGGCCGACGCCGGCGCGCTCTGCCTGAAATCCGGCAATGCCGCCATCCTGCGCGGCGGCTCCGACTCGACGCGCTCATCGCGCGCCATCCACGCTGCCTTGACGCAGGGTCTGCGCGATGCGGGCCTGCCCGAAGCGGCGATCTCACTGGTGCCGACGCGCGACCGCGCCGCCGTCGGCATGATGCTCGCCGGCCTTGACGGCAACATCGACGTGATCGTGCCGCGCGGCGGCAAGAGCCTGGTCGCGCGCGTGCAGAACGAAGCGCGCGTGCCGGTGTTCGCGCACCTCGAAGGCGTCTGCCACGTCTATGTCGACAAGGCGGCATCGCTCGATATGGCAAAATCGATCGTGCTGAACGCCAAGATGCGGCGCACCGGCGTCTGCGGCGCGGCGGAGACGCTGCTGGTCGACCGCGCCTGCGCCGCAACGCATCTCAAGCCACTGGTCGAGATGCTGATCGAGGCCGGCTGCGACATCCGTGGCGACAAGGCGACGCAAGCGGTCGATGCGCGCGTCAAGCCGGCGACCGAGCAGGATTGGAGCACCGAATATCTCGATGCGATCATCGCGGCCGGTGTGGTCGATGGCGTCGACGATGCCATTGCGCATATCGAGCGCTACGGGTCACATCACACCGACGCGATCGTCACCGAGGATAAAGCAGCAGCGGAGACATTCTTGCGCGAAGTGGATTCTGCCATCGTGCTGCACAATGCCTCGACGCAATTCGCCGACGGCGGGGAGTTCGGCTTCGGCGCAGAGATCGGCATCGCCACCGGCCGGCTGCATGCGCGCGGACCGGTCGGTGTCGACCAACTCACCACGTTCAAATACCGCATCCGCGGAACCGGTCAGATCCGTCCGTGAACCGCTTCCGCAAAGCTCGCCCCGAGCGCCTCATTCCACCGCATGCCCCGGGCATGAGGATCGGCCTGTTCGGCGGCACATTCGATCCGCCCCATATGGCGCATCTGGGCGCGAGCCTGCTCGCCATGAAGCGGCTCAAGCTCGACCGCGTCTGGTGGCTGGTGACCCCGGGCAATCCGCTCAAGAACACGCGCGGCCTGGCGCCTCTGGAATCGCGCATCGCCGCCGCAAAGACGCTGACGAATCATCCGCGCATCGACGTGACCGGTCTCGAGGCTGTCATCAACACACGCTACACCTACGACACGATCGCGTGGCTGCTGGCGCGCTGTCCGCGGGTGCGCTTCGTCTGGATCATGGGCGCGGACAATCTGCGCAGCTTTCACCGCTGGCAGAACTGGCGCGGCATCGCCAAGAAGGTGCCGATCGTCGTGGTCGACCGCCTCGGCCCGAGCCTTTACGCCGCCGCCAGCGCCGCCGGCCAGGCGCTCAGCCGCGCCCGCCTCCCCGAGAACGACGCGGTGACGCTGCCGGATCGCAAGGCGCCAGCCTGGGCTTTCCTGCACGGGCTGAAGTCGCCGCTGTCCTCGACCGCCCTGCGCGCGCTGCGCCAGCGAAGCGGAACCGCGCCGAAAGCGGAGGGCGCCAAAAGCGCCGACAGCAAGGCTGCCAAAGCGGAAACGAAATCGAAAGCTAAGACGAAAACAAAGTCGAAATCCAAGCCAAAATCCAAGTCAAAATCGAAGTCAAAATCTTCCGCCAAATCTAAAAACAAAGCCAAAGCCGCCACGAAAACAAAAGCCCCCGCGCGCAAATCAAAAGCGGGAAAAACTGCCGCGGCCAAAACGAAGCGTAAAGGCAAGAGCAAGAGTGGCAAAAAGCGGTCGAAATAGTTATCTTTGAGGCGGCCCGGTTCGCCGGGCGAATGCGATCGAACGAAAGGACTGGAAGCTGGCAACACATGCACTCTCGCGGACGACGCGTCGTTCGTCCGGAGCCGTCTCCAAGCGCCCAAAGGCGCCTGAGCGCACAAGCGCCGAACAGACGCTGAAAATCGTTCTTGCGCGCCTCGACGACATGAAGGCCGAGGACACCATCACCATCGACCTCGCCGGAAAATCCACCATCGCCGACTACATGGTCGTGACCAGCGGCCGCTCGCAGCGGCACGTCGCGTCGGTAGCGGAAGACGTCGTCAAGCATCTGCATCAAGCCGGCATCGCGCCGGTCCGCATGGAGGGCTTGAAGCAGGGCGATTGGGTGCTGATCGATGCGGGCGATGTGATCGCCCACGTCTTCCGGCCCGAGGTGCGCGACTTCTACGCGCTGGAAAAGATGTGGAGCGCGGGCAAGCACTAAGTCTGCTACGCTCCGCGCATTATGCGCATTATTGTTGCCGCCGTCGGACGCCTGAAAAAGGGCGCCGAAACCGAGCTTGCCGAACGCTATGCCAAACGCGCCGCGCAGACCGGCCGCCAGCTCGGCCTGCGCGACATCGAGATCGTCGAAATCCGCGAGAGCCGCGCCGACGATACGGGCAAGCGCATGCTCGAGGAATCGATTGCGCTCGCCAATGTCATTCCAGCCAAGGCGGCCGTGGTGCTGCTCGACGAGCGGGGCAAGAATCTCGACAGCGCCAGTCTCGCAGCCCAGATCGCCAAATGGCGCGGCGAGGACCGGCCGGCCACCGTGTTCGTCATCGGCGGGGCGGACGGCTTAAGCCCCAGCCTGCAGGACAAGGCCACGCTGCGGCTCGCCTTCGGCGCCGCCACCTGGCCGCACCAACTGGTGCGGGCCATGGTGCTGGAGCAGCTCTATCGGGCCGCCACCATTCTGACCGGACACCCGTACCATCGGGCATAACTGAGCGATTTTCCGCCGTTCCCCGGGGGCCTTAATGCCGACGCAATGGGGCGGAATGACAAGGGCTTGCCGTTCCACCGCCCAGGCGTAACTTGACTGCGATGATTTGCCGACTCAGCGGTCTCGATACGCGCGCTGCCGTGGCGGCGGCCTTTGCGCTCGCCTTGCCGATCGCGCTCAGTCCCGCAGTCAAGGCGCAGCAGCAGCCGGTCGCGCGCGAGCAGGCGCTCGATGCCTTGAAGCAGCGCGACGAGGAACTGCAGGCCGCACGCGAAGCGCAGCGCAAGTCGGCGGAGACCGAAGCCGCGCTCAAGCGCGAGATCGAGCAGATCGGCACCGATCGCCGCAAGCTCAACCAGGATTTGATCGACACCGCGGCCCGCCTGCGCGGCGTCGAAGACAAGATCACCGCAACGGAAGCCCGCTTGAAGCCGCTCGACGACAACGAGGCCATGATCCGCAAGTCGCTCGACGGGCGGCGCGCGGTCATCGGCGAAGTGCTGGCGGCACTGCAGCGCATCGGCCATCGCCCGCCGCCGGCGCTGATCGCTTCGCCCGAGGACGCGCTGCAATCGGTGCGCACCGCCATGGTGCTCGGCGCCGTACTGCCGGAAATGCGCCGCGAGGTCGAAGCACTGGCCAGCGATCTCGGCGAGCTCTTGAGCCTGCGCAAGCAGATCGCCGCCGAGCGGGTCGAACTCAAGAGCCAGGTGGCATCGCTGCAAGGCGAGCGCGCACGCATGGGCGCGCTGGTCGAGGAACGGCAAAAGCAGCAGACCGAGCAGGAGACAGCGCTGGATTCCGAGCGCAAGCGCACCGGCGAACTGGCCAAACAGGTCGACGACCTCAAGGATTTGATCGCCAAGCTCGAACAGAGCCTCGACCCGGCCGTGCGCGACGCGCGCGAGGCGGGTCGAACCGACAGCCGGCCCGCCCTCTCGGCCTATCGCGACCCCGGCCGGCTGGCGCCGGCCATCGCCTTTACGTCATTGCGCGGGCAAGTTCCGATTCCGGTTAACGGCGTAAAATTGAAGCAATTCGGCGCTCCGGACAGCAATGGCAGCCTGGAAAAGGGTCTTTCCGTCGCGACACGCGCGGGCGCCCAGGTGACCGCGCCGGCCGACGGCTGGGTTGTTTACGCCGGCGCTTTCCGCTCCTATGGACAACTCTTGATCCTGAATGTCGGCGGCGGGTATCATGTGTTGCTCGCTGGGATGGATCGGATATCTGTCGATCTCGGACAGTTCGTGCTGACCGGAGAACCGGTTGCGGTGATGGGAAACAGCTCCCACATTGCCGCCATCCTCGCGACAGGGTCCAGCCAACCGGTTTTGTATATCGAGTTTCGTAAGGACGGCGTTCCCGTTGATCCAGGCCCATGGTGGGCATCTGGCGAAGGCGAAAAGGTTCGCGGATGATGCGCAAGACCTCTCTCATTCTTCTCGGCGCGGCAGCCGGAGCGGCAATGACGCTGCTCGCGGTGCAACCGCATACGATCATGTTGGGCGCGCGCGCCCAAGCGGCGGCCGCCGACACCTATCGCCAGCTCAACTTGTTCGGCGACGTGTTCGAGCGCGTGCGCGCCGACTACGTCGAGAAGCCGGACGACGCCAAGCTGATCGAAACCGCGATCAACGGCATGCTGGCCGGGCTCGATCCGCATTCGAGCTACATGGACTCCAAGAGCTTCCGCGACATGCAGGTGCAGACGCGCGGCGAGTTCGGCGGTCTCGGCATCGAAGTCACGATGGAAGAAGGCCTGATCAAGGTGGTGGCGCCGATCGACGAGACGCCCGCCGCCAAGGCCGGCGTGCTCGCCAACGACATCATCACCAAGCTCGACGACGACCAGGTGCAGGGCCTCACCCTGAACCAGGCGGTCGAGAAGATGCGCGGACCGGTCAATACCAAGATCAAGCTCACCATCATCCGCAAGGGCGCGGACAAGCCGATCGAGGTCTCGATCACGCGCGACGTCATCCGCGTCCGTGCGGTGCGCTCGAATGTCGAGGGCGAGGACATCGGCTACATCCGCATGACGCAGTTCAACGAGCAGACCACCGAGGGCCTGAAGAAAGCGATCGCCGACATCAGCGCCAAGATCTCGGACGACAAGCTCAAGGGCTACGTCCTCGACCTGCGCAACAACCCGGGCGGCCTGCTCGACCAGGCTATCTCGGTGTCGGACGCCTTCCTGCAGAAGGGCGAGATCGTATCCACCCGCGGCCGCAATGCCGAGGAGACGCAACGCTTCAATGCTCGTCCGGGCGACCTTACCAAGGGCAAGCCGATGATCGTGCTGGTCAACGGCGGTTCGGCTTCGGCCTCCGAGATCGTCGCCGGCGCGCTGCAGGATCACCGCCGGGCGACCATCCTCGGCACGCGCTCGTTCGGCAAAGGCTCGGTGCAGACCATCATCCCGCTCGGCTCCGGCAACGGCGCCCTGCGGCTGACCACCGCGCGCTACTACACGCCGTCCGGCCGCTCGATCCAGGCCAAGGGCATCACCCCGGATATCGAGGTGCTGCAGGACGTGCCGGATGACATCAAGGCCAAGACCGACACCTCGACCAAGGGCGAGGCCTCGCTGCGCGGCCACCTCAAGGCGGCCGAGGGCGGCGAGCAGACCGGCTCGCAGTCCTACATCCCGCCGGAGGCCAAGAACGACAAGGCGCTCAACATGGCCTACGACCTGCTGCGCGGCACCCAGGTGAACTCGGCTTTCCCGCCGAACGCCAAGGCGCCGGTCCCGAACTGATATCCGGCACAGGATACGTCTTTAAGTTCCAGCGGGCGGCCCTTGTGGCCGCCCGTTTCGTTTGAGGCGGACCGTTAAACCGGGGGAAAGAAACCCGCGTGGTAGACTTGCGCCCATGATTCGCAAGGGTCCGCGCCGTGGACACGGATGAGCTGAACGCCCCGCTCGGCCAGCACAAAAAACCGAAGAGATTGCCGAAGCTGCCGCTCGGCGGGCCGCAATTGGTCGCCGGCGCGCTGGGACTGATGGGGCTGGTGGCTGTCGGCTGGGCGGCGCTGGTGAACGATCCGCTCGGCGGCGAGCCGGTGGCGGTGGTCGCCGCCAAGGTCAGCGGCGGTAGCGCCGCGGGCAACTCCCCGCAGGGCGATGGACGCGAGCACGCGCGTTACGACGGGCCGGCGGCGGGCAAGAAAATTGATGCTGCCGCCACCGATGCCGCGGCTGCCGCGACGGCAGCAAAGCCGATCGCGCCTCCGGGCTCCCGCACCATCACCATTATCGATGGCTCCAGCGGCAAGAGCCAGAACGTCATCATCCCGGGCAACAGCGGTGAGACGCCGCCGGGCCCGCAGACAGCAGTCGATCCCAAGATGCTGGAAACGACCCGGCACGGCGCCATTCCTAAAGTCGCCGCCGACGGCGCGCGCGCCGCGGTGCTGTTCGCGCATCCGCGTGCGTTGCCGGCAAACCGCAAGGACGCGCCACGCGTCGCACTGGTGATCGGCGGCATCGGCATCAGTGCCTCCGGCACCGCCGACGCGTTCTCAAAGCTGCCGGCCGCCGTCACCTTCGCGCTGTCGCCTTACGCAGTCGACCTCGACAAGCTTGCCGCGCGCGCCAATGGCGAAAAGCACGAGCTGCTACTGCAAGTGCCGATGGAGCCGTTCGACTATCCCGACAACGACCCGGGCCCGCAGACGCTGCTCACCTCGCTCACGTCCGAGCAAAACGTTGACCGCCTGCAGTCGCTGATGAGCCGCTTCCAGGGCTATGTCGGCATCGCCAGCTTCATGGGCGCGCGCTTCACCGCCACCGAGCAAGCGCTGGCGCCGGTGCTGCGCGAAGTCTCGCAGCGCGGGCTTATCTATCTCGATGACGGCGCGTCGTCGCGCAGCGTCGCCAGCCAGATTGCCGGCAGTCACAATCTTCCCTTCGCCAAGACAGATGTCGTGCTCGACAGCACGCCGGCGGAGATCGACCGCGCGCTCGCCCGCCTCGAAGGCATCGCGCGCGACAATGGCGCTGCCGTCGGGCTCGCCACCGCGCAGCCGGCGGCGATCGCACGCATCGCCGAGTGGGCGAAGAAGGTCGAATCGCGCGGCTTCGTGCTGGTGCCGATCAGCATGGTGGCGATCAAGGCGAAGTCGAGCTGATATGCCGCCCTTCGAATCGCTGCCGTACCGCCCCTGCGCGGGAATCATGGTGCTCAACGCGCAAGGTCTCGTCTTCGTCGGCCGCCGCAGCGAGGGCCCCGAGCACACCGACGCGACGCATGTCTGGCAGATGCCGCAGGGCGGCATCGACGAGGGCGAGGAGCCCTTTCCGGCCGCGCTGCGCGAGCTGTACGAAGAAACCAACATCCGCTCGGTCGAGAAGCTCGGCGAGATCGCCGACTGGCTCACTTACGACATCCCGCGCGAGATCGTCGGGCAGGCCTGGAAGGGCCAGTATCGCGGCCAGAAGCAGAAGTGGTTCGCGCTGCGCTTCACCGGACCGGAAAGCGAAATCGACATCAGCAATCCCGCCGGCACGCACGATCCTGAATTCATCGCCTGGCGTTGGGTCCCGATGCGCGAACTGCCTAACCTCGTGGTGCCATTCAAGCGGCCGACCTACGAGCGGGTGGTAAGGGAATTCGGGAGGTTTTCGAAGTAAGCTCTGCACGCCCGCCCCGCGGCCTCACTTCACCTCTCTTATGGGGAGAGGTCTGCGCACGAAGTGCGCCGGGTGAGGGTTGCAGCCTATCGTGAGTCCCTTGCCCCCTCTCCCCCCAGGGGAGAGGGAGCGCGCTGAATTTGCAGGACGGCTTCGAGCTAAAATGCAAATGCCCGGCACTAGCCGGGCATGACGCATTTTGATGCCGCGGCTTCTCGCTAATGCATCGCCGTGCCGGTGAGGTGCCGGTCGACGGTCTTGTAGTGGTCGAGGCGCGTGATCAGCTTGTCGAGCTCGCTGCCCGGCTCGGTCTTGGCAATGCGCTCTTCCGTCTCGCGGATGCGCGTCTCCAGCACGGCGCGGTCGAAGTCGGCTTCGCTGTCGGCAAGCTCGGCCAGCACCGTCAGCCCCTTGTCCGACACTTCGGCAAAGCCGCCGAGCACGACGATGCGCTCGGCGCGGCCGCCGCTGTGCACGGTGAGGATGCCCGGGCGCAGGGTGCTGACGTAAGGCGCATGGCCGGCGAGCACGCCGAAATCGCCCTCGATGCCGGGCACGTCGACCTGATCGACTTCGCCCGAGAACACCAGCTTTTCCGGCGACACCAGTTCGAAATGCAAGCTTGCCATCGTCTTACTCAGCCTTTGCCTCTGCCGGTCGCAAACCCGAGAGCCAGTCCGATCACGCCGCCGATCGCCGTGATGATGGCGATGTGCTGCGTCTGGCTCGAGGTCAGCGGTCCGTTGCCGCGGGCGACCTCATTGCCTCTCACTTCGATGTTCAGCGGGCCGAACTTGATCTCGGCCGACTCCGGCCGCGTCATGTAGCCCGCGAGCGCGCCGATCAACAGCCCGACGACGGTGAAGACGACGAGGTTTGATCGGCCCATGGCTTAAGCCGCTTCCGCCGCGAGCTTCTTGCCCTTTTCGACCGCCTCTTCGATGGTGCCGACCATGTAGAAGGCGGCTTCCGGCAGGTGGTCGTATTTGCCTTCGCAGAGGCCCTTGAAGCCCTTGATGGTGTCAGCGAGGTCGACCAGCTTGCCGGGCGAGCCGGTGAACACTTCGGCGACGAAGAACGGCTGCGACAGGAAGCGCTCGATCTTGCGCGCGCGCGAGACGGCGAGCTTGTCCTCTTCCGACAGCTCGTCCATGCCGAGGATGGCGATGATGTCCTGCAGCGCCTTGTAGCGCTGGAGAATCTGCTGCACCTGGCGGGCGACCGCGTAGTGCTCCTCGCCGACGACCAGCGGCGACAGCATGCGCGAGGTCGAGTCGAGCGGGTCCACCGCCGGGTAGATGCCCTTGGCGGCGATGTCGCGCGACAGCACGGTGGTCGCGTCCAAGTGCGCGAACGAGGTCGCCGGCGCCGGGTCGGTCAAGTCGTCGGCCGGCACGTAAATGGCCTGCACCGAGGTGACCGAGCCCTTGTGGGTCGTGGTGATGCGTTCCTGCAGCGTGCCCATGTCGGTGGCGAGCGTCGGCTGATAGCCCACCGCCGAAGGAATGCGGCCGAGCAGCGCCGACACTTCCGAGCCTGCCTGGGTAAAGCGGAAGATGTTGTCGACGAAGAACAGCACGTCCTGGCCCTGGTCGCGGAAGTGCTCGGCGACGGTCAGGCCGGACAGGCCGACGCGGGCGCGGGCGCCCGGCGGCTCGTTCATCTGGCCGTACACCAGCGCGCACTTCGAACCCTCGACCGAACCCTTGTGCGGATCCTTGTTGACGCCCGACTCGATCATCTCGTGATAGAGGTCGTTGCCTTCGCGGGTGCGCTCGCCCACGCCGGCAAACACCGAGTAGCCGCCGTGCGCCTTGGCGACGTTGTTGATCAGTTCCATGATCAGCACGGTCTTGCCGACGCCGGCGCCGCCGAACAGGCCGATCTTGCCGCCCTTGGCATACGGCGCCAGCAGGTCGACGACCTTGATGCCGGTGATCAGGATCTGCGCCTCGGTGGACTGGTCGGTGTACGTCGGCGCTTCCTGATGGATGGCGCGCGTGGCCTTGGCGTTGACCGGGCCCGCTTCGTCGACCGGCTCGCCGATCACGTTGATGATGCGGCCGAGCAGTTCGGGCCCGACCGGCACGGAGATCGGCGCGCCGGTGTCGGTGACTTCCTGACCGCGCACGAGACCTTCCGAGGAGTCCATGGCGATGGTGCGCACCGTCGATTCACCGAGATGCTGAGCGACCTCGAGCACCAGGCGGTTGCCGCCGTTCTTGGTCTCCAGCGCGTTCAGGATCGCCGGCAGCTCGCCTTCGAACTGTACGTCGACGACGGCGCCGATGACCTGGGTGATTTTTCCGACTGCGTTCTGCGGGGTGGCCATTGTCATCCTCTTGGAAACTTGAATCTCGGTCGAAGAAGCCTTGATCACTTTTTTCGAAGCTGCGGTCTCTTTGGCGGAGGACTTGGTCTCTTTCTGAGAAACCGGGGCTTCCTTCTTAGAAACTGTGGCCTCTTTCTTAGACGCCGGCGCCTTCTTCTTGGCCGCCGGTACTCCTGGTTTAGAGAGCTTCGGCACCGGATATGATCTCTATGAGTTCTTTGGTGATCATTGCCTGGCGCGTACGGTTGTAGGTCAGGGTCTGCTTGCGGATCATTTCGCCGGCGTTGCGGGTCGCGTTGTCCATCGCGCTCATGCGCGCGCCCTGCTCGGAGGCGGCGTTTTCCAGGAGCGCGCGGAACACCTGCACCGACAGATTGCGCGGCAGCAGGTCGGCGAGGATTTCCTCTTCCTCCGGCTCGTATTCATACGACGCGGCGGGACCGGCCTCCTTGCCGGCTTCGAACACCGGCGGGATGACCTGTTGCGCGGTCGGGATCTGCGCGATCACCGACTTGAAGCGCGAGAAGAACAGCGTGCAGACGTCGAACTCGTTGTTGTTGAAGCGGGCGATGATCTTGTCGGCGACCATGTGCGCCTGCGCGTAGCCGATCTGCTTGATGCCGCGCAGCTCGACGATCTCGATGATGTATTGGCCGTACTGGCGGCGCAGCTGATCGGCGCCCTTGCGGCCGACGCACATGATCTTGAGGATCTTGCCTTCCGCCAGCAGGGCGTTGGCCTTCTCGCGCGCCAGACGCACGATCGCCGAGTTGAACGGACCGCACAGGCCGCGCTCGGCCGTGCAGACGACCAGCAGATGCACTTGGGTTGCGCCGGTGCCGGCGAGCAGACGCGGCGCCGAATCGCTGCCGGCGACCGCCGAGGCGATGTTGCCGAGCACCTTGTCCATGCGCTCGGCGTAGGGACGCGCGGCTTCGGCGGCCTGCTGCGCGCGGCGCAGCTTACTCGCCGCCACCATTTGCATGGCCTTGGTGATCTTCTGCGTCGCCTTGGTCGCGGCGATGCGGACGCGCATGTCCTTGAGGGAGGCCATCTCTAAGTCGCTTCGCTAACCGTTTCTGTCCTCGTCATGCCCGGCGTGTGCCGGGCACCTCGCCCAATGCGATCAGGTGAACGTCTTGGCGTAGCCGTCGACGATTTCTTTCAGCTTCGCTTCGTCGTCCTTCGACAAGTCGCCGCTCTTGCGGATCGAGTCGAGCAGGTCGGCATGCTTGCTGCGAACCAGCGACAGCAGGCCGTTCTCGAAGGCGCGCACGCGCGGCACTTCGAACTTGTCGAGGTAGCCGTTGACGCCGGCGTAGATCACCACGACCTGCTCTTCCATCTTCAGCGGCGAGAACTGCGGCTGCTTCAGGAGCTCGGTCAGGCGCGAGCCGCGCGCCAGCAGGCGCTGGGTGGTGGCGTCGAGGTCGGAGCCGAATTGCGCGAAGGCGGCCATCTCGCGGTACTGCGCGAGCTCGCCCTTGATGCGGCCGGCGACCTTCTTCATCGCCTTGGTCTGCGCGGCGGAGCCGACGCGCGACACCGAAAGGCCGACGTTCACCGCCGGGCGGATGCCCTGGTAGAACAGGTCGGTCTCCAGGAAGATCTGGCCGTCGGTGATGGAAATCACGTTGGTCGGGATGTAGGCCGACACGTCGTTCGCCTGCGTCTCGATGACCGGCAGCGCGGTGAGCGAACCGGCGCCGTTGGCGTCGTTGAGCTTGGCGGCGCGCTCGAGCAGGCGCGAGTGCAGATAGAACACGTCGCCCGGGTAGGCTTCGCGGCCCGGCGGGCGGCGCAGCAGCAGCGACATCTGGCGGTAGGCGACGGCCTGCTTCGACAGATCGTCGTAGATGATGACCGCGTGCATGCCGTTGTCACGGAAGTATTCGCCCATGGTGCAGCCGGAGAACGGCGCCAGGAACTGCATCGGCGCCGGATCGGAGGCGGTGGCGGCAATGACGATCGAGTAGTCGAGCGCGCCCTGCTCTTCGAGCACCTTCACGAATTGCGCGACGGTGGAGCGCTTCTGGCCGACCGCGACGTAGACGCAATACAGCTTGATCTTCTCGTCCGGCTGCGCGTTGAGCGGCTTCTGATTGAGGATTGTGTCGAGCGCGATGGCGGTCTTGCCGGTCTGACGGTCGCCGATGATCAGTTCGCGCTGGCCGCGGCCGATCGGGATCAGCGAGTCGATGGCCT
>Ga0134124_10000460_pt1 | contig 34427 bp, 25 predicted proteins | sample KB304_FD_96880 | JGI IMG/M metagenome (GOLD analysis project Ga0134124, IMG submission 96880) | Terrestrial soil microbial communities without Nitrogen fertilizer from Kellogg Biological Station, Michigan, USA - KB3-0-4 | ecosystem: Environmental > Terrestrial > Soil > Unclassified ... | reverse complement strand
TGGTGCGCGGCGACATCGATGCAGGGTTCATCCTGCACTCGCCGGGGTTCGCGCCGGCCGGGCTGCATCAGCTGCTGATCGTGCGCGAACCGTTGGTGCTCGCGCTGCCGGAACAGCACGATCTTGCCGCGGCTCGCGCGCTCGCCCTGGGCCGCGTGCTCGAGCAACCGCTGGTGATCTTTCCCAGGCGCATCCTGCCTTCGCTGCACGATGCGATCTTCGGGATGTACCACTCAGCGGGGCGTACGCCGCGCATCGCACAGGAGGCGATCCAGATGCAGACCATCGTGAACCTGGTTTCCGCCGGGCTGGGCCTGGCCTGGGTGCCCGACAGTGTGCGCCAGTTCCAGCGGCCGGGCATCGTCTATCGCCGCATCGCGGGCAAGAAGGCGCAAGCCGTGCCGGGCTGCGAAACCAGCCTGGTCTGGCCGGCGGCAGCCAATCCGACGCTGGAGCGATTTGTTGAGTTTGCGCGCGGGCAGTTGCGGGCAGACTGAACCTCTCTCGGGCTTGCAGCACAATAGCCGGCATGTTGATGTATCCGCAAATCGACCCGGTGGCTCTGCGCCTTGGACCGGTCGCCATTCATTGGTATGGCATCACGTACCTGGTGGCCTTCGGGCTGTTCCTGCTGCTGGCATTGCGGCGGCTGCGGCACGAGCCGTTTGCCTCGGTGAAAGGGCCGGGCGCGTGGAGCCGCAAGGACCTCGAGGACATGCTTTTCTTCGGCGTGCTCGGCGTGGTGATCGGCGGCAGGCTCGGCTATTGCCTGTTTTACAAGCCGGGCTATTACATGACGCATCCGCTGGAGATTTTTTACGTCTGGCAAGGCGGAATGAGCTTTCACGGCGGCATGCTCGGCGTCATCGCCTCTCAGGTGTGGTTTGCGCGGTCGCGCAGCAAGCCGTTCTGGCAGGTGATGGATTTCGCGGCGCCTTGCGTACCGCTGGGCCTGGCCGCCGGGCGGGTGGGGAACTTCATCAATGGCGAACTGTGGGGCCGGGCAGCCGATCCGTCGCTGCCATGGGCCATGGTGTTTCCGCAGAGCGGCTCGATGATTCCGCGGCACCCATCCCAGGCTTACCAGTTCCTGCTGGAGGGCGTATTGCTATTCCTGATCCTCTGGCTTTATGGCCGAAGGGAGCGCAAACCTGCGCAAGTGTCGGCCGCATTCCTGATGGGATATGGCCTGCTGCGCTTCATTGCCGAGTATTTCCGTGAACCGGACGCGCACCTGGGCCTGCTGTCCCTCGGCCTGAGCATGGGGCAGTGGCTTTGCGTTCCGATGATGCTGGCCGGGCTGCTGCTCTGGCTGTGGGCCGGCAGCGAGGGCCAGCGATCGAGGTTGGCACGATGAGTTCGGTGATGGCCAGCGCCCGGTCGACGCGCGAGCGGCTGCAGGCGACGCTACGCCGGCATCAGGAGGCACTGTCGCCGCGCGTGCTGCGGCGCACGCTCACGGAGCTGCAAGCCATCATCGACCCGCGGGTCAGCGAGATCGAGGGCGGGCGCCGCGCCAAGGGCGTCGCGCACTGGTATGCCAAGGCCTCGGCCGAGCAGCGGCGCGATTGCTGGCTGCTGATGAGCGAGCAGTTCGCACCCGACCCCAGCAAGATCCAGGCGATGCGCGAGCAGTACGAGGCGGCCCAGGGAACGGCCGAAGAGGGCCAGGCCGAAATCCGCCTGCGCCGGGCATTCGTCTCGCCGCGTACCCGTCTGCTGCAGCGTTTCGCGGCCTTTCCCGAAGGGATGCGCTTCCTGGTCGACCTGCGGGCCGAATTGCTGCCCCAGCTGGACACCGACAGCCGCCTGTTGGCGCTGGACGCGGAGCTCGAAAACCTGTTTTCAACCTGGTTCGACGTGGCCTTTCTGGAACTGCGGCGCATCAGCTGGGATTCGCCGGCATCACTGATCGAAAAGCTGATCAAGTACGAAGCCGTCCATGACATCCGCAGCTGGGCGGACGTGAAGAACCGGCTGGACAGCGACCGGCGCTGCTATGGTTTTTTCCATCCCCGGCTGGAAGCCGAACCGTTGATCTTTGTCGAAGTGGCGCTGACGGACGAGATGGCCGGTTGCATAACGCCGCTGCTGGACGAGGCCGCGGCGCCCACCGACCTCGACAAGGCAACCACGGCAATTTTCTATTCGATCAGCAACACCCAGCCGGGCCTGCGCGGCGTGAGTTTCGGCGATTCGCTGATCAAGCACGTCGTGGAGACGCTCAAGAGCGAATTTCCCAAGCTCAAGAAGTTTGCAACCCTGTCGCCGATTCCCGGCTTGCGCCAGTGGCTCGCCAAGCATGCGGACCAGATGCTTGGGCGGCTCGATGCCAAGCCGCGCGCCGAACTTGCCCGCGCACTGGGCGCGGAGCCGACGGCGCAGCGCTTGTTGGCCGCCTTGCAGCGGCCCCTCGATCTGGACGCGAAGTCGCCGGTGCGGCTGATGCTGCTGCGCTGCGCGGCGCAATACCTGGGCCGCGAGAAGCACGATGGCAAGCCATTGGACCTGGTCGCAAGATTTCATCTGGGCAACGGCGCGCGCATCGAGCGCCTCAACTGGGCCGGCGATCCATCGGCCAAAGGATTGCAGCGGTCGTATGGCTTGATGGTCAACTACCTGTATGACTTGAAGCGTCTGGACAAATACCGCACGGGGCTCGCGCAGGGGCAAGTCCCGATTTCTCGTGCCGTCGAAGACCTGTATTTTTGAGGCGGCAACAAAAAAGGAGACACGACCATGGAGCACAGCTTCACCAGGCGAGACGTTTTGCGCGCAGCTGCGGCCGGCGCTGTCATGCTGACCCCGTCGGCGTACGCGCAATCGACCTGGCCGGCCAAGCCGGTCATGATGATCGTTCCGTTCCCGGCCGGCGGCGGGACCGATGCTTTCGCACGACCGTTGTCCGCGCAGTTCACCAAGCAGACCGGCAAGCAGCTGATCATCGACAACAAGGGCGGTGCGGGCGGGACCGTTGGCGCGAGCGTCGCTTCGCGTGCTCCGAATGACGGCTACGCCCTGTTCATGGGCGCTGTGCACCACACCATCGCGCCCTCGATGTATCCAAAGCTCGACTACGACCTGGAAAGGGATTTCGTTCCGCTGACGTTGGTTGCCAGCGTGCCCCAGGTGGTGGTCGTCAATCCCAGGCGGGTACCGGTCGCGGATTTCCAGGCCTTCCTGGACCTCGTTCGCAGGAGCCCGGGCAAGTACAACTATGCGTCCGCCGGCAGCGGAACGTCGCACCACCTGGCAGGGGAATTGTTCAAGCAGCAAACCAGGACCTTCATCACGCATATTCCGTATCGCGGCGCTGGCCCGGCGCTACAGGATCTGATTTCCGGCAATGTCGACGTCATGTTCGACGGACTGGGCTCGTCTTCCGCGCACATCAAGGGTGGCCGGATCAAACCGTTGATGGTGGCGGGCAGCAAACGCAACGCGGCGATCCCCGATGTTCCGAGCGCAGCCGAAGTGGGCCTGCCCGACTACACGGTTACCACCTGGTATGGCTTGTGGGCGCCCAAGGGCACGCCCGTCGACGTGCAGACACGCATCGTCGACGAGGTCCGCAAAGCCATCAACTCCGACGAACTCAAAGCCATCTGGGCCAGCAACGGCGCGGAGTTTCCCAATCTGAGCCAGCAGCAGTTCGGCGCCTTTGTCTCAGCTGAAGTCAAACGCTGGGCTCAGGTGGTCAAGGCCGCCGGCGCCACGCTGGATTGACTGGCGATGCCGGGCCAGAACCAGAACCTTTTTGCCGCGCTGCGCGCGGCGTTTCCCCGCGACCTCGACGACGTAGCCGTGGAAACCGACAGCGGGCTTGCTTACTCCTGGCGCGATCTCGACCGCGCCACCGCGATGATCGCCAATTTGCTGCTTGCCTTGAGGCTTCCCGAGGGCTCGCGCATTGCGGTGCAGGTCGAAAAGTCGGTCGAGGCCATGATGCTGTACCTGGCCACGTTGCGCGCGGGCTATGTGTTCCTGCCCCTTAACACCGCCTACCGCAGCGCCGAGATCGAGTACTTCATAGCCAACTCCGAGCCGGCGGTGGTGGTGTGCAGCGCGGCCAATTTCGGCTGGGTCAGCAAGATCGCCTTCAAGGCCGGCAGCCGCCACGTGTTTACTCTCAACGATGACCGGACCGGCTCGCTGCTCGATCGGGCTGCGCATTGCAGCGACGAGCATGCAATTGCCGTGAAAGAGAAAGATGACCTCGCCGCGATCGTGTACACCAGCGGCACCACCGGCCGCAGCAAGGGCGCCATGCTCACGCACGGCAACTTGCTCGCCAACGCGCAGGTGCTCAAGGACTACTGGGGCTGGCGCAGCCCGGAGCAGGGCGGCGACGTGCTGATTCATGCGCTGCCGATCTTTCACGTGCATGGCCTGTTCGTCGCGATTCACGGCGCGTTGCTGAGCGGCAGCAAGATGATCTGGCTCGGCAAGTTCGACCCCGCCCTGGTGATCCGCTCGATGCGCGAGGCAACCGTATTCATGGGCGTGCCGACCCTGTACGTGCGGATGCTGGCCGAGCCCAGCCTCAACCGGGACGCGGCGAGCCCGATGCGGCTGTTCATTTCCGGTTCGGCGCCGTTGCTGCTCGAGACATTCAATGAATGGAAGGAGCGCACCGGCCACACGATCCTGGAGCGTTACGGCATGAGCGAGACCATCATGCTCACGTCCAATCCGTACGACACCGCACAGGGCGAGCGGCGCGGCGGCACGGTGGGCCTTCCCTTGCCCGGCGTGGGCGTGCGCGTGCGCGGTGAAGACGGAAACGAGTTGCCCGCAGGCGAGATCGGCGGCATCGAGGTCACCGGCCCGAATGTCTTCAAAGGCTATTGGCGCATGCCCGAAAAGACCAAGGAAGAATTCACGGGCGACGGCTGGTTCAAGACCGGCGACGTAGGCAAGATCGACGCGCTCGGCTACGTGACGATCGTCGGGCGCAGCAAGGACCTGATCATCAGCGGCGGCTACAACGTGTATCCGGCTGAGGTCGAGGGCTACATCAACGAGATTCCGGGCGTGGCCGAGAGCGCACTGGTGGGCGTGCCGCATCCCGATTTCGGCGAAGTCGGGGTGGCGGTGGTCATTCCCAAACTCGGTGCTCAGCTGGACGGTGAGCAAATCGTTGCCAGGTTGAAAGCGGAACTGGCCAACTTCAAGATTCCAAAGCGCTGTTTTGTCGTGGATGAACTTCCGCGCAATAGCATGGGAAAAGTGCAGAAGAACCTTTTGCGCGAGCAGCATAAGGAATTATTCACATAGGGCGTGCGGAGACGTATCAAATACCCGAGTGTCGGTGCTTGATTTCGCTACGTTTTCCTACGGTTACTGAATGAGGACCTGAAGCTCCGAGTGGCAGCCGTTGATTTCCTTAGGTTTTTCGTGCCTCGGGAATCCATAAATCGGTCCGTTTTCGTCGCCAACTACCAAAACGTGCACGTTGTCGAGGGCGTCTACGCTCCGAAGCGGAGGCGAATCGTCGCCGCCCGTTCACTGGAAGCGTCGACAGGGTTGGAAAAATGGCCTGCCGAAGGACGCCTTGAAAAGGGCGACGTTGACGAGGCCCACATGCCGTTCCCCTTTGCCCCCTTTAGACAGCGTTCGTACTTGACAAGAGGGGCAACCGGTGAGTTCGGTTCTCTCAAGGCGCGAGCTAAAACCCTCTGGCTGCTTTAGATGGTGCTGCGACTTAACGCGGCGTCGAGCGCATCACGTGGTCTAAAGCGAGTCGGTCCGATGGTCTAAAGCGTGTCGGTCACAGTGCAATGACGGTGTCCGCCGTTACCTAACTGGTGTCCGTGGCAGCTCTCCGGTCCTGATGTGCAGGGTGCTCTGATTTGGCGGACGTCAGCGCTCTCTCGAGACCGTGGTCGTCATCAACAGGGACACCAAGCCGCCCGGAAATGGACGCCCTTGCAAGTCAATGCTCGTCGTGCCGGAGTGGACGGGCGCCATATTTCATCGGATTTGAAATATGTCATGGCGAATGAAATAACGGGAAATATTGGCCGTGGCGCCATCTATGAAGCGGCCCACCCGTTCGGCGTCAGTCCCGTGACCCTCGCGGACTGTCGGAAGGTGAGATTGGCGCGTAAAGATGCGGCGAGACTAGATGCAAAAAGGCGATGTTCGAATAGGTGGGGTAGTGCCTGAGCAATTTTCGAGCTCGCTCCCGGGCCCAATCAGGCACGCCGGGACTGTCTCTGGAACAAGCAGCTGTTCCAGGAACTCCTTCGTTTCAATAAGAGCCCTGGTGCGCTCAAAAGGTATCGTCACTTCTTGACCTCATATTCTTCGCGGTGTCTGGCTCAAGACTTATTGGATTTGCGTGCAGGCATTTGCGCGAAAACGTCCTGAGTCGCATCCCGCTCATCCGCGACACCGGCGATGCGCTTCCTGGTTCCACATATATTGCGCGTCGGCGTCGCATACAGGGCGGCCTGCCAGCATCGAGCGCCAGCCCATCTCGTCGTCCGCAAGGGCGCGCGCGACGGGCGAGAGTTGTGCGACTGCCGCGTCTAGACCGACTGCAACGCTCGGGCCGCGGCCGTCGCACACAAATGCAACCTCCCTCGCCCATACTCACGGCTTGCCTTTCGTTGCGTCTATGACGCCCTGTACATCCGTCGTCCCGCTCAAGCGACTAAAAGGCGGAACCGGGCCAAAAACGTCCGGGAGCGCCTTGTGAGCTTGTTCTATGTCGCTGTAAGTCGGGTAGTGCTTGAGGAGCGCCTTGGCATGCCCGCGCAGCCAACGGGGAACGCGAGGCGTTGCTTTCGGGTCCTGCAGACGCTGTAGCAGCTCGTATGTGTGAATTAGCGCGCGCGTGCGCTCGAACGGGACGGTCATCTGTCTTTCCTTGAGGAATCCTAGGGAACGGGTGCATGTTTCATTGGTGCAGCCCCCTTCGTGCCGGGAGTGGCTTGCGCGGCCTGTATCGCCTCGAACACTTCGCTTGTGACATCGCGCTCCTCGTGGACGTTCGCGATACGCTTCCAGCGCTGCCAAACGTACTCCGCGTCAAGGTCGTGCCCAGGTCGTCCAAGCAGTCGATACACCCGGCCGCTCTCTGTGACGCATTTGCCGGTCGCCGGGTCAAATTGCTGCACGGCTGAAGAGACTTGCCCCTGCTCATCTTCGCAGGACCAACCGGTGAAATGACGCGTCCACGGTTGGTCCGTTCCGTTCAGGGGCACATCAAAGGCCGCCCAACTTCGCAGCGTGATGTCGGGTCGGTCTTCGATGGAATCAATTGGCCAGGTAGGCATGGCTTTTCTCCTTCTATGCGCGATGGTTGGGGAGCGCAGTCGGTGGCTCAAGCCCCGCCAGGATGGCGAGCCGGCGCCGGATTTGTGCTTGAATACGCTTTGGACTAATCCCTTCGTACGGGTGGGTCCTGACAAAATTCGGCAATGCCCACGTCGGCCAGCCCTGCGCGTCGTCATCGAGAGCGAGCCACTGCGACGGTTTGCGCCGCAGAACGTCCGCGGTGACCTGCTCGCCTCTCGGCAAACACGCGAAGTCGGCCGGGGCATCGGTGTCATATGTGGCGCCGACCACCCGGCTGCGCAGGCCTTTCGGAAGACGCAGGGCCGCACCTGCGCAGCCAAAACACGCAACCCACGTGGTGCTGAGCACAATCAAAATGGCCGGATACGGCTGCAGCATTTCCTCGAGAAGCCCGACATGCTGGAAGAGGCTGTAGCGTTTGGGCGCGTCTAGATAGGCGCCATATTCGGGGTGCCATAGGACGTTTTCGTGACTTAGCACACCGTCGTAGTCGAGGTACAGCACAGGCTGGCCCTGGCCCTCTAGCGGCGGCATCACGACGGGACTCTGGCAAGCCACGTTTCGATTTGCGCCAGCGCCTTGATAAATTCGCCATGCATCAATTCGCCTCTCCCGTCACTCGCGCACGAACAACAAGCTCGGCTTGAAACAAACGCTCCCATTCGCGATTGGTAAAGCCTGAGCAGCCGTGCCGAGTCAGCGGCCCGAAGTTGCCAGTTCCTTGCTGGATGTATCGCAGCGCGTTGTAGATGTGCGAAGTCTGCATGGCGCTCATTCGGATGGCTCTTCCATCTGCGCAAATCCATTGGGGTGTCTGCATAGCGGGGGTGCCTTGTCACGGCATTTCATGAAATGCGCTGCCCGGGGTTGCCGCAGTTGCGAGGTGCCAGTCGATTTTGGCCCGCGACCCCCCATCTTTTCCGCCGCGGTCGCGCGGAGACTTTTGTGATGAGCAGGTCCGTGCTCCGCTCTGAATGTTCGGCGCGCTTAGCTAACTGAACCTTCATTCGTTCTCCGTTTGGCAGCTGGTTTGCTACCCGTTAGAGAACTGTATGCGCATACACCATAAGCTGCAAACGCCCGCCAATTAAACCATTGGCGTAAATCAGGATTCTAAAAAGCCGCTCTTCTTAAAACGCTAAATCGCATTCGGTGTCTGGTGGAAGTTTTGTAGATTACCTAAATTGCGTTCTAAAGGTTTTGGAGGCAGCTTGTAGAGCGACCAATATCCTGAGAACGGACCTTCACCCGACTCGCTGGGGAACGTCGCCATGCCGACTGCACAACCTGGGACACGAGGGCTACGCCCGGTGACGATGATTTCGCGCCAGAAGGCTCAGTGCGGGGCCTGTCGTGAAGGCCTATGGCTTCAAGGCTGATTGACAGTGTTGGCGCCCACGTATTCGCCTGATGCGAACGTAGTCGGCGCTCGCTGGGTCGCCCACATCAACTCCCTTCAGAGGGGTTGCTCGCAGCCTTGGGGTCCTTGTAACCGGGGGCGAGGAAGGCGGACTCTGAACCGTACAAAGACAGTGGGTCTCGCAGCCATAGCGCGTGCTCACGACCTCGCAAGCTGTGGTCTGGCGAGCAGTCAACGTGCCACTGCTGCAGCATGTAGCCGGCGTTCGCCGCTCGCACGCGGACCTTGAGCACGCCATCCTCCATCGGATAGTCCATCAGGACCACGTCCCTACTCTCGAAGCCGGGGTGAGGAACGAGCTCGAGCTCGATGATGCGGCTCCACTGCAGGTCGGCCTGCGCGGTCTCTTCGTCGCGAACCGGCGAGTCCTGCAGAACTTGGGGGTTCGACATCCGCGTAAGGACGAAGTCGCGGAAGCCCTGATTCTTCCTATCGAAGACCCGCGCATGCCAGCGGGTGCCAATGTTCACGAGCGCCAGAGGCACGACCTCGCGCTTGCCCAAGCCGCTGGTGCGGGAGCGGTACTGCAAGCGCACCGCCTTGCGCGTGTGGATGGCGCGAGTGATTGGCGCGAGGACGCTCACGGGCGGAAGGCTTAGCGCGATGGGGAACTCGCACGGCACCAGCGGGCGCTCAGCGCTGTGAACGCCGTCCCCGAAGCCTTCGGATAGGGCTGTCAGCACCCGGCCAGCGCTGTGCTGGAAGAGTGGCTCGAACGTCGCGGACGGCACGTACACCTTGTTCGTGCCGTCGAAGTCCAGGTTCTCTGGCGCCAAGCTGCGGTACATGGCGATGTCGCGCGTCGCCCCGGCCGGCCCGGTCTGGAAGCGCTCGGTGAGGTCCGAGCGCCGCAGCTCGCCCAAGAAATAGACCCGGAAGTCGATATAGGCCAACCGTTCCGCTTGGGCAAGCGGCAGGTCTTGGAGCTCTTGCCGATGTGTGTGCACCTCATCATTGTAGCGTTCTCGCAACGCCAGTGCAAGCACTTGACATACTCAAAATGATTAGCTAAGCTCACGCAATTGAAACTCAGCAGGAGCCAACCATGGCCAAAAACAACCCGCCCGGCGACGGGCACCGCGTCGGCGCCGTCAAGGGCCGCTCCCAGACCCAGACCCCGTCCGGGGACTGGGTCAAGCGTGACACCTCGACCGGCCGCTTCTTGGACGTGAAGACGTCCAGCCCCGCCCCGTTCAAGGGCGTGCGGCGCGAAAAGAAGTGAGGTCGACATGCTCACCCACCTTCTCGCGTTCGCGCTGAACCGTCCCCGCGCCATCGAGGCCGCAGGTGACCTGACCAGCCGGGTCGCCGGCTGCGCGCTCGCCGCCGGCTTCATCTTCAAGGCTCTGGCGGGCTTTGTTTCCAGTCTGCCCGGTGCGCAGGCGCGCGTCACGGCAGAGCAGTTCCTGCCTGGTGTGCCCACCTGGTGGTTGCCCGAGAGCAGCGCGGGTGTGTTGTCGTGGGGCCTCGTCCTGGGCCTCGGCATCAGCGCCATGCTGGCGGGCCGCCTGCTTCGCCGCGAACTGGAGGTCTGCCGATGAACGGGCCGACTCACCGCCTGGTCGCCGGCGTCGCCATTGCGGCGACCGCCGTTCATCACGAACAGCGAAGCGACCAGGAGCCCACCGCCATGCCGCTGGCCGCAGGCGCCCTCGGAGCGCTGTGCACCAACCTGCCCGACATCCTGGAGCCAGCGACCTCGCCGAACCACCGCAAGGTCTTTCACAGCGTCGCCTGCGCGGTCGCAATCGGTGTCGGCATGAAGAAGGCGTGGGACTGGAAACCCGAGGACGACCTCGGCCGGCTCGCGCGCTTCGCCGTGCTGGTCGCCGGCGCCGGCTACCTCGCCCACCTGGCGCTGGACGCCACCACCAAGCGGTCTTTGCCGCTCATTTAGCAATCTATTCAGGGAAGGACCCAGAACATGTCCAACGAACCCAAGGACGTCACCATCATCGTCAATGGACGCCAGCGCACCGTGGCGAAGAACAGCGAGCTCACGGTCGCCCAAGTGGTCGCCCTCGCCTTCGACACGCCGCCCACGGGCGAGAACGTGGAGTTCACCATCACCTACCGCAAAGGCCACGGCGAGAGCCCGGAAGGAAGCATGTCCGGCAACGACACGGTGAAGGTCAAGGAGGGGATGGTCTTCAATGTCACAGCTACAGATAAGTCGTAGTGCGGACCTGTCCCGCCTGCGCGCCGAGGGCTACAACGTCTCGGTCGAAGGTGGACACCTGGTGATGCGCGACGTCCCGTACGTCACGCCCAGCAAGCAGATTGCGCGCTGCGTCCTGGCGGACGCGTACAACGACGCGACCGGTCAACCTGCAAACCACACGATGTGGATGTCCGGGGAAAAGCCCTGCGACGAGAACGGCCAGGTCCTAATGCGCTACCTGGCCGGCGACGGACAGGTGCACAACCAAGCTATCGGCGAGCACGTCGTCGCGCAGTGGTACATGTCCATCAAGATGATTGACGCGGGCAAGACCCACATTCCCGACGTGGACTACTACTCAAAGTTCACCAGGTACGTGGACAAGCTTGGCGCGCCGGTGAAGGCGCTCGGCGGCACGCAGACCGCCCGCACGTACCCGCCGGTGCTGCCGGACCTCGAAGAAAACCTGGTGTTCAAGTACCACGACACTGCCACCATCCGCGCCGACATCGTGCCAATCGCGAAGAAGCTCGAAGGTCAGCGCGTCGCCATCGTCGGCGTGGGAGGCACCGGCTCGTACATCTTGGACCTGGTGGCAAAAACGTCCGTCGCCGAAATTCACCTCTACGACCCGGACACGTTCCTGCAGCACAACGCCTTCCGGGCGCCAGGCGCGGCGTCCGTGGAGGACCTTGGCCGCAAGCTGCCCAAGGTCGAGTACTTCGCCGAGGTCTACGGAAAGATGCGCGTCGGCATCATCCCCCACCCGACCGGCCTGACGGCCGAAAACGCGCACGAGCTCGGGTCGATGAACTTCGTGTTCATTGCTGTCGACCCGGGCGAGCACAAGAAACTGGCCATCGCCACTCTCCAGCAGGCCGGTGTGCCGTTTGTTGACTGCGGCATGGGCTTGTACGTCGTGGACGGCCGCATCGCCGGGCAGCTGCGCCTTACGACAGTGACGAGCGCCAAGGCCGACCACGTGCACCGGACCATCAAACCGAACCAGGCAGGCGTGCCCAACGAGTATGCGCACAACATCCAAGTGGCTGAACTCAATGCGATGAACGCGGTCCTGGCGGTCGTGCGCTGGAAGAAGCACTTCGGCTTCTATAACGACTTGGAACACGAACACCATAGCCTGTACACCGTCGACGGCAGCTCGCTGCTCAACGAGGAGTGCCAGTGAGACTGCAACGCATCCAGCACCAGTTCGTCGAATTCATTCCCGAGAAGCTCGAGCCCGGCACGCTGTACGTCAGCCTTGAGTACAACTCGGCGAACCACTTGTGCGCATGCGGCTGCGGCCATGAGGTTGTGACCATCATCGGCCCGGCCGATTCGTCCATCACGTACAACGGCCGTGGCGTCTCCATCTCCACGTCAATCGGCAACTCGAACTTCCCGTGCAAGTCGCACTACTGGATTGAAGACAACCGCATCGTGTGGGAGTCGCGCATGACGCCGCGGCTTACCGCCCTTTCAAGGGCCCGGGACAAGGCTGCGAAAGACCGTGAGTACGGCAAGCCTCGCTCCGACACTGCAACAACGACTTCGCCCGAGTCGGCTCGAGCTCCCGCTCCGCACACGACAACGTCGACGCCGGGACAGGCGCCGAAGCCATGGTGGCGCAACTGGCTGGGACTTTGAACTGAGACTCGCCTTAGCGTTCTGCCACGACGTGTTGCCGAAGAACTGCTACTGCAGCCGGACTGAGCGCCCGGCTGCCTGCTCCGCCCTGCCAGCCAAGAAACGCCTTGATGCGATAGCGAGCTTCGTCGGCAAACTCCTGTCCTGCACCAATCGCCTCCAGAGAAAAATTCGCATCCACCAGCGCTCGGCAATCTTCTTTGCCATGGCCCCTTGTTCGTCGGCCGAGGCGAGCGGCTTACCGCTCCTGCTTGCGCTGATGACTTGTTCCTCCAAAGCGACGGGCTTGAGAGAAAACTGACTTGCAACCGTTTGGGTGTCACAATCTCTTGCTGATGAGCATAGCGAAGGCGTGACCCGCGAGCGCCGCGCGCACTCGAGATTTCCGTTGTGGCGGTGCAGGGGTTTGGAAAACCGAGGGAGGATGGACGCATGGGTAGGTCTTTGGCGTACGAACGAGCGAATGCGCTCAACGCCATCTGCCCCTATTTCACCATGTTCCCGCTGGAGTACCCGCTGAAGGTACTCGCGAAACACAAAGGTGAGGACGTCAGTGTCATCGACCCATTTTGTGGCCGCGGCACGACTCTGTTCGCAGCTAGGAAGCTCGGGCTTGAGAGCTGCGGCATAGATTCGTCCCCGATTGCCGTGGCCATCGCCCGGGCAAAACTGGCGCAAGTCAATCCGCAGCGCGTCTTAGACCTCGCAGAAAGCTTCATCCGGCGATTCCCTCGTGCTGCCGTTCCATCTGGCGAGTTCTTCAACAGGGCATATGCCCCAGACGTTCTGCGCAGTATCTGCGCGGTCCGTAAAGCCCTGCTCTCAGACTCAGCAGAAACAGACGACAAGGTCATTCTTCGCGCTGCGATGTTAGGGTGCCTCCACGGGCCTACCAACAAGACGAAGGGAAGGTGGTCATACTTTTCCAACCAGATGCCACGCACCTACGCGAGCAAACCGGACTACTCGGTGCGCTACTGGAAGGCGAATCGTCTGCGCCCTCCTGCTGTGGACGTCCTCGAAGTGCTGCGGCGCAAGTTGCGCCTTTTGAGCAGCGAGGCTATTCCTGCGGTAGGGCGAGTTACCGACGCGCGGCTGGGCGACTCGCGAATGGCTTCGTCGCTGCCGCAGGCATGGCGCGACTTCTCGGTCGTGGTGACGTCGCCGCCTTACTACGGTATGCGTACGTACGTCGAGGACCAGTGGCTTCGCAACTGGTTCCTTGGGGGCCCGGCGTCAGTGCACTACGGCAACGACGACCAGCTCGAACACGCCGGCCAGGACATCTTCGCCAAGTCACTTGGCCAAGTGTGGAAGAACATGGCCCGAAGCAAGGCCAAGAGTCTGGACATGTACGTGCGGTTCGGAATCATTCCTTCGAGTGAAGTGGACGCCAAAGAGCTTGTCCTGAATTCCCTCGAGGAGTCCGGCGTTAGTTGGAAAGTCGTGTCCGTGCGCAGCGCTCGCACTGCAGCAGAAGGTAAGCGGCAAGCAGACCAGATGTCTGCCGACTCAAAGGCTTCGGTGGAGTACGACTTTCACGTGCGAAGGCAGTAGCAAGCAAAGGGGGAATAACATGGCAGCAGCAAAGGCGGGCGGCATTGCTCCGAAACTCAGCAAATCGACGATGTCGATGTACCTGAGGACGAACTGCGACCGAGAACTGTACTTCTCGCTTTTCAAAAGCAACGAGCGCAAAGACCTCGTGACCGCGCAGATGCCACCCCCGCTTAGCGCCCGCCCGAACATCCAGTTGGTCACACAGGCCGGTATGGACTTCGAGACGCACGAGATGGAGATGCTCATCTCGGAGCTCGGGGCAGCCAACGTCCTGCACAAGAAGAAGGCTTCAGGGCAGTTCGACGACGTCGACCTGACGGCGGCATTGGGCGCGAGCCTGACGCCCGGGGTCATCGTGCAGCCCGCGATTCAAGTCACTTCCCTGCGCCCAGACCTTCTGCTCAAAGACTTCCAGTTGACGCCAGCAGGCGAAGCGCTGGTGCCAGACATGTCGGACATGCGACCGGACGTCATCGTCGTGCGACCGCGAGGCGCGCTGCAGTGGGAGGTTTTGCCCAACGGGCGAAGGAGAGCGCTTACCCAGACCGATGACCGGCGCGCTCTCAGCGTCGTCGACGTGAAGAACACGTTGGAAGGCAACAAGAGCTACGCGGCCGAGGTGGTCCTCTACACGCTGGTGCTCGCCCGATGGCTGCAGAACTCGCCCGCGGGGCTGAACAAGAAGTTTTTCGTCAGCGACGAGTGCTTCATCTGGACGCATGGCGAAAAGGAGGCTTTCGATGCACTGCCTGCTGGAAGCACGCCTGCTGCCAAGGTCGACGCACTACTCGCCGCATTCGAAAAGGTCCATTTCTCGGTCATTGCTCCGAGCGTCATCAAGTTCTTCAAGGAAGACATTCCCATGATAGTCGCGGCCGCCGGGCCTCAGCGCGACTGGTCTGCTCTGGACTTTCACGTCTGCCCGACTTGCTCGAACTGCGACTGGCTGGGTTTTGAGCGCTGGCTGACAAAAGACGACCAGACGCTCGTCCAGCAGCATCCGACCTGGTACTGCAAGCCTGTGGCGGAAGCGCAAAAGCACCTGAGCTCAATTCCCAACCTCAGTCGAGGCGCTCGCCGCATCCTGGAAAGCCATCAGGTCAAGTCGTTGATTCACGTGGCAGGCTTGGGCAAGACGCACGCGGCACTGTCGCTGCACTCGATGCTAAAGCGCGAGCGCTCGCACATCGCCGAGCGCGCGAAGGCCATTCTGAACAACGCGCACTCGGTTGACGCCGCAGCGGTCCTCGCCGGGCTGGCCAGGAACGTCGAACTGGAGGTTTGCGTCGCGGTGAACTTCGATTCAGCGGCGGGTCTGCTCACGGGCTTGGCATGCCGCAGTTCGCTGTTCATGCCTTTCGGCTCGCCACCCCCGTCCATTCGGCCTATGCCAGGCATGGCCAGCCCTGTTGAAAAGCAAGATGTCACGAGTGAATGGGACGTCGTCCACGCGTTCCTGTCCACACTCGAGCAGGCGGTCGTCTCCGCGAGCAACGCCTTGGGCGGCCGCAGCCCGAAGACGCAAATCTACTTCTGGGAGCAGCGTCAATTCGAAGAGTTATGCGCAGCCATTGGACGGCACATCCACCAGATTCTGGGCAACAAGAATGTGTCCCGGCTTATCAAGGCGCTCGCCTGGTTGTTCCCTCCCGAGGAGCTCATTGAACGCGAGAGCGCGGTGTCGCCGCACATTGTCTTTGTCGGTGACATCGCCCAGCGAGTTCTCAGGACACCTGCGCCTCACGCATTCACTCTCCTGGCAACTGCCGAGACGTACCACCTGCAGACGCTGCAGCCTCACAAGGTGGACCTGTACTTCAGGGACCCATTGGGCAACGGCATTCCTCGCGAACGTATCTTCGAAATCTGGAAGAACACAGGAACCATCAAGCGGGGAGCGGCAGTGGTCACAAAGGCCCAGGCCAGTGCCGACTACATCAAGGCACTGAACGCGCAGACCGTTGCCCTGGCAACGGTGACCGGCCGGCTGCGGATGGATTTCAAAGGAAGCCTGAAAGGGAGTGCGACGCAGTTCGCGCCTACCGTCTTCCAAGGTGCCACGGGAGTAGCATTCGACTCCAAGCTCTGGCTGCAGTGGTCAGAGGTGGAGTCCTCGACCGCGCGCGCCGCACGAATGGCCGAGTTCACCCTACCGGCTGAGAACCTCGAGGCCAGCTACAAGGCGCTCCTGCTGCCCACGCGCTTGCAGGTCATCTCGCCCCGACGTGCCATATATGCGGTCAGTCCCGACTCTCGGGAAGCCAAGATTGACGATGAGGGGGATTACCTCAGTCTTGGAAGCATCACCACTCCAGGCCTGCAGCTCCAAACACCGGCGTCTTTGGGCCTGCAACCGCACCCCAAGTACAAAAAGCAGCTGTGGGGCAACATTGTCGACACGCTCTACATCCCCCTGTATTCGATGGTGCGTGCCAAGTTGCACACCCTCGACCGCGACAACCTGCGCGCCGACGTCGAAATCCTCAGCAGGTTCAGCCAATACGACGACGTGCTCGATGACCTTTTGGCTCAGAACCTCGTGTCCTTGGCGGGAGACATCTTTCTGATGGAAGGGGCCACCTACGACGACACGAAGACAACCACTCGCATTCTCAAGGCGATTGGGTCTCCCAACTACGCCGTGGCGGACCCTGCGACAGTGAAGGCGGTTGGCGCGAAGGCGGCCTCAGCGCCAGGAAACGCCCCTCCCACTCCAGCCGGTGAAGTCCTTTGGCGAGCAGGCCATATGGCTGCGAAGAAGGTGCGTACGGCGCCCGCAGCCAAGGCTCTGGCCAGCAGGGCTAAAGCGCTGGTTAAGGGAGTACTCGACCAGAGCCAGCAAGATGCAATTGAGAACCTGTCACAAACGCAGCTGTCGCTCGTCTGGGGGCCTCCGGGCACCGGCAAGACAAGCACGCTGTCCGCATTCCTGCTCGCGGTCCTAGAAGAGGCCATCGCGGCCGGCAAGTCTCCGAAGGTGCTGCTGACCGGACCCAACTACCGAGCGGTGGAAGTTCTGACGCACAAGCTCCTCGAAGCTGTGAACACGCTTCCTGCGCTCAAGTGCAGCATCTTCAAGGTTCACTCCGCCTCACGCGTCGCCGCGCCTTTGCCCGTCCAGCCGCAGGCACACGTGACAGCTAAGAGCGTCAGCATCGACCACGGCATCGCGAACTTCGACCTGCAGACGGCCTATGGCTCAAACGAGGTCGCGTTCTTCACTGTCTCAGCTCACGGCATCCCGGCCCTGTCCCGCGTGCTCAAGCAACAGGCAAACACACTGGAGCCGCTCTTTGACCTGGTCGTCATTGACGAGAGCTCGCAGGTTCCAGTGACCCTTGCCCTCCGTCCGTTAGCTGTCTTGAAGCCTGATGCGCAGCTGGTGATTGCCGGCGACTACAAGCAGATGCCGCCCGTGCAGTCGCTCGCCCCGCCTGCGGGAGCCGAGCACCTGGTCGGCAGCATCCACACGTACCTGATGCAGCGGTTCAACCTCCCGCAGCAGCCTTTGAATGTGAACTACCGCTCGGCCGACCACTTGGTCGAGTTCGCCCGCACCTTGGGTTATGACCCCAACCTGGCTGCGTACGTTCCGAACCTGAGGCTTCAGATGCTTGCCCCGCCGGCGACTGTGGCATTGCCGATAGGCCTGCCGCAGTCTTCGGCTTGGGCTGCGGTGCTCGACCCGAGCGTCGTCGTCTCTGCTCTCATCCACGACGACCCCAGCTCCTCACAGGCCAACGAACGCGAGGCCAAGATGGTCGCAGCACTTGCCTTTATCCTGCGCCAGTGCGCTTCGTCCACACTGTCTCCTAAGGGCGCGCCCACCGCGTTCACTGACGACGACTTCATTCGCCTTGGTCTCGGTGTGGTCACGCCGCATAAGGCGCAACGCGCACTTGTCCTGTCCGAGCTGCAAAAGCTGTTTCCGAAGGTCTCCCGAGAGCTCCTGCAGGAGAGCGTGGACACCGTGGAGCGCTTCCAAGGCGGCGAGCGTCACACCATCATCGTGTCCTTTGGCGTCGGCGATGTAGACGTCATTCAGGGTGAGGAGGAGTTTCTGCTGCAGATGGAACGGGCAAACGTCGCCATCTCGCGAGCGATGGCCAAGTGCATCGTGCTGATGCCCAAGACACTCGCGTATCACTTGCCCAACGATTCAGCCGTCGCGGAGACTGCAGGTGCAATTAAGTCGTACGTCGAAGAGTTCTGTCATAAGCGCGCGCAGCACCCGCTGGGCGCTGGTGACACAATTGAACTGCGCTGGCACTGACTTCGGCATTTGCTACACGCCGGAGCTCTATAGGTGAAGGTAGCTGTGGTGGAAAGCCGGACAGCTGGTCTGTGCTACTGGCGGGCCGCACGTGCTCCCGGAGTTGGCAAAGAATCAGGTTTTTACCTTGCCAGCGTTTGAGTTCAAGCAGAGGTAATTGCTGTGATTGCTAGCGCTCGTGTCGCGCGGGCGGCGGCCTGCGAGCGCCAAGTAGCGCAACACTTCCCTCTCCCGCGCCTCCGGTGCCACAAGGTCGTCGCTCAGATGGTGCGGCCCTCGGGACGAAATTGACATCAGCGCCCGGCCATCGCTCACGAGAACCGCGCGGTGCTGCGTCCGTTGCCGGGCCTGCCCTTCAGCAACGCGACGGGCTCAGCGATTGGGCAAGGGCTGAAGTGTTCTCGCGTGGCAAACAGGGCCGTTGGCCGTCCCGGTCCGCCTTGCGCGACATTGTTTTGCTCGTGTCGCTGGCCCGCGCGGCTGGCGTTTGCTAAGCAGGAGAGGGCCTTCCAGCTCGGGTACTTGCCTGCGGGCGAGCTGAAAAATGAGTGCGACGCGCTTTGCCGGTATGGAACTGACCGCTCGGTACTCCTCAAGATTGCGCGGGCCCTTCAATTGGCGGGCGCGACTGTGTGATGCAAAAGGTGGCTTGGCCCAGGCAGGCCGCTATTGGATGCATTCGCTGCGGTAGGGGGAATTGGCAGGTTGTGGCAGGCTTTTGCCAAATTCTTTCGGTGGCCCAAACCTAAGAAAAGACTCCGTCAGTCCTGAAGTGGTTGGGCTGAAAAACGTGCGCATATTGGTGGTCAGCTGCAGGCCCACCAAGGACGCTAATGCGGGCCCCCTGGACGCGCACATTTTCTGGGGCTCAGCCCCGCTGAGGTCCCCGGGGTCGCGGCATTGCGCCTTGTAAGAGCCCATCGCTACCGCACGCTGCCGGGATGCGAACCCAGTCTGCTGCGCCCATTTATACTGTACGAATACTCAGTAACGCCATGCAAGCCAGTGTTTACCGCCTCCGCCAGCATGGTGTCAAGCTGCCGAGACCCCAGCAGGCCGTGCCCGGCAACTTGTTGCTGACAAAAGGCATGGGCTCTGACGGACGGCAGACATTCAAGGCCCAGCTCCTCGGTGACTCAAGCGGCGCATTGGCTCTACCGTCCTTGGAGCGCGCTACCGTGCGGCGCATTAGTGGGAGTGGCATTGTCATCACGGGTACTGAAATCGTCCCGCGACGCCATGGTTCCAAGGCCTCTTCGGACATTTGGCCGCAAACATGGTGGTGCCTCGTGCCCACCGTTGCGACGGCTGAAAGCTGGACCGGGATGTTTGAGGAGATGGAGCATAGGCCGGGCTCGACAGGCTTCTAAAAAAGCCTTGAGCGAACTCGCCCAAACACTTTGCTCGCCCGGCGCTCTCGCGTTCTCGACCGGCGGAACTGGGCAATTTCCGGTGAAAGCAACACGCGGACACCGCGGACTTCTTTTCACCAGTTGCTCAGCACAAATGATGAGCTAAGGTTACATTTAGTTGTATAGTATAACTCTATACACAATTGGCGTCGGCAGACCAATGAATGAAGAAAAGAACGTCCCGGTCAGTTTCCGGGTTACTCCGCGCTTCAAGCGCTTGCTTGAAGCAGCCGCGAGGCGTGAGAACCGGTCTCAGACGAATATGCTCGAAACGCTTCTCTTCACGTACTGCCGCGAGCACCGTGTAGAGGACAACTTGATTGAGGCCCGCTTGCCAAGGGGTCCGGGGGGAGAAACAAGTGATTGAACTCTCGAAGGTGGCCACCCAACTGCTGGTGACCGGCGGCCTGCTGTCGCTGCTCATCGTGAGTTTCGTCCTCTTCTTCCTACTCCCCGGGGTCGTTCACTGGTTCCGCCTTCGAAGAATCCTAGGCCACATCAACTCGTTCAAGACCAAGACGCCTCCAGGCGAGTTCAAGAAGCTCTTCTCTGTCGACAGGAACTTGGCCCACTTATGGGGCGAATACCAGGATTCCTTGCATGTCCAACGCGAGGAGCGCGATGGGCAGATGCAGGTTATCGCTGTTAGGTCAACGATTTCAGCTGAGGCCTTCTTCAACGGCCGGTACGTTGTCGATAGTCAGTTACGCACCGAGTTTTTTAAGCACCTGCCCGGCATCTTCACCGGCCTTGGCATCATCGGGACATTCACTGGGCTAATCGAGGGTCTTCGCCAATTCAAGGTAAGCGAGAACGCCGCCACAGTGCGTACGAGCCTCGAATCGCTCATGCACTCGGTGGGCGAGGCTTTCCTCATCTCTGCGGCCGCAATCACGGCGGCCATGGTGGTCACTTTCCTTGAAAAGCTTCTTCTCGCCGCGCTCTACCGGAAGACCGAAGCAATTGCTCACGGCATCGAGGCGCGTTTCGACGCCGGTGCAGGTGAGGAATACCTGTCCCGCCTTGTGAACGCGTCAGAGGCCTCGGCAAGCCAATCCAAGATTCTTAAGGACGCCCTGGTCAAAGAGTTGGGTGACATCTTGCGCGAACTCACTGCATCCCAACTGGCGACCAGTGAGAAGCTGAACTCCCAGCTCGCTCAGCGAATCGAGACGACATCGAATCAGCAGGTCGCTGCTGCGCGCGAGGAAAACCAAGCTCTTGGCGATGTGATAGCTGGCAGTATCGAACGCAGCCTGAAGGCGCCTCTTGAGGACATTGCGTCATCAGTCAAGACAATCACTGGAGACCAGAGCGCGTCGGCTGTCCAGATGCTCAACGACGTCATGGTCAGCTTCAGCCAACGCCTTAACGACCTATTCGGCGGTCAAATCAATGGCATCAACGAGCTGAACAAGCAGACCGCTCAAGGTATGCAAGATGCTGTAAGGTCGCTCAACGCACTCGTCGGCAACCTGGAACAAAGTGGCAAACGCGCCACCGACGATATGGCAGCTCAAATGGCTGAGTCCATGAAGTCGATGGAGGAGCGCCAGGCCAGCATCAATGCTCAGACACAAGACTTTGTCGACCAGATACGCAAGCTTGTCGATAGCTCTCAGGCGGAAACGCAGCAAAAACTGCAAGCGACGCTCGGAACCATCGGCCAGCACATGACTGATATTTTGGCCACATTGGGCCAGTCGCAGGCCAAGGTCTTCGAAGAGAACCGGACACGTGAGCAATCCATGGCGGACCGCGCATCGGGCATGGTATCGGAGATGACGGGGAGCGTCGAAGCCGCCATGAGGGAGATGTCCGCTGCTTCTCAGGCGATGGCGCAAAGCGTGTCGACCCTGTCGTCGACTACCTTCACTACCGTGGAAAAGATGAATGTAGGAGCGGACCGTTTGAATACTGCCGCCACAAATTTCGCTACCGCCGGCGACCGGGTTACCGGCGTGATGAATCAAGCCGCTTCGGTAAGTGGGAGGCTGACGGAAGTCTCAGGGTCGCTGACAGCAAGCGCCGGAGCCCTTCAGAACGCGTTGCAGGACTATCAATCACAGCGGAACGCCGTCTCGAAGCTGCATGACGAGGTTCGAGCGACGTTGGAACTCGCTCGGAAGGAAGCGAGCCTGACGGGAGATGTCCTTCAGCGCATCGAAGCCTCCACCGCGAAGCTGGGAACGGCTCAGAAAGCTGCGGATGATTACCTCGACGGGGTGAGCCAGGTCTTGGCGGACTCTAGCGAGGCGTTTCGGGAATCTGTTGTCTCCACCCTTGCCAAGGTCAATCACGACTTCCACACGCAGCTCAGTAGCGCTGTCGGCCTTCTTTCAACTGCCGTTCAAGAGCTGGAAGTCACCCTGGGCAGCCTTGCCCCGAGGCGGTAGCAGATGTTCGGCGCTCGCGTGGTGGTCGTGCAAGGTGGTCGTGACGAAGCGGAGAAGCCATTCTGGATTTCGTTTGCTGACTTGATGACCGCGCTCATGGTGCTCTTTTTGGTGGTCATGGGCGTGGCGCTCCTTGCAGTTACGAAGAACGTTAGCGAGCAACAGAAGAAGGAAGAGCGCTACCGACAGAATATCGAGCTCATACTGGAAAGGTTTGCCCAGGCCGCCAAACGTCACGAGGGAATTAAAGTCTATAAGGACCGTCATGTCATCGACTTTGGCCAAAGGGCACAGTTTGCGTTTGGGGATTGGCGGCTGAATGTGCAGCAGGAAGAAGTGCTTCGCAAGTTCGTGCCCGAAATCATCACTTTGGCAAACGATGAACTGGGCATGAGCATCTTGAAGCGCGTCGTCGTCGAGGGATACACCGACACGAAGGGGTCTTATCTTTCTAACCTCAATCTCAGTCTCCAGCGCAGCCAGCGCGTGCTTTGCACCATGTTCGCGACCAGCGGTCCTTATCTGCTCACCGACCAGCAGAAGGAGCAAGTTCGTAGCCTCTTTTTCGTGGGCGGCTACTCGTTCAATGCTATCAAGGACACCGATGAAGAGAGCCGCCGCGTCGAGATGCGATTGGAGTTTCTCGGCATTGACGAACAGCGCACGGGGAGGTCAGCCTTGCCCGGCAATTTCGGGGAGTGTGCTCTGCGATGACCGCTTTGAGTCGCTTGGCTGGTCTCTTGCGCGGTAGCGCCCCAGCAGGCGGAAGACCGATGCCTGTCGAGTGCGGTATCGACGCAGTCATTGCGCAGTTGGAACGCTACACAAGAACTGGGAACGGGCCGGTTGTTCCAGCAGACCTCCAGCACCAGGCAGTTCGTCGATTCTGGGAAACTCAGCGATTCGAAAATCTGAGGGACGCTAGGCTCGTGTCGTTCGGCATGTGCATTCCAAGTGTCCCATCGGGCCCCTGCGTCATGGAGGACCGCAAGCGCTTCCACGCCGTGCTTGACTCTAAGACTGGCGTTGACCAATGGCTAGGTGACCCCCGCTGGTATCGAAGATGCTACCAAGGCTTGGTTAGAAGCTACTTCACCTATGACGCGATGAGGGACGCTGTGCCCGCCATCGGGCGGCAGAACTGGGGAGACCTTCGAGACTACCTCAACGACCGCACGCGCAATATCGTCGACCAGAAGGTGAATCCTCAATGGGTAACCACCGCCGTCGGAAATCGACAACTCTTCACGGAGGACCCCTGCGCACCGTATGCACAGGCCGTGCTGGCCGGTGATACCTCTGTTGTGGACTCTCTCTGCGAGCAGCTCGGAGTCATTAAGGCCTCATGGTTTCTGAGAGAGCTCGTCTTGGCACAGGTCCGCCAAGCAACCAAGTTTGGACATGAAAGGTTTAAAGAGCTTATCCCAGCGCTCCTCGAGCTGCTTGGGAGGAACCAGGTTCTTCGCGACCGCGGACTCATTCTGCTGCTTGACAAGTACGCTGGTGCACCTCAACCAGGCCTTAACGAGCCATTGAGAAATGCGGCCGTGGAATGGTGGGGGAACCCTTGGCTGCCGTCCAACGAAATGCGCTGGGGTGGTGTTGTTCGTGCCGCCCGTGAAATGGTCGCTGAGTGGCTTAAGCGCGAGTTCATCGAAGCCTTCTTTACCAAACTTGCTGAGGACGGCGTCGGCGACCAACGAAGGGCGAACTTCTGGCTACGCTACGCAAAGAACATGGACAACGTTCAGTTCGCTCTTGGCACAACGGCTCTGTACTCTACTGACCGGGACTTCGTTGCACTGCGCAAGAAGATGAAAGGGCTATTCACCGAGCTCAAGACGAACGACAACTCAAATAACGCGTTCGTGATGACGATGGGTAACCTAGTAGCGGTGGAATTCGGCGGCATGGGCAACGCATTCTATGGATACGACACCCGTAAAACGTTGCCGTTCAATCTGTCGCAGCCCGTCGTGACTACGGTGAACGCCAAGAACTCGTTGAAGCACAAGCAACGCATTCTTTGGATGCAGCACCATGATGGCATCAGAGGTTGGACTCGCTGGGAACAGATGTTTGAGGCAACGCTCAAGAAAAACTTTGGCATTGAGCCTCATGCAATTCCGCGACGGGTCGCGGCGAAGGCGGTTGCAGCGTCGCTCCCACAGGTACTAACACCTCAGCCGAGCACATCGCTGCCGGAGTCGCATATTCCTGTCTTCATTACAACCACAGGAACTGCGACAAGCCATTCAACGCCGCCCTTCAACACGGACGCTCTGGCGTCGCTTGTGAAAGCAAGACGGTTGACTGTTCGGGACCTCCGGACTGATAACGGCAATCTGTGGGTCCTCACCGATGACAAGGACCTGTACGTGAATAAAGTGCTTCTGGACTGGAAGTTCAAGTACCGACACGGGAAGGGCTGGTGGCGGTAACAAGCTATGGACTTTAGTTTCTTCAAGAAGGCCGGCAGCACCCCTGCATCCGAGTGGCGCCGAAGTTGGAACGCTCATGGCGTGACCCTTGCCCGCGATGGCGGCGGTGCACCTGTCGACGCGCCAATGCTGACGGCTTACATCGCACAGCTTATTGACGACGGCTATGCGGTTGAGTCGGAAGGCGACATCCAGGTTGGGTGGGACTCGCTCTATGAGGCACTTCAGAGCCGTGGATACGCAGAACTTCCTACGGTGTTCAGCTTGCCGTCGGTGACCAGCGCTCGACCTGTCCTGAGAAGTTCAAACTCGCTAACCGACAGCAACTTCTCCATTGCTCTTGAAGGCTGGCAGGGGGATGCCGGTTCTGTTCAGGACCTTGTTGCCATCGGGCCGGTGCTGACACGTGACGATGAGGCTTGGTTGATGAGACCGGAGCAGTGGCAACTCGTCCGCGAGGTACTTGCGTTCGCCAAGCGCACTACGGAAGAACGAACTGATATTGTCCATCGTCAAGCGTGGGGGCGCATTCGAAAGCTAGCTGTAGTCGCGAATGCACGCCTTGACGACTTCTTGCACCGGTCGGTTGTGCTTACGCCTGACCGCCTTGATATCCGTTTGCGCAAGTCTCCGCAAATTGCGGGCGATAGCGTCATTGAAATCGAACCTTCATTAGCGGGAGCCCCGCTTGACTGGCTTGAGCGCTTCGACAACGCACGCGAGGTCCAGGACAGATACGACATTGTCACTCCGGAAGGTATCGTCCAGGTCCTCATAACGCCTCAGGTCAAAACCGTCCTTCAAGAGGTCAAGCGCCTTCCGTTGCGTCGTGTCGCTGGTTCAAGGGCTCAGGCTTTTATTCTCAACCCATATGCGACGTTAGGAGAAGACGCGAAGGACGTCATCGTCGAGGAGCAGTTCGAGCTGGCGCGGGAACAGGCCGGGCTGCAATATGAGCGCTTCCTTCCGAGTATCGAGCGCGATGCGACGGGATACCCTCACCGTGTTGGATTGCTCGTCGAGTCGGCGAATGCATCTGGACCGTCCGCATCCGAGACCGTCTGGTTGTCGAACGCTGATTTGAGCGAGTTCGTCAAGAGGCTCGAAAACTCAATTGCGCGCGGCTTCCAACTACTTGGATGGCAGGGCTACGACCTAGAGCTCCAGGGTGACACACCGAGCCACTTGGCCGAGCTGAAAGCTGCTCTTGAACAAAGGAGTCGCCCGGCAACGATGGTGTCGTACGCGCAGGTCCATGACCTTAGCGCGTACTCGTCCCGAATTGAAGGCATTGGCGTTGAGAAGCCGTACTACTCGGTGTACATCGCCAAGAAAAAGGACGACGAAGGCTGGTTTCCTGAGAACGTTCTGCCACTCGTCGCCTATACACCCGACGGTGATTCGGAACCCATTGCTGTCCCGGCGACAAAGGAAGCAATTGGGCAGCTCAAGAAAGCCTGGGAGAAGGCCCTCAATGAAGGCCGCGACAGTGTCGAGGTGCCTTGGCTGCCGAAGCCAATGCCTTTGCAGGAAGCACAGAACATCACCCGGACGTTTGACGAGGTGCTTGACGAAGTCAGCAATCGCGAGTTCGACCCGGAAAAGCTTTCGTCACAACGTAAGGAGAAGCTTGGTGCCAGGAAGACCCTTATCCTCCGTGCCAACATCCAGGTAGTTGACTATGAAGAGAAGAGGCGCGAGGCGCTGCTCGCACTGCCTGCGGAACCTGAAGTGCCGCGGACTCTCCGGCCCGAGTGCTCTCTCCTGCCGCACCAATTGCAGGGCCTGGCCTGGCTGCAACATCTCTACAAGGCGCAAGTCGAGCATCAGGTGAGGGGGGCGGTGCTCGCAGACGACATGGGGCTCGGCAAGACTTACCAGCTGTTGGCGCTAATGGCATGGCTTGTAGAGAAGGACCCCGATTTGGACCCGATGCTGGTCGTAGCGCCAGTTTCGCTCCTGGAGAATTGGAAAGAGGAAGCCGAAAAATTCGTTGTAAGGGGCTCGCTGCCAATTCTCACGGCCTATGGCGCGTCGCTCTCCTCGCTCCGAGTGCCGCGCGATGCAGTGGACTCAAGGCTTCGAACCGAGGACGGATTGGTTCGTTTCCTCATTCCGAATTGGGTCGGCAACGCCAAGGTCGTATTGACAACATATGAGACGCTCCGCGACTTGGAGTTCTCGTTCGCCGCCGAGCGTTGGTCGGTCATGGTGTGCGACGAGGCGCAGCGAATCAAGAACCCCGCCGCCATGGTCACACGGGCGGCAAAGAAGCAAAACATTGGGTTCAAGGTGGCGTGCACAGGGACGCCGGTCGAAAACACGCTGGCAGACCTTTGGTGCTTGTTTGACTTTGTGCAGCCTGGCTTGCTGGGCGCGCTCAACGACTTCGGCCAGAGGTATCGCAAGCCAATAGAGGCCAAGGACGACGAAGAGCGTGCGCGTGTTGAAGAACTTCGGGAGCGCATCTCCCCGCAAATCCTCAGACGGACGAAGGCAGAAGTAGCAAAGGACTTGCCTGGGAAATTCATCGTTGATGCCTGTCGCAGGCTGGCCATTTCGTCAACGCAACGCAACCTCTATGCAAAGGCAATTGAGGATTTCAAGAAACGGAACGACCCCAGCTTCACGTCGCCGTTCAAGAATCATCTCGGGCTACTTCAGTATTTGCGGCTCATCTGCACCGACCCGCGCAGACATGGTCTGACCGTGTTCAAACCTGAGCCGCTTGAACAATACCGTGCAAAGGCACCCAAGCTCGACTGGCTCTTGGAGCAGATGGAGCACATCAGGTCCAAGGACGAGAAGGTCATCGTCTTCTGTGAGTTCCGCAACATCCAACGCCTTCTGCAGCACTACATCGAAGAAGTCTTCAGGGTTCGGCCTGACATTATCAATGGCGACACAAGCGCGTCCTCAACTCACACGGCGAGCCGTCAGAAGCGCATCAAAGAGTTCCAGCAGAAGGCTGGCTTCGGGGTCATCATCTTGTCGCCCATCGCAGTGGGCTTCGGCGTAAACATCCAGGGCGCAAACCATGTGGTCCACTACACACGCACCTGGAACCCCGCGAAAGAGGACCAAGCCACCGATAGAGCGTACCGAATTGGACAGAAGAAAGACGTCTATGTTTACTACCCAGTTGTGTTCGCTGAGGATTTCCACACCTTTGACGTCAAGCTTGACCAATTGCTAACGAAAAAGCGCGAGCTCGCGAGCGACATGCTCAATGGTTCTGGCGACCTTGGGCCTGGTGATTTCAACATCGCGGATGTGATACCTGTCGGGGAGGTGGCGACCCTAGACGAGCGTATCAGCCTAGAAATGGCTTTGCGGATGGAGTGGAGGCACTTTGAGGGCTTGGCGGCAGCGCTCTGGAGTAAACAGGGATTTGGGCTCTGCTACTGCACCCCGGCAACAAACGACCATGGGGTAGACGTTGTCGCCGTCTCTAGTGGCACTGGGGCGCTGATTCAAACGAAGACATCTGGCAATGACGGTGCAAAACTTGGGTGGGAGACCGTGAAAGATGTTGTGGGCGGAGAGGCGTTTTATCGCCGCCAGCATCCAAACGTCAACTTCACGAAGGTAGGCATCACGAATCAGTTCTTCAATTCGCAGGCGCACGAACAGGCCGTATTGAATGGGGTAAAGCTAATTGACCAACATCGGCTTGGAGAGTTGCTTGAGCAATATCCCGTAACCATGATGGAGCTCGAACGGCTGCTTTACGCTGAGTGGGAGGCAGATTGAAGGAGTTCGATGAACTTCGCCGTGACTAGGTCCGACAGTGCGACATGCGAGACATCTGAATTGGCGGACTTCGCTGGCCGATAGGCAACTTACCTACGGCTATTCAAGTTTTGTCCCTTAGAACCAGAGGCGGGACGGTATTTGTGCTAGTCGGTAGCTTTTAACAGTTCCATAATGACCCAGAAGGGGAGCAGAAGTGGGATTTAAGTTCATTCATGCTGCGGATATTCACCTGGATAGCCCGCTCAGGGGGTTGAGCGCATACGAAGACGCGCCGGCGCAACAATTTCGCAATGCCTCGCGCGAAGCCCTCAAGGAACTCGTCACGACGGCAATCGAGGACAAGGTTTCCTTCGTGGTCATCGCCGGCGACCTGTACGACGGCGATTGGCGGGACTACAACACCGGCATCTTCTTCGCCTCGCAGATGGGACGTCTTGCGAAGGCAGGTATTCGCGCGTTCGTTCTGCACGGGAACCACGATGCCGAGAGCGAGATGACGAAAAAGCTCGCGCTGCCGGACAATGTGGTCGTCTTCTCGTCGCGCTCACCCCAAGTTCACCGAATCGACGACTTGAAGGTGGCCCTTCACGGGCAGAGTTTTGCAAACCGCGCAGTTGACGATAACTTGGCCGCGTCATACAAGCCAATGGTCAAGGACCACTTCAATATCGGAGTTTTGCACACTGCGTTGGAGGGCTATAAGGCGCATCCAACCTACGCTCCGTGCACCGTGGATGAGCTTTACGTCAAGGAGTACGACTACTGGGCACTCGGCCACGTCCACGAGTTCCAGCAGTGGGACGGCCCGTCCACCATTGTTTTTCCAGGCAATCTCCAGGGCCGCCATGTCCGTGAAACCGGCCGAAAGGGCGCTGTGTCCGTCACTGTCGACGATTCCGGCCATGCGGTCGTCGACCGGCTGTACCTGAACGTCCTGCGGTGGGAGGTGCTTAAGGTGGACTTGAGCGGCAGTGCGTCGCTAGATGATGTTGCGCGCAAGGTCGGACGCGGCCTGACAAGCTTGCTGGAAGCAGCTGATGTTCCCCGCGCAGTTCGCGTTTCGCTTGAGGGCAAGACCCATCTGCACGGTGCCTTGTTTGGGAACGCCGCGGGCGTTCGCGCGCAAGTGCTCGCCCAAGCAGCAATGATTGATTCAGAGCGGCTTTGGGTTGAAAAGGTCAAGGTCGCCACGACGCCTCTCGAGGGACCCCAGGCTGCCGGCGATTCGAATGAGGCGCTGGGCGAACTGCGGGCAATCTTCGAAGAGGCTAAAGAGGACTCTGAGTTCCTCAGGCACCTAGAAATGGAACTGCAGCCTTTCCTCAACAAAGTCGCGGACGAAGTAAAGGATGACGTTCCGCGGTTGGACTTCGCACGGCAGAAGCGATTTGCAGACATCGTCCAGGAGGTTGCACCAGGGTTGCTTGCGCAACTGAACTCGAAGGCGATGTAATGCGAATCGAAAAACTCAACCTGCTCGCCTACGGCAAGTTCACAGACCACGAGCTCACGTTCCCGAGCGGCAAGCACGACTTCCACGTCATCGTTGGCCCGAACGAGGCCGGCAAATCGACCGTCCGGCGCGCGATTACCGAGCTCCTTTTCGGGATAGAGCGCCAGTCCCCGCTTGGCTTCAAGCACCCGCAAAGCGACTTGCGCGTTTCCGCCGTTCTCGAAGCAGCATCCGGCAAGCTGACCTTCGTAAGGACTAAGCAGCAGAAGTCGCTGCGCTCATTGATAGGAGAACCTCTTCCGGACAGCTACCTGGACCCCGCCCTCGGGTCCCTCACGCAAGAAGCGTTCGAGCAGTTGCACTGCCTGAACCACGAGAATCTTGTGAAGGGCGGTCAGGGCATCGTCGACCCGCGCAACTCGGTCAGCCAGATTCTGTTCCAAGCCGCCTCTGGCCTAGACACCTTCGCCGCGGTTCGTGAAGCACTCAGCGCGCGCGCTGGTGAACTATTTGCCAACCGAGGAAGAAGCAACGAATACATCAAGGCCGCTGACCGGTACGCTGCCGCGCAGAAGAGGCTGAAGGACGTGCAGGTCAGGACTCGCGAGTGGGTGGAAGCGCGCGACGAGCTCAAGAGTGCTGACCAGGAGCTCGACAAGGAGCGCAAAAACCGAGCCGAGGTTGAGCAACAGCGGTCCGCCTGGGAGCGCGCACGCCGACTCGCTCCGCTGGTGGAGAGATTGGGCAGGTTGAATGACGAGCTCGCCGCGCTGGGCGACACCATCGCATTCCCGCCCAGTGCCAAGGCGACTCTAGACTCCGGCATCTCGGACATGAATGCTGCCGCCGGAATCGTGCAGACGCGTGAGAACGACGTTCAAGCTCGCCTGCAGGAGCTCGAAAACATTCAGGTGGACGAGAAGGTACTTGAGCGGGCGGCCGACATTGAACGCCTTGGCAAACTCTGCGGGCTGTATGCCAATCATCCTCGGGACCTGTTGCTGCGGCGGACTGAGGTGAAGCAATGGCTCGATGACCTTCTGGCCCGCAGCTTGGAGTTTGGCTGGGGCACAACAGAGGAGGAAGTCAGGAAGCTCGTTCCTCAGCACAAGGTGCTGCGTTCCATTGACGCACTGCTGAAGGAACGAGGGGCGCTGGTCGAAGGTGAGCGAGGTGCCCAGGAGACAGTTGACCAGCGTCAGGCCGGGGTGGATGAACTGCAGGAACGACTAGATGCAACGTCGGACGCCAGCGTAGACCCGCAGCTTGCGCAAGCACTATCCCAGGCGTTGCCGTATAAGAACAGCGAGTCCAAGCTGAAGAACCTCCTGTCTGCGGTGAGCGCCGCGCAGGCGGCGCTGACACGAGCGCTGGCAGCACTTGGGCTGCCGGATATCACCGAAGAGTTCCTTCGGTCTATGAAGTTACCTTCGCTGGAGCGGGTCTCTGCGTTTAGGGCCAACCGGCAGGAAATCGCCGGGGAGGAAGAGTTGGCCCGGTCCCGGATGGAAGAGGCCAAGGAGACCGCCGGTGAGCTGGAACTACAGGTCACACAGTTCGAACGGTCTCACAAGGTCATCACTGCTGGCGAAGTCTCGGGAGCTCGCCGCGAACGTGATGACAAATGGGGCGCTATCAAGTCCGGCACTTTGGTCCTCTCCGAAGGTGCGCCGCAACTCGACATCGCCATTCGACTAGCGGACGAACTTGTGGACGCGCGAACGCTGTCGGAGACGGACAGCGTGACCCTGCAGGGCCTGCGCGACCAACTCGAAACCGCTAGCGACGCGCATCGCCGGCATACCAAGACCTTTGGAGATAAGGAGCAGGAACTCCAGGAGTTCGACGCCCGTTGGGCGGAGGTCATCGCGCAGATGGGCCTTGATGGCATGGAGCTGGACGACATGCCGGAGTGGCTTGCCAAGCGCGAGACAGCCCTGGCCGCGGCGGAGAACCATGCGGGCAAGAAGCACGAGTTCGAACAGGAACGAGATTCCGCGGTTCAAACGCGCAACGACCTGGCTGCGGCGATGACGGCCGCTGGTCTGCCCGTTAGCGAAGCGTCCGGGCTTGTCGCGCTGTGCATGAGTGCAGACGAGCACATCAAGACTATCGACCGCGCACGCGGCAACCGCGAATCCGTGCAACAGCAGCTACGCGACGCTCAGAGCTCGCTGCGCTTGGCGGAGCAGACCAAGAATGCTAGAACCACCGCGGTGCATGGATGGAACACAAAGTGGCAAGAGGCACTGAACAACGCAAACCTTGGGAGCGTCACAAATGACTTCGCCGAAGTAGAAGCGGCCATAGAAGCTGCAAGCTTCATCCGTCAGCGCCTGGAGAAGATTGACACGCGCCGCGTCGAGCGAATTGTTTCCATGGAAGCCGACCTAGAGTTGCTCAAGAGCGCGGGCCTGGCCCTGGCGCACGCGTTGAATTCAGCCATGACGGAAAGCACTCCCGATGAACTGTCGCGCGTGCTGAACACGAAACTGGAAGAGGCCAAGCGTCAGTCGAATCGGAAAGCGCAGGCTCAGGAGTTCCTCGATGAGGCGAAGCGCCAACTCTCGGAAGCACGGTCCACGCTAGACCAGGGGAAGCGTCGGCTAGAGCCGCTTTTGAGGGCCGCTGGTGTCGAAGACCCGATGATTGCGCTTCCTCTGGTTGAGAAGGCCCAGAAGAAGGTCGAACTTGAAGCTTCAATCGAGCAAACCATCGAAGCTCTCGAGAAAGACTCTGATGGTCTGACGCTTGAGCAGGTCAAGGCGGAGGTCGAGAGCCACCCGGCCACAGAAGCTCCCGGACGGCTCTTGGCAATCAAGGATTGTCTTGAGGACTCGGACCGAAAACTGACTCAGTTGGTGCAAGGCCAAGTTGCTGCCGAGCAGAAGTTCGACGCAATCAACGGTGGCGACAGCGCCGCCGTGGCGGAGGCGCAGAAGCAAGAATCGCTCGCAGAGATGTCTGAGGCTGGCGAAGAGTACCTGCAACTCGCCACCGCAAGTAGTCTCCTGAAGTGGGCTGTCGACAAGTACCGTGACCGCAAGCAGGGACCGCTGCTGCAGAGGGCCAGTGTGGTGTTCAAGAACCTTACGCTCGGCTCATTCGAGAAACTCCGTATCGACTACGACCAGAGTCCGCCAGCGCTACTCGCCTATCGTTCCAACGGGCAACAGGTAACGGTTTCCGGTCTCAGCGATGGGACTCGCGACCAACTGTTTCTCGCGCTGCGCATCGCGGCGCTTGAACTCCAAACGGAGCAGTCAGCTCCTGTGCCGTTTGTCGCAGACGACTTGTTCATTAACTTCGACGACAAGCGTTCCCAAGCGGGCCTTCACGCTCTCTACGAGTTGTCCACGAAGACGCAAGTCCTGTTTCTCAGCCACCAGGAGCACTTACTGCCTGTCGTCGAGAGGTTGTTCGGAGGCGTGAACGTTATCGCTTTGGACGACGAGCAGGTGCCGGCCTAGTGACGCGGCCTGGATGGCCGGGTTCATGCGTGGAAGCCAGCGATTAGTCTTGGCCTGGGGCCCGCGTGGCGGTACGCGCGCCCGCGTGGCGTCCGGGCTACATGGCGTTATAAGAAAACAGAGTAATTATTGATAGTGCGCGGCCAGGAGGATATTGAGGAGATGACAAGAAACTTGAAAGCCGGCCTATTCGCGCTGATGGCCTTTGTGGCCTCTGCCGCAATCGCCGGGTTCGAAAGTTGTCCCCAGTTCTTTCCGAATGGCATCAAGCCCACAGTATCGGTCAACGCGCCGGCGAAGCAGCGAGAAATTTGCTTTGACTCTTTTGCCGTTCTGCATTCCGGCCAGTCGAAGACCCCGGTCTTTGTCGCTGAACGCTTGAATCGCGCTAGCCTGCAGGCTGCCAAAAATGGAACGCGCACGAATCGCTTTTACGAGGAGGCAAGGCTTCCGTTCGCAGAACGCTCAAGGCTGCAAGATTACAAAGCAACGGCGGCAGATGCGCGGCGATTCGACCGCGGCCATATGGCGCCTGCGGGTGACATGGGGGATTACGGCTCCATGGCGCAGAGCTTCAGCCTCGCCAACATGGTTCCTCAAGCTCCCCAAAACAATCGCAGGGCCTGGGCCAACATCGAAAAGGCGACTCGCAAATACGTCCTGCGTAGCAGCGGCGACGTGTATGTCTTCACCGGTCCGGTGTACGCCGCCCCAGTAGAAACGCTGGGGCCTGGCGAGGTGTGGATTCCGAGGCACCTGTTCAAGCTGGTCTATGACCCCAACACGAACCGCTCGTGGGCACATTGGCTGGAGAACACGGATGAAGCGCGAGTAGGTCGCCCAATCTCTTATGACGAGCTTGTTCGTCTGACAGGCACCGAGTTCCTGCCATCCGGCAAAGCCGACATCTCGAAGACAGGAGGATGGAGCGTGCGCGATTCACTCCACGGTCTATTAAAAAGATAGCTATTTCAAACACGCCTTGACGGGTGGGACGCTTCAGACGGAAACTCAGCAGTACAGGGGCAGTTCCCGGCCAACTAGCTGAATGTCCGCATATCGCGCCATCATGAAAATACAGCGTCTCGTCACCGAACCCATCCGGGCAAACCTCACGTGGGAGGAGAGCT
>Ga0134124_10000459_pt1 | contig 34445 bp, 31 predicted proteins | sample KB304_FD_96880 | JGI IMG/M metagenome (GOLD analysis project Ga0134124, IMG submission 96880) | Terrestrial soil microbial communities without Nitrogen fertilizer from Kellogg Biological Station, Michigan, USA - KB3-0-4 | ecosystem: Environmental > Terrestrial > Soil > Unclassified ... | reverse complement strand
GGGTTGTGGGTGGGCAGCACGTAGCCGAACTGGTTGATGCGCAGGCGCGGGCCGTGCTGGCCCTGGAACATGGGCATGAGCCCGGGGTGCTGACCGAGCTCGAACCCCTCGACCTGGAGGTGGTGCTGCGGGATGCCGATGCCCGACCAGCCGGTGGCGTCGCACGTGCGCGCGTACTCGGCGATCTCGTCGAGCATGCGCTGGTAGAGCACGGGGTCCTTGCCGGCCATGCCGCGCTCCAGCTCGTGGCGGCGGCCGATGGTGACGTACATGAACGCGTGAAAGTCCATCCGTGACCTCGCAGGGCGTGCTAATGCCGTCGGCGCGGGCCCGAGGTGCGGCGGCCGATCACGCCACGAAACGGGATGACGGGATTATACCGTGGGCGGGCACCGCGTCCCCGCGCGACTCGGGACCGACGGGATCGCACCCCACCGTCCCGAGTCGCGCCGCCGGCGGCGAGCTTCGAAGGATCCTACTCGGGGCTCGTCAGCTCGTCAGCGGCCGTTCGCACGACCGTCACCCGCGGAGGCTGACCCTCGCGCCGCTGGAGGGTGACGATGTCACCGATACCGAGCGCGGGCGCGTCGGCCCCAGACACGCGCATCCAGCGCCCGTGCTCCGCACACAGGAAGCGACCCCGGACGGCGTCGACCTTCACGACGGTCATACGCTCGCTCTGCACCCGTTCGGTCAGGCCCGCGGCGTGCGCCGACGAGGTTGCGAGTGCCAACACGACCACACCGATCGCGAGCGCCCTGTTCGTCATCTCCGTCCTCCCTGTCGCTGGGTGATGGCCGCCCGCCATCGCAAGCGCGATGCCGAACGCGAAATCCGCGAGAGTGGCGGGCGGCGCAGAAAAGAGGTCGGGCGCGCGGCCCCAACGTTCGGGCGCGATGCCCGATCGGCCGCCCGAATGGTGCCCGCCCGGCTTGACCGTGCCCCGGCCGCGGCGCAGAATCGCGCTGCCCGATTCCACGTGGGCGCCGGGCGACTCACACCAACGAGGGGAGACGAGCGATGCGCCGGCTCAAGACCGTGATACTCGCGCTCGGTGCCAGCGTGCTGCTGGCGTCGGCCGGAGGTGCGACCCAGGACGGCGCGGTGAAGATCGGTGTGCTGGACGACATGTCCGGTCCTTACTCGGACAACACCGGCCAGGGCGACGTGATCGCCGTGAAGATGGCCGTCGCGGACTTCGGCGGCACCGTGCTCGGCAAGCCGATCGAGGTGACCTCGGCCGACATGCAGAGCAAGGTCGACGTCGGGGTCGGCATCGCGCGGCGCTGGTTCGAGGCCGAGCAGGTCGACATGATCATCGGCATCCCGCACTCGGCGATCGCGCTGGCCGTGGTGCAGCTCGCCGAGCAGAAGAACCGGCTGGTGTTGCCGACGGCGGCGGCCACCTCCGAGCTGACCGGCAAGGCGTGCTCGGCGCACAGCGCGCACTGGGTCTACGACACCTACGGCCAGAGCAAGACGATCGCCAACGCCATCGTCAAGCAAGGCGGCGATTCCTGGTTCTTCGTCACCGTCGACTACGCCTTCGGTCACGCGCTGGAGCAGAACGCCGGCGACCTGGTCAAGGCGGCGGGCGGCAAGGTGGTGGGCGCGGCGCGGCATCCGCTGAACACGTCCGACTTCTCTTCCCATCTGTTGCAGGCGCAGGCGTCCAAGGCGAAGGTGGTCATGATGGCCAACGGCGGCGCCGACATCACCAACGCCATCAAGCAGGCGAAGGAATACGGCCTCGACCGCAGCGGGCAACGACTGGCGGCCCCGTTGATCCAGTATCCGGAGGTGCGCTCCCTCGGCCTCAAGACGGCGCAGGGACTGCTGATGGCGAGCCCGTTCTACTGGGACATGAATCCGGAGGCGCGCGCCTTCTCCGACCGGTTCGCCGCCACGAAGGGCATGCCGCCCACCATGATCCAGGCCGGCACCTACAGCGCCGCCCTGCACTACCTCAAGGCGGTCCAAGCCGCCGGCACCGATGAAGCCAAGGCGGTCATGGCGAAGATGAAGGAGCTGCCGATCAACGACTTCATGACCAGGAACGGACGCATCCGTGAGGACGGCCGGGTGATCCGTGACATGTACCTGATGCAGGCGAAGACGCCCGAGGAGTCGAAGGCCGAGTGGGACCTGGCCAAGATCGTCGCCACGATCCCCGGCGACCAGGCCTTCCGCCCGCTCAGCGAGGGCGGCTGCCCGCTGGTGAAGAAGTAAGTCTCAGCGGGTCTGCGTCTGCGGGCGCTGCGGCTCCGGCAATTGCGCGGGTGAATCGGCCGGCGGTTGCGACCTGACCCAGCGGACGAGCGCCCTCCCCATCTTGACCTCGGGCAGGCGCTCGATCAGCCGCTTCACCGTCTCGATCGGTTGGGGAAACGGCTTCGTGGCGACCTCCGGCATCGGCACCGGGACAGCGGGCGTCGTCGGCCTGGTGGCCGCCGTCGGCGGTAGAGGCTGCGGAGCGGGGGTCACCGGGAGCGCTGGGGTAGCCGTCGGCGGCGCCGGAACCGCCGTCGGCGCACGCGCTGCCGTCACGGTGGGAGTCGATGGCAGCGCGGTGAGCGGGCCGGCACCGGGCGCTCCCGCGGCCGGGCTCGACACGGGAGGCTCGGCTGGCACCGAGCTAGGCACCACCGGGGTCGCAGGCGCGACCGGTGGCAGACTCGGCGTGACGCTCGGCGGCGCCCCGGTCAGGGTCGACGGGGTCGGCGGCGATGTGCTGCTCACCCCTTCGGAGCGTCCAGCCTCGTCCTGGAAACCAGGCATCAGGCTGGGAATCGCACTCGCCGCGACCGGCGGAGCTGCCGGCGGCCCCGAGGTCACGGGCGCAGTCCGACGGCGGGACGGTACGATCACGGCCGCGACATCGGACGGCTGCGCGCTCCTCTCGGGCAACTGAGGCGCCTCGACGACGGGCGCGTCCGGGGTCACGGCGGGCGGGGTCATAGCGGGCGGGGTCAGAACGGGCACGGAATCGCCCGTCCGGTCGGCGAGATACCCAGAAATCGACTGGCGCTGGGACGGAAGGTGTTCCCACGTCCGGCGCAAGTGATCCGGCAATGACGCGACGAGCGCGACGCCGACGACCGTGAGCACGATGACCCCGGCCAGACTCGCCAGCGGACGCCAGTCGAGCCGGCGCGGCTCCCGACCTTCGGCCCGCCGCCATTCGAGAAACCGCTCGAGCCGCTCTCTCTCCTCAGGTGTAGCGCGATCCAGTTTGCGTCTCATGCTCCTTGCGCTTGCTTGCGCGAGGCCAACGAGACCGTTGTTGTCAAAACGATAAAGACAACGATTACGGCCACTTGCGACCGGCCTAGGCGACAGCTGCCAGGTTCTCGATGATCGACAGGCAGGCGGAGGCCAGCTCTTTACCCTTGGTCGCCATGTGCGCCCGGAAGAACTCCTGATGCACCGCATGCTCGTGGAAGTGGTGCGGAGTCAGAACCGCGGACAGGATCGGGACCTCCGTCTCGAGCGAGGTCTGCACGATGCCTTGCAGCACCGCCTGCGCGACGAACTCGTGCCGGTAGATCCCGCCATCGACGACGAACCCGCTCACGCACACTGCCGCGTACCGGCCGGTCTTGGCGAGCTTCTTGGCCATGAGCGGGATCTCGAGACTGCCCGGCGCCGAGAAGAACTCCACCCCGCTGGCATCGAAGCGCTGCTGGGTGAGCTCGTCAGTGAACGCCTGTTTGCAGCCGTCGGTGATGTCGGTGTGCCACGCGGCCTGGACATACGCGATCTTCTTGGAAGGCATCGGCGTCTCCCCCTCGTGCGTCTGGCGTGTCGTCAGGGGGGAGTTTAGCCAATGTGAGACGTGGAGGAAACGGACTCGGGTCCAGCTTGTCGGCCCTCAGCCCCGTGCAGTACGATGGCCGCTATGCGCGCGGTCGTCACGCTGAGCCTCGCACCTTAGTGGGCCCCAGGCGCCATCCGCGCTTGCACCGCACCGATCGGTCACGCTTGAGAGATCGTCGATGGTGGTGTCGTCGTGCCGACGTGGTTCCGAGCATCGTCGTCGGGTCGGCGCCGAACCGGGGCATCCCCGCGTGTCCATCGAGGGTGTCTGGCTTCTCGAGGCGCGACTGATACCGACCCAGCCCGCGTCCGGCTCGCGGTGGCAGACGCTCGCTCTCCTGACTCTCCTGGCGCTGGCGATCGTGGTCTTCGCGATCCCGGCCGGCCGGCGGCCGTTCTGGTCCTCCGACGAGGCGCGGTTCGCGTTGCTCGCGCAAGACATCCTGGATCACGGGCGCTGGCTCGTCCCGCACCTGCGCGGGGATCTCTACCTGAACAAGCCGCAACTCTACTTCTGGAGCATCGCGCTCCTGTCGCTGCTCGCGGGACGAGTGACCGAGCTGACCGCCGCGATCCCCTCGGTGGCGTCGGCGGTGGCGACCGTCGGGGCGGTCGTGGCCATCGGGCGCCTGCTGTGGGGCCCCCGCGTCGGACTGCTCGCCGGCCTCATCCTGATCGCCACACCGCCGTTCTACATCTTCAGCCACGCGGTTCTCTCTGACGTGATGATGACTGCCTTCATGATGTGGGCTCTCTACTTCCTCCTCTGCGCGCAGACGGGCGACGACCGACGGTGGCCGCTGCTCGCGTTCTACGGCTGCATCGGCGCGGCCGTGCTCGCGAAGGGCCCGGCGGGACTCGCGGCGCTGGCCGCCGGCGCCGTCGCGACCGCCGCGACGCGGGGCCCGGCGGCCCTGAACCGCCTGAAGCCTCTCTATGGCCTCGTCGTGCTCGGCGCGGCGGCGGTCGTGTGGTTCGCGCCCTATCTCGTCGAGTCCCACGGAGGGTTCGTCTCGCGCGTCCTGGTGGGACATTACACGCCCTGGTACTTCGGCGGCGGGCTGGGGCCGCGGCTGGGCCAGTTCGCCTCGCTCCTCGGCAACTTCCTGCCGTGGACGTTGCTGCTCGTCGCGGCGGCCGTGTGGTGGCGGGGACGTCCCGACGCAGGCCGGCGCTGGGTCGGCGCGGCGACGGTCAGCCTGGCGCTCATTCTCGGACTATCCGGCCACCAGCGTGCGCGCTACCTGCTGCCGATCTATCCGGGACTGGCGCTGCTCGTCGCCGAGTTCGTCGGCCGCGCCGGCGCCGAGGACGGCCGCCGGGCGATTCGGCTCGGCGCGTGGGCGTTCGCCGCGCTGGCCGTGGTGGGAGCCACCCTCGGGCCCCTTCTGCAGGGATACGTGTCGGGCGACGACCGCGTCTACCTTCCCGCCGGCCCGGTCGAGCTGGCGGCCATCGTCGTGCTCGTCCTTGGTGCCGCGCTGAGCCAGATCGTCGGCGAACGGCGCCGGGCATTCGCCGCCGGCACGGCGGTCGCGGCGCTGCTCGTCTGCGCGGTGATGACCCTGGAGGGCGCGACCTACCCGCTCCGCTACACGCGCGACAACGACCTGCGGCCCCTCGCGGCGGCGGCGGCGCGCTATACCCCGTCGGGCTCGGCCGTCATCGCGTATCCCGACGCCCGCCTCTCGCTCGACTTCTATGTCCGGCGGCCCGTGATCGAGGCCGCGACGCCGGAGATCGCGGCGGCTCTCGTGGCGAGGGCGCCGAGCGTCGTCGTCACGTCCCGAAGCCACTGGCCGGAGCTCGCTGCGCTCCTGCCGGCCTCGGCCCGCGTGGTGGCCACCGGCCACGCCGGCGGCCGCGAGTACGTGGTGGTCGTGCCGTGATCACACCGCAGGTGTCGATCATCCTGCCCGTCTACAACGAGGCCGAGAACCTACCGGTCTTGTGGGCGGAGCTGGAGCCCGTGCTGACGAACCTGCCCGTGAAGGCCGAGGTGGTGATCGTCGACGACGGCTCCACCGACGGGAGCCCCGCCATCGCGCGCGAGCTGGCCCGGGCTGATCCGCGGGTGCGTCTGGTGCGCCTCGCGGTCAACAGCGGTCTGACGGCGGCTCTCCTCGCCGGCTTCGCGGCGTCCCGTGGGGACAGTGTGGTCACCATGGACTCGGATCTTCAGTACGACCCGGCCGACATTCCGAGGCTGCTCGACCTGCTGGACCGCTACGACGCGGCGCTCGGATGGCGGGGGCGCCGGCATGACAGCTGGAGCAAGAGTCTCTCGTCGCGCATCGCCAACGGCATCCGCCGCGCGGTACTCGGCGACGCCGTTCGCGACAGCGCGTGCACGCTGCGCGCGATGCGCCGACCGTGCCTGGCGGCCATCATGCCCTACCACGGCATGCATCGGTTCGTACCGACGCTGCTGGCACAGGCGGGGTTCCGGGTCATCGAGGTGGAGGTCCAACACCGGCCGCGGCGGCACGGCACCTCGAAGTATGGCATCCGCAACCGGTCGCTGCGGGTGCTCCTGGACCTGCTCGCGGTGCGCTGGATGCGCGCGCGCCGGGTCGTCTACACCGTCGCCGAGGACACCGGCAAGGAAGCCGGGACGCGTGGAGGGTAACGCGATGGATCACCCGATGCGATCGGGCCTCTCCGGGCGGGGCCGGCTCTGACCGAGCTTCTCCGCCAGGGCGCGCATGGGCTCCAGCACGTGCGTCAGCTGCGAGAGGAACTGGCCCACGCTGTCGACGACGTCGGCGTGTCCCTGTTCGAGCTGCCGGTGGTCCGCGGTGGCCCGGGCGACGTCCGCGCGCAGCCGGTCGTTCTCCCGCTGAAGCTCCTCGCAGCGGCGGGCCGAGTCCTGCAGCTGGCTCCTGAGCGCGTCCCGCTCGTCGATGACCGCGGGGATCACGTGCTGGAACACATGCTGACCTTCCTGAACCCAGGCGAGCATCCGCGCTTCGTCGATGAGCACGCGTTCCATCATTGGCTCCTTGTCCGGTTGGGGGGCGTCAGCGGGCGGTAGAGGGTCGCTGTGCTGCCGGAACCGCGCGAGCGGGATGAGGACGGCAGGATGGTGTCCGGTGTCCTCCCAGTAATCGACGGGACGGCGCCGATCCGCCCGCCGCCGGCGATCGGGAAAATCGACGGGGCCGGGCTTGCCCCGCCGTTCCTGCTCCCGTCGGTCGAGCATGACGTAGACCGTGCGATCGTCCCGGAACTGTCGTCGAATGGTCAGGAACAGATCCAGGCGCGTTCGAGCGACGACGAAGAAGAAGCGCGTCCGTACCGCGTCGCGCTCTTCGGAGTCGATGTCGGTCGTATCGCCCGACTCCCACACGTCGGGAATCGGCGGCGACGCGGCCGAGGGCGGGGTGCCGGTTCTGTCGGAAAGCCTCAGCCGCCACAGCTCTCGCCAGTCCATGATCGTTCGCGGAGGGCGAGCGTAGCGCTGGAAGGCGCCGCGGTCAACGCCTACGGCTTCGCGGCCTTCCGCTGCTGCTCCTCGCGCCACGCCTGCTCACGCGCGGCGTCCTCGGGCGGGAAGATCTCGGGCGGGAAGTCCGAGGCCTCGAACACCTGCCGAACCTCGACCACGCCGTCCGCGAAGGGGACGCGCGAGGCCCATTCGATCGCCTCTTGCTTCGACCTCACCTGGATCAGCCAGAAGCCGGCGAGCAGCTCCTTCGTCTCGGGGAAGGGCCCGTCGGTCACGGTTCGCTTCGTTCCCGCGAACGTGATGCGCGCGCCCTTCGAGCTCGCGTGAAGCCCCTCGCCCGCGAGCATCACCCCGGCCTTCATCATCTCCTCGTTGAACTTCCCCATCTCGGCAAGGAGCTCCTTGCTGGGGAGGACGCCCGCCTCCGAGTTCTTGTCGGCTTTGACCAGCATCATGAATCGCATCGCAGTCTCCTTCTGATTCCGGGTTCCGGGTCGGGGGTCGGGCGGTCGCGACCGGGAAGCCAGGCTCTACTTACTCATCGAACGACGGGCGGCGAGATCGACAGGCCGCGCTCGACATGGCCGGCCATGACGTCGCGCATGCGAGCGAGCCGCGCCTTGGACAGTCCTCCCGCGCTCATCGCTCGTGGCCTCGGACCCTACGGCCACACATCGAGCATCGCCATACCCGTCAGCTGGCCGAGCGGAGCGCTGACGGGTGAGCCGCCAGGCGGCTCGGCACCAGCCGCCAGCGGCCGTAGGCGATGAACACCGCGAGGAGCCCCACCACCACCGTGATCACCGCCGGCGCGACGTCACCGCCCATCACGTTGATGACCGTCGCCCCGATCATGATGATCACCAGGCCGGCGGCGGCCAGCGGTGTGAGGCCCGGCCGGATACGCAGGAGAGCGGGGAGGATGAGGCCGATCGCGCCGAGCACCTCGACGACTCCGATGAACCGTATGAACAGAACCGGCATCGGCACCGATCCCATCAGCTGCTCGGCCGGCAGGACCAGCTTCACTACGCCGGCGAACAGAAAGAGGGCCGCGAGCAGCCCCTGAACGATCCACAGCGCACGGTTCATGGTCGGTCTCCTCCACCCGTCTTGATCATGGTCGGCCGCGCCTTCTCGGCCATATCGATCGGGCACGGCTCACGACGTCGACACGCGGGGCGTCAGCATGGGCGCCCCCAGCGTGCGCGGCGGCCGGAACGTGAGCGCGATGACGACGGCGCCGACGCCGATCGCGGCCGACCCGATGAACATCCACGCGTAGCTGCCGACCGCGTCGTACAACCAGCCGCCGGCCCACGGCCCCATGGCCATGCCCAGCGTGGCCGCCAGGGACACGGCACCGAAGGCGGCGCCCATGATCCGCTCGCCGAAGTACTCGCGCACGAGGATGGCGTAGAGCGGCATCACGCCGCCGTAGGCGAAGCCGAACATGAGCGCGAGCCCGTAGAAGCTCGCGAGCCCGCCGGAGAACAGGTAGAGGCTGATCGCGACGGCCTGGAGCGCCAGGCCGGCCACGAGCGTCCGCTTCGCGCCGACGCGATCGGCGAAGATCCCGCAGCCGATCTTGCCGCTCAGCGAGGCCAGGCCGGCCGCGCTCAGCACGGTGGCCGCGGCCATCGCGGGCACGCCGCGGTCGATCGCGTGGGTGACCATGTGGAAGATCGGCCCCGAGTGCGCCGCGCAGCACGCGAAGTGCGTGAGCGCGATGGCGGCGAACTGCGGCGTGCGCACGACCTGCCCGATCGTGAGCTCCGTCCCGCCGCCCGCGGCCACCGCGACGGTCGGCGTGGCCGACGTCGGCGGGTTGCGTAGGAAGAGGGCGGCCGGAATGATGACGAGCCAGACGAGATCGCCGATGACGAGCATCGCGGTCCGCCAGTCGTAGGTCGTGATCATCCAGCGCGCGAGCGGCGCCATCACCGTCGAGCCGACGCTCAACCCCGCCGAGACCAGCGCGACGGCGAGACTGCGGTTGCGCGTGAACCACTTGGCGGTCGTCGCCGTCATGGGCGCGTAGAAGCTTCCCGAGGCGACGCCGACGACCGCGCCGTACAGGAGCTGGAATTCCAGGAGTGTGCTCGCCCGGCTGGCCAGGACCATCCCCAGCCCCAGGAGGGCGCCCCCGCACAGGACGACCGTGCGGGTGCCGTACCGATCGGAGAGCGCGCCCCACATGAAGGCGCCGAGGCCCATGCAGAGAAAGTTGAGCATCGCGGCGGTCGCGATCCCCGTGCGAGACCAGCCCATCGCCTCGGCCATGGGCTGCAGAAACACGCTGAGCGAGAGCATCGCGCCGAACCCGACACAGGTCACGATGATGCCCACGCCGACGATCACCCAGCCGTAGAAGAGCTTCATCGGCTCATCCCCCGATGGGCTGCACGGCCGGCAGGCCCGTGAGCTGTACGACGGGCCGGACCTCGACCGTGCCCCGGCGGGCCATGGGAATCTGGGCGGCGATGGCGATCGCCTCGTCGAGATCCCCGGCATCGATCAGGAAGTAGCCCCCGAGCTGTTCGCGCGTCTCCGCAAACGGACCGTCGGTCACGAGGCGTTGGCCCGCGCGTACCCGGACGCCTGGTCGCCGTCGACGTCGGTTGCAGCGGGGCCGAGGCGAGATACCGCCCGGCCGCATTGATCTTGTGCGCAAGCTGGCTCGACTCCCGATAGCACTGCTCCCGCTCGGTCTGGCCCAGGGCCTGCTCGTCCGAGTAGATCAGCAGCATGTATTTCACGGGTGTGCCCTCATTTCTGGCCGGTCAACCACCTGCCATGGCGCCCACGACGAGAAACGGCTCGGAGCCCTTGGCGACCGCGTCGGGCAGCGGGGCATCCGGTGGCTCGTGGGTCAGATCCTGCTCGCAGGCGAAGAATCTCAGGAACGCCCGGCGCTGGTGCGTGACCTGGTCGCGGATCGTCCCCCGCAGCGCCGGATAGCGGACCTCGAGCGCGTCGAGGACCGAGCGCTGCGTGGCCGGGCCCGCGACGTCGAGCGTCACCTCGCCATCCACGCGCGCGAGTGTGCGCAGATGGGCCGGGAGCACGACGCGGATCACGGCAGCGTCTGGACCTCGACGGACACCACGGACGGAAGATCCCGGACGATGGGCGCCCACCGGTCCCCGGCGTCGGCCGACACGTACACCTGCCCACCGCTGGTGCCGAAGTACACGCCGCACGGCTCGAGCGTGTCGACGGCCATCGCGTCGCGCAGCACGTTCACGTAGCAGTCGCGTTGCGGCAGCCCGTTCGTGAGCGCCTCCCACTCGTGTCCGCCCGTCCGACTGCGGTACACGCGGAGCTTTCCCTCGGGCAGATAGTGCTCGGAGTCGCTCTTGATCGGGACGACGTAGATGGTATTCGGCTCGTGGGCGTGCACGTCGATCGGGAAGCCGAAATCGGTCGGCAGATTCCCGCTGATCTCGTGCCACGACTCGCCGGCGTCGTCGCTGCGCATGACGTCCCAGTGCTTCTGCATGAACAGCACGTCCGGACGGGAGCGGTGCATCGCGATGCGGTGCACGCAGTGGCCGACCTCGGCCGTCGGGTCGGGGATGCCTTCGGACTTCAGGCCGCGGTTCATCGGCCGCCAGGTCTTGCCGGCGTCGTCGCTCCGAAAGACACCCGCCGCCGAGATGGCGATGAAGATCCGCCCCGGATGGCTGGGATCCAGCAGGATCGTGTGCAGGCACATCCCCCCGGCACCGGGCTGCCACAACGGCGCCGAGGCGTGCCCGCGCAGGCCCGGAAGCTCCTGCCAGCTCCGGCCCCCGTCGGTCGAGCGGAACAGGGCGGCGTCTTGAATCCCGGCGTAGACCGTGTCCGGATCGGTCAGGGCTGGCTCGAGATGCCAGACGCGCGTGAACTCCCAGGGACGCGGCGTACCGTCGTACCACAGGTGAGTGCCGGGGACGCCGTCGTAGACGAACTTGTTCCCCGCCGGCTCCCACGTCTTGCCGCCGTCGTTCGAGCGCTGGATCACCTGCCCGAACCAGCTCGAGGACTGCGAGGCGTACAGTCGATTCGGGTCGGCCGGAGATGCCTTGAGGTGGTAGATCTCCCAGCCCCCGAAGTGAGGGCCACTGACGTCCCAGCGTTCACGCGTTCCGTCCGACGTCAGCACGAACGCCCCCTTGCGCGTCCCAACCAGTACCCGCACGCTGCTCATCATTGCTCCTTCCTTCGGCACCCTCCGGCCAAGGCAAGATATTGTACGCACTCCTCCCTCGACACCCTGGCGTGATCTGGCATCACCCAGCTCCGCGACGGCGCCGCTTCCACCACCGTTTTCATCTCCGCCAGTCCCTTCTCGAAGTTGCCGCCGACCATCTTGTCCATGTCCATGACGAGGTGAATGGCCTTGGCGATGAAACTCTTCTGGCCGACCATGCTCCACGTCACGATGGTGCCAGCGCCCTCGGGCTTGAAGGTGAACTCGGCGATGCCGGTGCCGGCGATGGGCTTCAGGAACTCGAGCCTGATCCTGATCAGATCGCTCGGACGGCTCTCCGTCACCGTCATGCGTCCCTCGCCCACCTCGTGGTTGCCGGCCCACGTATAGACGGCACCGACTCCAGCCGGCGCGCCCTCGTACGCCTGCTTCATCGCCGGGTCGAGCTTCGCCCACGGGTTCCACGCCTCCCACCTGTGGAAGTCGTTCACCTGCGCGAAGACCGCCGGCGCGGGCGCGGAGATGGTGGTCGACCGCGCGAACCGGAACTCCGATGGCCGCGTGGCAACGACCGCGACCAACATCACGACGACGACTGCAAGACCGATGAGAACCTTGATCAGCATGGATCAGCCTTTCTCGCTCGGGGGACCCTCCCTGACCGGGCGGATCTCGACCGTGCTGGACCGGGCCAGGGGAATGCGTCCCGCGATGGCGATGGCTTCGTCGAGGTCCTTGACGTCGACGAGCATGTAGCCGCCGAGCTGCTCGCGGGTCTCCGCGAACGGCCCGTCCGTCACGAGCCGCTTGCCGTCGCGGACCCGGACGCTGGTCGCCGATGGTGACGGGTGCAGCGGAAAGCCGCCCAGATACTGCCCGCGCGCCGTGAGCTCTTCCGAAAGCTTCAGGGTATCCGCGTAGATCTGCTGTCGCTCGGTCAGGCTGAGCCCGTCCCAGGTCTGCTCGTCACGGCAGATCAGCAGCATGTATTTCACGGCTCCCTCCATCACTAGGTCGAACGGGGGACGACCGGATCGACACCCGGCGTAGATTATCCCTCGTGGCCCATACTCTGGACGCCGGTGCGGCGGTCGACGCGGTCTATCGCTCCGACTGGGGCCGGATCGTCGCCACCATGATCCGGCTCGTCCGGGACTTCGACGTCGCGGAAGAGGCCGCCCAGGAAGCGTTTGCGGTCGCGGTGGATCAGTGGCGGGCCTCCGGCGTCCCCGAATTCCCCCGGGCCTGGATCATCCAGACTGCCCGGCACAAGGCCATCGACCGCATCCGCCGCCGGACCCGGTTCGCGGACAAACTGGACGCCTATACCGCGGCCGAAGGGAGCCTGACCGTCGAGGCGCCGGAGTTCGACCCGAGCGACATCCCCGACGATCGCCTCCGCCTGATCTTCACCTGCTGCCATCCGGCGCTGGCGCCCGAGGCCCAGGTCGCGCTCACGCTGCGCACCCTGGGCGGCCTCGAGACGGACGAGATCGCGCGCGCGTTCCTCGTGCCCACCGCGACGATGGCGCAGCGGCTGGTGCGCGCGAAGGGCAAGATTCGCGACGCGGGCATTCCGTACTCGGTCCCCGACACGAAGGACATGCCGGACCGGCTCGAGGCGGTCCTGACGGTGATCTATCTCGTCTTCACCGAGGGCTACGCGGCCACGCGCGGCGAGGCGCTCGTGCGGACCGACCTGTGCGCCGAGGCCATCCGGCTCGGCCGGCTCGTGAGGATGCTGATGGCGCCGCAGCCGCCGGCGGAAGCGACCGCCCTCCTCGCCCTCATGCTCCTGCACGATTCACGGCGGAATGCGCGTCTCGATGAGGCCGGCGAGCTGGTCGTCCTCGAAGAGCAGGACCGACGTCGGTGGAATCACGCCCAGATCGCGGAGGCGCTGCCGCTGGTCGAGGAGGCCCTTCGCGGCGGCCCCAGCCCGTTCGCGTTGCAGGCGGCGATCGCGGCCCTGCATTGCCAGGCGGCGCGGGCCGAGGACACGGACTGGCCTCAGATCGTGCGCCTCTACGATGTCCTCGAGCGCCTGCAGCCCTCGCCCGTCGTGTCCCTGAACCGCGCGGCGGCGGTCGCGATGGTCGACGGCCCCGGGCCGGCGCTCGCGCTCATCGACGCGCTCGCCGGCGACCTCGACCGCTATCATCTGCTGCACGCGGCGCGCGCCGACCTGCTCCGGCGCCTCGGCGTCTCGGCGGAATCGGCGACCAGCTACAGGCGAGCGCTCGCCCTGGTGACCAACGAGGCCGAGCGCAGGTTTCTCGACCGGCGGCTGCGCGAAGTTCGGCGGACGGTCGACGGCTGAGACTTGAGTGAGGATGCGTCCGTGTGGTCTGGGACCCGAAAGGGCGGGTGGGTACCGGAGAGTTCCTCCGCGCGATAGGGCGCGGAAGAGACTCCCCGGGATGGATCGATATCCGCTAGTTGTTGGAGCGAACCAACACTTCGACGCGGCCATCGCGCTGTGCGCAGCGCTCGGTGGGGTCATTGCAGGGGGCCCGCTGCGCCGCGAACGTACCCGTCTCGATCTTGTCGGCCGACACGCCGGCCTGCATCAGCGCGTCACGAACGTTGGCGATACGGCGCTGGCTAAGCCCCGCATTGTACTGGTTGGTGCCGCGAAGAAGATCTGTGGAGCCGTCGATTCCGAGTCGCACGGCCGGGTTCTGCCGCACATAGGCGGCGATCTCGGAGGACTGGTTCAGCTCGGAAGACCTAATGTCGGTCTTGTCGTAGTCGAACGTGAAGTCTCTCAGCGACGACCAGGCCGTCCCAGGAACCGCAGCGCTGCGTGTGCCCGTCACGCCGGCCGGGCCCTGGACGCCGGCCACTCCGGCGGAGCCCTGCGAGCCCGTCATCCCGGTGGAACCTTGCGAGCCTGTCATCCCTGTGGAGCCCTGCGAACCCGTCATGCCGGGGGAACCCTGCGAACCCGTCATCCCAGGGGCACCCTGGGGGCCCATCATGCCGGCGGGGCCCGTGCAGGCGAGAGTGAACAGCGCAGCACTTGCGAGCAATAGTGAGCGTTTCATAATTCTTGCCTCCTGTGAAATGGTGAAACGGCCAATCGATACGAGTGAGCCTGGACTTCCGATAGGCGCCCGCCTCAGTCTCGCTGCGCTACCGACGCCAACGCGAATATCCCCAGCCCCCACCTCCGAGCAGGAATACCACCACGAGGACGATCAATAGGGTTTCCATGTCTCATCACCTCGTCACTACGACAGCGCGATCCTTCGTCTGGTTCTCTCCCTCCACACTACGGTCGGGCCGACGCCTTGCCTAGTGGACCTTGGGGCACTGCCGGTGACGTTGCTCTGACCGGCTCGACCTTGACGATGTGGCCTTCGAGGGCATCGTTCGCTCTTCGCACTGTGGGCCGGGCGGGTCACGAACTGCGCGTCACGCAGCGCAGCCCAGTCTCGCGGCCGAATCGTTTGGGCGCATGCCCACCTCAACAGCAGGCCGCGCCGCGCTCAGCCAGCCGAAACACCAGTGGACACGACCGCCGCGACGCATGGAGTCATCCCTGCGTCCGACAAGGCGGGGCGCACAGCGACAACGAGAACTGAGGCAGCAGACAGCTCTCTTCGTCTCAGAATCGCAGATCCCAGAAGAAGACGCGCACGCCGACCGAGACGACGAGCGCCTGAAGCGTGGCGTCCACGGAATGGCCGGGGCCGATCCTGATGTGATGGCCCGGTGAGTACAGGTATTTCGATTCGATGCCGAACGCGATGTTGCTCGCCACGAAGTAGTCGAGACCCAGGCCCACCGAGGCGGCGATCGAGTCCGTCTTCGCCTGGATGCTGAGGCCCTCGCCGGGCGGCTTGCGGTCGTTGAACTCGGCGTAGCCGAGGCCGACGCCGGCCAGGGCATACGGCACCCAGCGACCGTCGCCCAGCGGATAGCGCAGGCGGACGCGCGGGATGAAGCCATAGAACGCGTACTCTCCAACCGTGCCCAGCCCGCGCAGCGCCAGGGCGACCTCGTAGCCCTCGGCACCGAACTCGACGCCCAGATGCCGCCCGAGGTCCGCGCCGAACGCGAGACCGAAGTAGTGGGCGAGCTCGCCACCGATCGCCGGAGGCACCGGACGAATCTCGATGCCGGAGCCGAAGTCGGTCTCGGTGGGCAGCGCGACGCCAGCGCGCGCGTTCAGGTAGAAGCGCACCGGCGCTGGCTCTCGCTCGACCGGGGCCGGGGGTCTCAGCTCCGGGAAGAAGAGGCGGAGCCCGAGAGAGGTCAGCGGTGTCGACACGTCCACGGAGTGCGGCGCGCCGTCGACCCTCAACGTCTGGCGTCCGGCGAAGAGGTACTTGAACTCCGCACCGATCGCGATGTTGTCCGCGATGAAGTACTCGATCCCGGCGCCGAGGGTACCGACCGGGGTCGTGGGCTCGCTGCGTATCGACACGCCGAAGCCGTCGGGCTTGCGGTCATTGAAATCAGTGAGCGCGATGCCGCCGCCGCCGAGCACGTACGGCACGAGCTTGTCGTGGAGCATCGGGTAGCGCAGCCGTACCTGGGGCATCAACGTGAAGACGCCGTACTCGCCGACCGTGCCGCGGCCGGGGATCTTCGGGAAGATCTCGAACCGGTCCCCCGACAGCTCGATGCCGATGTAGCGATCGAGGTTCGCGCCGAGCGCGAAGCCATAGTAGTCGTGAACGCCCGTGAGGTTGTTCGTGTCACGGATCTTCAAGTGCAGATAGCCGCGAGCCTGATCACTGTCCTGGGCGGGGGCCGCGGCTGTCATACCGACCAGGATCGCGACCGCGCAGCACACCGTCACGAGGGGCCTCACATGGTTTCCCCTGATCGCACGGCGGGGCGAAGGGTCCCCCGACCACGATCGCTGTCGCCCTGCGGAGTCTAGTCAAGCCCCCGTCGCGCCCGATACCCTACTTTCGTCGCAGTCGGCTGAGACGCTCGTCCCATTCACTCCGCCGGTACCGGGGCCTACCGTAGCGGTTGACGCCTTCGGGCAGAGCCATCGGGCCCGTCGGTTTGAGCTCGCACGACTCTTTCAGGCCGAATGGAGCACCACGCATTCTACCTGAGGTCGTGGGCACGGCACCCGATCTAACAGACCTCGGGATGCGGGGGACAGCGCCGGCGGCGGCACCTCGCTTCTGCTGTCGAGTACCGACTGACGCCGCCCGGGGGTGCGACATGCCCTGCGCCAGACGGGTACGGATCATTGCCGGCCTCTTCGTCCTGCTGGCGATCCGCGAGGTGCACGCGGAGCCGCTGCGCGTCGTCACCTTCAATCTGTTCCACGGTGGGCCGACGTCGGGACTGGTCGGCGACGGCCTGCGCCTGGAGGAGCGGCTGGCGATGACGGTCGACGAGCTACGTCGACTGAAGCCAGACGTCATCGCGTTGCAGGAGGCTTCGATCAGTCTACGACGCGGCAACGTGGCCGAGCGTCTCGGCCGCGAGCTCGGCTACTACGTGGCCCACGCCCCCGCCAGCGAACGCCTGTTCTCCGGGTCCTTCCTCGGCCGACTGGGAGTGATGCTCATCAACTTCAACGAAGGCCCCGCGGTGCTCAGCCGGTGGCCGATCGTTGCGCGGGAGATCATAGACCTGCCGCGCTGCGGCGAGCGCTTCCTCGATCCTCGCGTTCTGCTCCGAGTCGAGATCGAGGCACCCGGCCGCCGCCTGCAGGTCTACTCCACGCATGCGTCCGGCTATACCTGCGAGTACGAGCGTATCGAGAGCGCCGTGCGCGAACGACGTGGCGCGGTGGCGGCAATCGTCATGGGCGATCTGAACGAGACCGAGCAGGTTCCCGGCCTCGCGCGTCTCACCACGCGCGCGGGCTTCACGGATGCCTTCCGGGCCGCCAACCCGACCGACCCCGGCAATACGGACATCCAGCAGATCGGGGCGACAGCGGCGACGGTATCCCGCCGCTACGATTACATCTTTGTGGTGCCGACCGTCCACGCGCCCGGCGCCGTGCTTGCGAGTCGCGTCGTATTGAACGAGCCGCGTCGCCGTGCGGACGGCACGACGCTGTGGCCGTCCGATCACTACGGAGTGCTTGCGGACATCGATCTCGCAAGCCGCTGACTCTTCGTTCGCGTCGGGCCGGACGGAGGTCAGCTCGAAGCTCCACTAGCCCGGAGCACGCTCCATCTCCTCGAGCCAGAAGCGCATGTCCATCTCGCCGTACAGCGCCGCCGCCGCGGTGAGGTGCTCATGCGCCTGCTGGCGCTTGCCGGCGCCCCGATAGAGCTTGCCGAGGCCGAGGTGGCAGTGGGCGACGAGGGGCCGCATACCGAGCTCCTCGGCCAGCGTCATCGCCCGGGTCGCGTGAGTGAGCGCCGCGTCGTCGTGGGCTGACGGCTGAGCCGCCGCCACGAGGCTGAGCAGGTGAGCGGCCCAGGCTTCATTGCCTCGCTCGCCATGCTGACGGGACAGCTCGAATGCGGCCGTGGCCCTTCGCTCCGCGTCCTCCAGGCCCTCCGCGAGCCGGGCCTCGCCGAGCTGGATGAGAACCATGGCGTGCTCGTAGAGGATGCGATTGGCCTCTCCCTCGATGACCGCGCGCTCGAGGAGGGCCAGGCCGTCCTTGGGGCGTCCGGTGACCGTGTACACCGTGCCCAGGGACGCGAGCACTCGCGGGGCATAGATCGGAAATCGACCCCGTTCGAGCAGCGACGCCGCGCGCTCCAGGAACGTGTGCGCCAGCGTGAAGTGCCCTCGGATGCAATGAATGCGGCCGAGCGTGTAGTTCGCCCAGACCTGCGCCAGAGGCCCCTCGGCCCGGTCGGCGAGCTCCGTCGCCTCCTCGGCCCACCTCACCGACTCGGCAAACTGCCCGAGCGAGGCCAGGCAGAGAGCCAGCCACGTTCGACAACCGACCGGGGGAGACAGGTTCCTGAACTGGGTGCCGCTCGGCGTCGACTCGAGCGCGTCAAGGGCGGCGCGGGCCCGCTCGATGCCTCGTCGATAGTCTCCGACCGCGAAGTACTCGCGGGACATGCCCACGCTCGTCCAGATCTGAAGCGCGGGATCGGCGACCCGGGCCGCCAGGACCAGCGCCCGCTCGCCTGCCTCGATCGACCCATGATGGTCGGCCTCGGACCCGAGCAGGTAGGCCAGCCCGGTGAACACGCGAGCCACGCGATGCTCGTCACCCAGGGCCACCGCCAGTCTCTGGGCATCTCGATACGCGGCCATCGCGCGATCGAAGTGTCCGGTGGAATAGAGGCAGCGCGCCAGCTCGAAGGACAGATCGAAGGCCTGCTCACTCCGTTCGCGGTCCTCGGGGAGCCGGCGCAGGGCCTCCAGCGCCTGCTCGTAGTAGGCCGCCGCGTCGGGGTACGCGATACGCGAAACGGCCGCGGCCGCGCGCGTGAGAAAGCCCACCGCCCGCTCCCAGACCTCGCCCCGGAGCGCGTGATGGGCGAGCGCGTCGACGTATTCATCGAGCCGGTCCGCGTGGAGTCGTTCGAGGGCCTGCACGATGCGCGCGTGCAGGGCCCGGCGATCCTCGTGGACGAGGCTGCCGTAGGTCACCTCGTGCGTGAGCGCGTGCTTGAACGAGTACTCCTGATCCCCTGACAGCCCCGCTTCGTAGACGAACTCGGCGGCCTGCAAGTGGTCGAGCCCGCGACGGAGCGCCTCCTCCGGGAGGTCGGCGACGGCCTGGAGCAGCGCCAACGGCACGTCCTTGCCGATGACGGAGGCGACCTGCAGCAGGTGTCGGTCCTCCTGAGGAAGCCGATCGATGCGAGCCGCCAGCATCGCCTGGACCGTGGGCGGGACCTGGATGGCGTGGACCGGGTGTGCCAGTCGGTAGCGACCTCGCTCTCCGGCGAGCGCGTTCGTCTCGACGAGCATCCTGACGGTCTCTTCCAGGAAGAACGGGTTGCCCCGCTTGACGAGGAGCTCCTTGAGGGGCGCGAGCCCGGCATCGTAGCCGAGGAGCGCGTCGAGCAGCTCGCCGGCGCCCTCGACCCCGAGCGTGTCCAGGCGCACCTGGCTGTAGCAGGTCTTGCTGCCCCAGGGATGCTGATAGTCCGGACGATAGTTCACGAGCAGCAGCACCCGCGAGGCGGTGAGGCCATTGACGAGGCCGTCGAGAACCGCCTGGGTTTCAGAGTCGATCCAGTGCAGGTCCTCGATGATCAGGCAGAGCGGTTGCGCCAGGCTCGCGGCCAGGAACACCCGCCTGACGGCGTCGTGCGTTCGCCTCCGGCGCTGCCCCGGATCCACATCGCGGAACGCATCGTCGGGCGGCAGCACCCCCAGCAGGTCCAGAATAGGCGCGCGCACCGAATGAGGATCGGCGTCGGCCGGCACCGACGTCGCGACGCGCTCTCGCACCTGGGACGCCGCGTCGAGGTCCTGGACGTGACACAAGCTCCTGAGCAGCTCGACGAGCGGGAAGTAGGGCGTGTTCGTCATGTACGGCGCCCCACTGGAGGAGAGAACGAGCCAGCCCTGAAGGGACTGGACGGCCTCGTGTATAAGGCGAGATTTCCCGACGCCGGCCTCGCCGAGGATGCCGACGACCTGCCCGTGCCGCTGCTCGGCGAGTGACGCCGCCTTTCGGAGTGCGTTGAGCTCGGAGGTCCGGCCGACGAAGCGCGTCGAGTTCCACCCGGCGGATACCTCCTCGAGCCGGAGGACCAGCCACGCGTCGCGCTCACCCTCGTGCACCCGTTCGAGCGCGAAGCGCCGCACCAGGAATGGAGCGACGGGGCCAGAGATGAAGATCGCGCCCGCGACGTCGGCGGCGACCAGCGTCTCGAGGGTCGACCAGGTGGCGGCCTTGCCGTCGACCCCGATCAGCGGCGTCGAGCCGTGACGGTCCACGAGGTGGTCGGCACAGTGAATGGCGATGACGGCGTCGGCGCCCCCGCCGCCCTCGGTGCGGGTGCGGGTCGTCGCGTTCCGGATCGCGAGGGCCGCGAGGGCCGCGTGGCTCGGCGCGTTGTCGACGGGCTCGAGGCCGAAGACGGCGATGACGCCCGTGGGACTCGACTCTTCGATGCGTCCGCCGAAGGTGCTGACCTTGTCGCCGACCATCTCCAGCGCACGCGCGACGTCGGCCGTCGACGACGTCGGCAGCCTCACCCGCAGGAAGGACAGGTGGCAACGGTCCCACTGCGGTGAGGCCGAGGGTGCCACCGTCGGGACCGAGGCCCGCACGGGTCGCCGCAGCCTCGGCGGAGCCGGGTCGTGATGGCGCAGGCCGTACTTGTCCATCCGGGCGCGCAACGTGTTGCGCGAGATGCCGAGGGCGGCGGCGGTACGACGGATGTTGCCGCCGCTGGCGCGGAGCGCGGCTTCGATGCGGGTGCGGAGGGTGTCCTCGAGGGATCCAGCGCCGGGGGCGTCATCGGCGTCGGCGGCGTCGACGACCTCGCTGGGCATCAAGAAGTCGAGCATGGCCGCCGTGATCTCGTCGCGATCGGAGAGCAGGGCCACGCGCTCCATGGCGTTGGCCAGCTCGCGGACGTTGCCGGGCCAGTGGTAGGCGGCGAGGACGTCGCGCGCCTGGGGCGTGAGGGCGCGGGGCGACAGCCCGTAGTCGACATAGGCGCGGGCCAGGAAGTGGTCGGCGAGGGTGAGGATGTCCTCGCCGCGGGTGCGCAGCGGCGGCAGCTCGAGCGTGATGATGGCCAGCCGGTGAAAGAGATCCTCGCGAAAGCGAGCGTCGGCGACGGCACGCCGGAGATCGACGCTGGTGGCGGCCACGAAGGCCACATCGACGGGCTCGGCGCGCGTGCTGCCCAGGCGGCGCACGGCGCGGTCTTCGAGGACGGTGAGCAGCTTGCCCTGCAAGGCGGCCGGTAAGAGCCCGATCTCATCGAGAAACAGCGTGCCGCCGTGCGCGGTCTGGACGAGGCCGGGCTTGGCGTGGCGGGCGTCGGTGAAGGCCCCGCGCTCGTAGCCGAACAGCTCCGCTTCGAGCAGGGTCTCGGGGATGGCGGCGCAGTTGATGTCGACGAAGGGGCCGTCGCGGCGAGGCCCGGCCTGATGGATCGCGTGGGCCAGCAGCCCCTTGCCGGTGCCGGTCTCGCCCAGGATCAACACGGGTGGCAGACGACGCGCGCCCACCTGACGGGCAAGGAGCTGCGCCACCTGTTTGCGGATCGCGTCGATCCCAGGGCTCGTGCCCTGTAGAGCCTCCAGCGACGCTGTCATCGCGTCCCACCGCAGCTTACTCTCGCGCGCTGGTGGGTCAAGAGCTGACCCTCTCCTGACCCTCGATGCCGTGCAGCCATTTCGCAAGGTAGCGACGTACTTTAGCTCTCGACTGGTGCACGCCTTGCCTGGAGAAGAAGCCGAAGGGGGAGGAAGAACCATCATGATCCTCGAGAGGCCCAGGCTGGAGTGGGGTGGCATCGTCCTGCCAATCGTGACCGTGGCGGTGTTCGCCGCACTCGTCCTCGGCAACCTGCCGCCGAACAGCGGCGGCATCACGACACTCGACCGCCAGGAATTGAGTGATGACCCACCCGAGCCGGCGCTCCCCCCAGAGACTGGCGGCGATGGATGCCGCGCTCGGCCGGATGGATCTGAGCCGCGCCGCCTACGAGTGGCGGGAGGCGTACGGCCTGGCCCTTCGTGAGCGACGGTGGGAGGGCATGGCGGGCGTCGGTGATGCCGCGTTGCGGGCCGACGCGCTGGCGCGCGGCCCGCTGGGCCACCCGATCGGCTTCCGTGCCGAGGCCCGTCAGGCCTATCTGCGCGCGTTGTTCCAGGCCCGCAGAGAGCGCTCGCAGGAAGGCGTCACCAGGGTCGCCGACGCGTTCGATGCCCACGGTGACGCTGATACCGCCGCCCGCGCGCGGGCCATCGTGGTGGCACGGTGATGACCCGCGGTGGATTCACGACTCTCATCGGCATCGGCTGCCTCTATCTCGGCGTCCTGGGATTCCTCGCCGGCATGGTCGTGGAGCGCATGCGCTTCGATCACCAGCGGGCCATCGTCCTGGAGAGTCTCACCGCCACCGAGAAACAGCTGCACACCCGCCTCATGGATCTCGAGCGGCAAGCGGAGCCTCCCCGGCGCCGCGGCGATCGCTGAGCCAGGGCGTCGGCTCGGCAGAGGGCTTCACTTCGTTCTGCGGGCCCCCAGGTTCGACGGGGCGTCGGCGCCTCACTGGGGCGCCGGCGCCGTGATTTAGCTCGTCCACCTGCGTCCCAAGTGGTCGCCGGCTCGACATTCCGGCGTGGCACCGTCATTGCCCCCGGGTCGGGTATGCGGCGGACTCTCCTCGTGATCGTGATCGGGCTCGCGCTCGGCGCGTGCGCAGCGTCGTCGTCGCGGCCGGCCGGCAACGACGTCTTCCTCGACGTGTACTGGACGGTCGCGAGCGAGTGCGAGGCCCGATACCGGACCCTGCACGTCGCGCGGATCGCAGCCGACGGCGGGCTCAGCGTCACGGCGGCGGCGAATTCTCGGATCGACGCCGCCGGCTTCCGGGAGTGCTACTGGACCGGCGTCCAGGAGCGCCTGGAACGCCGCCGGGCGGCCGGATTGTCAGTGCCGCAGGGCGCCAACCTGCGTCCCGACATCGACATCGACTGACGTGGTCCCACGCGCGCCACGCGCCGCTGGCCGAGCGCGGCGAGCGTGCTTCTCGCGCCCGCCGCTCCAACGTCACGCCGACGGCGAGCGGGCCCGGGAGCCGCATCCCGGCACTTGGCTGCTGCACTGCTACGTGGCCGACCATCTGAACGCGGGAATGGCGGCAACTTACACGATCCGCTGACGAGGAGTAGCATCGCCAGACACGGGGGCGACATGCTCGGAGATGAGCGACTGGACATCGCAGTGATGGCAATGCCGGAGCGCCGCTTCTCATGATGCCACACGGTCCCATCGACCCGCTCCTCACCGAGCTCCACGCCTCACGCGGAGGCTTGACGACCGACGAGGCGCGCCGGAGGCTCGGCGAGGTCGGCCCGAACGAGCCCGCGCGGGCGCCGCGCACGGCCGGCCTCGTTCAGATCCTCCTGCTCCTGGCGAATCCGCTCGTCATCATCCTGCTGATCGCGAGCGCCGCCTCCGCACTCCTCGGCGAGCGCGTCAACGCCTCCATCATCGTCCTCATGGTGGCCCTGAGCGTGGTGCTGAACTTCGTGCAGACCTATCGCTCCCACCGCGTCGCCGAGCGGCTGCGCGACGCCGTGGCGCCGATGGCGACTGCCCTCCGCGACGGAACCTGGAGCGAGATTCGCCGACGCGACCTCGTCCCCGGTGACATCGTCCGCCTCGCGGCGGGGGATCGCACACCGGCCGACGCCCGTCTCCTCGAGGCCCGTGACCTCCACGTCCAGCAGGCCGCCCTCACGGGCGAGTCGATGCCGGTCGAGAAGGACGCCGGCGACCTCGAGGTGGCGCCGCGTCAGCCGGCGGATGCCCGCAACGTCGTCTTCCTCGGCACGTCGGTCGTGAGCGGCACGGCGACGGCGCTGGTCGTCGCGACGGGGCCCGCGAACGCATTCGGCGACATCGCCGCGCGCCTGTCGACGCGCCCGCCCGAGACGGAGTTCGAGCGCGGCACGCGGCGGTTCGCCCTCCTCATCATGCGCACCGTGCTCTTCCTCGTTCTCTTCGTCCTTCTGGCCGGCGCCCTCCTGCACCACGCGTTTCTCGAGTCGCTGCTCTTCGCGGTGGCGCTCGCGGTGGGCCTGACGCCCGAGTTCCTGCCCATGATCAGCGCCGTCACCCTCTCCCGCGGGGCCGCGCACATGGCGCGCCAGAAGGTGATCGTGAAGCATCTCGAGGCGATCGAGAACTTCGGCAGCATGGACGTCCTCTGCAGCGACAAGACGGGCACGCTCACGAGCGGAGACATGGTGCTGGACCGGCACCTCGACCCCTTCGGCCAGGTATCGGAGCGGCCGCTCGCTCTCGCCTGCGTCAACAGCACCCACCAGACGGGCATCAAGAGTCCGCTGGACGACGCGATTCTCAAGCGGGGCGGGGCCGTCAGCACCGGCCATCGAAAAATCGACGAGATCCCGTTCGACTTCGAGCGCCGGCGTCTGTCCGTCGTCGTCGAGCACAGCGGCGGGCGCCTGCTGGTCACGAAGGGGGCCCCGGAGGGCGTCCTCGCCTGCTGCACGGCCTACGAGGTCGACGCTCGCCGGGCCCCGCTCGATGAGGCGATGCGGGCGCGGTGCGAAACGACGTACCGCGAGCTGAGCGCTCAAGGATCTCGGGTCTTGGCCGTCGCCTACGCGGCGATGCCGCTGCAGGACGTCTATTCCGCCCGCGACGAGCGTGAGCTCGTGCTCGCCGGCTTCGTGACCTTCTTCGACCCGCCGATGGAGGGCGTCGCCGAGGCGCTCCGCGCGCTCCACCGCGATGGCGTCGTGGTGAAGATCCTCACCGGCGACAACGAGCTCGTGGCCCAGCACGTCTGCGGTCAGGTCGGTCTCGACGGTGCCCGCATCGTCGGTGGTGATGAGATCGAGCGCATGACCGACAGCGCGCTCGCGGCGGTGGCCGAGCAGACGACCGTCTTCACCCGCGTCTCACCCGCGCAGAAGAACCGGATCATCCTCGCGCTCAAGAGTCGCAACCACGTCGTCGGCTTCCTGGGCGACGGCATCAACGACGCGCCCTCCATCCACACGGCGGACGTCGGCGTGTCCGTCTCGACCGCGGTCGACGTCGCCAAGGACGCGGCCGACATCATCCTGCTCGAACGCAACCTGGGCGTCCTCCACGCCGGGATCCTCGAGGGCCGGCGGGCCTTCGGCAACGTGATGAAGTACCTGCTGATGGGGACCAGCTCGAACTTCGGCAACATGTTCAGCATGGCGGGCGCGTTCCTCTTCCTGCCGTTCCTGCCCATGCTGCCCACCCAGATCTTGCTGAACAACTTCCTCTACGATCTCGCCCAGATCACGATCCCCACCGACAATGTCGACGACGCATTCATCCGGACCCCGCAACGGTGGAACATCGGGATCATCCAGCGATTCATGGTGGTGATCGGGCCCATCAGCTCGATCTACGACTTCCTCACGTTTGGCGTGCTGCTGTGGGTCTTCCGCGCCTCCGAGGCGCTGTTCCAGACGGGCTGGTTCGTCGAGTCCCTCGCGACCCAGACGCTCGTCCTCTTCGTCATCCGGACCGCCGGCAATCCCTTGCGCAGCCGGCCGAGCCTCCCGCTGGCGGTGACCACGGTGCTCGTGGTGCTGGTCGGCGTGCTCTTGCCCTTCACGCCGCTGGCCGCTACGATCGGCTTCGTGCCGCTCCCGGGCGCGTACTTCGTATTCCTCGGCGGAGTCACCCTGACGTATCTCGTCCTCGTCGAGCTGGTCAAGCGCCGACTGATGCGCAAGCTGCTCGGCACCGGCCCCGCATCGGCATCATAGGTCCCTCGTGCCGTACGGCACGATCGTGGAGGCAACGACATGGCCACGAACGCCGAGATTCAGAAGTTCGTGCAGCGCCACCACGGCTTCATCCCCAAAACGGGATGGATCGCGCACGTCAAGGAGGTTCACGGCCTGTCGACGCTGCGGGGGGCGAACCGGGCCCGTCGCCATCGTGACGTCGAGCCGTGCCCGCCGGAAAAGCGCGAAGCGATCGAAGAGGCGCTTCGGCATTTCGGTGTGATTTGATGACCGGATGGTCGTGGAAGCTCGGCCGGGTGGCGGGGATCGACGTCTACATGCACGGGACGTTTCTGATCCTGCTTGCCTGGGTCGGTGTGAGCCACTACCTCCAGCGTCACCACCTGGCCGACGCCGGGGCGGGCGTCGTGTTCATCCTCGTGCTCTTCGCGATCATCGTGCTCCACGAGCTCGGCCATGCCTTGACGGCACGGCACTACGGCATTCGCACGCGCGACATCACGCTGCTGCCCATCGGTGGCGTGGCGCGGCTGGAGCGGATGCCCGATGACCCGAGGCAGGAGTTGCTCGTCGCGCTCGCGGGCCCGGCGGTCAACGTGGCCCTGGCCGCGCTGCTGGCCGGTATCGTGACACCGACGGCGTGGCGCGACGTCCAGTGGATCGGCGGCGACTTCCTGTCGAAGCTCCTGTGGGTGAACGTCTCCCTGGCCGTCTTCAATCTCATCCCGGCCTTTCCCATGGACGGCGGGCGCGCCCTGCGTGCCGTGCTGGCCATGCGGATGGACTACGTGCGGGCCACCCAGATCGCGGCCCACATCGGCCAGGGGCTGGCGCTGGTGTTCGGCCTCGTCGGGCTCTTCAGCAATCCGTTCCTGGTGTTCATCGCGTTGTTCGTCTGGATGGGAGCCGCGTCCGAGGCGAGCGCCGCCCTCACGCGGTCCGTCCTGGGCGGCATCCCGGTGAGCCGCGTGATGATCACGCGCTTCGAGACGCTCGCGCCCACCGAGACACTTCAGCGCGCGCTCGCGCACGTGCTCGCGGGCTTCCAGCACGATTTCCCCGTGGTCGAGGCGGGGCGGGTGGTCGGCGTGCTGACGCGGGCAGATCTGGTGAAGGGGCTGACGCTGAGAGGCGCGGACAGCCCCGTCGCGGCTGCCATGACATCACACTTCGATTGCGCTGCACCCTCGGAGATGCTCGAGGGCGCCGTTCAACGCTTGCAGGCCTCGGGCTGTCCGGCCCTGCCGGTGGTGCGCGACCGCGAGCTGGTCGGCGTCCTGACGATGGAGAACGTGGGCGAGTTTCTGATGGTCCACTCGGCGCTGCGCGCCAACAGAGCCTCCGCCACGTCGGTCGCCTGAGCGCGTCACGCGGCCTTCATCGCAGTTCCTTCAGCCGGGGATAGACCTCCCGGGAGAACATCTGCATTCCCTTCACCGTCTCCTCGTGGTCGAGGAAGCCCGCCTGGCTCATCATGAGGAGCTGGCCGAAGCCGCCGACGTGCTCGTACATCCGCATGATCTGCCGGTAGACGGAATCGGGGTTGCCGGCGAAGACCAACCCGTGCTCCATGAGCCCCTCGAGCGTCGGGTTCTGGAACATCTTGTAGATGCCGGGGGTCGCGCCCTTCATGGCGTTCACCGTTGACGCGATCGGGTGATAACCGGGCGGGCTCGTGAACTGCGGGGGCACCTTGTTCGACTCCAGGTACCACATCAGCTTGCGGGCGCCCGCGTAGCCTTCCGCGTCGGTGTCGCCGGTGTAGACGAGCGCCGCGTAGGCGAAGCGCTCGCGCGGCGCGCCCGGCAGTCCCAGCTCGGCCCGGCGCTCGCGGTAGCTGTCGAACACCGTCTTCGTGCCCTCGAAGCCCGTCAGGAAGCAGGCCACCGTGTACCCGCGTGCGCCCACCTCGCGCGCGCTGCTCGGGCTCAGCGCGGTGATCCAGATCGGGGGATGGGGCTCCTGGTACGGACGCGGCCAGATGTTCACCTGGCGGTGGTGGAAGTACTTCCCTTCCCAGTTGAACGGCCCGTCGTGGCTCGTCCACGCCTTGACGATCAGGTCGTGGGCCTCCCAGAAGCGCTCCTGCATGTGGGTGGGGCGATGATTGCCGGCGGACATCTCGTACGGCACGCCGCGGACGAACCCACACTCGAGGCGCCCGCGCGAGTACACATCCACCATCGCCATCTCCTCGGCCACTCGCACCGGCTCGCGCCGGTTGGCGATGGGGTTGCCGAGGATGAGCAGACGCGCCGAACGGGTCACCCGCCCCAGCGCGCCCATGACGACGGCCGCCGACGGGTTCACGTTGGTGGCCGTCTGGTGGTGCTCGTTGACCATGATCTCGAGCCCCAGCTCCTCGGCGAGCAGCCACTCGTCGATGAACCGGTGGTAGAGGTCGGCGCCGATCTTCGGATCGTAGTAGCGGTTGGGGAGCTTGACCCGGATCGAGTCGTACTCCCGCGCATCGGGCAGCAGGTGGTACGCGTTCTCACTGAAGAACCAGGCGCGCATGTCCCATCTCCTCGCCAGGCCGGAACGCCGCGCGCTGGGCGCGACGTCCGACCGTCTTCACGCCAGGGCGAACGCGCGGACGCGCTCGGCCAGCGCCTCGGGTTGCTCGAGGTGCGGAAAGTGTCCGGCTCCGGCGATCGTCTCGAGCCCGGCGCCCGGGATGGCGTCTCGGTAGGCCGCGCCGTAGTAGTCGGCGGCGACGAAGCGATCGTCGGCGCCCCACAGAAGCAGGGTGGGGACGGTGATCCGGTGCAGCCGCCCCCGGAGCTTCGGGTCGTGGAAGTACGGCTCCCAGGCGTAGAGCGCGGTCGCCTCCCGATTGCGTGCGATGACGGTCAACCGATCGTCGGACACCGCGGCGGGATCGACCCGGGCGCGCGCCGGGTCGTGGTACTGGAGCCGGAGGACCTCGTCGGGATGGAGCGCGAAGATATCGGGGATATCCCGCGTCTCGCGGTCGCCCACCTTGATCCCGAGCGGCGCCACCAAGATTAACCGGGCCACGCGCTCCGTGCACTTCACGGCCATCTCCGCGGCGACCCAGCCGCCGAGCGAGCAGCCGATCACGACGGCGTCGCGGACGCCCTGCTGCGCGAGGAGGTCCAGGTAGAGGTAGGCCAGGTCGTCCACCGTGTCGATGCTCCGGGCCTCCGGCGAGTGGCCGAACCCGGGATGTGACGGCGCCAGCAGGTGACCGTGGGCGGCGAGGCGATCGAGCACCGGAGCCTCGGGATCGAGGCCCTCCTCGCCGTGGAGCCAGAGGATCGGACGGCCATGCCCTCGCTCGATGAGTTCGAGATGCACGCCCTGCACGCTCAGCCAGCCACTCATCGTTCTCCTCACCGGACCGCCCGCAGAGTATCGCCCATCACGGATGCCAAGTGCAGACGATGGTCCCTCGACCCCTCACCGGGCTCCCCGTCGTCAGCCCTGCCGCCCCTCGGTATTCCCTGAGTAATCCCTGGGTTCGCCCAGGACTCCCGCCGGCTGCCGCAGTAAATCTTGTCTCACATGGCGGAGACAACGACTCATGACCCACGGCAAACTGGCGGCGGCCCGTCGCCGCAACTGGAGAAGATCGCGATGACGTCCACGCGACGACACCTCGTCTTGGCGGCCGGACTCCTCGGTCTGTGCGCCATCGCCGTTGGAATCCTGGCCCATCGTGGAAGCCTGACGATTCCGGAGCCAGAGCGAACGGCGCTGAGCGGCGCCCGCGCGGCAGTGCATGCGGAGCTCGAGCGGCTGGAGAGTGTGGTGCCGGCCGGGCGGACCCGGGATGACGGCCTCTGGCGTGCCCATCTCGACGTCGTCGAGAAGGAGCTCGAGCACGGACACATCAATGTGGCCGTTCGCGTCTGGCACGACGCCTACGGCGCCGCACTCGAGAGCCGCAGCTGGGAGAGCATGATCGCCGTCGGCGACGCCTTCGTCGCGATCGGCCGCGCTTCGGGCTCCGTCCGCGGCGCGCGAATGAACGCGCGGGAAGCCTACCTGATCGCCTTGATCCGAGCCCGACGTGACCACTCCATCGACGGCGCGCTCCGCAGCGCCGAGGCCTTCCGGCAACTCGACGATCGCGCCGTCGTCGAACAGTGCCTCCACATCGCCGCGCAGCTGGCGGCGGGGGACGAACAATCGCAGCAGATGGTGCGCGAGGCCCGGCAACGTTGGGCGGCGCCGCACACGGACACGGAGACGGAGTTCTGAGGGTCGGTGATGAGCGCGTGGGTCCGAACGTTCAGCGCGGGGGTCGCCCGAGCGGCGCCGGGGGCCGGCCTCTCCGGCCGGCGCGTGGTCCGGCCGCTCGGGTCTCGAGCTCCTCGAGCAGCGACCGCGCCTCGCTCAGGTCGGCGGTGTCGAATCCCTCCGTGAACCAGGCGTAGACGCCCGACAGCAACGCATGCGCCTCCTTCACGTTCTCCTTGTCGGCCCACAGTCGACTCAGGCTCGCCGCCGCGCGCAGCTCCAGCGACTTCGCCCGCTGTCGCCGCGCAATCTCGATGGCCTGGAGCAAGTACGACTCGGCGTCGCCCGTCGCCGGTGGCCCGGCCTGAAGCGTCAGCACGCCTGCCAGGCGATGCAGTTCCGCCTCCCAGTAGTGCTGTCCGGACTGCTGCGCGGCCATCAGCCCCTCGGTGACCGCGGACAGTCCCTCCGCCGGCCGGCCGAGCTTCCGGAGCACCTCCGCCACCAACGCCAGCGCGGCCGGAACCAGGAGGGCCGCTCCGACCTCTCGGTGCCTCGCCAGTCCCTCCCGCATCTGGGCGAGGCCCGCCTCGCTCTGCCCTCCTTCAGCGAGCAACCAGCCGCGCTGGATCAACCCGGTCGTGAGCAGGAGCGCGAAGCCATGTTCCGTATCGTGGGCCAGGGCCTCGTCCTCGAGCTCCTGCGCGGTCTGCTGTTCCCTTCGCCACAGGTGGAATCCGGCGGCGAGGTGACAGGCATACGACACGCCGAACGGATGATCGAGCGAGCGCGCCAGCGCGAGAGCCTCCCGGGTGCGGGCGGCCGCCCGGTCGGGATAGCCCAGCATCCAGAGCGTCCAGGCGGCGTGGATCGTACACGTGACTCCCGGAGGAACGAGCCGATACGCGGTCGACCGGGTGGGACCGTGCTCGTCCGACCCGTACAGCTCGATCCCCCGCTCCAGATGATCGAGGGCCACCTCGAAGTCGCCTGCGTACAGTGACACGATGCCCAGTGCATTGTGCGCCGCCAGAAGCATGGCGGCATCTCGCGTCGCCTCCGCCATCGTCAACAGGTGGGTTCCCACGGCGCGGGCCGTCTGGAACTCGCCACGCACGACATAGAATCGCCCGACGCCGAGCATGACCGGCAAGAGCTGCGGCGTTTCTCCCACCTGCGTACACAGCTCCCAGGCTCGCGCGTACGTGCGGGCCACCTCGGGCGCCGCATAGCCCTGGGTCGCCGTCAGCGCCGACCCCAGCACCACCTGAAGACTCAGCTCCTGCTGGGTGCGCTCCCGCGAGTCCGGCAACGTCCTGACCGAGTCGAGCGCGCGCGTCGCGTGGTCGGCGGCCTCACGGTAGGCGTGCTGGCGCAGCGCATGCTCGCCGGCTTGTCTGCGGTACCGCGCGGCCCGCTCGAGGGCCCGGCCGTGCTCGAAGTGCACGGCGAGCTCGCCGGCGATCTCGCCCGCCCGCTCACCGTAGCCGCGCTCGAGACGCTCGGCCGTTTGCAAGTGCAGCCTCACCCGCTCCCCGATGGAGACGCGCCCATAGAGCACCTGCTGGTACAGGGCGTGGATGAAGGCGTACCGTCCTGCCGCCGTCCCATCCGGCCACTCGGCGATGCCGACCCGTCGAAGAAACTGGCCCCGTCGAGCCAGCGCCTCGCACCGCAGCTCGCCGTGCTGGGGATCGATCCCGGCCGCGACGGCGACCGCCGCCGAAAACTCCGCGCCCGCCACGCTGGCGGCCATCAGGACCGCCTGCTCGTCCGCCGTCAGGCGCTCCACCTGCTTTTCGACCAGCTGCCACAGCGTCTCCGGCGCTCGCGACGCGATGTCCTCCGCCGGCCCGGAGAGCCGCCACCGGCCATCGACCTCGCGCAGCTGCCCCTGGTCGATCAGGTCGTCGATCGTGTTCACCAGAAACAGCGGATTGCCCTCCGTGTTCCGGTGGAGCACGAGCGCCACTTCCGAGGGCAACCCGTGCCCGGGAAAGCGCCGGGAGAGGTACTGGCCCACGGCCGCCGCGCTCAAGAACCGCAGCGGTATTTCGTCACAGTGCCCGTGCAACTGCAGCTCGTGCTTGACCCAGTTCAATGGGTGCGCGGTGGCGGCCGCCACGTCGGCGGGCCGGTACGTGCCGAGGACCAGCAAGCGCGACGCTTCCCGCCGGCGTGCGAGCATGCCCAGCAGGTCGATGGTGGCCGAGTCACTCCAGTGCAGGTCTTCCAGGAGCAGCACGAGCGGCGCGTCCAGGGTCAGGGCGTCCAGCGCCTCCACCAGCTCACGCAGCATTCGGCCGCGCGTGGCCCCCTGCGCACGGCGCTGCACGGCCTCCACGTCCTGGTCGCTCAACAACCCCGGCAGCTGCTCCAGCCAGGTCGGTGCATGTCGCGTGAGAATCTGAACCAGCTGCTCGCCCCCCGGCGCTCGCCCCAGTCGCCCCAGGGCTTCCAGCACCGGCAGATACGCTTCCCCGGCACCGTACTGCTCCACGCATTGCCCGCGGCCAATGCGCAGCGCGTTCGCTTCGCCCACTTCCGCCAGGAACATTTCCACCAGCGCCGTCTTGCCAATCCCCGGCTCCCCGGTCACGAACACGAGTTGCCGCTGCCCACTCAGCGCCGTCACCAGCCGCGCGTGCAGGCTGGCCAGCTCGGCCTCTCGGCCCACCAGCGTCGAGGGCGCGTGCGAGGGGGCGGCGAAGCGCGCCGGGGAACCGGCCGCGGAGACGACGGCCGTCGGCGGGGCAACCGGGCCGATGAACCGGAATCCTCGCCGGTGCACCGTCTGGATGTACCGCGGCGCGTGTGACGAGTCCCCCAGAGCCTTGCGCAGATCGCGAATGCCGCTCGCCAGGGCGGCGTCGCTCACGATCGCGTCCCGCCAGACCGCGGTGAGCAGCTCCTCCTTCGTGATCAGTCGCCCCCGGTGCTCGACCAGGTGCCGCAGGACGGCGAACGCTCGCGGCGTCAGCGGGAGCCGCCGCGCCCCGCACCACGCCCACTCGTTCTCGGCCTCGATGCGAACCGCCGGGGGATCTCCAGGCCGCGTCCGGCTCATGCCGCTCCTTCACCAATCCCGCGGGGATGCCTCGAGGGCACCGCGCGTTTGTCGTGCCCCTCGGCAACGGGGCAAACTCCAGACGCCGCCGATTCAGCGACCGGGTAGAGCATCTCTCGTCGGACAAGGCTACGCAGGGTTTTCACACCCAAGGGGCTGTGAGCGCCGTGGCCCCAGATGCTCGCGAGCGACGCCCACCTCTTCGACGCGGGCAGTTTACCGCCGCTGGCGGCGCGGGCCAACAATCGAACCGCGGGCGAAGCGTCGAAGCTGATCGAGCGCCGGGGCCCTTGACATGGCTGCCGGGGGCCAACATCCTGGCCCGCGTGTCGGGTGGTTGGGCCGGAGCGAAAGGGACGAGGCCATGAGGATGACCGACTGGAGCGCGGTGACCAGGCCGATCCCCGTGCCGAACGAGTGGACGAAGCCCTTCTGGGACGCGGCCAACCGGGGCGTGCTGGCACTGCAGCGCTGCCAGGCGTGCGGGCACTTCCAGCATCCGCCGTACGCGACCTGCGTGAACTGCATGGCGATCGACCTCGCCTTCGAGCCCGTCAGCGGCAAGGGCGCCATCTACGCCTACACCGTCATGTATCACACGGGCGACCGGCGATTCGCCGCGGCCGTTCCCTACGCGAGCATCGTCGTGGAGCTCGACGACGCGCCGGGAGCCCTGCTGGCCGCCAATCTCCTGGAGGCCCCCTACACGGAGGCGAAGGTGGGTCGTCGCGTGGAGGTGGTCTTCGAGCCGCTGAACGACGACATCACGCTGCCGCAGTTCCGCCTGGCGCCCGACGCGAAGTAGTCCCGAGGAGATCGACCGCATGTGGGAGCAGCGGTGCAAGGTCGCGGTGAGCGGCGTGGGATTCTCTCGCGTGACGCGCTCGGCGGAGATCCCCCTGGCCGCGCACGCGCTCGAGGCGGTCAAGGGCGCCGTGGAAGACTCCGGGCTCGCCATGTCCGACATCGATGGGCTGGCGACGTATCCGGAACTGCCGGCGACGGGGCACGCGGTGGTGGACGGCGTCACCATCGTGTCCGTCAACTGCATGATGGCGATGCTGAAGCTCCCGAATCTGAGCTGGCACGTGCAGGTGGAGACGGTGAACATCGGCGGCGCGGTGCAGCAGGCCGTCAACGCGCTGCTCGCCGGAGTATGCACGTACGCCGTGGTCTGGCGCGCGATGCACAATCCCAAGGGCACCTATCAGAACCTGCCCGGCACCTACGCCCAGGGCGCGGCGCAGTTCACCGCGCCGTACGGGTTCGGCGGTCCGGGCCAGGGCATGGCCGTCGCGTACACGCGCTGGCTGGAGCGGCACGGCCAGAGCCGGGAGAAGATGGCGACGCTG
>Ga0134124_10000458_pt1 | contig 34456 bp, 31 predicted proteins | sample KB304_FD_96880 | JGI IMG/M metagenome (GOLD analysis project Ga0134124, IMG submission 96880) | Terrestrial soil microbial communities without Nitrogen fertilizer from Kellogg Biological Station, Michigan, USA - KB3-0-4 | ecosystem: Environmental > Terrestrial > Soil > Unclassified ... | reverse complement strand
TGCTCGCCATCGCCATGATCGAATATGTCGGCAAGACCGCGCGCGTGATGGCGCGCAAGGACCTCAACATCACCAAAGTCGAGCAGCTCAAGGGCCTCAAGGTCGCCAACCAAACCGGCTCGTCGACCGGCAACATCTTCGTCGATCAGATCATGCCCAAGGCCGGGCTGAAGAAGGGCGACTACCAGGAAATCCGCATGAACGTGAACGACATGGTGGCGGCGATGGCGGCCAAGACCGTCGACGCCATGGCCAATGTCGAGCCCTACAACGCCATTGCCGAAGCGGACGGGCTGGCGGTGACCATCGCCGAATTCACCGACTTCGACCGCCTGCCGGTGTTCATGGCGGCCACGCCCGAATACGTCGAGAAGAACGGGCCGGCCATCGTGAATTATCTGAAGGCGTGGCGCGACGTCGCCAAGGACTTCAAGGAGCAGCCGCAGAAGGTGGCCGACACCATCTACGGCTTCTACACCTCCAAGGGCTACACCATGTCGAAGGACACCTTCGCCAAGGCGCTGGCGCGCGTCGAGGTGCAGCCGGGCTGGCCGGCCGACATCAAGGCCTACATGACCAAGCAGACGCAGATCCTGATCGACGAGAAGAAGGTCAAGGCGATGCCGGACTGGGACAAGGCGCTGCGCATGGAGTTCTGGAAGCAGGCGAGCGCGTAGCTAGCGTTCGCTTATCTTCATACCGGATCGATTGACCTCCACCCCAACCCTCCCCCTTTCAGGGGGAGGGAGGAATCTGCCGCTTGCTCTTTCCTCCCCCTGAAAGGGGAGGAATAAGGAGGGGGTCAGCACCCCCACTGGAATTGGCTTCGCAAATTCAGGATAGTCCTGCCCAGCCGGCGCGCCCGCGCCGGCTGCTTCATTACGTCAATCTCCGGAGCCCCGTCGCATGTCCGCCGCCAATCCGCTCGCCCAGAAAGACGAGCCCACCACCTGGAATTTCAAGCTGCTCGCCGAAAACGATCTCGGCGGCTTCGGCGGCATGGGCGAAGGCATGTCGATCACCATCGCCAAAGATGGGCGTCGGATCATGTGGCTGGCGCATGAGAGCGCGCCGAAGAATTTCACCGGCGTCGACGTGTCCGATCCGCGCAATCCGAAAGTGGTCGTGCAGACCGAGTTGCCTTTCGCGCACATGCGCTCGAACTCGCTTGAATGCTCGGCCAATAACATTATGGCCGTCGCCTATCAGACGCAAAAGACCGGCCAGCAGAAGGCCGGGCTGGAGCTGTTCGACGTGTCGGTGCCGGAGAATCCGCGCTCGATCTCGTTCTTCGACTGCTCGGGTCCGACCTCGCGCGGCGTTCACCAGTTGTGGTTCTGCGACGGCGAATACGTGCATATGGCCTCGGGCTCGCCGGACTTCAAACCGTCGAACCCGCTGGACGACCAGTTCTACCGCTGCATCGACGTGCGCGATCCGTCGAAGCCGAAGGAAGTCGGCCGCTGGTGGATGCCCGGCACCTGCGCCACCGACAACGTGGCGCCGCCGCCGCGCCATCCGCTCGACAAAGGCTACCGCGCGCACAATACCAACGTCTATCAGTCGCGGCCGGACCGTATGTATCTCTGCTACATCGACGGCGGCATGTTCGTGATGGACATCAAGGACAAGGCCAACCCGAAGGTTATCTCGCACTGGACCAACTCGCCGCCCTATACCGGTTTCATGCACACGGCGGTGCCGCTGTTCGACCGCAGCCTGATGCTGGTGACCGACGAGTCGACCGAGAACAACGCCAAGGACTGGCCGAAGCTGATCTGGATGCTCGACATGCGCGACGAGACGCATCCGGTTTCGATCGCCACCTGCCCGTTGCCGCCGGTCGACGCCTACAAGGACCGCGGCGGCCGCTTCGGCGCGCACAACATCCACGAAAACGTGGAACTGCCGACGGCGTGGCGTTCCGATCAGATCGTGCTCGGCACCTTCTTCAACGGCGGCCTGCGCGCCTACGATATTTCCAACGCCTACCAGCCGAAGGAGATCGCCGCCTTTGTGCCGCCGGCCCCGAAGGGCTCGCCGGCCGGCTCGATCCAGCTCAACGACGTGTTCGTCGACGAACGGCAGATCGTCTATACGGTCGATCGCTTCTCGGGCGGGCTCTACACGCTGGAGATGGAGTTTTAGGCCGGACAGCGCGGCGAACGCAGGTGCGCCCCCTCTCCCCTTGGGGGAGAGGGTTGGGGTGAGGGGGCAAGTGACTCTCGATATGCAGTTCCCCCTCACCCGACGCGCATCGCGCGTCGACCTCTCCCCCCAGGGGAGAGGTGAAGCGCGCTCGTGGTTAGCGCGTGCTAATGTAATTGCATGAACTCCCCCTTCCCCTCTCCGTCCGCAGGCAAATTCGGGCGCCAGCTCAAGCGCGAGCGCGGCGCCCGCATTCCGGTGACCGTGCTCACCGGCTTCCTCGGCGCCGGCAAGACGACGCTGCTCAAGCGCTTCCTCGGCACGCCGGAGGGACAGGGCACCGCGGTCGTGGTCAACGAGTTCGGCGCGACCGGCATCGACGACGCGCTGGTGCGCTCGTCGGCAGACGAGACCGTGCTGCTCGGCAATGGCTGCCTCTGCTGCATCACGCGCACCGACCTGCAGCAGGCGATGCGGCGCATGGTGGTCGAGCGCGAGCGCGGCGAACTGCCCGACTTCAAGCGCATCGTGATCGAAACGTCGGGGCTCGCCGACCCCTCGCCGATCCTGCAGACCTTCGCCACCGACCGCGCGCTTGGCGAGGTCTTCCATCTCGAAGTGGTGGTCACGGTGGTCGATGCGGAAACCGCGGGCGAGACGCTCACCTGGTCGGCGGAAGCACGCAAGCAGATCATCCTGGCCGACCGGCTGGTCATCACCAAGACCGACATCGCCGGAGAAGGCGCGGCCGACGCGCTGGCGGCGCAACTGCGCGCGCTCAACGCGGGCGCCAGCATCGATCTTGCGGTGAACGGCGAGCTCGACCCGGCGCGGTTCACCGAGCCGGCGAGCGACGCACGTAACGTGTTCGTCGCCGACACCGCGCATTCCGACGGCATCAGCAGTTTCGTGTTGACCGACGACAAACCGCTGCCCTGGCCGACCTTTGCCAAGACAATGGACATCCTGATGCAGTTGCGCGGCAACGACCTGCTGCGCGCGAAGGGATTCCTCAACATCGAGGGCTGCGCCGGGCCGGTGGTGGTGCAGTTCGTGCAACACTTGGCGCATCCGCCGGTGGAATTGCAAACGTGGCCGGATGAGAACCGCCAGTCGCGCGTGGTGTTCATCACGCGCAATATTTCGGAAGCCCAGGTGCGCGGGCTAATCGCGGCGGTGCGCTCGATCGCCTGACTATTCGCGGTCCCGTCCCGCGATTTCCGCCTGCCAGGGCGCCACGGTGCGTTCGACGAAGCCGATCAGCGAGTTCAGCCCGATCGCCATCACCATCAGGATGATGATCGGCACGAACATAGTGGCGGTGTCGAAGTTGTTAGCCGAATTGATGATCACCGCGCCGAGGCCGGAGATGGTGGTAAAGAACTCGGCGATCACCATGGCGACCACGGCGCGGCCGACCGCGAGCCGCACGCCGGCCATGATGTAGGGCAGCGTCGCGGGCAGCACGATGCGGCGCAGAATCACCCATTCTGGCGCGACGAACGACCGGCCAACCTCGATCAAGGTCTTCGGCACCGCCACGACGCCGAGCCAGGTGTTGATGGTGATGGGGAACAGCGCCATCAAGAACACCACTGCCACCTTCACGGTGAAGCCGAGGCCCAGCCACAGGATGAGCAGCGGCACCAGTGCGACCAGCGGCATGGCGTAACCGGCGGTGACGTAGATGCCGAGCGCGGCTTCGGCCACACGGAACCCGCCGATCAGAAGGCCGAGCGGCACGCCGACGACTATGGCGAGCCCATAGCCGAGCACGAAAGGCCGCAGGCTGTCGTACAGCGCCGCCCACAACTGGCCGGTGACCAGCAGCTCCCAGAAAGCGACGGCGATCGCGCTGGGATAGGAGCCGAACACCGGGTTGATCTGGCGGCCGAAGATTTCCCAGAAAATCAGCACCGCCGTGATCGAGGTGAGCGTAATGGCCCAGCGCGGCACCGGCCGCCGCTCCGCCGGCGGCGGCGGCGCGGCGGTGTCGCTCTGCTTGTGCGCGATGTCGACCATCAGTGGGCGACCTTCTCGCCGTCGTGCAGCGCGCGCCAGACCTTGTAGCGCGTGTCGTTGAACTCGGGCATGCCGCGCACGATCGACAGGTCTGGACGCGGACGCGAGAGCGGCACGGTCATCACCTCGGCGACGCGGCCGTCCTTCATCACCACGATGCGGTCGGCGATCAGCACCGCCTCGTCGAGATCGTGCGTGACAAACAGAATGGTCTTCCTGGTGCGGGCGTGGATGTCGAGCAGTTCGGCCTGCAGCGACTCGCGCGTCTGCGCATCGAGCGCGCCGAACGGCTCGTCCATCAGCAGCACCGTCGGGTCGATGGCAAGCGCGCGCGCGATGCCGACGCGCTGCTTCATGCCGCCGGAAAGCTGATGCGGGCGGCGGTTCTTCGAGGCCGATAGGCCGACCAGATCGAGATATTTCTCCGCCGTTGCGCGCAGCGCCTCGCCACGCACGCCTTTCATCTCCAAGCCGAACATGACGTTCTGCAGCGCGGAGAGCCAGGGCAGCAGCTCGGCGTGCTGGAACACCATGCCGCGGTCATGGCCACAGCCTTTCACTTCGCGGCCGTCGACGGTGACCCGACCGGAGTTGAGGTCCTCCAGTCCCATGGCGACGCGCAGCGCCGTCGTCTTGCCGCAGCCGGAGGGGCCAATCAGCGCGACGATCTCGCCTTCCTTAACCTTAAAGCTGACGCGGTCGAGCGCCTGCACGTGATGCAGCTCGCCGTCGACACGCAACGAAAATCGCTTGGAGACGTCGTGGAAACTCACCTCACCCATACGAACCTCAATGTCCCGCGCCGACCAGCTTCAGCGCCTTCTCGCGATACTCGGGCGCCGTGACCGTGGCGAGATCGAGCACCTTGGGCAGCTTTCCCGACTTCACCATCTGCTCCTGGATCCACTGGATCTTCTCGGCCGGCAGCGGCAGTTGCGGGTCGACCGCCTTGTGCGCCACCGCGTCGTCGAACACGAAGGCGGGACGTGGGTCGTCGGCCTTGGTGTGCGTGATCTCGCGGGTGAGCGCGATGGTTTCGTCGCGATGGCTGAGCGCGAAGCGCAGCGCATTCATCTCGGCGGCGAGGAATTTCACCGCGTCGTCGCCGCGCGCGGCGAGTTTCTTGCCGCTCGACATGATGCACACGCGCAGGAAATTCGGCAGCGCCTCGCGCCCGGCCACCAGCAGGTGCATATCTTTCGGCGCGATCGGCTCGAATTCGTTGGAGATCACCGCCGCGTCGACCACGCCGCCGATCAGCGCCTGGTAGCGCTCACGGTCGCCGCCGACGGCGGCGAGCTTCACGTCCTTGTCCGAGATGCCGTGTTTGGCCAGCGCTTCGATGGCCAGCATGTTGGGCATCGAGTTGGGCGCGGAGACCGCGATTTGCTTGCCCTTCAGCTCCTCGATCGCGCTAACCGTCCCCTTGGTATAGATGCCGTGCGGCACTACCACCCAATGGCAGCCGAGAATCCGGGTATCGGCGCCCTTGGCGTTGGCGGCGAACACGCCCTGCGGGCCGCCCTCGAAGCTATCGAGTTCGCCGGCGATCATCGCTTTGAGTGCGAGCTGATCATCCTTGAATTGCGAAACCTTGAGCGTGAGCCCCTGCTTGGCGGCAAAGTCGCGGGTCGACACCATCAGCAAAATGCCGGCGTCGGCCTTTGCATTAATTAAACCGTGATGCCAGACCTTATCTTGCGCTGCAGCGGAGCCAGCGAGCGCGACCAAGCCTGCTGCGGCAAAAGCAGCGCCGAGCGCCCTCAAAGCATGGGTCATGTGCGTCCTCCCTGCGCCCGCGGTTCCGTTGGTCGATATTCCCGGATTTATAACATCAATTTTTATGGCCGGAGCCGTTCCCATTGACCCTTAGCGGGTCTAGCCTCCCACCCGCAAGCGCCGGCCAACGGCGCACTTCGCGCAGGTTTCGCGACGTCCGGAGAGCCGTAAGCCGCCGGAGTTAGTTCAATGGCGCATGACCTGGGTCCGAAAACCGGTACCCACTTTTCGGGGTCATGCGCGTTCAGGGAGGCTGCCCGCCTATGGCTACCAAGTCCTTCACGCTGACCGTCAACGGCCAGACCCACAAGGTCGAGGCCGACCCCGACATGCCGCTGCTCTACGCGCTGCGCAACGATCTCGGGCTCAACAATCCGCACTTCGGCTGCGGCCTGGCGCAATGCGGCGCCTGCACCGTGCACGTCGATGGACAGCCGGTACGCTCGTGCTCGCTGCCGATGTCCGCCGTGGGCGATGGCAAGATCGTCACACTCGCCGGCCTCGGCACGCCCGAGAAGCCGCATCCGCTGCAGACCGCTTACGTCGAGGAGCAGGTCACGCAGTGCGGCTACTGCGTCAACGGCTGGATCATGACGGCGGCCGCTTTCCTGAGGGATAAGAAGAAACCGACCGAAGACGAGATCAAGGAGGCGCTCTCCGGAGTGAAGTGTCGCTGCGGCACGCACATCAGCATCCTCAAAGCGGTCAAGCGCGCCGCCACGATGATGGGTTGAGGAGAGCACCATGACCAAATTCGAAAACAAAACCGCCTTCTCCCGCCGCTCGGTCCTGCTGGGAGGCGGCGCGCTCGTCGTCTCGATCGGCGCCGGCCTCACGCTCGATACGCTGGTGTCGATGCAGCAGGCTTTCGCGCAAGGCGCCAAGCCGCCGCTGACGCCCGACCAGCTCTCCTCCTACATCGCGGTCAACGCCGACGGCACCGTCTCCGCCTTCTTCGGCAAGATGGACATGGGCCACGGCCTGCACGTCGCCATCGCGCAGATGGTGGCGGAAGAGCTCGACGTGCCGTTCAAGGCCGTCAAGGTGCACATGGGCGACACCGGCAATTCGGTGAACCAGGGCGGCGCCTCCGGCTCCACCGGCATCCAGTTCGGCGGCAAGCAGATGCGCATGGCGGCGGCGGAAGCGCGCCGCGTGCTGGTCGAGATGGCCGCGGGCCTGCTCTCGGTGCCGGCCGACAAACTCACCGTCAATGACGGCGTGGTGAGCGCGAGCGACGACAAGGCCAAGCGCATCACCTATGTGCAGATGATCGGCGGCAAATACTTCAACGTGCAGCTCGACTGGAATAAGCAGTACGGCAACACGCTGTACGCGCCGGGCAAGGCGCAGCCGAAGGACCCGAAGACGCACAAAATCGTCGGGCAGCCGATCAAGCGCGACGACGTGGCGCCGAAGGTCTTCGCCCAGGAAGACTTCGTCACCGACATCAAGGTGCCGGGCATGGTGCACGGGCGCATGATCCGCCCGGCCGTTGCCGGCAGCGTGCCGGCGAAAGTAGACGAGGCCTCGATCAAGGACATCCCGGGCGCGAAAGTCGTCTGGGACAAGGGCTTCCTCGGCGTGGTGGCCGACAAGGAATGGGACGCGATCAAGGCCGCCGAGAAGCTCAAGGTGGAATGGTCGGACGTGCAGCCGCCCTTCCCCGAACAGAGCGCGCTCTACGAGCACATCCGCAAGGCCGAGGTGCGCAAACGTCAGGTCGAGAAGGAGAACGGCAACGTCGACGACGCCTTCAAGTCGGCGGCCAAAGTGATCGAGGCCGAATACGAATGGCCGTTCCAGTCGCATGCCAGCATGGGTCCGGCCTGCGCGCTGGTCGAGATCAAGGACGGCAACGTCACCTGCTGGAGCGGAACGCAGAAGTCGCACTTCGTACAGCAGGGATTGGCGCTCACGCTCGGCATGCCGGAGGACAAGGTGCGGGTGATCTACACCGCCGGCCCCGGCTCCTACGGGCGCAACGACGCCGACGACTGCGCCATGGACGCCGGCGTGCTGGCGAAGGCCGTCGGCAAGCCGGTGCGGCTGCAATACATGCGCGAACAGGGCACCGGCTGGGACCCGAAGGGCCCCGCTTCCGTGCACAAGGCGCGCGCGGCGCTCGACGCCTCTGGCAAGGTCATCGCCTACGAGTTCTTCAGCAAGGGCTTCTCGCGCGTCGACGTGAACACCAACGGCAGTAAGCCATGGGATACGCTGGCCGGGCAGACGCTCGGCGTGGCGCTGAAGCCGGGCGACGGCTTCGGGGTGCCGGCGGAATCCTACGCCTTCGACAGCAAGCGCACTGGCTGGGAGACCATCCCGCCGCTGCTCGACCGCGCCTCGCCGCTGCGCGGCGCGCACTTGCGCGATCCGGTCGGACCGCAGATCCACTTCGCCAGCGAGTCGTTCATGGACGAGGTGGCGGCGGCGATCAACGTCGATCCGATCGAGTTCCGCCTGCGCCACATCAAGGACCCGCGCGACATCGCCGTGCTCAAGGCGGCGGCGGAAAAGGCCAAGTGGCAAACGCGCGCTTCTCCGCGCAAGGACCAGACCGGCGCCAAGGTGTCGGGCCGCGGCATCGCCTACTCGCAGCGTAACGGCACGCGCGTGGCGATCGTAGCCGAGGTCGACGTCGACCGCGCTTCGGGCAAAATCTTCGCGCGCAAGTTCACGGTGGCGCACGACTGCGGGCAGATCATCAATCCCGACGGCCTCGAGAAGTGCATTGAGGGCAACATCGTGCAGGGCATTTCCCGCACGCTGTGGGAGGAAGTGACCTTCGATAAGAAGGCGGTGACCAGCGTCGATTGGGTCTCCTACCCGATCCTCGACATCACCGAGACGCCGGCTTTGGTCGAATCGGTGCTGATCAACCATCCGGAATTGCCGCCGACCGGCGCCGGCGAACCGTCGATCCGCCCGATCGCGGCGGCGATTGCCAACGCCATCTTCGACGCCACCGGCGTGCGTATCCGGCGGGTGCCGTTCTCGCCCGATCGGGTAAAGGCGGCGTTGTCGTAAGCCTACGCGAGCGCAAACCTCTCCAATCCCTCCCCCTGAAGGGGGAGGGTCAGGGAGGGGGCCTACTTACAGGTGACCCCCACCCGTCGCGCTCCGCGCGCCGACCTCCCCCTTCAGGGGGAGGTGAAGAAAGCGCACGTATGCGCTATTGAGTTTGCATGTCCTCCCCGATCAAACCCATCGACGACGCCCTCGCCTGCATCACGGACGGCTGCCTGCTCGTCGTGCCGCGCGAAGTCTCCGGCGTGCCGATGGCGGCGACGCGCGCGCTGATCCGCCGCGGCGTGAAACGCCTGCACCTGGTGGCGCTGCCGACCTCGAGCCTGCAGGCCGATCTTTTGATCGGCGCAGGCCTCATCGCGACGCTGGAGACCAGCGCCGTGAGCCTGGGCGAATTCGGCCCGGCGCCGCGGTTCTCGGCGGCAATCACCTCGGGCGGCATTGTCATGAAAGACGCCACCTGCCCGGCGCTGCATGCGGCCCTGCAGGCGGCGGAAAAAGGCGTGCCGTTCATGCCGCTACGCGGGCTGATCGGCTCGGACGTGCTGAAATATCGCGACGACTGGAAGGTGATCGATTCGCCCTTCGGCAATTCCGATCCGATCGTGCTGCTGCCGGCGATCAAGCCGGACGTGGCGCTGATCCACGCGGCGATGGCCGACCGCTTCGGCAATGTCTGGATCGGACGTCAGCGCGAATTGGCCACCATGGCGCACGCGGCCGAGCGCACGGTGGCAACGGTCGAAAAGATCTACGACGGCAACCTGCTCGACGATCCTCTGCTCGCCGCCGGCACGCTGCCCGGATTCTATGTCGAGAGCATCGCCGTGGCGGAACGCGGCGCCTGGCCGCTCGGCCTGCCGGACCATTATGGCGTCGATGCCGAGCACTTGGCGCTGTACGCGAAAATGGCGGCGACGGCGGAAGGGTTCGCGGAGTATCTGGACAAGTATGTGTATGAGAAAGTGGCGGCGTAGGTGACCGATTTCCGCGACGAAGAGCTCCTCGCCGACGTGATCGCGCGGCTGATCGGCGACGTGCGTCACGTGGCCGTCGGCAACGCCTCGCCGATTCCGGCCACCGCCGCGCTTCTCGCGCGCGAGAAGAACGGCAACGGGCGGCCCTACGTCTCGCTGCTCGGCAGCCCGAAACACACGTTCTGGACCGACGGCGGCCGCGAGTTGTTCGACTGCGCCGGTCAGGGTCGCATCGACGTGTTCTTCCTCTCGGGCGGACAGATCGACGGCCAAGGCAACGTCAATCTTGTCTCCATCGGCGACTACGAGCACCCGAAGGTGCGTTTCCCCGGGTCGTTCGGTTCGGCCTATCTCTATTACGTCGTGCCGAAAGTCATTCTGTTCCGCACCGAGCATTCGCGCCGCACGCTGGTGCCGAAGGTCGACTTCATCAGCGCGCCGGGCGCCAATGAGCAAAACGTGTTCCGGCCCGGCGGGCCGGTCGGGCTGATCACCAACCGCTGTTTCTTCTCGTTCGCCAACGGCCGCTTCACGCTGGCGAGCGTGCACCCCGGCCACACGGTCGAGGAGGTATTGGATAACACCGGCTTTGCCTTCGACCGCCCGGCGCAAGTGCCGGAGACCGAACCGCCCTCGCCCGCCACGCTCAGGCTGCTGCGCGAAGTCGTCGCCCCGCAACTTGCGGAGGTCTATCCGCAATTCGCGCGGGACGTATTCGGCGTCTCCCTCCCCCTTCCAGGGGCGGCGGCCAGCCGCTAGTGTGCCGCCCGCGCGGCCGTCCGGCCGTGGAAAATCAACAGTTTAGCTCAAGGATGCGACGGTGAAGACGGTTGAAGCGGCGGTGATCGGGGTTGGCTGGGTGGGCGGCACGCGCGCGGAGACGCTGTCGCGTACGGCGTTGGTGGACAAATTGCATCTTTGCGACATCAAGCCGGACCGGCTGGCGGAGGTGAAGGCGCTGTACAAGCCGGCGACGGCGACGCTCGACTACAACGACATCATCAACAACGACAACATCAGCGTCGTCTACATCTCGACCACGCCGGAATCGAACCACTATCCGATCTGCCGCGATTGCTTGAAGAACGGCAAGAACGTGATGCTGGAGAAGCCGATTTCGCTTGAGCTGTGGGAAGCCGACGAACTGATCGAACTCGCCAGGCGCAACAACCTCAAATTCACCATCGGCTATTCGCAGCGTTTCAATCCGAAAATCGCCTACGCCAAGAAGAAGATCGTCGACGGCACGCTCGGCCAGGTCGTCTCGGTGTTGGTCAGCCGCCATCTCTCGCGCAGCCTCGGCAGCAAGATCGCCGGCCGCGTACGGCTGTCGCCGGTGGTGATGGAATCCACCCACGACCTCGACTTCGTCTATTGGCTGCTGGAGCCAGCCAAGCCCGTGCGCGTCTACAGCCAGGGCGCCTTCGGCTACATGAAGCCGGTGAACGGCTCGCACGACGTGATGTTCACCACCGTCACCATGGACAACGGCGCGGCGGTGATGATCGGCGGCGGCTGGAACCTGCCGCCGAGCTATCCGAACTACTGCGCGACCTGGATCGAGATCACCGGCACCGAAGGCTCGCTGTTCCTCGACGACACGCAACGCGACAATTGGCTCAACACCGTCAAGCGCGGCCAGGAATTCCCCATGTCGACCATGCCGGGCGAATGGGTGAACGATGTGTTCGCCGGCGGCATGGGGCCGGAGACCATCCACTTCCTGGAAGCCTGCATCAAGAACACGCCGGTGATGGTGACGCCGGAATCGGCGCGTCGCGTCATGGAGACCTACAGCGCGGCCGACTTGTCCGCCGACAGTAACGAGCCGGTCGATCTGCCGCTGTCCAACCAGACCATTTCGGCCATCGCCGAATTCAAGGCCAAGCACCGCAAGGGCGATAACAAATAGTAACCCGTATCCCGGGCGCAGCGCAGCGTGAAACGGTGCGCTGCAGACCCGGGATCCAGATGACATCAAGAAAGAATAGGTCCCGGATCAGCGGCGCACCGTTCGCAAGGGCTCACGCTGCACCGCATCCGGGACACGACGAGGAGGAAATACAATGAAGAAGTCAGCCAAGGGCATCGGTTTGGCCATCGTCGGCGGCGGGCGGGTCGGCCTGTTCCGCGGCGAAGTGGCGGCGCGCCATCCGGCGGTGGAATGGATCGGGCTCGCCGAGAAGAATCCGAACCGCGCCGGCGAAGTGGCGCCGAAAATCCAGGCTGATTTCGTCACGCAGAGCCACGTCGAATTGCTCAAGCGCCCGGAGGTGACCTGCGCCATCATCTGCACCGACGAGCACCTGCACGTCGATCCGATCATGGTCGCGCTCGAGCGCAAGATCCCGCTGCTGATCGAGAAGCCGTTGGCCACCCGGCTCGATGAATCGGCCAAGGTGCTCAAAGCGATCCAGGACGCCGGCGTCGACGCCGTGGTCGGCTACACGCAGCGCTTCCGCAGGCGCTGGCTGGCGGCGAAGGAGAAATGTCGCACCGGAGCGCTCGGCGACGTGACGCTGGTGACCGCGCGCGCCTTCATGAACCGGCTGGTCGCCATCGACAACTACAAACGCACCGACGATCCCTCGACCATCTCGCCGATGGTGATTTCCGGCACGCATATGCTCGACGTCTGCATGTGGTGCCTGGAAGGAAAGACACCGGTCGAGGTCTACGCCCGCTCGATCGATAAGGTGCTGGGCCCGCTCTACCAGGGCATCGACGCCACCGCCGGCATGATCACGTTCAGCGACGGTACGGTTTTTCATCTCGCAATGTCCTGGGGTCTGCCGATCACCTGGCCGCCGGCAGTCTACTCGCTCAACATCGGCATCATCGGCACCACCGGCGCGCTCACCATCGACGACACGCATGCCGACATGGTGCTGGCGGTGTCGAAGGGCACATCGGAAGGCTACAATCCGGACTCGACGCGGCTGGTCGACTTCCTCGGCAGCTATCCGCCCGGCGACATGGCGCTCGGCGAATTGCGCGGGCCGATGGCGCTGGAGACCGATAGCTGGCTCAACCGCGTCTCGCTCGGCCTGCCGACCGCGGCGACGACCGTGGAAGAGGCGCACCGCAACCTGATGCTGACCAAGGCGCTCGACCTGTCGGCCAAGCGTGGCAAGCCGCTCAAGCTGCCGCTCGATGCGGACGATATGAAGGCGATGGCGTAAGCACTATCGCTGCGGCTTGTTCAGCACGCGCATTGCGGCGACGAAGGTCGCCGGGAACTGTAGGCTCGTCGGCATGCGCAAGCCGAGCGCGCGCCCGATGTTGATGGCGAAATCGTTACAGTTGAACAGCAGCAGGCTCCACTGCCGGTCGACCTCGCGCTCGTGATGGATGGCGGCGAGCAGGCGCCTGTATTCCGCATCGGTCAGATAGCGGCGGTAGTTCATGTAAGATCTGCGCTTGCTGTCGCCGGGCAGGATGCGCACTTCGCCGCGCACCGGCGCGAATGTGCCGACCACCGAGCCGGCATTCGGATCGACCGGATAGACGTCGGCGTGCTGGATGTTGAGCAGCCTGCCGTCGGACGCTAGGCGGCCGTAGACGATATAAGTGTGGCCGGTGAGCGAACCGCCGCGCGCGCGGAAATCGACGAAATAATTGCGGCCGGACGGCACGCCGTTCTTGCGCCAGAACGAGAACGGCGCAGCCGAGGCCGCGTCGCCGACGACGAGCGCCAGCGCCAGACAGCACAACGCAATTGCGGACAGCCGAGACCTCAACGCCAACCCCACGGCGACAATTCAGCCCGCAGTTAGGCGGTAGCCGGCGGCGCGGCGCAACGAGACGCAGCGCGCAGGGTTAAGCGACGCGGTTAAGATGGAACTTGAGGTCGTTACTTCGCCGGCGGCGCCACTGCGGCCTGCTGATTGCTGCGCTTGATCGCCTCGGCGACGAAGCCCGAAGCCTTCATCTCCTCGACGAAGGCGCGCAGATAGGCCGCGCCCGCAAGCCGGCCCTTGGGCGTGCCCATGGCCTGCTGGATCTCCATGAAGTGCCCGTCCATCACCCGCACCTCAGGATGAGTGGCGGCATAGGCGACCAGCGGCTGCTTCACACCGGCGGCGACTTCGAGCTTGTCCTTGACGAACATATCGATCATCGCCTGCCCGCCGCCCATGCTGGCGCGCACGATGGTGGCGTTCTTGATGGTGCGCGTGAGGAACAGATCGTAGGCCGAGCCGACGCCGACGGCGATGCGCACGCCGGCGCGATCCACATCGGAAATCTGCTTGAGCGGAGAATCCTTCGGCACCATGTAGGTGCCCTCGATGATGACGTAAGGCGCGGTGAATTCGATCTCGGCGGCGCGCACCGGCTCGATGGCGACGAACGCGATATCCCAGACGTTGGTCTTCACCGCCTCGAACACCTTGCCGGCGGCGTTGAAGGTGACGAGCTCAACCGGCACGCCGAGCCGCTTGCCCAATTCGTTGGCGAGATCGGGTGTGATGCCTTTCGGCTTGCCGGTCGCGGGGTCGGTCTGCGCCAGCACCGAATTGCCGAGATTAATGGCAGCGCGCAGCTTGCCGGTCGGCGCCAAGTCCTTCAGCACATCGGGCGTGACGCCGCCCGATTGCGCGAAGGCCGGCGCCATGGCGGCAAACAGAAGCATCGACGATGCGGCGACGAGAGCAAGATGCATGGCGTTTTCCCCTGTAACTTTTTTATCGGTCTTTGAGCGGCTTGATCGACAACTCGGCGGCCAGCTTGTCAAGCTGCACGATCAACTCGGGCGGCAGCGTGAGGCCGTTCGCCACGCGGTCGGCGCGACGCTTGGCGCGCGCGTCGCCCGGCAGACGGACAGCGTCGTTGCCGGGCAGCGGCTCTGAGTTACGCAATGAGCGCGCATGGCGGTCGACTTCCGCCTTGAAGCGATCGAGCGGCTGGAAGCGCGCCGGATCGAGCGCCAGCACGAACTGGCCGGTATTGGTGACCTTGCCCGGCTCCAGATTGAAGTCGACGCAGTCGCGCCCGAACAGCGCGCCGTTGAGCGTGCCGGCGAGCAGCCCGAACATCAGTGCAAGGCCGGCGCCCTTGTAGCCCGCCATCGGCAACAGCAAAGCTTCCATGCTCTTGTGCGGATCGGTGATGGCGGCGCCGGTCTTCGGATCGACCATCCAGTCCGGCTGCAATGGAATGTTCTGCAGGCGGTGGTTCTTGATGGTGCCGTAGGAGACGATCGAGGTGGCGATGTCGAGCACCAGCGGCGGTTCTTCGCCGGCCGGTATGGCAATCGCCAGCGGGTTGGTGCCGAGCAGCGGCTCGGCGCCGCCGGCGAGCGGCATGTGGTTGGCGTTGGCGACCGCGGCGTACATGCCGATCATGTTCGCCTTGAGTGGCAGCGCGGCATAGACGCCTGCGGCACCCGCATGCCCCGACATATGGCAGCCGACCCAGGCGACGCCGTTCTCGCGCGCCAGCTCGATTGCCGTCTCCGCCGCGCGCGCGACCACGAGATGGCCCATGCCGTTGTCGCCGTCGACCAGCGCGGTCGCCGGCGCGGTGCGCTCGACCTTGATGTTCGGCCGTGCATTGGTGGAGCCGAGCTTCAGCCGGTTGACGTATTGCGGCAGGCGGAAGACGCCGTGCGCGTCGGCGCCGATCAGGTCTGCCTCCAGCACCAGCTCGCCGATCTTGTCCGCGTCGACCTCCGGCACGCCCAACTTGAGCATGGCGTCGACGATTAACCCGCGAACGGCGCCGGTAGAAGTGCGCGCGGTGCCGGCCTTCATCACGGCTTTCCCGATAGAAGCTGCTCGGCGCGGCCGCCCAGGATGCTGTCCTTGTCGGTGTCCGAGATCGAAAGGCCACGCACATGCGCGACGCAGTCCATCATGCCCATGTCGTAGGGGTAATCGCTGCCGAGCATCACGTGGGCGACGCCGGTGTGTTTGATGAGAAATTCGAGCACCGGCTTGGAGTGCAGGATGGTGTCGTAGAAGAATTTGCCGGCGACGTTTTTCGGCTGCGCCGGCACGTTCTTCTTCGGCTCCGGGCGCACCGCCCAGCCATGCTCCCAGCGCGCGGCCTGGTAGGGCGTGAAGCCGCCGCCATGCGCCAGCATCACCTTGAGCTTCGGATAGCGGTCGAACACACCGCCAAACAGAAGCGAGACCGCGGCAATGGTGGTGTCGAGCGGATTGCCGATGAGGTTCTGCAGGTAATAGCTCTTGAGGCGGTCGCCGCCGGCGACGTTGTTCGGATGGATGAACATGAAGGCGCCGAGCTCCTCCGCGGTCGCCCACAGCGGCTCGAACATCGGGTCGTCGAGATTGATGCCCTTGACGTTGGACGCGAACATGGCGCCGCGCAGGCCGAGCTTGGTCATCGCCCGCTTGAGCTCGTCGGCGGCGCGCGCCGGCTGGGCCAGCGGCAGCGTGGCGATGCCCCAGAAGCGGTCCGGGTGCGCGGCGATGTGCTTGGCCATCTGGTCGTTCTGGATGGCGGCGACAGTGGCCGCCAGTTCCGGCTCGACATTGTAGAGGTAGGTCTGCGGCGAGGCCGACAGCACGTGGATGTCGACGCCGGTGGTGTCCATGTCCTTGAGGCGGCGGGCAATGTCGAAGCCGCCGGTGGGGAACGGCCGGTACACTGTGCCGTTGACGTCGAAAGCGGCGGACTCAGCGTCGTCGGGCGTAATGGTGACCTTGACGCCGGCCTTGGTAATAAGCGCCGCCGTCTCCAGCGTGCAGATGTGGGTGTGGGTGTCGATCGTTCGCTGCTTGACCATTTCGTCCCCTGAAAAGCTTGCGCTTATCGTCTTGTTGGACAGCCTGACTGCCGCAGCTACCGGCCGGACGCAAGCCCCTGTCGGCCGTGTTTTAATGGGCTATAAAAACGCCCGTAAGCGAGGACGCCCGACAGAAGGCGCCCAAAGAAAGCGACAAGGAGGACGAGACGACATGACCAGCCCCGCCGGCAAAACCCATGCCCCCCGCGTCGAGGACGACGCCCTGGTCCGCGGCAACGGCCGCTTCATGGACGATCCGCGGCTGCCGAACACGACCTTCGCGGCCTTCGTGCGCTCGCCGCATGCGCATGCGCGCGTGCTGAAGATCGACACCGAGGCAGCAGCCAAGGCCAAGAAAGTGCTGGCGGTGTTGACCGCGGCCGACATCAAGGCGGCGGGTATCGGCGGGATTTCGCGCCATCCGCCCGTGGTCGGCAAAGGCGGCGCCAAGATGGCCATGCCGTTCCGTCCCGTGCTGGCCGAAACCGCGATGCATGCCGGCGACGCGATCGCCATGGTGGTGGCGGAGACGCATGCGGCCGCGCAGGATGCGGCCGAAATGGTGACGGTCGATTACGAAGAGCTGACGCCGGTGATCGACCTCGATGCGGCCATCGACGGCAAGATCCAGATTCATGCCGACGCGCCCGGCAATCTCTGCGTTGATTGGCCGGGGCCGGTGCCGAGCGAAGACAACGAACGCGCGGTGGCGGACATCATCGCCAAGGCGCCGCACGTCGCGCGCCTGAAGGTCAATCACCAGCGCCTGGTCGTCGCCTCGATGGAGACGCGCGGCGCCACCGGCAGCTACGACAAGGCGAGCGACAGCTATACGCTACGCGCCTGCTCGCAAAGCGCCGACAATATGCGCATGCAGGCGGCGTCCATCCTCGGCGTGCCGAATGAGAAGCTGCGGGTCATCACCGAAGACGTCGGTGGCGCCTTCGGCATGAAGACGACGTGCTATCCGGAATACATTGCGGTGCTGGTGGCGGCGAAAAAGCTCGGCCGGCCGGTGCACTGGCAATCGACGCGATCGGAAGCGTTCACCACCGACTGCCAGGCGCGCGACGCGGTGACCCACATCGAGCTGGCGCTCGATGAGAAGGGCAAGTTCCTCGCTATGCGGGCGCGGCATTTGTGCAACCAGGGCGCCTACGTTGCTAATGCCGGCATCAACATCAACACCAACAATTTCGCGCGCTGCTTTCCGAGCATGTACCGCATCCCGAAAGTCGATGTGTCGGTCGCATGCTACTTCACCAACAGGGTGCCGATTGCGCCGTTCCGTGGCGCCGGCCGTCCGGAAGCAAACTACGCGATCGAGCGGGTCATCGAGGAAGCCGCGCGCCTCGTCGGCATGGATCCGGTGCGGCTGCGCAAAAAGAACCTGATCCCCCCGTCATCGATGCCGTTCAAGACGCCGATCAACACCTATGACAGCGGCGATTTCCCCGGCATCGTCGACAAGGCGCTCAAGCTCGCCGACGTCGACAATTTCAACAAGCGCAAACGCGAGTCGGCCAAGCGCAAGAAGCTGCGTGGCATCGGCGTCTCCTGCATGCTGGAGCATGCCGGCGCCATGCCGACCGAACAGGCCGGTGTGGCTTTCACCGACAAAGACAGGATCGAGCTGAGCTTCTGCGTGCAGTCGACCGGGCAGAGCCACGCCACGGTGTTTCCGCGCGTGCTCGCCGAGCGGCTCGGCATCGACGCCGGCAAGATCGACCACCGGCACGGCGATACCGCGCTGGCGATCAGCGGCTTCCCCTCGGTCGGCTCGCGCTCGGCCATGTGCGCGGGCGCGGCCATTGTCGCCAACGCCGACGCCGTGATCGCCAAGGGCAAGAAGATCGCCGCTGGCCTGCTGGAGGCTTCCGAAGCGGACATCCAGTACCGCAACGGCGGCTTCGAAGTGGTCGGCACCGACCGCAAGATCGCGCTGTTCGAGGTGGCGCGCCGCGCCAAGGAGAAAGGCGAGAGCCTCGACACCAAGGAGAAGGCGGAGGCGCCCCTCACCTTCCCGAACGGCTGCCATATCGCCGAGGTCGAGATCGATCCCGACACCGGCAAGGTGGATCTCGTCACCTACACGGCGGTCGACGACTGCGGCAACATGCTCGACAAGCGCGTGGTGGAAGGCCAGGTGCAGGGCTCGATCGCCAACGGCCTCGGCCAGGCGCTCACCGAGAACGCCGTCTACGACGCCGGCGGCCAGCTCGTGACCGGCTCATTCATGGACTACGGCATGCCGCGTGCACACGACATGGCGGTGGAGCTGCGCGAGGCAGTGCACGCGACGCCCGCGACCACCAATCCGCTCGGCGTGAAAGGCACCGGCGAGGCCGGCACCACGGCGGCCATTGCGGCGGTGATGAATGCCATCGCCAATGCCATCCCGAACGGAGCGGCGGACCACATGGAAATGCCAGCGACCCCAGCCAAGGTGTGGGCCGCCTGTCAAAAGGGGCTGGCGGTTAAATAAACGAACCTGCTGTTTCGGAAAAAATGTAATTCCGATTCGTGACGCATCCGTGGCTGGGCTTTTCCTGGTATCACGCTATTCTCTCCCCATAAGAAAATATCAGGGAGGGATTCATGATTGCACGTATGTTCGCGACCGCGCTTATGGCGCTCGCCGCCACGACCGCCGCGCAGGCGCAGGACTATCCGACGCGCACGGTGACGGTGATCGTGCCGTTCGCCGCGGGCGGACCGGCTGACGTGACCGGCCGTATCGTCGCCGACATCTTCTCGCGCCACCTCGGACAAAGCTTCGTGGTGGAAAACGTCGGCGGCGCCGGCGGCACGGTCGGCACATTGCGCGCAGCAAAAGCCACGCCCGACGGTTACACCATCATCTCGGGTCACATGGGCACGAACGGGCTGGCGGGCTTTTTCTATCCCAACCTTGGCTACGATGCGGAGAAAGACTTCGAGCCTGTCGGCCTGATCGCCGAATATCCGGAGGTGCTGACGGTCCGCAAGGAGATTCCCGCCAACAACCTCAAGGAATTCGTCGCCTACGCCAAGGCCAACGAGAGCAAGCTCAACATGGGCCACGCCGGCGTTGGCTCGGTCTCCTACATCGGCTGTCTGCTGCTCAACACGGCGATCGGCATCAAGCCGACCATGGTGCCGTTCACCGGCACCGCGCCGGTAATGAACGCCATTCTTGCCGGCACCGTCGATTACGACTGCGACCCTGTGCTCGGACCTCTGCCGCACGTGCGCGCGGGCACGGTCAAGGCGCTCGCGGTCGCATCCAAGAAGCGCAGCCCGATGCTGCCGGACGTGCCGACGTCGTATGAGCAGGGCCTGCCGGAATTCGACTGCGCGCCGTTCTATGCAGTGTTTGCGCCGAAGGGCACGCCGAAGGCGGTCATCGACAAGCTTGCCGCGGCGCTCGACAAAGGCCTGAGCGAGCCGGCGGTGCAGAAGCGCTTCGCTGATCTCGGCGCTGACATTGCCGAACCAAATCAGCGCGGGCCGAAAGCGCTCGGAGAACTCGTGCACAGCACGATCGGGCGGCTGGGCCCGATCTTGAAGGCGGCGGCGGCAAAGTAGCCTAGATGCCCAGATACCGGTGCTGCACGTCGGGCGCGGCGGCGAGCGCGGCTGAGGCGCCGGTCCACACCACGCGGCCGCGCTCGATAAGGAAATGCCGGTCGGCGACCTCGACGAGCGCGCCGACGTTCTTGTCGATCACCATGATCGACAAGCCGAGCGCCTTGAGCCGCGCCAGGCACTTCCAGATCTCGGCGCGTATCAATGGCGCCAGACCCTCGGTCGCCTCGTCGAGAATGAGAAGGCGCGGATTGGTCATTAGCGCACGGCCGATCGCCAGCATCTGCTGCTCGCCGCCGGAGAGCTGATTGCCCATATTGTCGGCGCGCTCGGCCAGCCGCGGGAATAGCTCGTAGACTTTGTCGAGCGTCCAGGCGCCGCCCTCGCGCGCAACCTCGGTGGCGACTAGGTTCTCGTAGACGGTGAGATTCGGAAAAATCTGCCGCCCTTCCGGCACCAGGCCGACGCCGAGCTGCGCCACCTTGTAGGCAGGCAGGCCGCGGATCTCGCGGCCCATGAAACGGATCGAGCCGGCGCGCGCCGGGGTGAGCCCCATGATCGAACGCACGGTGGTGGTCTTGCCCATGCCGTTGCGGCCCATCAGCGTGACCATCTCGCCGGGCGCGATCGTGAGCGACATGCCGAACAGCACCTGGCTCAGCCCGTAGCAGGTCTCGATCCCGTTGACTTCGAGGACGGTATCGGACGCGAGGTCAGCCATGGCCGGCCTCCTGATCGCCGAGATAGGCCTCGCGCACTTGCGTATTGGTGCGGATGGCGGCGGGTTCGCCGGTGGCGATCACCTTGCCATAGACCAGGACGGTGATGCGGTCGGCGAGGGCGAAGACTGCCTCCATGTCGTGCTCGACCAGCAGGATCGTCACCTGCCGCTTGAGCGCGCGCAGCATCGTCACCATGCGCGCGGATTCCTCCGGCCCGAGGCCGGCCATCGGCTCGTCCAACAGCAGCATACGCGGCTGCCCGGCGAGCGCCATGGCGAGCTCAATCATCCGGTGCTCGCCGTGACTGAGATCGGCGCAGCGGCGGTCGGCGCGATCGGCCAGCCCAACGCGCTCGAGCAAGGCCAGCGACGGCTGCCGCAGCGCTGCCTCCTTGCGGGCATTGCGCCAGAAGTGGAACGAGTGCCCGGCATGCGCCTGCACGGCCAGCATGACGTTATCGAGCACGCTCAGGTCGAGGAACAGCGAGGTGATCTGGAACGAGCGCGCGAGCCCGCGGCCGGCGCGCTCATACATCGGCAGCCCGGTGATGTCCTCGCCGGCGAACACGACCCGGCCGGAATCGGGCGTGAGCTGCCCGCTGAGCTGAAGGATGAGCGTGGTCTTGCCCGCTCCGTTCGGCCCGATCACGGCGTGCAGTTCGCCCGGCTCGACGTTGAGCGCGAGGTCGTCGGTGGCGACAATGCCCTCGAAGCGCTTGGCGAGATTGCTGACCTGCAGCAGGGGTTCGCTCATGATGCGCGCCCCAGACGAAGCAGGCCCATGATGCCGCCGCGCGCGAACAGCACGACCAGCAGCAGCAGTGGCCCGAGGATGATCTGCCAGTATTCGGTGATGCCGGAGAGCGCCTCCTCTAACACCAGCAGCGCGACGGCGCCGACCACCGGGCCGAACGGCGTCGCCATGCCGCCGAGCACGACCATGACGATGAGGTCGCCGGAGCGGGTCCAGTGCATCACCGCCGGGCTGACGAACTCGGTGTGGTTGGCGAGCAGCGCGCCGGACAGACCGCAGATGGTGCCGGCGATCACGAAGCAGGCGAGCTTGTAGCGGAAGGTCGGAAAGCCGATCGCCTGCATGCGCAGGTCGTTGGAGCGGGCCCCCTGCACCACCAGGCCGAAGCGCGAATTCACGATGCGCCAGGTCAGCCCGATCACCGCGAACAGAAGCACCAGGCAGACGTAATAGAACTGCGTCTTGTGCGCCAGGTCGAGTGGTGCGAAGAATTCGCTGCGCGAATAGACGGTCAGCCCGTCGTCGCCGCCGTAGCGGTCGAGGCCGATGGCGACGTAATAGAGGAGCTGCGCGAAGGCGAGCGTGATCATGATGAAGTAGACGCCGCGCGTGCGCAGGCAGAGCACGCCGATGATCAGCGCGGCAAGAGCCGAGGCGATGAGCGCCAGCGGCCACTGCACGAAGCCGGAGAGCACACCCTCGTGCGCCAGGATGCCGACGACGTAGCCGCCGATGCCGATATAGACGGCGTGACCGAAGCTCACCATGCCGCCGTAGCCCATGATCAGATTGAGGCTGACCGCGGCCATCGCGAGGATGACGATGCGGGTGAACAAGGTCACCACGAAGGGCTTGCCGAACACGGCGGCGTAGACCGGCAACAGCACGAGGAACGCGAGCAGCACGGCAAGAACCACGTTGCGTGGCGTGAGGAGCCGGATCATCGTCTCGACACCGGCATCAGGCCTTCCGGCCGCACCACCAGAACCGCCGCCATCAGCAGATAGATCAGCATCGACGACATCGCCGGCGAGATCGACGAGGCGCTGCGCGGATTGAGCAGCAGCGCCAGCAGATCGGGCAGGAAGCCGCGCCCAACGGTATCAATCAGCCCAACCATGATCGCGGCAATGAAGGCGCCGCGGATCGAGCCGATGCCGCCGATAATGATGACCACGAAAGCGAGGATGAGGATGTTTTCGCCCATGCCGATCTGCACGGTGAGAATCGGCGCCTGCATCAGCCCGGCGAGGCCGGCGAGCGCAGCGCCGAGGCCGAACACCAACGTGTAGAGCAGATTGATGTTGACGCCGAGCGCGCTCACCATCTCGCGGTTGGTCGCGCCGGCGCGGATCAGCATGCCGAGCTTGGTGCGCATCACCAGGATATACATGAACAGCGCGACGGCGAGCGTCACCACGATGATGGCGATGCGGTAGGTCGGATAATCGACGCCGGGCAGGATTTTGAAGGATGTGTTGAGCCAAGCCGGTAGCGGCACGTTCATGCCGGCCGGGCCCCAGATCAACCGCACCGCCTCGTTGAAGAACAGGATCAGTCCGAAGGTGCCGAGGACGTGATCGAGGTGGTCGCGTCCGTAGAGTCGTCTGATGGCGATCACCTCCACCGCCATGCCGGTCAGCAGCGTCGCGGCAAAAGCGAGCGCGGCAGAAATCACGAAGTCGCCGGTGAGCAAGGTGAAGGTGGCGCAGAAGTAAGCGCCGATCATGTAGAACGAGCCATGCGCCAGGTTCACCAGGTCCATGATGCCGAAGATCAGCGTCAGGCCGGCGGCCAACAGGAACAGCAACAGCCCGAGCTGCAGGCCGTTCAGGCACTGTTCCAAAAAGAGCAGCATGGTCGGCTCGCCTAGGGTGATCGGCACAGCACAACGGGACGGCGGAGCGGATGACGCTGCCGCCGTCCCGCGCGCGATGCGGTCACTTCATCGGGCACTTGCTCGCTTGCGTGTCCTGCCCGTCCTTGATGGCGGTCTCGACGGTCTTGAGCGTCAGCATGCCGTCGGCATCCTTCACCGCTTCCTGAATGTAGAAGTTCTGGATCGGGAACTGGTTGTTGCCGTACTTGAACGGACCGCGCACCGACGCGAAGTTTGCCTTTTTCAACTCGGCGCGCATGTCGTCCTTCTTGCTGGTGTCGCCCTTCACCGCCACCACCGCGCTGTTGATCAAGTTGGCGGCATCGTAGGACTGCGACCCGTAGAAGGACGGATAGGTCTTATGCTTGGCCTTGAAGTCGCCGACGAACTTCTTGTTCGCCGCGTTCGGCAGGTCGTTCACCCACTGCTGTGCGCCGGGCACGCCGAGCGCGAGATCGCCCTGCCGCGGCAGCGACAGCGAGTCGATGGTGTAGACCGTGTAGAGCGGAATCTTGCCCTTCAAACCGGCCTGCGCGTACTGGTTCAGGAACTGCACGCCGGCCGCGCCAGGATAGAACACGTAGACGGCGTCGGGATTGGCCGCGCGCACTTTCGACAGCTCAGCGGAGAAGTCGAGCTGGTCAGGCCACTTGGTGTATTCCTCGCCGACGATCTTGCCCTGGAAGGTCGAGCGCGCGCCGTTGAGCATGTCTTTGCCGGCGGCGTAGTTGGGGCCGATCATGAACAGCGTCTTCACACCTTTCTTGTTCATGTAGAGGCCGATGGCGGCCGGCGTCTGGTCGGCTTCCCACGAAGCCGAGAAGAAATACGGTGAGCAGAGCTGGCCGGCGATCTGCGAGGGACCGGCGTTGGCGCCGATCAGGAAGGTCTGCGAATCGACCACCGGCTTGAGCGAAGCCAGCAGCACGTTCGACCAGATGTAACCGGTGATGAAGTCGACCTTGTCGGACTGGATCAGCTTCTCGGTCTTCTGCTTGCCGACCTCTGGCTTCTGCTGATCGTCTTCGTAGATCACTTCGACCGGTACGCCACCCATCTTGCGGCCGAGATGGTCGAGCGCGAGCTCGAACGAATTGCGCATGTCATTGCCGATCACCGCGGTCGGACCGCTGAAGGTCGACACGAATCCGATCTTGATCGTTTTCTGTTGCGCCTGGGCTGAGCCCGCAGCGAGCAGCATGGCGGCGCCAGCCGCCAAAAGCGTTTTACGCATTATGTTTCCTCCCAGGGGCCATGGATGGCCCTCTCCCTTGGACATCATAGTGTAGCGGCCCCGGATCAAAGGTCCATTGGCGCAGCGTCGCGGCTACACGTAATGAATTATATTTCCGAAAGGCGGCCGCACCCGCCATTGACCCCCGCCGGGCGTGGCTTGCACTCTAACCGCCCGCCAAAGTGGCTCACTTGACCAGAGGTAAGTCTTAAGTGTCGAAGGCGCTGCAGAAGACGTATGACGGTATCATCATCGGAGCCGGCCACCACGGGCTGATCCTGGGCAGCTACCTCGCCCGCGCCGGCCTCGACATTTTGCTGGTGGAACGGCGGCTCACTTACGGCGGCGGCCTGTGCACGCGCGAAGTGACCCTGCCCGGCTTCTATCACAACCTCCATTCCATCAATCATTTCCACATCAGCGAGACGCCTTGGTTCAAGGATCTGGGCCTCGACGAGCGCGTCACCTACATCACGCCGCGCTACGAGTTCGGCCAGGCGCATCACGACGGTTCCGCGCTGGTGCTCGGCCGCGATCTCGAGGAGTCGGTGGCCAACATCGCGCGCTTCTCCAAGAAGGACGCGCAGACCTTCCGCGAATGGAACCGCAAGGCGGAGGCGATCACCCGCGACATCCTGCTCGCCGAGCGCTACGCGGAACCGCTGCCGCAAAGCGAGCGCGAGGCGTTACTCAAACGCACCGCGCTCGGCCGCGAATTCCTTGAAGTCGCCAGCCGCCAGCCGCTCGATGTGGTGCGCGAGCTGTTCGAGAACCATCACGTCCAGCTCCTGTTCCTGTTCAAGGTGTCGCTGTTCGGCACTTGGCTGGTCGACACCATGTCGAAGACCTCGCCGATGGGCTCGGTGATCCGCGCCTTCGACCTGGAGAGCGGCTACCAGCTCTGCCAGGGCGGTTCGTTCAACCTGGCGCGCGGGCTGATGGAGGCTTTCATCGCCGCGGGCGGCACCTTTGTGCCGCAGGTCAACATCAACAAGATCGTCATCGAGAACGGTAAGGCGACCGGCATCGAACTCGCCGACGGGCGCACGGTGCGCGCACGGCAGTTCGTCGCTTCGACCATCGACGTGCATCAGACCTTCGAGCAGATGGTTGGGCGCGCGCAACTTCCTGAGGCCTTCCTCAACAAGCTCGACAATTTTCAGTACACCGCCTGGAGCCTGTTCGGCCTGCACCACGCACTCAACGAAAGCCCGCGCTTCGCCGCAGAAAAATTCGATCCCAACATCAATCGCGCGATGAAATGGTCGATCGGCGCCGAGACCATGGAAGATCTGTTCGCCGCGCATCAGGACACGATGGCCGGCCGCGTGCCGAAGATCGTACAGTTCGGCTCCGGGCCGTTAAGCCTGCTCGACCCGACACAGGCACCGCCGGGCAAGCACACGACCTATTCGTGGCACGTGATGCCGCTCGATCCGGATATCGGCAGCCAGAGTTACGAGAGCTGGAAAGAAGATTTCGCCGACAAGATTGAAGATGTGTGGCGGCGCTATTGCCCGAACATGACCAAAGACAACATCCTTGGGCGCTACATCTACACCGGCCGCGAATACGTGCAGGAAATGGTCAACATGCGCGGCGGCGACATCTTCATGGGCGCCTTCAACGCCGAGCAGGTGATGTACAACCACTTCGGCTACCGCTCGCCGATCCCCAATCTCTATAACGCCGGCTCCGCTGGACATCCGGGCGGCGCCATCTCCGGCGGCGCCGGCTACATCACGGCCGGCGTCATCGCGCACGATCTGGGCTTGAAGCCGTGGTGGACGCCGTGCGATGCGCGCGCCGCGCTGGAGGCGATGCCGGCCGACACCCGAGGTGCGGCATGAGCGACCGGCAGAACGTCGTCTTCCCCGGCCTGAAAGATCGCGTGGTCATCGTTACCGGCGCAGGGCAAGGCATCGGCCGCGTCTTCGCCAAGGCCTTCGCGCAGGTAGGCGCGCGCGCCGTCATCGCCGAGATCAACGAGAAAAAGGCGGCCAGCGTCGCCGAGGAAATTATGAAGGCCGGCGGCGAAGCCTTGGCGGTGACCACCGACGTCGTCGACGAAGCCTCGATCAAGCAGATGATCGAGTTAGTGGAGGACGAATACGGCCGCATCGATGTGCTGATCAACAATGCCGGCATCTTCTCGACGCTGGAGATGCGGCCCTTCGACCAGATTCCGGTCGAGGAATGGGAGCGCGTGCTGCGCGTCAACCTGACCGGGCCGTTCCTCTGCGCCCGCGCCGTGCTGCCGGCAATGCGGCGCGCCAAGTGGGGCCGCATCATCAACATCGCCTCAGGCGCGGTACGGTTGGGGCGGCCGAACTACCTGCATTACATTGCGACCAAAGCGGCGCTGGCCGGCATGAGCCTATCGATGGCGCGCGAAGTCGGCGCCGACAACATCACCGTCAACGCCATTTTGCCGGGCGCGACCTTCACGGAGATCGAGCGCAAGACCGTCACGCCGCAGCAGAAGGAGCGCATCGTCGCGATGCAATGCGTGCCGCGACCGGAAGTGCCGGAGGACCTGGTCGGCGCAGCGCTGTTCCTGGCCTCCGAGGCGTCCGCCTTCGTGACCGGACAAAATCTCAACCTCGACGGCGGGGTGACCTGGTCGTGAGCGTCGCGGCGAACTCCGTATGCTCCCTCTCCCCTGGGGGGAGAGGGTCGGGGTGAGGGGGCAAGTGAGTCTCGATAGCCGTAACCCCTCACCCGGCACGCTTCGCGTGCCGACCTCTCCCTATGGGAGAGGTGAAGAAGGCGACTACGCTACCTGCGCCTGCATACGCCGCATCTCGCGGAACGAGATCAGCTTCTTGTCGCTCTCATCCCATAGCGCCAGCCGCACGCATTTGATGCTGTCCCACACCGTGAGCCGGCTGATGGCGTTGAGCTCCGGATGCTCGCGCAACACGCGCGGCAGCCGATAGTAGGGAATGCGGCTGCACAGGTGATGCACGTGATGCATGCCGATATTAGCGGTGAACCAGCGCAAGGGAGCGGGCAGCACGTAATACGAACTGCCGCGCAGCGCGACCTCGTGCAGATTCCAGCTTTCGTTTTCCGCCCACACGGTTCCTTCGAACTGGTGCTGCACGTAGAACAGCCAGACGCCCATAGTGGCGGCGAGCAGCATGATCGGCAGATGCACGAGCAGGAAGGCGACCGGCCCGATCAGCCAGATCAGCACGCCTGCGACCAAAGCAATCGCGGCATTGGTGCCCTGCGTGCTCAGCCACGGCACGACGCCGGCGCGCATCAGGCCGACCGGCAGTCGGTGCTGCACAATGAAGAGATAGGCCGGTCCGATGCCGAACATCACCGCCGGGTGGCGGTACAGCCGATACTTCAGGCGGCCCCAGCGCGACAGCGCGAGATATTCCTTCACCGTCAGCGTATCGATGTCGCCGATGCCGCGGCGGTCGAGATTGCCGGCGGAGGCATGGTGGATGGCGTGCGTACGCCGCCAGAAATCATACGGCGTCATGGTGAGCACGCCGAGCACGCGGCCGAGCCAGTCGTTGACCAGGCGGTGGCGGAAGAAAGCGCCGTGCCCGCAGTCGTGCTGGATCATGAACAGCCGCACCAGGAAGCCGGCGGCCGGCACGGCGAGCAGCAGCGTGAGCCACCAATATCCGAATGAATAAGAGAGCCACATCACGGTCCACAGGGCCGCCAGCGGGCCGAAGGTGATGACGAGCTCGATGATGCTGCGCAGCCGGCTGGGATCGCGGAAGCGCAGCAGCTTCTGGGTCCAGGCGCGCGCGTCGTTGGTCCCGGCCGTATCGGCCGGGCCTTGTCCGAGGGTCAAGCGGATGTCCTTTGTGCTTGTATGTGCGAGACTTTATGACCGGCCGACAGGGCTGGCTCGCGCACGCACGTTGATTTGTCTTGGAAACGAACGACTCGCAGACTATCGCGGTTTTTTGATGTCGGCTACCCAACATTTACCGGACAGGTGGGGGCAATTTGGAGAGATGCGTAGATGAGTGCAATCGTTTCCATCATCGCGCCGGGCAACATGGGTTCCGGTGTCGGCCGCCGCCTCACCGAGAATAAGGCGGCAGTATTGGCCTCGCTGGCCGGGCGCAGTGCCGCGAGCGCTGCCCGGGCGCGCGAGGCCGGCATGCGCGACGTCGAGGAACGGGCGCTGGCCGAGGCCGAATTTCTGCTCTCCATCGTGCCGCCGGGCGAGGCCTTGGGACTGGCCGAGCGCCTGGCGCCGGTGCTGAGCGCGGCCAACAACAAGCCGATCTGGGTCGAGTGCAACGCGGTCAACCCGGACACCATGCGCCGCATCGCTGAGACGGTCGCGGCGACCGGCTGCCCCTTCGTCGGCGCCGCAATCATCGGCCCGCCGCCGAAGCCCGGCTCGACCAACACCAAGATCTACGCCTCCGGCCCGCAGGCGCCAGCGCTCGCCAAGCTCAACGACTACGGCCTGATCGTGCGCGTGCTGCCGGGCGACCTCACCGCCGCCTCGGCGCTGAAGATGTCCTACGCCGGCATCACCAAGGGTTTCACCGCGCTCGGCGCCTCCATGATGCTGGCGGCAACGCGCGGCGGTTCGGCCGAGGCGCTTAAGGCTGAGCTCGCCGAAAGCCAGCCGGCGCTGCTCGGCTACCTGACGCGCCAGGTGCCGGCGATGTATGGCAAGGCCTATCGGTGGGTGGCCGAGCTCGACGAGATCGCCGATTTCGTCGGCAAGGAGCATGACGAGAGCGCCATGCTCGCCGCCGCAGCGCGGCTGTACGAGCGCATCGCCGCCGACGTCGATGGCGACAAGAAAGAAGTTGCCGACATGGATCGTTTCATCGGAAAGCAGAGCTGAATGTCCGCACAGCCCATCCTCGTCGACAAGCGTGCCGGCTATCGCGTCATCACGCTGAACCGCCCCGAGCGGCTGAACGCCTTTAACGAGGCGATGCACATCGCGCTGCGCGCCGCACTCGACGATGTTGAGAAAGACGAGAGCTGCCGCACGCTGATGATTACCGGCGCGGGGCGCGCCTTCTGCTCGGGCCAGGACCTGAGCGACCGGCTGCCCAAACCCGGCGAAAAGGCGGTCGTGCTCGGTGAGACGCAGGACAAATATTACAATCCGCTGGTGCGGCGCCTGCGCGCGCTGCCGATCCCCGTGGTCGCCGCCGTCAACGGCGCGGCGGCCGGCGCTGGCTGCAACCTAGCGCTCGCCTGCGACATCGTCATCGCCAGCCTGAAAGCGAACTTCACCCAGTCTTTTGCCCGCGTCGGCTTGATCCCCGACACCGGCGGCACCTGGATGTTGCCGCGGCTGGTCGGCGACGCGCGCGCCCGCGGTCTTACGATGCTCGCGCAGGACCTCCCTGCAGAAAAAGCGGCGCAGTGGGGCCTGATCTGGCGTGCGGTCGAGGACGAGGTATTGATGTACGAGGCGGATCGCATCTGCGAGCACTTCGCCATGGCGCCGACGCAAAGCATGGCGCTGATCAAGCGCGCGCTCGACGCCTCGCAAGGCAATACGCTCGAGGCGCAGCTCGACCTGGAGCGTGACCTGCAGCGCGAGGCGAGTCTGACGCCGGACTACGCCGAGGGCGTGCGCGCTTTCATGGAGAAGCGTAAGCCGACCTTCAGCGGACGAAAGGGCTGAGCATGGACGCCGCTGCGCTTGCGGGTGCCTGCATGGAGGCGATGTGGGAGGTCGACGCGACCAGCCGTTCCAACGGCATTTCGGTCGTGTCGGTCGCACCGGGCGAGGCCGTGCTGAGGATGGAGGTCGGCCCGGGCATGGTGAACTGGCACGACACCTGCCACGGCGGCTTCATTTATGTGCTCGCCGACGCCGCCTTCGGCTACGCCAGCAATACGCGCAATCAGCGCATGGTGGCGCAATATTGCACCATCAGCTATCTGAACCCGGCCAAGCGCGGCGAGCAACTGACGGCGTATGCCATCGAACGCTTCCGCGAGGGACGCTCCGGCATCTACGATGTCGTGGTGAAGAACGCCGCCGGCACCGTGATCGCCGAATTCCGCGGCCATGCGCGCGCGGTCGCGGGCACCATCCTTGCGGAGAAGAGTTGAGAGACATGACAACGAAAATACCTTTGCGCGTTGGCCTCGCCGGACTGGGCGCCGTCGGACTGGACGTGGCGCGCCGGCTCATCTCCGGCGTGCCGGGCCTTACGCTCGCCGCCGTCGCCGTGCGCGATATCGAGAAGGCTAAACGCGCGCTCCCGCAGCTTGAGGGCATCCCGGTGCGCAAGGCGACCGAGCTCGCCGACGATTGCGACGTGGTGGTGGAATGTTTGCCGCCGGCTTTGTTTCGCGAGGTCGCGCTCTCGGCCATCGACAAAAGCCGCATGTTCATGCCGCTGTCGGTGGCCCAGCTTCTCGACAACGAAGATCTGGTCGCGCGCGCGCGCGACAAAGGCGCGCGCATTCTGGTGCCGACCGGCGCGCTGCTCGGGCTCGACGCCGTACGCGGCGCGGCGGAAGGCACCATCCATTCCATCCGGATGGTCACGCGCAAGCCGCCGGCCGGGCTGGAAGGCGCGCCCTATCTGCGCGACCAGGGTATTACGCTCGCCGGCCTCTCCGAACCGCGCAAGGTGTTCGACGGCACGGCGCGCGAGGGCGCGCGCGGCTTTCCGACCAACGTCAACGTGGCGGCGGCGCTCAGCCTCGCCGGCATCGGGCCAGACAAGACGCATCTGGAAATCTGGGCCGATCCCGGCGTCACCCGCAACACGCACACGATCACGGTCGACGCCGACACCGCGCGCTTCACCATGACCATCGAGAACGTGCCGTCGGAGAACCCGCGCACCGGCAAGAGCGTGGCGCCGTCGACAGTCGCCGCGCTACGCGCGCTGGTGTCGGAGCTGAAAGTCGGCAGCTAAACCCGCAGGAAAATCTTGCGCCGATAGAGGAAGGCGGCGAGCGCGACAGCAAAAGCGAGGCCGAGCCCGTGCGCCAGCACCTTGCCGGTGCCCTCGCCCATCAGGCTGTCGAGCCAGCGGCCGAAATCGCCGCCGACGAAACGCACCGCAAGCCGCTCGAGGCTCGACAGGTTATTGACAACATAGAGGGTGATGGCGTTGGTGCCGATCCAGATGAAGGCCGTCGACCAGCCGCGATAGCCCCACACGTCGATGATCTGATACCAGGTGCCGAGCAACAGCAGGCTGTAGCCGCCGGCGACCAGCACAAAGGACGAGGTCCACAGATACTTGATGATGGGGAATTGCAGGCTCCACAGATAGCCAAGCGCGAGGCAGACGACGCCGGCTACGATCAGCGTCAGCGATTTCTGCGTGGGCTGTATTCGCCCGTCCTTCAACACAAGACCTGCAAGAACGCCGAGGAGACAAGTGCCGATTGCCGGGATTGTGCTCAGCAATCCCTCCGGATCGCGCGTCTTGTCCCAGAGCTTGCCCGGGAGGTAATGCGCGTCGATCCAGTTGGCGAGATTGGCGTCGGGGGCAAAGGAGGCTGCGCCGAGACCGGGCACCGGGACGAAGGCCATGAGCGCCCAATAGCCGGCAAGCGATGCAACGAAAGCCGCGGCGAGACCGCGCGGGCTGAGATTGATGAACAGCAGCGAGACGACGAGGTAGCAGATGGCGATGCGCTGCAGGACGCCGACCAGCCGAACGTCGCTCCAGTGTCCGCCGATACCGCCGGCAAGAATGACGCCGAACAGATAAAGCAGCAGCGCGCGGCGCACGATGCGCAAGTGCGCGCCGGCCAGCCCGTTGCGCACGACCAGACTGCCGAGCGAGAACACGATCGCCACGCCGGTGATGAAGACGAAAAGCGGAAACACCAGATCGTAGAAGCGGAAGCCTTCCCATTCGGCGTGCGTCATTTGCAGGCCGAGCGCGTGGCCGACGGCGGCAAGGGCCGGGCCCTTGTTGGCGAGCATCTGCTCAAGCCCGAGGAAGACCCCTTCCGCGCCGAGAATCCAGATAAAGTTGAAGCCGCGCAGCGCATCGATGGAAGCAACGCGCACTTTCGCCGCCGGCTTAGCCTCCACCAAATTTTTGGGTGTGACCTGCAGCATGGGCGAACCCGATCTCGCCGCCCGTAACGCGGGGCAAGCCCCAGCAGGGGTTGCGCATGTTGCCGAAAGACGCGGACGGCGCGTTGACTTGCGTCAACGTGGTGCCGATCAACGCTTGGCCGCCAAGTCAGTTCCCGCTTGCGCCCGTTCGCTTGGCTGCCAGCTCCGTTCCGCCCCCCTCGCAACGCGACACCCGCGGTTCCTCGACCCGGAAATAATTGCGGCCGACGAAGGAGTGGTCGTAGTGGTGCCAGGAGGTACGGTGGTCGAGCGCCATGACGCCGGCGAGCGTCACGGCGAAGACCGAACTCTCCATGTCGCGCTGATGCGGATCGAGATTTTCCGGCAGCTTGGAGCTGTGGTAGTCGACATAATAGGCGCGCCGTACGCAGCCGAGATCGCGCACCGCGTCGAGCGCGGCTTTGGCCGTCGTTACATGATCGGAGTGATCGTTCGGATTGATCTGCGTATCGGTCTCGGCGACGTTGATCTGCACCTGCGCCGCGGCGCCGCGCTCGTAGTCGACGATTTTGCGTACGGTGCCGACGAGATCGTCCCAACCGCGATAGACCGTCGAGCCGTCGATGGCTGAGAGCCGATTGTTCTCCCCGTCGGCGAGGCGGCGCAGCGACTGAAAGCTGGTGCGCTCGTAGCCGTTGCCGGACCAGTTGCCGTCCGGCACGCGCAGGAAATAGCTCACCGTGTTGCGATAGGCGACGCGATAGATCGGATGGCCGTTGAACGGTCGATTGGACACCAGGCGCTTGGACGGAATGTCGTCGGCATCGGCCATGAAGCGGATCGCGGTTTCGGCGCCATTCTCGCGAGCGAGATAAAGCGGGAAGCGCCGGCCGTCGGTGCCAGTACCGAGCCCCGCATCGCCCGCGGTCAGGTGGATGAAGACGGTCTTGGCGGCGCCATCGATCACGTCCTGGAAGGCGGACGGATTCATGAAGAGTTGCCAGTCGTCTTCGTGGGCGGCGAAATAGAACGAGACCTTGTCGGAGCGCGCGGGCTCTGCGGCGCCAGCAGGCGCGGCTTGCAGTGCGGCGGCGAGCAGGCAACTGGCCGCGATCGTTCGTGGTGCCGACATTCCGGTTCCCCCCGACAGGCGATGAACGTGCGGGGAACTATAGACGAAGTGCGGCGCCACAAAGGCCGCTGCGACACGGCGTCTCAGGGCCGGGAGCGGCTCAGAACCGCTTCTTTCGGCGCGCGGCGATCACCTGATCGGCCGCGATGGTGCCGCTGTGGAAGCCGCCATGCGCGGTGGAGAAATCGTGCGCCGAGCAAGCCTCGCCGGCAAAGAACAGACGGTCGTCGACCGGCGCGGCGAGCAGGGCGCGGCATAAGGCCTTGCCCGGCAGTGCGTAAGAGTAGGAACCGCGGGCGAAAGGATCGGCGCCCCAGCGGTGCATCTGCAGCGGCTTCACGCGGCGGCCGAAATCGGTCCCGACCAGCTTTGTCAGCTCGGCCTGGGCATAGTCGTAGAAGGCCTCCTCGGCTTCTCGCTCCAGCTCCCAGGCAAAATCGCCGCCGCA
>Ga0134124_10000455_pt1 | contig 34489 bp, 24 predicted proteins | sample KB304_FD_96880 | JGI IMG/M metagenome (GOLD analysis project Ga0134124, IMG submission 96880) | Terrestrial soil microbial communities without Nitrogen fertilizer from Kellogg Biological Station, Michigan, USA - KB3-0-4 | ecosystem: Environmental > Terrestrial > Soil > Unclassified ... | reverse complement strand
GCCGGCGCGACGTTTGCTGGTAGCGCGCGCAGATCTGCCAGTGCTCGGTCGAAATCGCTCGCGACCTGAGCGTGAACTTCGGGTGCGTGCTCTTGGACGAGCGCGGCCAAGCAGGCACTCGACTCACCCGAGTAGAGGCGGCGGGCAGCGGCAATGCGAGTTTCGGTGATGGCGAAGGCCAGGCGGCTCGTGCCACCACGGACCTCGCTGGGCGCGCTCTCGATCTCGCTCCGCAGCACGGCGCCGGGATCGGTGATCACACTGCTGACGCTCGAGCCGATGTTGTTCAATACGAGCTTGATGCTTTCGTGGTCTCCATGGAGCAGGCTGCGTCGAAACTCAGCGCCATCAGCGAGTGTCTGTTGCGTGACTCGCGCTGCCTCGCTCACCAGGCCGGCGAGTCCGCACAAAAGCCAGCGGGTGCGTTCACCCTCCGGAGCGTGCAGGCGGCTTTCGAGCTGCTCGCTTTGCTCGCCATCTGGAAACAGCAAGTGCTCGATGGCAAATAGGCCCTTCTGGTCGACCGCCAGCAGGTTCAGGCGGTCGAGCGCGGCCCGGCTTCGCAGCAAGTCGTCGAGCGCAGCGGCTTTGGTCGGCCAGAACAGCACTCGCAGCAATGACCCGGTCGAAAGGATCGGTCCGCTCTTGAAGCAAGCCGCGGCCTCCCAAGCCAGCAACGCAGCGCGAAACTCTGCTCTGGCGGCGAGCAGCGTGCTTTCGCTCGGCTTGCGGACGAAGGCTGCCAGCGAAATTTCGAGCTTTCGGCTCTTCAGCAAGAGGGCGTGAGTGTCGGGGACGATCAGCTCTTCGACCAACGCCGACAGCACTCGATCGCGCTGCTCTTTGGGCGTGCGCTGACAAGCAGGCAGCAGCAGCGCGAGCGCACCACCCGTCGCAAACTGTAACAGTTCACGACGTGACCGCGGGCTGCTCGGTCGAGGAATTGGTTTGCGCAAAACGGCCGGACCATCTCAGGTGGAGATGACGGCGCCGTTAACCGAGACGAACATTTGCAGGACGAGTTGGTGACTGCCTGCGGAGCGCCGCGTGCAACGGGTTGAAAGCGAATGTGTGACGCCGAGGAAAAATCTCGTTCTCGGCGCAGCGACGGCAGTTTCGGCCGCCGGTCAGACGTGCCACGCAACGCCGCAAATGCGCTTTTCGTTTGCCGCCAAACGCACGTTGCTGGCGTGGCGTGTCGGGTCGTTGCCGCTGATCGCGTTTGCGACGAGCGCGTGCGCGCGTCATACGGAGCAATCACTCGCCGACGTGCGTGCACCCTTCATTGCGCTCGAACGCAGCTTTCAAGGCTTTCAAGACTGGGCTCGCGTCGACCTTCCGGATCGCCCGGAGCAGGGAAACACGCACGTGGCAGGCGAGACGCACGAGTACATCAATGCACCGACACCGCCCGGCGCAAAAACATTTCCGGTGGGCACGATCTTCGTCAAGACCGTCGAGAGCAAGCAGAAGTCGGACATCTTCGCGATGGTCAAGCGAGGCGCTGGATACAACGCTTCGGGCGCCTCAGGCTGGGAATGGTTCGGGCTGCGCGCGCGCCCGGACGGCTCGGTGGCCATCGTTTGGCGCGGTGTGAACGCGCCGGATGGCGAGAGCTACGGCGGTGATCCGCTCGGTGGTTGCAACGGCTGTCATGGCGCCGCCGCGAAGAACGACCACGTTCACGCCTATTCGCTTTCGCACCGCTGAAGCGCCTCGCGTTTCGGCTCAGACGTGGCCCTTCCTCACCGACCAGACGAAGCCGTCGTACCAGAAATGCATCAGTGAAACGACGTTGCTGAGCGCGACCACAGGAACGAGATCTGCGGGGCGGTGAGCGAGCCAAAATCCGTAACCCAAGCCGAACGACAAGAGAGCGCCGACGGCGAGTGGTGCCCAGCGAAATGTGCGCGTGAGGTTGCCTCGCTCGCTCCACCAGACGATGGCGAAGTATTGCAGCGCGTGAAAAAAATTCATGATCAGGAAGGCCTCGCCGAACGAGCCAAAGCCCCAGCAAGCGATGGATACGCTGCCAGTCGACAGGTAAAGCGCGAGCTTCTGCAGCGGGATGACGTAGCCGTCGCGGGTCAGCGCGGCATAGCCGAATAGAAACAGCGCGAGCAACACCAGGCCGCTGGCCAAAACCAATGTGCGAAGTTGGTCGCGTTGCGCCAATACCGCGTCGGCGATTTGCGAAAGCGAGGGGGCGTCGAGCAGGTCGAATTTCTTGAAGCTGACCAGGTGTGCCGACAGGTTGACCCCCGCTAAAACCGGTCCGGCATACAGGACCAGGTTGAACAGGTAGTCGAGGCGACGGCCGGCCTTGGGGTCGTTGCCGGCACGCTGATCGTAGATGCGCCCCAAGCCGAACGTTTGCAGACTGGAGTGGTAAACGTCCCACCACACGCTGAGCACGCTCGCGAACACGAACACCCAACGCGAGGCGATGGACGCCAGAAAGAGCGCGATCGGGATGGTGGTGAAGCGGTGCGGGTGCCTGCGAAATACCTCGCGATTGAGGTGGGTGCGGAAGACGACGATGATCAAGTGGGCATGGGTGAACGCCGCGCTGGCGAGCGCCACGACCGCGATCTCCCGGACCGCACCTTGGTCATCGGTGCTGGAGATGCGATAGCGCTCGAGCCCGAGTGCACCGACCGCCCAGCCCAAGAGCGCAGCCAACACGGGCGACAAGATGAAGAAGAACCAATCGTAAGCCCGTCCCGCGATGTACCCGCGCTCGACGATCGCAGGACGCGAAAGGCCGCGGCGTGACGCTGCGTGCGCAAGAGCCGCGACTCTTCTCATGGCCGCTGACCGCTCTGCTCGTGCTGCAGACGCTGCACGAGCGCCGTCGCCTCGCTAGTTCGGCCGAGCTTTGCCTCTGCGCGAGCACGCAGCAAGATTGCAGCCGGCAGCGCGTCAGCTCGTCTTACCTCGGGTTCGAGCAGCCGTGCGGCCTCTTCCGCGTTGCCGGCGATCAGCTCGGTGGTTGCCAAGTTGTGCAGCAAGTGCCGCGTATCGAGCTCGTCATTCGCAAGTTCGAGCGCTGCGCGAAACGCCACCCGCGCCTGGCCCAGATTTTTTTGTGCGAGCTGGACCGCACCCAAGTTTTGGAGCGCAGCGAAGCGGTCGACATAGCTCAAGATGCGGGGTCTCTCCGCCAGGGCGCGCTCGTATTCGCGCGCGGCTTCCGGCCAGCGCCTTTCGGTTCTGGCTACCTCACCCAAATAGAAATGGGCCTCACGACACACCGGCGCCTGAGCGACTTCGCGCGACCAGAAGCTGAGGTCGTCGCGGTAGCTCAGGCCGTCGAACAGCGAGGTTGCTGCGAGGAGCAACGCGGCGACTGCGCCGGCGCGCAAGGCCCAGGGCCCCCAACGCTCCAAGGTCTCCGCAGCCAACATCGCCGCCAGTGCAAGCCCTAGGTAGAGATAATGAGGCGACCACCAACGCATGATCGGAACCAGCTCGAGCGCGGGTAGGACTGCGAGCAGCAAGAGCAATGCCGGACCGCGCCGGCGATAGGCGTAGTAGACGAGCCCGATCAGGAGCGCGGCTCCGAGCAGGGCTTGCGGGCGGGACCACGACGTTACTTGAAATGCATCACAGACGGTGAGGTCGAAGGGCAGGATCAGTCGTGCGTTGCTTTTGGCCAAGGACGCGAGCCGGGTGCCCAGGGCGTCTCCGAGAGAAAGCGGGACGAAGCTTGCTCGCCAAGCGGGTGCGAACCGAAAGCGCAGCGTGAGCGCGAGCAGCAGCGCACCGGCTTCTGCGGCGAGTAACCGGAAATTGCGGGGAGTGCGCGATTCTTCGGCGTTTCGGGGCAAGAGCTCGAGCGCGACGATGAACAACGGCCCGAGGACCAGGGCGGTCTCCTTGCACAGCGCGCCGAGCAGCAAGGCCAACGCGGCGCCCACGATTTGGCCGCTTCGGTGCAGCACGACCAAAGACAGCAGCGCCACCGTGATCATCGCTTCGGAACGAAACGCGATTGCGTTGGCGACCAGAGAGGTCGCGGGATGTACCGCGAACAGCAGCGCGGCCAAGGTTGCGGCGCGCTGAGTGAGGCCTAGCGTTCGTGCGGCGAGCAGCGTGAGCAGCGCTGCTCCTGCGTGAAACGCCAAGCTGGTGGCGTGATAGAGCCAAGCACCTCCGCCGAACGCCGCGTCCAGCGAAAGCGACGCAGACATCAGGGGCCGATAAAAGCCGGTGCCGGCGAAGCCATGCGTGAAGAGCGAAGGCCATTGTCCCGCAGGTGCCAATGCCAGGCCCTGCTCGATGTGTGCGTGATCGAGCCACATGAACTTTCCCCACAAAGCGGAGGCATGTGCCGTCACCGCAGCGAATACGACGAGCCAGACCGAGCGCCTATCCATTGCGGCGCGCAACCTAGCTTGCTTTGGTCCGATTCGAGCGACTGTCACGCAGAGTTTGCGCAACGGTCACGCCGTCACGCCGCCTGCGCATTCCTTTCACTAGTCGCCGTAGATGAGCTTTCCGCCGTTGAGTCTCTTCCGTGATTGGCTGGCCGTTGAGTCCTGGGAGTGGCGATTGGCGAGCCCGATTCCACTTGCGCGTGACACGTCAGTCAGCGTGGGGTCGGCGGATTCGATGGAGACCGGGGCGATTGACGGGGTGGGCGGGCGCGCTGGCCGAAGGGCGGGCGCCGAGCTGCGTGCGATGGCAACCCGTGGTCGATCGGCAGAACTCGGTGTCGTGGCTTCGGAGGTGAGCAAAGGTTGCGCTTCCTGTAGCGACTGCTCGTCAGCCGCTTCGGGCGTGGCTGCCGGCAGGGTCGGAGAAAGCGAAGCCAGCATCGGATTCGCGGTTGCCGTCGCCGCGCTCGGGGTATCGAGTGGAGCCAACGCTCGCGCCGCGCTGCGATGCGAGGCGTCGAGATATCGGATCGCGGTGAAGCTTGTCAGCGCCGTCGCGCAGAAGCACGCCGCCAGCACGCCAATTCTGAGCCACGCGACCGAACGCCGGCGTCGAGCGCTGCGCCGAGTCACGAAGTCGCCGTCACGCGCGCCGACGGAGCCACTGATCGAGCTCGTGATCTCGAGGTCTTGCGGGGGTACGGGGGTGAGGGAGACGGCACCGTCCCAGATCAACCCACGCCGCGGAGTGACGCGTTGCGAAGAGGGTGGTTCGTCCGATTCGCCCTCGGCGCGTAGCGATAAATCACGACCGACGCCCCGTCTCAGCGTAATCGGGCCTTCCCCGGTGTACGCCTCTTGGCAAGCACGGAGCGCCGAGACGAATTCACGCATGGTCGCGAACCGATCGTCGGGGTTTTTGGCGATCGCTCGGGACACGACCTGAGCCAGGTCAGGCGGAATGTCGGGATCCAGCTCCGACAGCAGCGGCGGCGTGCGATGCGCCTGAATGGGCGGAATGTCAGCCAGCGCGGCGCGGCGAGGGGGCTCGTTGCGCTCCTGCAGATCGCGTTCGAAGAGCAACAGACTCGGGTGCTTGCCCAGCAACATCTCGAACATCAAGAGTCCCAGCGCGCACATGTCGCTGCGCGGGGTCAGCGTGAACCCCTGCACTTGTTCCGGGCTCATGTAGAGAATGGAACCCATCACGATGTCTTTGTTGGTGTTGAAACCAATCTCGTTGACCATCTTGGCGATGCCGAAATCGAGCACCTTCACGCGGTTGTTGCGGGTCAGGTACACGTTGTCCGGCGTCAGGTCGCGATGGATGAGACCGATTTCGTGGGCTGCATGCACGGCCTCGGCCACGGAGATGGCGAGGTTCAGCACCTCGTCGATCGCGAAGCGCCCGTGCGCCGCGAGTGCAGATCGCAGCGAGCGCCCGCGCAGCAGCTCCATGACGATGTAAAATAGGCCGTCTTCGGTGACACCCGCGTCGTGCATGACGACGACGTTCGAATGATCGAGTTTGCCCAGAGCGCGGGCCTCCGACTTGCCGCGCTCGAACATCTCCTGCGTCATTCCGCGCGGAGAGTGCACGATCTTGATGGCCACTTCACGACCCGTGAAGATGTGTTCGCCGTGATAGACCCAGGCTTGTCCGCCGCGGCCGATCTGCTCGCGGATTTGGTACTTGTCGAGGAAGCGGGCGCCCACGCGCAGCGGTCCCGGCTGTTCGGAGGCGGCGGAGTCGGTATCCACGCGGCGCACGGAGCGGATCCGCGAACCACTCGAATCTGGACCCCGGGCACCTTCCGGCAATGGGCGAATGGCCGAAGAATCCGCCGAGCCTCGCAGTTGCCCCATGATTTTCTCGAGCTCTTCACGGAACTCGTCGGCGGTTTGAAAGCGTTGGCCGGGCGCCTTGCGCAACGCTCGCAAGATGGCTCGATCGAGCTCTGGCGGGATGTGGCCCTTGGCGAAATGAGACGGCGGATCGGGCTCCTCGGCGGCATGCGCAGAGAGCAGCAGCAGGGCGCTCTGAATGTGATCGAACGGACCGCGTCCGGCGATCGCGAAGTACAGCACCAGCGCGGCCGAGTACAGATCGGCGCGATGGTCGACGCGTCGCGCGAGCGCGCCTTCGGGGCTCACGTAGCGAAGGGCACCGACCACGGTGCCGGTGGCGGTCGGCACGGAGAGCGGGTTCGGACCCATGGCTCGAGCTTCCGGAGTGACACTCACCACGCCGAAGTCGAGCACCTTCAAAAGGCGATTGCCCCGAGGCCCGTCGCACAGGAACAAGTTGTCGGGCTTGATATCGCGATGAACGATGCCAATGGCGTGTGCAGCAGCCAGTCCGCGCAGTAGCTGGCAGATGTAGCTCAGCGCCTCGAGCGGTGGGAGCTTGCCACGCGCCGCAAATTCATCGGCCATGGTTTGCCCGCGTAGGTACTCCATGACGATGTACGGTCTCTCGTCCAACGTCTGTCCGGAGCCCAAGATCGAGACGATATTGGCGTGATTGAGCCGCGCCAGGGACTCGGCCTCGAGACGAATCCGATCGGCGACGGTCGGGTCGCGACCGAGGCGCGCGTGTTGAATCTTGACCACGCACGGTGTGGCGAACCTGCGGTGCTCCGCGAGGAACACTTCACCCATGCCGCCCGCACCGAGCAGTCGGATCGCGCGATAGGGCTCACCCGCCAATGGATCGTCCGAAGATGGAATCGAATCGGGAACGCTTGGAGAAAGCCTGGGCTGCATGGGTTTGATCGAGCTCCCCTCGATTGCGGTCGTGGACAGTCGCCGAACACCTTGCGTGCTCACCGTGCCCGCAAGAACGTCCATTGAATCCCTTCCGCGTCAGTTAATTCATGCCGCGACTCGGGCGCATGTGCAACCCTCTCGATTCACACGTCGCGTGCGACGAATTTCGCTCGTTACGAGTGATGCATTTTGGCGTGCATCGAGATCGACTGACTGACTCGAATCGAGATCAGATTCATAATTTGAGATGCGGATTTGCCACGGACCGACATGTAGTGCGGTGAGTGTCGGGAGGCGCGTTGTTGGCCACTCTCACCTACCCGTAGGTAGACGCGTTTTGCCCTGAAAATTCGGCAAATATCGGTTCTTCGTCGAAGCGCGCTGCCGCCGCTACTGAGCCAAGAAACGGCTCATGCGAGCGCTGCCTAGCGCGCTCGAAACCGCGTGCGAGTCGAGTGGATTCTGAGCGAGCTCCGCGAGCGCCTCTGCGTCTGCTTCACCGGACTCGAGAGTCCCTTTCGCGAGCCACGCTTCGAAGCCAGAGAAGTGGGGTAGGTCGAGCACCAGATGCAGCCGTTCGGGACCGCGGTTCAACGCTCCGTGTGGCACGCTGTTGTTGAGCAGCCAGATGCGGTTCGGCCGCAGGAATAGGAACCCGCCATCGACGCACAGCCGGGCCTGTTCGTTGGTGACCAGGGGCACGTGCACGCGGTGGTGTTCGTCCCAGTGCTGCGTGTTGTCGACGTGCGTGAAGATGCGCCCGCCTTGGGGAATGCGACCGAGCCAAGCCAGCGTCGGTTTGATCGGAAACGCGCTATCCAAGAACTGGAGCAACCGAGGCAAGCGCTCCAAGTTCGGCTGGTTGATGGAATGACCATTGGTGAGCTCGCTGCCCGGATAGCTCACGCGCTGTCCGGTCCGTAGTAGCGCGAAGCGCGATTCCACATGCCACTTCCACTGGCTTTCGAGCCATTCGGGCTGCTGCTCGCTGATTTCTGCGAGCACTGGCGCGAGCTCGAGCTCGTTAGAGAGCGGCCACCAAGCGAATCGATACGGTTTCGAAAGGGCGTGCTCGCTACGTTGGTGCGGTCGCTGAAACACGAACCGCAGCGTAGCAAATCGAGTGCCGCTGGGATAGCGTTCCCGGTGTCGTATCGGAAGCGTGCGGCGTCAGTCGTGCGCGGCATCGGTTCGCTGCCGGTAGTTGCCTCGGGAGGATGAATGGACAAGTTGCTGCGCCTGCGCATCGTGTTGCGCGAGACGAACATCGGTGAGTTCTACGACTACGCCTACACCGTCGCGGATCCTCAGGGCCCGGGCTACGGCCAATACCTGAAGCGGGACGCTCGCGCGGGTGCGCAGGCGGACCTCGAATCTCGATACCGCAAGGTCGCCGCGCTCTTTGGGGAAGCCGAAGTCGTTCCTGTTCGTGACTCGGCGGCAGGCTCGCCTTACTCACCGCTGTTGTTCGTCGACGGCAGTCTGGATTATTTCGCGCAGTTCATCGAACGAAAATCGCTGACTCGCTTCCTGGCTGATGTTTCGGGCGGTTCGCAGCTCAATCCCTGGGAGTGGGAGCACACGCTCTCCGACCTGGAATCGGACATTCGCAGCATTCATGTGTCGTGCTGCGGAACGCCCGAGCCCGAGAGCACGCGAAACCCGCGTTCAATCCGCGGGTTGGCCGAGCCCGTGCACGGGGTGTTTCGTTCCGACCCCAGCACCGGCCCCAAAAGCAGCGACTTTCGCAGCGCCTTGCAAGCACCGCGACTCGAAGACGGCATGACGCCGCAAATGATTCGCGAGCACTACAATTTCCCCAAAGACTACGACTGCAAAGGTCAAACCATCGCCATCATGTCGATTGGCGCAAGCACGTTGCGCGAAGCGCTGCTTTCGGACTTGTCCAAGTTCTGGGAGGCTGATCGACGAACCGTGCCGGAGATCGACTTCGTGCCTGTCGGACCGCAGTCGAGCGACGTCGCCACCAGCCCGCTCAATCGGCTGGAGGCGAGCATGGGACCCGCGTGGATCGGCGCGTTGGCTCCAGGCGCAAAAATCGTGGTCTATGAGGTGGCTTCGAACTTGCCCGACCCATGGCTGGCGGTCGTCGAAATGGCCGTCAGTGATCCACGCGCTCCGAACATTCTGTGCATGACATGGACGCAGTCGGAGGACATGTACTATCGCCAGTTCAATCGTGGCTCGATCGCGCTGGCTCTAGCAAAAGCCGCTGCTTACGGCATCACCGTGATCGCTGCCTCGGGGGATTGGGGGGTGTACGACGGACGCCCTGCTGCGGAGTTGGAGAGCGATCCGTCGGGCAAGGTGGCGCGCGCGGCCTGGCCACACGCGACTTTCCCCTCCAGCGAAGAGTTCGTACTCTCGGTGGGCGGTACGCTGGTGTCGTCCTTGAATCCGCCGACGGAAATCGGTTGGAGTGGGCCACTTCCTCCCGACCCTGCGCTGGCCAAAGAGCTGCCCTTCCTCTCGCTGGCCAGCAGCGGTGGCTTCAGCGAACGTGTCCCAGTGCCCGAGTGGCAGCGCGCGGTCGTGGTTGGGCTCGACAAGCAACGCAGTTATTCGCGCGGCACGAACCTGCCGGCCGTGTTGCCCTACGGCCGCGGCTATCCCGACGTCGCGCTGATGGCCTCTGGCCCGGCACTGTCCGTGGGCGACAGCGACTCCGTTTCCGCCATGGGCTACCGGTTGTTCGTTGACGGCAATTGGATCGGATATGCGGGCGGAACCAGCATGGCCGCGCCGATCTGGGCGGCGATCATTGCCATCGCGAACGCGCGTCGGCAGGCGCAGGGGCTGGCGCCGCTCGGGTTCGTCAATCCGTTGCTCTACTATGTCGCCCAGACTTTACCTGGCGGCAAGCAGGCGGCGCTCCGAGACGTGTCCAACGGCAACTCGGACATTGCGTTTCGGGTCGTCTCCGCGCAAGGCCGCGCCGACCAACATACGCTCGCCGGATATTGCGCAAAGCCGCAGTGGGACCCCATCACCGGGCTCGGCGTCCCCAACGTACTCAAACTGTCCGAGGTCTTGCTCAGCTATCCAGCGAACTTTCGTCCCTCTTCAGGGACCGCGAAGCGCGTCGAGAACCTCGCGTGAAGCGGCTGTCCGCGTGCGACGGACTTCAGAAGCCCGGGTCGCCGCTGTTGGAGTCGCGACCGAACGTGTCGACGGTGAACGTGCCATCGTCGTTGGGCGGCGGCGGGAGCACCAGGTAGTGTTTGCCGTCGAGGCCATCTTCCACGGTTAGATAGGTGACGCCCGCTGGGACGTCGATTCCGTACTCCTTCAGTACGTCATTGGTGTCCGCGAGTAAGCGGGCCTTGAAGGCCGGCTCAGCCCAGGCCCGGGTGATGATCTTTTGCCATGCGTCTTTCGATTTCGCGTCCATCGGGTCACCTAATTGGTTCGAGTTGCCGTGAGTTCGTAAGGTTTGCGTTCGAAGAAAGGTTTGGCTGCGGCTGAGTCCGCTCCCGAAACGCGAGCACTTTGGCTTCGAGCCCTGCCGAGCGAAAATCATCGTCGAGCGAGGGATCGAAGTAGATGCGCGCCGTCAGGTAGCAGGCGTTGACGATCGCGCGGCGCTCGTCTGCGTCGAGCGTCGCGCTGGTGGTGACGTTGGTTTGGACATGGTGCGCGTCACCGCCGAGCGCGCTGTGCACGCGCAAGCAGCGCGTGACATTCACTCCTGCCGGCAAACCCCGCTCGATCGCGGCTATTTCCGCGGGGCCACGCAGCAGCGCTAGCCGCTCGAGTGCATGCGCGTAGCCGACGCAACCCACCGGATCATCCGCGGCGGCCAGCTGCTCGAACAGCGCGACCCAGGCCGCCGCGCGCGGTGGGACGAACGCACGGACCATGCCCTCTGCGCGATAACCCAGCTCGCTCAAATCCCGCAGGGCGAGCTGATCATGGCCAGCTTCTTCTGCGATCTTGCGCTGAGCCCACAGGACGAGCGGCTCGCGGCCGAGCGCCGCGAAGCGCCGCGCGATGACGGGTAACAAGCGCCGCGTGGCGTGGGTCGTGTGGTAGTACCCGGCGAGGCGGTAGCTCCAATTGGCTGCGCTCACCAGCTCGCGAGCACCCCGATTGGCCGCGGAATCAGCGCCGTCCGAGCGCGCGCGGTGCCTCGGCGCGAAGGCGCGACCAGCCGCGGCAATCGCTGCCTCGAGCAACCAATGCGTCGTCTCTGGTGAACCGCGACCATGCATGGGCTCTTGGAACGGATCCGCACCGACCTTTCGTGGCACGTGCAGGTAGGCGCGAGTCGCCGTGGCAACCAGCGTCAGCTCAGGCGTGATTTCGAGCCATTCGAGCATTGAGTTGGGTCGGCTCTTGGAATATCGACAATTCGACTTGGATTCGATCTTTCCGGACCTAGAGCGAACGATACGCTACCAGTAGAGCACAGGCCGCCCAACCAGGGAAGAGCGAGGAAACGCGAAGCACGATGCCCGAACATGCTGAGTATCAGGATTGCGTCGTGATCGGCGGAGGCCCCGCTGGCAGCGCCTTCGCCGGAATCGTTAGAAAACACGCTCCGGATGCGTCGGTCGTCGTCTTGGAGAAAGCACGCTTCCCACGCTGGCGCATTGGAGAATCTACTATCCCGGTCGCCAATACGGTGTTGCGCGAGCTCGGCGTGTATGACGATTTATACAATGGGGGCGCCGTCAAGAAGGTCGGCATCACCTTCGTCTGGGGTGACGACCGAGTGCCTTGGAACGCGGATTACCTGCAAATTGCGGGCGACGGTGAGCAGCTCGGCCCACAACGGACGATCGACGTGCTGGGCCAAGACCTGAGCACGTTCAGTGATCGCTTCAAGCCCAGTCGAATGCCGTTCGTCGGCTTCAACGTGGAGCGTTCACGCTTCGATCAAATGTTGCTCGCTCGAGCTCGGACGCTCGGCGCTGATTGTCGCGAAGGAGTCGCCGTCACCGAGATTTTGCGCGAGAACGGCGCAGTGTGCGGAGTTCGCTACCGTGATGACCAAGGCGCGGAGGGCACGATCGCGACGCGCTTCGTACTCGACGCCAGCGGCTTGTCGGCGCTGCTCACTCGCGGGACGCGCGTGCGCGACCCGGAGATGAACAATTTCGCCGTTTACGGCTATTTTTCAGGGGCGGAGTGGAAGAGCACGCTGTCCGGGACGCGCGCCGCGACCACGGTTTTCATTGCCAGCGTGCCGCTCGGTTGGATCTGGTACTTTCCGATCGGTCCCGACTTGATGAGCGTCGGCTTCGTGACTCACCGCCGGCATTTTCAGGACGCGCTCGCCGGTCGGGAGCCGGAGCTGCTGTACCGGGAGGCGCTCGAGAGCTGTCCGGAGATCCGTGATTTGCTCCGGCACGCCACGCTGCGCGAGGACATTCTGCCGCAACAAAAGCGGGTGGGTGTCACTCAGGACTGGTCGTCTTGGGCCGAGTCGCCCGTAGGTGAAGGCTGGGCCGCGGCCGGTGATGCCGCCGTGTTCGTCGATCCCATTCTGTCCTCCGGTGTCACTCTGGCGTTGCAGAGCGGGCATCGCGCCGCTTACACCTGGCTCACGTCCCGCCGTCGACCGGAGCTCGACGCGCGACGCTTGTGGCAAGCCTATGCCGACTACCTGCGCGGTGAGGCGTTCTCGTTCCTGCAATTGGCTCGTTTTTTCTATGGCAACAATCGCTCGGCCGAGTCTTGGTGGTGGGAGGCGCAGCGCCTGTTGAACGCACGCGGTCGCCTCGAACTCGAGCCACGCCGAGCCTTCACCTTGTCGACGGCCGGCTTTTTCCCGATCCCACGCGCGATCGGTTTGGAGGTCGTGGCCCCGCTGGTCGGAAAGCTCGCGGCGGGAGCTGATTTCAGCCGCATCAACCAAGAGGCCGAGTTTCCCCGGGAGCGCGTAGCGTTGAACCTCACGGTAGTTCCGAACGGCCCGTTCGAGCTCGTGCTGCGCACCGAGCCAAACCCAAAGGGTGACGGAACGCTCGACGTCTACCATGACCTGATCAGCCGCGATCCGGAGCTTTCGCATCGCATCGCCGCGCTCCCCAGTCGCATTCCGCCAGAGCTCGAGCCGATCGTTCGCTGGATGCAAGTCCCGATCGTGGTGTCCGAACTCGTGGACCGCGCCGAAACACTACTCGTCCAGCAGGGCCGGTCCGTGCCACAGATCCGCGACGTGACTTTGGAGCTCGTGCGGCGCGCCGTGATCAAGGGCTTCGCGCGGCTCGAAAATCAGGGCTAATGCCCGCGCCGGCGCGGGCGCGTTCGAGCTTTCCCGTCGAAAGGGCCTGTGGTCTACTCTCGGCCGGACAACTTCAAGTTATCGAAAGCAGGCGACGGCTGATGATCGATGAGCAAGCACTCAGGCAGTTCGGCGGGTTGATCGTTCGGTTGCAAGAACGCAAAGACCTGACGCGGGAAGAAGCGCGCGACGCTTATCTGCAAATTTGGCGCAATCAGCAGCCGGAACTGCAGCAGGGCGCGTTCATCTCCGCGCTGCGCGCCAAGGGTGAGACCTTGCAGGAGGTCCTCGGGGTCACCGAAAGCCACAACTTGGAGTGGCTCGCCCATTGCGGCGGCGAGGTCGCTGCGCCAGAACCTCATTTGGGCTTTCTGGGCGTCGGCATGGACAGCCTGAAGACCATCAACGTCACCAGCGGCGCCGCCATCGTGCTGGCCGCCGTCGGCGTCTACGTGCACAAAGTCGGCGCCCCGGGCATGACCGGCGTGACTGGCAGCCATGACGCGTTTGCGGTGTTGGGTGTGGATCCCGACGCAAGCGTCGCGAACACGCTGCGCGCGGTGCGCGAGACTCGGCTCGGTTTCTCGTCTGCGGTCGGCCAGGCCGCGCGCGGCGCGGGCATGTTTCGCGTCCTGAGTCAGCTGCGCTGCGGAACCACCGTGCACATCGCGGGCCCGCTCGGCTTTCACAGCAATGACGAGCGCCGCAAGATGATCGGCGTGCCGCACCCCGCGCAAATCCCGCTCGTTGCCGAAGTGATGCGACAGATGGGCTACGAGCGCGGCCTGGTTCCGTGTGGCACTTCACAGGAATTTCCGGACCGGTTCATGGACGAATTCAGCACCCTCGGCACCACCCGTGTCGCCGAGTTGCGCAATGGTGAGATTCGCGAGTTCGAGTTCAAGCCCGAGGACGCCGGCCTGCCACGCGCCAACTATGCGGACGTCGCCACCTCGACCTCGGCGGAGGACAACGTGCTCCGCTTGCTCGCCGTGCTATCCGGCAAGGGCACCCGCGCATTGGAAGATTTGGTCTGCTTGAATGCCGGCTTTGGCCTGCTTTTCATGGAGAAAGTCAGTGACGTGCGCGACGGCATCGAGGCCGCGCGCAAAGCAGTCCGAAGTGGCGCGGCCGTGGAGCAATTGAAGGCGACCATCCGCATTCAGAACCAAGATCCGGCCGCGGGGCTGCGGCGACTGGAGGCGTTGTTGGCCCGCGTTTGAGCGCAACAACGCTTCAGCCGTCGGAGTCGATCAGCGAGTGCGCGAGTCGGAAACCGACGAAGAAGTACACGTGGTTCGGCTCGAACCAGAAGCGGTCCGCACAGCGGGCGCTCACGCGACCGCCATACCAGGCGCCGCCGCGCACGACGCGCAGCGGTGAGGCCGCGCTCGCGCCGAGGGTCGACGCGGTTTCGGTCCAGTCGCGCATGTTGCCGGCCATCCCGCGCACGCCGTACACGGACTCGTCTTCGGGGAAGGACTCTACCGGGGCGATGCGCGGGCCGTCCTTGGTCGATTCACGAATGTTGCACAGGCTGGCGTCGAAGCGATCGCCCCAAGGGAACCAGCGACCGTCGACCCCGCGAGCGGCCTTTTCCCATTCACGCGCCGTGGGTAGCCGGTAGGTGCGTTGATCTCTCGCAGAGCGCCACTCAGCATAAGCGACCGCGTCATACCAACTGACGCTCGAGACGGGCGCGTCGAGTTCGGCGACGTTTTCTGGCAAATGTGGCTCGAATTCGAAGCCACGCTCGACGTGATGCAGCGCATAGCTGCCGCCGTCCGGTGCCCGTCGGGGCGCGCGTTGCATGGCCAATGAAAGATCCGTCTTCGCCAGGTCGTTCAAGAACTCGAGGTATTCCCGGACGGTCACGGGATGACGCGCAATCGCGAAGGAACCCACTTCTGGCTCACTACGCGGAAGAGTCCAACCCTCGCTGTCACCGCCTTCGATGAACGGTCCTGCAGGAACCTCGCAAAAACCCGGCGCGATTTCCTGAGCACGGTGGAGCCGGATCGAGCCGACCCAATCTCGATTGCGCGAAATGTGCACCGGGTACACCATCGGCGCGTAGCCCTCGAGCTCGACGTGGACCACGTAGCTACCCAGCGCGAGCCCCAGCTGCTGAACCGGAGTCGAGCCAGAAAACAACGGCGCGCCTGGCCGCAGCCGCAAATCGTGCTCTTCGAGCCGACACACGCGGACGAGCGCTCCTGCCGGCTCGCTGACGAGCGATAGCGTGCCATCACCCGAGAGGCGCTTGCTGTATCGACCGTCGTGATAGCGGCGCACGAGCCGCGAGTAGAAGCCGACTTGATCCGGCTGCGCGGAGTCTTCGGCCTCGAGCAAGCGGTCCCAATAGTAATCTGCGAGCAATTGGCGTGCGGCCGTGTTTTCGCGTTCGAAGCCGAGAGCTTCCGTCAACACGCCCACCACGTCCGTAGTCAGGTCGATGAGCTGGCGGCGCCCGACGCGGACCGCTTGATCCGCGTCGTACAAGGCGCGTTTCTCATCGACGCTTTGCCAGCTTTTGAAGTTGCCCTCGAGCTCTCGGCTCTTGTGCTCGAGGTCGGCAACCACTTTGCGTTGCAGCTGATAGACACGCAGCAGTTCGCGTGCCTCGTCGACCTTTTCTTCGGCCAGGGTGTGGCGCCGAACGCGATCCGTCTCGGTCTCGAGCCAAGCTTGGACGGCGCGGTAGAGCTCACGCACATGGGATTGGCGCTCATCGGGGAGCTTTGCCAACGCCCTCAAGCAGGCTTCCTCGAGCTCCAGCGGAATGCTTCGTTCGGGCGCTACGCTGCGCAGCGGGGGTGGTGGTGCGGTCAACACCTCGCGACACAGCAGCAGCGGGTTATTGCCATTGAACGGCCGCCGCAACGTGAGCATTTCGTACAGCATCACGCCCAACGCGTAGATGTCGGCGCGCTCGTCGACGGCCGCGCCCGCCCACTGTTCCGGCGCCATGTACGACGGCGTGCCGACGATTTGGCCTGGCATGGTCAAACCGTCGCGCTGCGAGTCCGTGTGCACGCCGGCGGCGGAGCGCACTTTGGCGATGCCCCAGTCGACCACTTGGACTTCGCCGTGCTCGCCGAGCATCACGTTGGCCGGTTTCAGATCGCGATGGATCACCCCTTGATGGTGAGCGTAGGAAACCGCTTGCGTGATCTGCAGGAAGATTTGCATCAGCCGCGTGAGTGAATACTCGGCGACGATCGCCGAATCACCAATGCTCAGGCAGCGAAGGACGTCATGCAGTGAGCTACCGCGCAGGTAGCGCATCGTGCTGAACGACGAATTGTTCGTCGTCGATTCCAGCGTGTAGAGCGGAACGATGTTCGGGTGCTCCAATTGCCCGAGCACCTGCGCTTCCTCCAGGAAGCGCGCGTTCCCGCCGTCCGGATCGGCGTGCTGAACCTTGAGCGCGACGCTCCGCAGCAGAGACTGGTCGCGCGCCAAATAGACGGTCGCCATCCCGCCCGCGCCAATTTTCCCAAGCACTGAATAGCGCTTCGGGTCGATGACCTCATTCAGGTGACGCGCTTCCGAGCTCGAGATGGGGGCGGCAGAAATTCTCTGCTCGGTCGTCGAGATGGGCGCGGGTGCCTCGCCCTCGCGCAAGGTCCCTTCCGATTCGAACGAGCCCCGTAGCGATACCGTGCCCTCGATGGTGTGCTGCCCGTCGGCTGAGGGCGAATCGATCGTTTTGGAATCGACCGGGGGCGAGCGAAAAGGGGTCATGTCCGTGAAAAAACGTTGGCCTCAGCGTAACATAGCCACCCACCCGCGAACCAACGTTCTACCCGACGTTTGGCCCGCCGCAACGCCCGAACGACCGCACGACCGCACCGAACATCGAAATTACCGCTGAACTACCCAGGTGACACCAGCGCCCGGTCGGGCGGAGACCAGGCGGAAACCGCTAGGGCGCTCTCGGTGCGCCGCACTGTCGTGCTGCCACGCTGTCGCTCGACGGGTCGGGATAGTTTTTCAAATGGCAGCAGCTGGCGAGCAGCGACCCACGAGGCGAACTTTGCTTCCTGCAATTTCGCCTCGAATCTCGAACACGTTTTGGGTTACTTCCGGCGCGTGAGGGTCGGCTCGGCGGCGAGCGACGCGTAGTAATCGATGAAGCCGAGCTTTCCGGCCACGAATTCCTTGCGCTTGGTTTCACCGAGACACGCGACGGCGTTGGCGAAAGCGTAAGCGTTGACGTAACCGCTGCTGCACAGCCCGACTCGCTCCTGCTCGCTCAAGTGCTTTGCCAGTTCGTCCAGCCCGCTGAACGTGAACAGCTGTTTATTGCCCTCCGACAAGCTGCCCGAGGAATCGATCGGGAGGCCTTGCTCCTGCTCGCGGTAGCGACCTGCCTCGTCGAAGTGTTCGAAGCCGAAGCCTAGCGGATCGAAATTCATGTGGCACCCGGAGCAAGCAGCGCCCGCGGCCATATGCTGCTCTTCGTAGCGTTGGCGAGTGGTCTTCACGCCCGGGGTTGCGGGCACGAGCGTGGGCACATTCGGCGGAACTTGCGGGCGCTTTCCGCACAGCAGTCGCTCGAACACCAGCAGCCCTCGCAGGGTGGGCGAGGATGCGGCTTCGTGCGAGTGCGCGGCGATCAACGAACCCTGCGCGAGGACGCCGATGCCTCGGCCTTCCGGGCGCTCGACCTTTGCGTAGTCCGAGCTGGGGGCGGACAGACCGTAGAATGACGAAAGGGCCTGCGAGGGGTTCGTGTACGACGCCGTCAGCAGTTCTTTCAGCCCTCCGCGATCCGTGAGCACCGTTTGCTGGATGAAGGCCTGGGTTTCTTTGACCATGTCCGGCGCGACCGCGGCAAAGCCAGAAACGTTGGGCAGCGTGCCCGGGATCTGATCGTAGCTGAGCCAGCCCTTGAAGAAGCGCTGCAAGGTGTCCTGACCTGCGGGCGTGGCCAAGAGCTGCCCCGCGATGGTGGTCAGGTGTTCGGGGGAGTCCAGCTGCCCCGCGTCTGCCTGGGCCAGTAGATCCGCGCTGGGGGTCGTGCCCGTGAACATGTACGCGAGCTCACCCGCAATCTCGTGTGGGCTGAGCTGGTATTCGTCGCCCGAGAGCGTGCCCACCTCGCGTCGGTAGATCGCATGGGGTGACTGAATCAGGCCAATGGTCAGCCACTTGATTGCGCTCTTGAAGTCGGAAGCGGCAAGCCGCGCGTCGAAGAACGACAAGTAGCGATCTCGATCCGCTTGCGTCAGCGGCCTGCGGAACAGGCGTCGCCCAAACTGATCGAGGAAGGTTTGCGCGCAAGCGTGGTTCGCGGCACTCGCGCACGACAAGACCTGCGGCAACACGTCGTCGGCGACGAGGGCGGTGGCCAGGTCGGTTGCGGTGTCCAGCAATTTGCCGGCGACCTGGCCGCCCACCGTGAGCACCGCCGGGTCGTTGTCGAAACCCAAGGCGGATTCGGCTTCGGGGATCGAGACGGCCCACTTCCCCTTCACTTGCGGGAAAATGTCGTCGAGCGTGTGCTGCAGTTCGCCGCGCGTGAGCCTCCGCAATTGAGGCAGGCCGAGCGCGGAGGTGTCGCAGGTCTTGAGCAGAAGGTCGATGCCGATGACGCTGGAACCTCCGCCGCCGCTCATGTTGCCAGTTCCGGCGTTGCCCCCGCTCGCGCTCGCGCCGCCGCTGCCGTTGCCGCTGCTGCCGTTGTCGATGGGCCGCGGCGGAGTGGGAGAGCCGCCGCCCGAACAGGCGATGGCGCTCGCGAACAACGCTGCGCTACCGAAGCACGCGAACGTGCGACGCATCGAGCCTTGGCCGGTCACGTGAGCACCTCTTTGATCACGCCGGTCGAGTCACCAAAGCTCGCCAATGAGGCGCCCATGGCTTGCGCGAGCGTCAGATACAGATCCCTCGCCGAGCGATCCGTCGCATTGCGCACGATGCGTCCGGTCTTCAGCGCGCCACCACCGCCGCCGATCGTCACGAGCGGCAGGTACATGGACGTGTAGGGCTGCGGAGCTGGGTGGTAATCCGGGACGTCTTTCGTGGTGAGGTTGTGATACTGCCCGTCCGCGATTTCGCTGCAAATGTACAAGATCGTGTTGTCGATGACCTTGCTACCAGGGGCGGCCGGATCATCGACCAAGAGCGGCTTGACCAGGCCCTCCACAATCTGTTCGTGGAACCAGCGCTGGGCGATCGCGTAGTCCGTCACGGCCGGGTTGGATACCATCTCCGGATTCATCTCTGGACCTTGGTGAGAGATCTCGAGGTGGTGCGCCTTGTTGAGCTTGGCGAAGCTGAAGTTCATCTGCGAGGTGGAGAACATCGCCTGCAGGGTGATGATCGGCGCCGCGTTGCAGATGATGGCTTGCGCGGCGACCTCCATTTGCGCGGCCAGGATCAGCGGGAAGTTTTCGTTGTTGCCTTGGTAGTCACCCAGATACCAATTGGGCATCCCTTCGGGGGTCACGTCCGGCTGTTTGAGCGCGCGGATCTTCTCCACGTTCGGCAGGGAGGGTGCGGTCGTGCAACTGAGCGCGCCACCGCCGCCGCTACTGTGCAAGGCGAGGAGGGCGTCGAGATGCGCCTGCAGCTTGCTCTGTTCCGAAGTGAGCGAGGCAAGCTCCTGCTGCAGACCTTGGACTTCACCCTCGGTCAGTTTGAGCAGTGCCTCGCGAGCTTCTACATCGGGGTTGACGCCGCCAGTCGGTGCTTTCAGGCTGCCAAACACCGCATCCGCAGCTTTTACGGGGTTCTTTTCGGCTTCGATGTAGCTGGTGCCGTCCCAAAATACTTTCGGATAAAGCGTGACCGCGCCGAGTGGGCGCGAAGAAGCCCCGAGGTTGAGCGGCTTGACTCCGAGTTTCTTGCCGATCGCGTAGTCGATACTGGTGCGCGGCACGTTGCCCTCCAGGTCGAGCGAGTCGGTAAGAAAGTTCACCGCGCCAATGTGTGGGCCGGCCATCTTGGGATCGGCATACTTGAAGCCCTGATACACGTTGACGTACTGCTTGTACGGTTCGAGCGGTCGGAGAATGCTCTCGAAGCTCTGGTCGAGCGCGAACTGGGTGAGGTCACTCCCCATCACCTTGGGGTTGTAGTGAATGTTCGGCACGCCGTGCGGCATGTGAAAGATCATCAGCCGCTTGGGCGGCCCGACCGGCGCGGCGACCGCGAGCCGACTCAAGTTGAGTGCCGCAGGCGCGGCCAACCCCAACGCAGCGGCGCGCAGAAACAAGCGCCGTTGAATCCCCCGAGAAGCTCGAGCCACACGCGTGCCTTCACGAAACTCAGTCAAGCTGCCTCCATCGGAACCGATAAGGCCCCCTGAGGGGCGGTGGAAAACGTGCCACGTTCCCATGGCTTACGCCGCTCTTTTTGGTTTGCTACCGGGGCCACCCTTCCGCCGCCGGTGCGGCCGACCTGAAACCGGTTTCATGGGCGTTATTGCCGCCGAAAAAGCTGGATGCGCGAGAAATTTACGAGCTCACGGCGAAACGCACCGCGTTTCGATAAGCGTTGACAATGACCAGACCGCGCTACGCTGCGGCCGGATGCGCTGGCAACCGCTCACGGCACTCTGTTCCATCCTGCTTTGCTGCCGGGCGGGCCCTGAGGGCAAGCAGCAGCGACTCCCCTCGACCGTGATTCCAGCGCAAGCGGGGCTGCACGCCGATTGGGATCTCAACGGCATCATCGGCACCGGTCAGAGTCTCTCGGTGGGCGCTCAGGGGTTGCCCCTCCGCGCCACCGCGTCGTCGTTCGGCAATCTCAAGCTCGACCTCGGGATGCGTCTCTTTCGCGCGAGCGACTCGCACAGTAGTCGAATGTCGCTAGTGCCGCTGCGCGAGCCGATCCGACCGATCGCGCGCCGCTATCCGGGCGCCTATCCACGCAACATCTATGGCGAGACGCCGCACACCTGCATGGCCAACGAGATCACGCGCTTGGTGCGCGATGCGACTCGCCAGCAAGGTGACTACGTGAGCGTTCACACGGTAGTCGGTGAATCTGGCCAACCGATGTCGGTGATCGGCAAGAAGCCGCCGCAGGCTGACGCGACCGGCATCGCTTACGAGCGCTCGCTGTTCGAGGCACGCGCCATCGCGCGCCTCGCCAAGGCCGGTCAGCGTAGCTTTGGCATTGCTGCGATCGTGCTGACCCACGGCGAATCCGACGCTGAAAACCCGGACTACGAGCAAGAGCTGCTCACGCTCTGGCGCGACTACAATCACGACCTGCCCGCGATTACCGGCCAAAATCGAGCGATTCCTCTGCTGCTCACGCAGCAGAGTTCTTGTCCCGTGGAGGTCGGAACGTTGGCTCGCTCGGCGCTCGCCGCACTTCGCGCCAGTCGCGCTGCGGGTTCGGGGATCTCGTGTGTGGGGCCGCGCTACCAGTACAGCTATGCCGAGGACGGCGTGCACCTCGACAGCCTCGGCTACGATCGATTGGGAGAGAAGTATGGGCAGGTCTATTTCGAGAGCATGCTACGCGGTCGAACTTGGCAGCCGCTCTCACCCCGCTCGGCGTGCCGCGAGGGCGACGCGATCCGAGTCGACTTCGACGTCCCGGTGCCACCGTTGGTTTGGGACTTCGAGCTGCCCGCAGCGCACGCGACGCGGCGCGAATGGGCAGCCGGGCGCGGCTTCGAGGTCTCTTTGCGCGGACAGCCGCTCACCATCGTAGCTGTGGAACTGCTGTCAGAAAGCGTGCTGATCCGCCTACTGAACGCGCCGCCCGGGCCGTTGCTCGTGCGCTACGCGGCCACGGCCGAGCCCGCTGCGCGTCCGCGCGGCACGTTTCGCTGGGGGCAATTGCGTGACTCGGATCCGTTCGTGGGCGCAACGACGAAGACGGCACAGCCGAACTACGCGGTCACGTTCGAGCTCGACGTACCGCCGTAACGCCGCGCAACCACGCGCGGCTCAAGGTGTTTGCACGACGCTACAGCGTCCGTCGGCGCAGGTGGCCGCGTACCCGTCGAAGATCGGTGCGCACGCCGGGCAGCCGATGGGCTCGCTCGGGCACACGAGGTCGGACAGCGCGCCATTCTGGTTGCCGTTGAGTGCCACTGGGTGGCCGTTGCAACCGGAACAGCAAGCGGTCCCCGAGCGTAAGTTGCAATCACTCGCCGATTTGCAGGCGGTGATTTCGGTCTTTTGCAAGTCGACGACGACGCAGCGTCCAGGCGCATTGTCAGCGGACTCGGGGGGCCGCTGACAGGTGGCGACGAGGTAGTAGTACGGTTCGTTGGGGCCGGGAGCGCGCATCGGCGGGCAGCCCGCGCAATCGACGGTGGCGCAGTGGTAATTGAACTGCGTTCTGTACGCGGAATTGATCGCCGTAAAGTTCGTCGCTGGGCCGAGGATTCCGCAGCTACAACAGCTCGCGGGCACGACTTCACACTGCGTGTTGGAAATGCACGCGCTGACATCGAGCCCGCCAGTGCCGCCGCTCGCCGTGCCGCCGCTGCCAGTGCCGCCGTTGCCAGTGCCGCCAACTCCGGTTGCGCCGCCCGCGACAGACCCAGCTTGGCCCAAGCTTTGACCCCCAACACCGTGCAACGCGCCGGCCGCGTTCCCGCTGCCGCCCGTTGAGCTCGAGCCGGCGGTAGCCGAGTTCGTGCCAGCCAAACCGTAGTTGCCGGCGCTGCCGCTTCGGCTTTCGAACGCGCTCCCCCCGCAGGCAGCCCCACTGACGAGCGCAATCGGCAGCAGGCTGACCAGGGCGAGGAGTGACTTCTTGGCGCTGCTCATTCACTCTCGAGTGGCAAGTGATATGCCAACCGGTGATCGCGAAAACGGCGTGGTTTTTCGCAGCTTGTGCCAAGCCCGTGTGCCAACTCACATCGGTACCCAGACATTGAGGCCCGAGTTGTGGTGGGCTGGGCGCATTCGCGCACCCAGCCGCGACGCGCCGAGTTCAAGGGAGGGCAGTGAAGCCGGTGAGCGGATTGCCGTAGTAGGCGTCGGTCTTGTACGCGGTCTTGCTCCACTTTCCGTCCTGGTCGCCGATGATCTGCACGGGAAAGATGGAGCGATCACTGCCGAGCTTGTTGGCGCTGGCGATCGTGCTCACGTACTTGCCGTCGGGTCCGACCTTGAACTTGAGCGAGCGGGCCAAGTGGTTATTCCACAACACCTTGAGCTCGTAGTCACCAGGGTTCTTGTCCATCTGATAGATCTCGCCGAACATGCCCGGTTTTTCGCCGGTCTTGTCCCAGGCTCGGATGCTCGGAAAGTCACACTTGATGCGCGACCACTTGGCTTTTTGCGGCGTGCCCTCTTCGACTTGCTGCGTGACCTCGGTCTCGATGTCCGATTCACAGCTGGCCTTGCCGACTTCAGTCCCCTGGTAGAACATCTTGCCCACCTCTTTGCCTTGATAGAAGAGGTGCGGTTGAAAGTTGTAGCCCTCGCCGCGCACCCAGAAAGCCGCTTGGAACGTGGGCGCCTTCCAGCCCACTACGTCGGCCGGCTTGAGGTAGACGTAGCCGATCGGTAAGTTCCAATCTTCGTCGACGTAGTACACGAACTTGAGCTTTGCCTTGGGGCCGACCTCGTTCGTGTGCGCCTTGGCGATGGTGGCTTTGCCGGTGTAGACGGTCACGTCGGTGCCGGCGAGCTCGTTACGCATGCCGATTTTGAAGCTGACCTTGCCGGTGTAGAGCGTGCCTTTGTCATCGCCCAGCGCGCTGCCTCCACATTCGGTTTGGTAGCTGCGCCCCGCCGCGGTTTCTTGCGTCTCGCAATCGAATTTGATGGCGGGTCCACCGGGAATGCTGAAGTCGGCATACAGCTGGCCCCCGCTCGGGATCGGACCATTCACGCGAAAGGCCAAACGCGGCACCCAACTCCACTTGTCGTAGTCCTTCTTGTACACGTTGAGCGTGTGCGCATTCACGAGCAGCGAATCCTTGGCCACCGTTGGGCCCGGGTCGGCAGCTCGTGACGTTTGCGGCAAGAACGGCAAGGAGCAGATCGCGAGCGCGATCGACAATCTGAGCGCTTGGGACTTCGACACCACACACCTCCTCAGTGATTGCGAACTTGGTCTTCGGCCAAAGATCACCATCTTATCCCGGTGCTGGGCGCGCTCAATCCCCCGAAAGCTGGGCTTTTTGCCCCCGTATCATCGTGGTACCGTAGCGAGGGAACGGTGGAGACCCGTCCCGGGAGTGAACCCGGGACGGATCGCGAAGTGCCGCTCGGCGCGTGGAAGTCAGTCCACGTGGCCCAGGTGCGAACTCACGGACAGGCGGTCTTGGTTTGACAGTTCGTGAGCGAGCTCGAGCCGTTGCCCGTGGTGCTCGCCTGGCAGCTGTTGGTTCCCGCGTTGCCGTTCAACACGTTGTGATTCGTGCAGTCACTGAGCGCGTCGTCGCCATCACCGCCGTTGAGCTGGTCGTCACCGACGTCGCCGCTCAACTTGTCGTTGCCGGCATCGCCGAACAGACGATCTTGGCCCGGCCCGCCGCTGATGGTGTCGTCACCGTCGCCGCCGCGCAGCTGATCATCGCCGTCGTCGCCGTTGATGGTGTCGTTGCCCAGGCCGCCCTGGACGTTGTCTTGGCCGTTGCCGGCGTTGATGGTGTCGTTGCCGTCACCGCCGTTGACCACGTCTTCGCCTTCACCGGCGAACACGATGTCGTCACCAGCGCCAGCGTTGATCGTGTCCTGGCCTCCCAGCCCGACGATACAGTCGGCCGCCGCCGTGCCCGTGAGCACGTCGTTGCTTTGCGTGCCGATGATGACGTTGAGACCCGAGGCCTTACAAAAGGCCACCGGATCGAGCGGAGCCGACAAGGCCTCCCCGTTGCTCGACACGTTGTCTTCCCCAGTGGCAGCGCCGCAGCCAGCGAGCCCCATCGCCAACGCCACAGTCCCGACCATCCAACCAACTACGAATTGGGTCTTCATTTTTCCCGCTCTTCTTCTGCGCGAACTTCACCCTCGATGCTTGGTTGGGTGCCGCGCGACCCAACCCGCATTTCGACAAGCGCCATGGAACCCGCCCATGGACGCGTCGCCCCGAACTATTCGTGACCGGGCAACTGGTAGCCCTCGCAATCGCGATCGTCAATCCGATTCGCGTCGTGACATCGAATCTTCCCGCGAGTGTCGAATGAGCTTCGCTGTCGTCATGGCGAATCCGCGTTGCGCTCGCGCAATCTACAGTGTCAGAGCCCTTCTTGCTGGCCGGCCTTTTACGAGGGGTGACTCAGGTCCCCGGAGCGACCGTGCCTTTGTCCGGCTCGTTCACGCCGCGGACGGCTGGGGCGTCAGCACTGCCGAACAGACTCGGATAAGTGACTCCAGCGAGTGCAGCGCCAGCGATCGGCGCAAGCCAGAACAACCAGAGCTGACTGAGCGCCCAGCCACCGACGAACACTGCCGGCCCGGTGCTGCGCGCGGGATTGACGGACAGGTTGGTAACCGGAATGCCAATCAGGTGGATCAGGGTCAACGCGAAACCGATTGGGATGGGCGCGAAGCCGGCCGGCGCACGACCGTCGGTCGCGCCGAGGATGACGAACAGGAAGAAGAAGGTGAGCACCAGTTCCGCAACCAGCGCGGAGACGAGCGAGTAGTTGCCGGGAGAGTGTTCGCCGTAGCCATTGGCCGCGAAGCCCGCGCTGAGGCTGAAGCCGTCGGCGCCGCTGGCAATCACATACAGCACTGCGGATCCGGCGACCCCACCGAGGACCTGGGCGGCGACATACCCGGGCAGCTCCTGCGCGGGAAATCGCTTGGCGGCGCACAGTCCGACGGTGACTGCCGGATTGAGGTGGCAACCGGAAATATGGCCGATCGCATAAGCCATGGTCAGGACGGTCAGCCCGAATGCCAGTGAGACACCGAGCAGACCAATTCCGACTTTGGGAAAGCCAGCCGCGAGTACGGCGCTGCCGCAGCCGCCGAAAACCAGCCAGAAAGTACCGAACATCTCCGCAAGCATTCGTCGATTGAGCGACATGACGTGCCTTTCGGTAGCGCGATTGGATTACGTGCTCGTGTCTTCCCCGAACACAGACGCAGCAAGGGTAACTCGCTAGGATCGCCAAACGCAACTCGGCGCCGGTGTGCGCGGTTGCACCTGGCGCAAACCGTCAGCGTCTCGCTCAGGCGCCGCCGGTACCGCCCTTGCCCGCGTTGCCAGCTTTGCCACCGCTGCCGCTCGTGCCGCCGCTGCCGGCCTTTCCGGCAGTGCCGCCGCTGCCTGAGTTTCCGCCCTTCCCGCCGTTGCCCGCGTTGCCACCGACTCCCGCATTGCCGCCAGTGCCTGCAATGCTGCCGCCAGTGCCCGCGTCGCTGCCTGCGGAGCCGCCGTTGCCCGCGTTGCTTCCCCCGTTGCCCGCGTTGCTTCCCGCGCTACCCGCGGTGCTACCGCCGTGGCCAGCCCCGCCGTTGCCGGCGTTGCCGCCGCCCACGCCGCCGGTGCTGCCGGCATTGCCGCCCTTGCCTGCGTTGCCACCGCCACCAGCCTTACCGGCGCTGCCTCCGCCGCCCGCTGCGCCGGCCGTGCCCGTGCCTGCGGTACCGCCGTTGCTCGCTCCTCCGCTGTGTGTGCCGCCTTCGCTGGCACCTCCCACGCCGGTGGGAAGTTCGTAACACTTCCATGCACCGCTGGTGCAAGCGCAGTTGCCTCTTGCGGTTGGACAGACCGTACCCGGTGCGGCCGAGCAGGGTTGATTGGCGGCGGGCGTTTGCTGAGCGCAGGCCGCTTCGTTCGGGGTAGGGATTGAACTGCCGCTTCCGGCCTTGCTCGTCGAGCCCGCCTTGCTGTTGCTCGAGCCCGCTTCGGACCCACCGCTGGCGAGGGAGCCCCCGTCATCCGAACTGCCGCAAGCAGTCGGCAGAGCCGCGGCGAGTAGCACGAACGCAGACAACGCAGAGAACCGAAGTAGGCGAGAGCTAGTCATCGAGATTTCCATTCAATCAGCACGAAGGCAGGGAAAAACAGCCACGGCTGCGGCTCACTTCGGCACGCCGATCATGCCCGATTGGCAGCCGAACAGGAGTTGAATGGAATCGCCCTCGCGCTGCACGCGAGCGCAAGTGTCTTCGCACAGTACGACCTGATTGCCGGAGATGTGCCAACCCTCGGTACAGTCCGCACCGTCATCGGGCAGCACGAGCTGCGTTTCGGAGGCGGTCGTGACGACCAAGTTGATCAAGTCGTGATCGATTACCTGACCCTGTCCTGGATCGGGGATGTCGTACGCACAGGCGATCGAGCCCGTCACCTTCTTCAAACCCGTCTTCAGCCCGACGCCGAAATCCGAAGCAGTGGTCATGTCCAGGTGACAATAAGGTGGTCCCATCACCTTGCAGCCCGCCGCAGCCGTGCCGCCCACGATTGCGGCTTCCGACATCCACCCGCGACCCCCTTCGCTGCCCGGCGAACCGATCAAGAACGTGCGCACCCCTTTGCCCAGCGCCGCAGCGACGTGATCGACGATGGGTTGTGATTCCACGGGAGTCACCCCCGCGCCATTCCCGGCGCTCGTGCAGTCGCCGCGCAGGGTCGGCTGACCGTCGGTGATCAAGAGCACGTATTTGTCGCCAGGCAGCCGGCTCGGGATGAGCGCGTTCTGAAGCGCGAATTGGTATGCCGCGTCGGTGGGGGTCCAGCCGTTGGGGTTGGTGGCGTCGAGTGCGGCGATCAGGCTGGCCTTTTGCGCGGCAGTGAGCAGCGCCGGTTCGATGCCCGCGCGCGTGTTGACGCATGCATCCACGGCCGCGGGTTGCGAGCGCGCCTGATTGGCCATGTTCGGATAGAACAACAGACCTGCGGCGAGCGTGTCGGGCAGCGTCGAGATCACCGACTTGAGGGCGTCGCGTGTCGACTGCCACTTCGTGGGGCCGCTCGCAGCTGGCGTGCCGGGACGACCGTTCCGGTTACCGGCACCCGGGACTTCATTCATGGACAAACTCGTGTCGACCACGAACTCGAGCACTGCCGGCTTCGATTCGGGTTCCGCCGCCCAGCCGTCACAGGCGTTGTCGTTGATCGCGGCGACTTGGTCCGGAGTGAGCGTCAGGGTCCCGCCCATTTTTTGGCCGGATCCCGGCAAGCCGCCGCTGCTGCCGCTGCCACCGCTACCGACGTCGAGTGAGAGCGAGCCCGCCACTCCGACCATCCCGGCCGCGCCGGGGGTCGCCTGGCTGCCGTCGTCCTTGGTCGAACCGCAGGCAAGGCTGAAAGCGAGGCTGGAAATGCAGCAGAGGAACGCGGTGGTTTTCATGGGATCGCTTTCGATAGACGGGGGCGTCGCGGTCGTTGGGGATTAGCGCCGGCCTTGTCTGACTCCGGGTCGCCGTGTTGCAGGCGGAGAGCGTCGCAAGGACTCACACGAGCCCGTATCCTAGAAAGGTTTGCATGTTTTGCGTGTGCGCGCACCGTCGATGGAGGGAGCGACAGTCCAGCCGCGACCGCGCAAAAATGGGTCAAATGGAATTTTACAATCGAGACCGACGCGCGAGAGCTCGGCCCGCTCAACCGGACAGCGCAGCGATGTCCGCAGGTTCGAGCACTTTCTTCGGCGCGCCCTCGCGCACACAGCGAATCATGGCGCGCCCGACTTGGTTCAAAGTGAGCCCGGGAAAGAACAGGTTCAGCAGCGGATAGAACACGAGCAGGATGCGGTAGCTCCGCTTCAGGTTCTTTTGCCCGGTCACCGGTTTCATCAAACTGGGGCGCATGTTGTACACGTCGCGAAATGGCAAACGCATCAGCGCGTTCTCCGCCTTACCTTTGACTCGCGCCCACATGACCTTGCCCTGCTCGGTGCCGTCGGTGTGGCTGCCCGAAACGTGCACGAGCACCAGGTTCGGGTTGAGACGCGCGAGCGTTTGCGCGAACGCGAGCGGCGTGTCGTAGGTGATCTTCGTGTACTCGGCCTCGCTCATGCCGACCGAGCTGACACCCGCGCAATAAAAGCAAGCGTCATAGCCAACGAGCGTCGCCTCGACTGCGCTCAAATCGCGAAAGTCCGGCACGAGCAACTCGACGAGCTTCGGGTGCGTGTGTCCGCAGGGGCGCCGCGAGATCGAAAGCACGTGTTCGACCTGTGAATTTGCCAGACACTCCAGCAACACGCCTTCACCGACCATGCCGGTGCTGCCCGTGATGATCACTTTCATGGCGCGGAGAGTCGATCCGTTTGGACGAAGAGGCAAACGCGCGCGTTTCAAGGTCACCGTCAGCTTCGGCGAGGCTGATGGGCGACGCCCAATACGCTGACGAAGCCACGTCGATAATCAACGCCATCCGTACGAACATGTTCATGATCTGCTAGCCATTCCCGTGACTGACGGGACAACCGAGGCCGACTATTTCCAGCGCATGCTCAAGGCGCTCAACTTGGTCGCGCTGACCGGCCAGTTCACGCAGTGCGCCGGCCAGTGATGGTGCGCGCGACGCGCGGACGGCGCCGCGCGCGGGCGGCTGGTCGCCATGCCCCCTTGCCGACGGGTGAACTGGCACACTTGTGCCAGTCGTCGCGCATTCGTCGGGTTTTTTAGACGAGTTTTCGGGGTGTGAGGCTGGCACGCCGATTGCTCCGAAGCACGGAGATGCAAATCCGCTCCCTCTCGCTCGCTGCTTCATTCGGACTCTTGGCTCAGCTGATCGTCGCCTGCAGCGGGCGAGCAACGGAGACACCCGCCGCGAGTGCTGGCGCTAGCGGTTCCGAAGAAGCGGCGGGCTCGGGGAACGCCAGTGGCTCCGGTGCAGCCAGTGGGGCCGGCTCGTCTGGTGGAACTTCGCCGGAGGGGGGCAGCGCGGGGATGGTCGCGTTGGCTGGCGCGGGTGGCGCGACCCCGCGCGAACCGACCAAGCATCGACCGACTGCCACTACTTGTGACCAGACGCGCGCCAGCAACGATCCCGGCGCGCCCACCGATCCCGATGCTCCCCGCGTCGACTGCCGCGCTCACACGGACTGCACCGCTGGCGAAAACGGTCGCTGTGCGGGCAACGGCCACGACGGCTGGCGATGCACGTACGACAACTGCTTTGCGGATTCGGACTGCGCCGCTGGCGCGAGCGAGTCACGAGTCTGTGCGTGTGATGGTGGGGATCGCAGCGACAACAATGTGTGCTTGCCCGGCAATTGCCGAGTGGACGCTGATTGCGGAGAGGCTGGCTACTGTTCGCCGAGCTTCGGCGATTGCGGCAACTATTTTGGAGTCGTTGGCTACTACTGCCATACCAACACCGACGAGTGCGTGAACGACGCAGACTGCACCGCAGACGGCACGCGTCCGCAAGGTTACTGTGCGTTCAGGCCGACGATCGGACGTTGGCAATGCAGTAACATCAACTGTGTCGGCTGAATTGGCGATGACTCTCGGTCGTGCGCTGCTTTGCCTAGCGACGCTCTCGAGCGCCTGTTCGGCACCGATTGAGACGGGGACGGCGAGCGATGTGGAACGCGGTCGGCGCTACGACGAAAGTGAGGACTTTCGTCGCCAAGCGCTGGTCGCGTCGCTCGAAAATCCGGGCAACGGCTATTCGCGCCTCCGCCTCGAGCGCTACCTGCCAGACGGTTGGGAGGCTCTGCCGACCTGGAACCCAGGGATCCGCGTCGTGTCCGAAGCCGACGTCGGCAGTGCGAAGCCCGATGCCGACTTCACCGCGCTAGAAATTGATCCCGTGCCCTGGGAAGAAGGGCCGTTGCTCGAACTCGGACGGCGCGCGTTTTTCGAGTACCCGGTGCAGCTCATGCCGTTCACTGCCGCGGCGCTGACTGACCTCGATGCCGCCGCGCACTATGGCGTGTGGAGCGCCGAGGGGAGACTCGGCGGGCTCGTGTGGACGGCTCTGCCCGGCAATGCGGTCTCTCTTTCCGTGACGTGTTCCACCTGTCATGCGACCTCACGCGAAGGGCAGTTGCTGACTGGCAAAAACAACGCTCAACTCGACATCGGCCTGCTGGCGTCGGACTTTCGCGGCGACGCCGCGAACCTCGTGTGGGGCCCAGGGCGACTCGACGTGACCAACGACGACAGCGATAACCCGGCCGCAATTCCAGATCTGCGTCCCGTTCGCTACCAAGAGCAGCTGCAGCGCGCGGCGACCGTGAAGAACGACCTGATCGCGCTGGCTATTCGCACCGAGACGCTGATCATCACTTCGCTGGGCGAAACCGTGCGGCCGCCCCGCAAGTTGGCGTTTGCGCTCGCGCTATTCCTGTGGCGCTTGCCGAACGTGCCAGCCCGCTTGCCCGACCAGCGCTCCGGCGCCGGGGCGCGCAGCTTCGAGCAACGCTGCGCGTCGTGTCATCGGCCGCCGAGCTATAGCGGGCCGCCCGTCGCGCTCGAGCTGGTCGGCACTGATCCGCTCGTCGGTGCGAGCAGCGAACGAGGCACGGGCGCGTACCGCGTCCCATCCCTGCGCGGCGTCGGCGATCGCCGCCCATTGTTCGCTTCCGGTTCGGTGCGCGACCTCGCTGAGCTGCTCGACCCCGCGCGCGCCGCAGCGGGTCATCCCTTCGGACTCGATTTGGAGAGCAGTCAGCGGGCCGACCTGCAGCACTTCCTGGAAACGCTTTGAGGATTAACGCCGTTACTTGACGATTTCGACGCGGCAGGTGGGGCTGCAGCCGTCACCGCCGATGCGGTTGCCGTCGTCGCACGCCTCGGTATCCTGCACGATGCCATCGCCGCAGTACGGGCCGATCACGCAGCCGGCTGCGCACTCGCCGTAGCCGCCGTCGTTCACGCCGTCGTCGCATTGCTCACCGAGGCTGACGATGCCGTCGCCGCAGATCGGCGTGCACTCGCTCTTGGCGGTGTCGAAGCCGGCCAGAGTCAGGCGGAAGCTGGAGCTCTCTTTCTTGCGCTCGGCGTGGAAGACGTTGAGTTTGTACACGTTGCCGTCGGTCAAACCGTAGGTGGCCGCGGTTGCCGTGCTGATGGTGACGCCGCCGTCGACCGGTTGGTGCACGTCGCCCAGATCGACCGCCAGCTTGTCGTTCACGAACACCCACACATCGTCGTCGCCGGTGAAGTCGAGGCGGGCCGTGGTCTTGGCGTCGTACTTGAACCAGTAGGTAACCTGGGTAGTGAAGTGGAAGTTGTGTGGCTTGGCCCCCGGGATGATCGTGTTATCTAGTTCCCAGTTGTAGCCGTACTGGGTGGGGATTTTGGCGATGATCCGTGGGTCGTCCGCTTGCGTCTGATCGTCGAGCGGAAAGAACACTGGGGTACCGTCGTATGCCTTGCCCGGAGTGACTTGGGCGGCACAGCTATCCGTCGCGTTGCCGATTGCGGCGGGGCACGGATACATGCAGGTGTCGACGGTTGCGTCGAAGTCGCAGCCGCTGAAGCTTGGCGGGTTCGCGACGCACATGGTGTCGCCGTTGCCGCAGAATCGCTGATTCTTGTACGCTGCTTGCCCCAGCCACTGCTCGCCCATCGCGCCATAGCGATTGACGAAGCCGCCCTTGCCGTTGTCGAACAACACGATGTCGCGCACGATCGCCGGCGCGCCTTTGTCCGAGTACCAGGTATCGAGTGACGTGATGCAGCCGTTGGCTTCAGTGCCGGTGGTGGCTTTGGTGACCGCAGTCGGCACGCCATTCGTGAGCGTGGTGTTCACGAGGCCGGGTTTCGCCGCGGTACCGGCCGGTGTCCCGGCGCCCAGGCAAACGGGTTCGACGTCGGGGTGCTTGATGGTCAGATCCCGATAAATGACCGGCACGCGCAGAATGCACTTGTCGTTGATCTTCTCGCAGTTGGCCGTTTGCGAGCAGGTGAAGCCGCCCTCCTTCTTGCAGTCGTGGGAGCAGCCGTCGCCGTCTTTGGTGTTGCCGTCGTCACACTCTTCGTTGATCAAGAGGCCGTCGCCGCACTCGGAGGTGCAGCCGGAACCCGAGCACTTCGGCTCGGTTTGGCAGGTGGAAGAGCAGCCGTCGAACGGCACGGCGTTGCCGTCGTCGCAGCTCTCGGCGCCTTCTTTCTTGCCGTCGCCGCACTTGGTGGGCGAGCAAACGCTCGGTTGGCCCTCGCACTTGTAGCCCGTCTCGAACTTACACGCCGCCGAGCAGCCGTCACCCGCGGTCTTGTTGCCGTCATCGCATTGCTCGGACGAGCCGACGATCTTGTCGCCGCAGATCACGAGTTCATGGCAAGGCTTGCCGGGGGGGCTGCACGAGAAGCCAGGCTGTGTGGCCAAGCAATTGCCCTGGCAACCATCGCCGTCCTGAGTGTTGCCGTCGTCACACGCTTCATCTTCAGCGAGCTTTCCGTCACCGCAGCCGAGCGGTGCCGGCGTGGAGGGGTTGCAAGGCGAACCCGGTTGGCTCGGGTCGCAGTCGATGTTGAAGCCAGCTCCACTGCCGCCGTTGCCCTCGAAAACGAAGCCGCCGCCGCCGCTGCTCGTCGAACGACCCGCAGTGCCGGTCGGGCGCGTGCCGCTCGGCGTCTTGTCGCCGCCCGAGCCGCACGAAGGGACGCTCGCAAGTAAAGCAACACTCACCGCGCAGAGCCAAATGACTCGCTGATACATGCGACAACGCTACAGGCAGCTGCGCGTTGCGCAAGGCTCCTGCGTGCGTTTTGCGGCGAATTGAAGGCCTCGATGCCAGGGCTTCAAGATTTCGATTGGGCAGCAACGTTTCGGCGCCTTCAAAAACCGGAAGGCGGCTCCAAGATTCGGACGGTTTCCGCTCCGCTGAACGACGACTTGCTCGCGATTTTAGCTGCTTTTTTATGCGGGGTTCGTTGGCGACGAAATTGCTTTCTGTGGCGGTATGAACCTTCGCCTCAGTCGTTTCAGTTGCTTCCCACGCCCCACTCGCCTGTCTCGCTCTCTGCTCCGTGGGGGCCGCTGTGCTGATGAGTTGTCTGACGCGCGCCTGTTCGAGTTAGGAAAAGCAGTCGTGGCACGGTGGTGCAGGAGCCGGTTGGGGAACTCGGTCTCGCGCTCTCGTGGCGTCGGGTGCGACCTTCGCGATCGTCGGCGATCAACCCGCCGGACCGCAGCGGCTCACGAAGGCGCAGACGAGCAACCGATGTCAGTCAGAGCACCACCAGTTCGATGAGCATCGGCCGCCGGCAATTCGATGATCCTCGGTGCGACGTGGATCGACGCT
>Ga0134124_10000452_pt1 | contig 34643 bp, 30 predicted proteins | sample KB304_FD_96880 | JGI IMG/M metagenome (GOLD analysis project Ga0134124, IMG submission 96880) | Terrestrial soil microbial communities without Nitrogen fertilizer from Kellogg Biological Station, Michigan, USA - KB3-0-4 | ecosystem: Environmental > Terrestrial > Soil > Unclassified ... | reverse complement strand
GTGCAGATGATCGGCACCATGATTCCTTCCGAAAGCTGCTTCGCCAAACCCTCCGCGACCAAGAAGGACGAATTCGGACTGCCGGCGCTGGAAGTTTGCATCCGGTACAGCGAAGAGGAAGTGAACAACGTAGTGCATGCGCGGCAGCATCTGATGAAGCTGATGGAAGAAGCCGGCAACCGCTCCACCCTCGGGGAAGTCGTTCCAACACTGTATCCAGGCACTATCGCCCACTACGGCGGATCGGCCCGCATGCACGCGGATCCCCAATATGGCGTGGTGGATTCCTGGAACCGGGTATATGGCGCACCCCGCGTGCTGGTGTGCGACGCGGCCTGCTTCACAACGGCCTGCGAGAAGAACCCGACCCTTACCGTCATGGCTCTCGCGTCGCGCGCCGCGGCGCAACTGGCCCACGACCTGAGGCGCTGAAAGTTCCGTGAAACTCAACTCATTCGGAAACACCGGCATGAGGGTTTCCGAGATCGGCTTCGGCGGATCGAGGATTGGCGGCGTTTTCGCAGGCAGACAGGGTGCGCGCGAAGCGTTGAGCGTCCTGGGCATGGCCCTCGACGCCGGCATCAATTTCTTCGACACCGCCGACATGTATTCCCAGGGTGAGAGCGAGACGCTCATGGGCACCGCCTTTCGCGGGCGCCGGGATCAGGTGATCCTCGCGACCAAGGGCGGCTTCTGCCTGCCCGGAAGGCGCAATCTCATCCGCCGCATCAAACCACTGGTGCGCCCACTGGTGCAGGCATTGGGCCTGAAGCGCGCACGATTGCCGGCAGGCATCTCCGGCGCGCTCTCCCAGAATTTCTCCCCTCAATACCTGGCCAGCGCGCTGGAAGCCAGCCTGAAACGGCTGCGCATGGATCACATCGATCTGTACCAGTTGCACAGCCCCAGCGCCGAATTCATGCAGACTCCGGCGTTTGGCGAGGCCCTTGAGGCGCTGGCGAAGCTGAAGTCCCAGGGCAAATTGCGCTTTTACGGTGTGGCGACCGAAATTCCGGAAGACGCCCCCTTCTGCCTTCCCGCACCTGGAATTTCCTCGCTGCAGCTCGGGTTTGGACTGCTGGACCTGCAGGCACTGGATCAGGGAACGCTGCAGGCGGCGCAGGCGCGTGGTCTGGCGGTAATTGCGCGGGGCTGCTTTGGAGGCGGCCTGCTGAAGGATTCGCTGCAGGGTGAGCAGCTTCAGACAGCCACGCCGAAATGGCAGCGCGTGGAGGCATTGCGAGCGCTGTGCAAAAGCATGGGCCGCCCGGCCCTGGACGTGGCCTTCCAGTTCTGTCGCGCAAGCCCCGGTGTCAGCGTGACCATTCTGGGTATGCGTACCGAGGCGCACCTGCGCGAGAACCTGCGCTACCCACAGGGTGAACCGCTCAGCGCCGCGGACTACGCGGCCCTTTGCCGCTGATGCGAAATAGCCTAGGCGGACCGCTGCGGCCGCGCCGGTATGCCCGTCACGGTCACCCCAGGCGCAACCTTGCCGTTCACCACAGAATCAGCGAGCACGCGGGCGCCATCTCCGATCACCGCCCCCGGAAGCACGATGGAACCGGCTCCGATCGCCACGTTGTTGCCAATGGTGACAGGATCCCGGATCACCGGGCCCGCGCGATGCTTCTTCGGCCCCAGGCGGTGCGTGGTGGTGAGGATCACAGCCCGGTCGTGCAGCACGACGTCATCGCCGATGGTGACCCGTTCGCCAAACTCGAGGATCACGCCGCTGCCGATGGTGCAGTTCGTGCCGATTCGAAGGCGGCTCCGCAGCGGGCGACGCCCCTGACTCTGCAACACGGGCGTGCCGAAAACACGAGTGCCTGCACCTACGTGCACGCCGATACCCCGCAGCAGGCTCGTGCGCAGCTTCACCGCGCGGCCCTGCGGAAGCATCCGCATGAGCAAGGTGCAGATCATCACCCGCCAGCGCAGATTGTCGAATTCGACCTTCCAGAGATCGCGCAACTTGCCGAGCGGGCCGAGCTCCGCCGTCGGCACATCATCGTCTTCTTCCGGTGATGGGGAATCGCTCATGAGGTCGCAGCCCCGTCACGTTTCTTCTTCATGCGCGCGCCGAACTGATCCGCGTCGGTGAATTCGACATGCACCGGCATCTTGTAGGGCGGCAGTCGGTCACGGCAGAACTGGCGCATCCGCCGTTTGAACTGGTCCAGGGATTCGGGCGACGCCAGGTTGATGCGAGCGGCGACGATCTGGCCGGTGAGCGGATTGGGACGTCCGAACACCGCGACGTCTCGCACGTTCGGCAGGTCGAGCAGCACCTCCTCGACCTCGGCGGGATAGACCTTGCGCCCCCCGACATTGATCAGGTCGCTGGTGCGCCCGAGTATGCGCAGATAGTCGCCATCCACTTCGACGGCGTCCTCGGTGCAGAACCAGCCTTCCGCATCGAAGCGGTCCGGTGCATTCAGGTAACCCAGCATCGATGTGGCAGCCCGAATCCAGAGCACGCCATCGCGCACCTGTGTTTGATAACCCTCCCCGGTCATCTGCATCCACAGGGTGCCCTCCCGCGAGCGGGTGCGCAGCACGCCGGTTTCCGACAGACCATAGGTCTGCAGCAGTTTCACCTGCGGCATCGATTCCCGCAGGCGCTCGAGAACGGACGCAGGCATGGGCTCCGTTCCATACGCGACCAGACGCAGGCTGGAAAGATCATGCCGCTGGTGAGCTCCGCTCATCAGCAGCATGTTGAGGAAGGTGGGAGAAGTGGGCAGCGTATGCACGCGGTGCGCCGCGATGGCGGCGCAGACGGTATCCGGATCGCGGGACGGTATGGTCACCAGCGTGCCGCCACTCGACAGCGTATTGAACAGGGTGTCCACGCCGCCGATGTGATCGAACAGCAGGAACGAAAGCGTGGTCTTGCATTTGCCGGGACGCTCGAACTTTGCCAGCAACGCGACGCAGTCGTGCACCACGCCCTTGGGCGTGCCGGTCGAGCCTGACGAAAACAGCACCAGCCCCGGGTGCTGCTGCTGCGCCAGGCGCTGCAGCAGCGGCGCCGTCAAAGCCCTTGGAGCACCCACAAGGGTTGCCGTCTCATCGCCATCCCGCGTCGACTGGAACGATGCCTGCCAGCTCGCCTCCGCAAGGACCGCAATGGTTTCGCGGGCCACGGGTGCCTGGGGTGTAAGGGGTACGGTGATGGCACCCCTGCGGATGAGTGCCAGCAGCAGCCCGACGGCGCCCGCCGACGTGGTGCCTTCGAGCACAACGACGCTGCCCGGTCCGATGTTGCTCCGGGCCAGCTGGCTGTCCCAGTCATCCACACGCTGCAGCAGCGTGCGATAGCTGATCAGACGGCCGTTGTGCACCAGCGCGATGGTGTCGCCGAAGGTGGCGAGCCGATCGAACAGCCATGGCGCGGCAAAGGGCACCGGAGGGCGCTGTTCAGCCACGCCATGAACCCGTCAGGAGACTCCGCCCAGATAGATCACCTGGGCGGTGATGTTGTCCGAGAGGGGATTGATGAAGAAATCGCAGACGTTGATGCAGTCTTCCGGTGTGCCCAGCCGCTTGATGGCCAGCCCGTTCACCACCGCATTGATCTTGTCCTGCGGCACGCCGCGGATCATGTCGGTCATGATCGGCGTGGCGCCAAAGGAATTGCAGGTGATGCCCCAGCCGCCGAGTTCGAAAGCCAGGATGCGGGTGAAAGTCACCACGGCGGCCTTGGATGCGGCATAGATGGCCTCGCCCGCCAGCCCGATGGGATCGACGATAGTGGTGAAATTGACGATGCGCCCGTACTTACGGCGCATCATGACCTTGGCCGCCTCACGACAGACGATCATGGTGCCGGTGACGTTCACCGAGAGCATGCGATCGGCGGTTTTGCCCGGTGTGAGCAGCACATGATTCATGGTGGCGATCGCGGCATTGTTCAGCACGCAATCGATGCGGCCATGGCGACGTGCCGCGGCCGTAATCCAGGCCTTCACGGCCTTCTCATCGACGATGTCGAGCGAAGTGTGGGTGTAGCCTTCCGCCGAGAACGAGGCCTCGCCGCGGCTGCAGCCTTCGACGAGGAAACCCCGTTTGGCATAGGTTTCGGCCAGATAGCGGCCAATACCCTTGCGCGAACCGGTGATCAGCATCACCGGCTTGTCTGACATCGGCCGGGCCGCGCTCATGCGGCTGCTTCGGTGTGGGTAGCGACGATGTGATCTGCCAGCACGGCGGGCGTGCGGAAAGGACTGCTCTTCTGCGACATGGCCTTGTCATTGGCCAGGGTCACGGATACCTCATGGTCCATCTCGAGCCGTTGCTCGATGTCCACGATCAGCGATACCACACCAATGGAATCGATGACGGCGGCGGGTCCGACGATCACGGTGTCGTCGTTGACGCTGGCGGCATCGCCACCGTTCTGCTCGACGGCTTCCCGCAGCGCCGCCAGCACGATTTCCAGTGCCACTTTCCTGTCGATCATGTTGTCGCTGCCCGTCCTTCGTTCCGGATTGACGATCATCCCCATCGCGCCAGTGAGATGGGCTTGGCGCCGTTCACCAGCATGTTGGGCTCCACGTCCTGGGTAATCGTCATGCCTGCACCGATGACCGAACCCGCGCCGATGGTTACGCCCCCCATTATGGTACAGCGGGCGCCGAGCCAGGCCCCATCCCCTATCGTGATGGGAGCCGCAGTTTGCGCACCTTCCCGGGTCACCGTGGTGATGAAACGCACCTCATGGCCCACGGAGACGTGGTTGCCAATGGTGACGGGCGCACTGAGGTCGAATTCACAGCCTTCGTTCAGGCCGCAAAAACTGCCGATGGCAAGCCGGGATGCCAGCGATCCGCCCCGACCTTTCAGTACCGGAAGACCCCAGAACAGCGTCGAGGAGCCGATTCGGATGCCACACGCCCTCAGGGCCCACAGCCGGGTGCGATTCAGTGTGAACGAAGGAAAGATGCCGATCAGCGCACGGACCAGGGCCAACCGCAGATGCCACGAACGGCCGGTGGCCAGTGGCACGCTCATGCGCGGGGTTTCCCTTTCGGCAGTTTTCGGCTGAGCCAGGTGCGGACCGGCATGTCGAAATACCGGTCGATCATCCAGCAGCCGATCAGCAGCATCGCCAGCACGGCGAAACCCACGTAGGGAGCACCGAAGTGCGCAGCGTCAGGACGATTGCCTGAGAAATGCCGCGATACGGAATTCAGCACTGCCGACAGCGGACTGTGCAGCACATAGACGGCATAGGAAGTCAGGCCGAGGAAGGTGGCCACCTGTCGAACTTTCTTACCCGGATCCACGAGCGTGGCCGAATACACCATGACGGGAAACACGACGAGCACACAGGCTATATCCCAGATCTGGCGATACACCCCTGACGGTGCCGCAAAAATCGCCAGACCAAAGACGGCCACGATGGCCAGAACTGCCGCTGTGCTCGTCTTGCGAGCTGCAGCCGGGAGATTGCGTGCGATCAGCACACCCACCGAGAATCCGAACACTGTTCGCGCCAGTCCCACGAGGAAGTCCGCGCTCGTCGACCCGATGTCCAGGTGACCCGCCTGCAGTGCCGCCCAGACGACCACTGCGCCGGTAACCACGATGGTGAGTATCAGGCTCAGCGTAGTGAGCAGCGGCCAAGCCAGCACGAACAGCAGGTTCACGAGCAGCTCGAAGAACAGCGACCAGCACGGAATATTCAGCGGAAAGAGTTGGCCCAAGGGCCCACCGGTGAAATTCGGCAGGAACAACAATGCCAGCAGCGCAGCCTGCAGGACACTCGATGCATCCCAGCCCACGCTGTTGCGACCGAACAGGCTGGCCACCGTCACGGCAATGCCGAACAGCGTACCCAGCAGGTACAGCGGATACAGACGGATGAGCCGGGCACGCATGAATCCCACGGTTCCCATGCCACCCCTGAAACGAGCTTCATACGCGTGGCTGAGCACCACGCCACTCATCATGAAGAACAGATCGACGGCAAGATATCCGCCCGGGGCGGCGAGCGGCCAGAACGCGGCACCGATGTGGTACATCACGACGCCGAGAGCGGCAATGCCACGCAGCGCATCGAGGGTGTGGAACACTCGCCCCTCGGATGCAGAGCCTTTGCTCATGGGGTTCATGTGCGAAAACGTGCCGGCAACAACGGCTGCAGGTCGGAGATCTTCACGGCCCCCAGCAGCAGAGAAAGCCCACCGAACACTGCTATGCACAGCGGAATGCCCAGGACAGCGTTATAGGTGGGCAGCAGATTGAAGACCAGCACGGTCAAACCGCCTACCGCCAGGCTGCGCAGCACATCACTCACAGTGTGGCGGTCCATGCTCCGTCGCAGCAGGTAGACGCCCGCCAGGAACATCGGCAGCTCGCCGATGGCCATCGCATACATCACCCCCACACCGCCATTGCCAAATCCCGACTGCCACATCGGAACCAGGAAGAACACCAGTGAAGTGGCGATGATAACCGAGACGATCTTCACGCTCGCCAGCTTCACGGAGCGTCCGGAGGCCAGCACCGCCATCGCGAAGAAGATGTCGATGAACAACAGCAACTGGACGGGGGCGAAGGCGCGCAGGATTTCCGAAGCCCGCCCGAACTTGTCGAGTCCGTAGATTAGCTGCACCGGAACTTCAGCAAACAGCCACGTACCAGCGGAGGCCAGCACCGCCAGCAAAAACAGCGGTCGGAAAGACATGGCGAAGGTGCGCTTGAACTCCGCCGGATTGCCGGATGCCGCGGAGAGGCGCGGATACATGGCGGAGTCGAGCACGGTGGCGGGCGCGATCAGCGTACCGGCAATGACCCAGGCTGCGCCAAACCAGCCAACCACCTCGGGAGAAGCCATCTTGTAGAGAATGTTGGCATTCACGAATGGCTGCACGGCGACCGCCATCGTCATCGCGAAAATGGCAGCACCGCCGCGGACAAGCTCCAGGCTCGTGGTTTTGCTCGCGGTGATATGTGGCAGTTGGAGATTGCGGTACATCAGCAACGCGATGCCAAGCGTCACGCTGCCCGAGACCGCCCAGGCGATGATCAGCCCCAGGACGCGCCCGCCCAGCGCCAGGCAGGCAATCGACGCCAGCAGCGTCATCAGCTTGAGCACCACGTTGAGCAGCGCCTCGCGATCCATCCGCTCGCGGCTGCGCAATATCCAGCCGAACGAGAGGGCCTGGTATTGCGGCAGCCAGCTCACCATCAACAACGAGCTCAGCAGACGAGTGCGCAGGTCGTAACCGAGTACCCAGGCGATCACGAAAACGACCACGCCCGCGGACAACGCCACCGCCGCACGGACTGCCAGTGCGCTACCAAGGAGTTCACCTGCCCGCGCCGGCGCCCGTGATGCCTCGCGGATGATGTAGGGACCGTGACCCCAATCCACCACCACATAGGCGAATGTGCCCATGGACATGATCAGATACATCAGGCCGAAGTCCGAGGGACTGAGCGCGCGGGCCACCGCGGCATTCATCAGGATGGTCAGCACCGTCGTGGCTACCTGACCGAGACCCATATGCATGAAGTTGCGGATCATGCGGCCGCGCCGCGTACCGCTGGCGATAGCAGTCATCTCTGGCGATTTATCATTGCTGTGAAGGGCATTGTACACCGGCCCTCGATGAGGCATTTCCGGTAAGACAGCAGCGACGTTCCGAATATGTCTGGTCGCGGCAAATGCACTCGGCACCGCGACCCTGCAACTGCACTGGGCAATTGATTCGCGCAGCGCCCGCTCTTCCACTCTCTGCAGTTTCTGCGGCTATGATGTCGGCATATCTCCTGCTCACTGTTCCCTGACGAGATCGTTGCCAACATGATTGCATCGATGGCGCCATTGACCTCTCCCGCTCGTGCCGCCGATTCACGTCGCGCCTGCGATGGGCCGTAGGCAGTTCAACCGACATGTCCGGCGATCCGGTCAGCCTGTCGATTGCGGTCTGTACCAGGAACCGTCCCGGTGACCTTGCTGATTGCGTTCGCAGCATTCTCGGGAATCCGGGCGACTTCGACCTGATCGTAATAGACCAGAGCGACACACCCGTGGCCCTCGACAATGTCACGGAGTTTGCAGCCGACAGGCGTTTACGCCATCTGACCAGCGCAACGCGGGGCCTGAGCCGTGCGCGCAACGAGGCAATGGCGGCGGCTGGTACTGAACTACTGGCCTTTACCGACGATGATTGCCGCGTGTCGCCCCGCTGGGTCGAGGGCATTCGCGGGCTGTTCGAGAGGGAATCGGATCTGGGATTGGCCTACGGGCGTGTGATCGTTCCGCAGGAACTCTGGCAGATCGGGTTCACTGCCGGCTTCGAGCCGGCCGGCGAGATCCGCCACCGGGGCCGGCTTCCCAGACCACTGGAGCCCTGGGGCATCGGCGCGAACATGGTGGTGCGTCGGCGCACCGCGGTGGAGCTGGGTGGCTTCGATCCTTTTCTAGGCGCGGGCACTTCTCTTCATGCAGGCGAGGAACTCGACCTGGCGCTGCGCATGATGGGCGCGGGCCACACTGTGGCGTACACCAAAACCTTCGAAGTCACCCACCTCGGAGTGCGGCCTTACGCGCTTGCGCGGGCGCTGTACAGAAACTACGACGTGGGAACAGGCGCCGCATATGCCAAGAATCTCCGGCTCGGCACACCAGGCGTGCGGGGGCTGTTTTTCCGCACGCTGCTCCTGCAGTTGAAAGCCGTCCTGTCGGCACTGGCGCGCGGGCGCCGGCCGCATGGACTCGGACAGATTGTTGCAACACTGACCGGCGCCACGAAGGGCATGCTGCTCAAGTTGAACCGGGGCCGGCACTCGTTCGAAGATCGCTGACTCCATGTGACCGCACTGCATCCTGCAGTGCCTGCGTCCACTGACCGCGAACTGTCTCCAATGCCATGTGTTTTGTCGCAAAGGCGCGTGCCGCCGCACTTGCCTTGCGCCAGGATTCGGGTGACGCCGTAAACGCTCCAAGCGCTTCAACCAGGGCTTGCGGCGTGCGCGTGAAACGCACGGCATCCGGAACAAGGGGCATCAGAACTGACTCCGTGGCAGTGCCTGCGCCCACACAACCCAGGACTGGCAATCCTGCCATCAAGTAGTCCGACGTGCGTGAGGGAAACGAGTATTTACCGAGCCAATCCGTGTCCAGAGGTCCCATCAGGAAGGCAAGGTGAAACGTGGCGAGCGACTGACGATATTCTTCATCGGGAACGAATCCGATCTCTCGCACCGCAGGGCGTAGTGTCGGGGGAATCTTTTCGTACTCCGGGCCGATATAGGCGAATTCGATTTTGTGAAAGCACTGCCGGATTTGTGGCAACGCGGCTTCAAGTAGCGTCAATCCACTCTCATATACGCGCCCGGAAAGCAGGACACGCAGCGTCAGATCAGGGTTCGGTGGTTTGGCTTGAGGAACATCAGCATCCTGCCCGATGAAGACACGCCGCAAATCCCTGGGAGCAAACTTGGCGACTTCACGCTCCAACGGCTCGGTGATGACCAGAACAACCGCGGCGTCTTCCAGCAATTTCGCTGTTGCCGGCATGGTCTGCGGGTTCAGTTCATCCTCGTACAGGTCCATGTAGTGGACAATGTAGGGGCAACCGAACGCCCTCACCAATGACAGGGCTCGCGCGGCAGTCGCCTCATCGCCGATCAGGCAATAGGCAACGTCGCACTTCAAACCTCGCGCCGAGCGCAAAGCCAGCAATTTCTTCGTGTTGATCTGTGTCCCTTTCCACCACGTCATGCCGAGTGCAGAAAAGAAACGGAACAGCCCTTTTCTGGCCATCCAGTCCGGGGCGATCAGGCGAAACGACGGCTGTCGGTCACTGATTGCGCCGTGACCCCACCACCAATAGAAGTGAAAATAGGAGATGCCTGACCCGTCGAGGAGACGGATCAGCTGGGCGCCGGAGCCGTGTTTTGCCGTGAGGGCATCACGTGTGAAAAGAGCGAGGTGCATATCTCGAACATGCAGGTCGAACTGCCCGATTCGCGTCACCACTCCTTGCTGGCACGAAACGGCCCGTTGGCCCGCACAAACGCCACGTCCACCTGGCCCAGCGCGCCGTCATGCGGCCGCCGCAACTTGCCAGGGAGATCGTATATTTCATAGCCACGCTCGGCCATGTACATCACCACTTCCCGCACCAGAGGTTGTCCGGCGAGAAATTCGAAAAGTGATGCCTCCATGACGAACACTTCGGTTCGACCAAACAGCCCGGGGCCGCCTGCCAGCGCTTCCAGCTCGAATCCCTGAATGTCGAGCTTTACGAGGTCGGGGGAAAAATTGCGGGGCGCGGTTTCCATCACGCTATCCAGCGTGATGATCCTGGTCTTCCTCTGTTTGCCGGCTCCAAGCGCCACGGGATCGGTCTCGGGCAGGAAAGACGATCCCAGGCGATCTTCCCAGATCGTTTGCACCAGCTCACCGGCGGCGCGTCCAACCCCAGCGTTCACATATTGGCAGCCCGGATTCTCTTTCACGAACGCGGTCAGCGGACCTTCCATTTCTTCCTGCGGCTCGATCAGAACCACTGGCGTGCCGGGGAAAACGGACAACGCCATCCTCGCCCAGCCACCCACATTGGCGCCGACATCCACGATTCCGCGGGGTGCAAACCCGCGCGCCTTGATGTCTTCCAGGAAGCGGTAAATGTCTCCCAACGGGCGATCTGGCGAGCCGGGTGTGAATTCACCAGGCTGCACGCGCCGGATTTCCAGACCGCGGGAACGCAGGAAGGACTTGAGCCATCGCTTCATATGTCGGATTGAACCATCTATTGAGGGGAGATTACCGTGCTGGATGATGAAATGTTGGCAGTCTGCGTTCGCGACGCAGTCCGTTCGTAGTCCTGGATGCAATCGACGATGTATACGGGGCGTTGCTTGATCTCATCGTAGATCTTGGCGATGTACTCACCGATTATTCCAAGACTGATCATGATGAAGCTGCCGATGATCAGCAGAGTGATGATGATGGTGACGAAGCCGGATACCGCTTCGCCTTGCATCCAGGACCGCAGTGCGTCGGTGCCCACCGCCAGGCCAAACAGAAAGGTGATGGTGCCCAGCACGCTCACGATGCGCAGTGGCAGGCTCGTGAACGATACCGTAGCGGTCAGTGCCAACCCCAGCAGGGAGCGCAGCGACCAGCCACTTTGGCCGTATTGCCGATCGGCAACGTCAAACAGCAGCGTCACCTGGCGGAATCCGATCCAGCCCGCAAGCCCCCGATAGAAGCGCTTGCGCTCAGGCAGGTTCTTAAGGCTGTCCACCGCTATCCGGTCGAGCAGTTTGAAGTCCGATGAACTCCTGACGTCGACGCCACCCAGTTTCGTCAGCAGGCTGTTGACGACCCCGGCTCTCATGGTGGCAAACCAGCTTTCCCTGCCGCGATCCCGCTTCACTCCGTGGACGATCTGCGCGCCACCTTCCCACTCCTTGATCATGGCCGGCAAGAGATCGGGAGGATGCTGCAAGTCGGCATCTATCGTGATCACGGCATCGCCTGCCGCGTTCATCAGGCCCGCCAGAATCGCGGCTTCCTTGCCGAAATTCCTCGACAAGCGGATTGCGCGTACCGGCAATCCCTGCATCGACAGTTGCGCGGCGCGACCGAAAGTGTCGTCGCGGCTTCCATCATCCACGACCACGAATTCGAAGTTGTACCCCGACGAATCAAGGATGGCGGAAATCGTGGTGACGGCCCGCTTGATCCCCTGCGCTTCGTTGAATGCCGGCAGCACTACGCTGATCAATCGTGGGCGGGTGCTCACTGGTGCATCTCTCTTTCCTCGGGAAAGGCGGTCAGCTCCACTCTGTGACGATGCAACAACTCGCCGAAGCCGGGACTCAGCAGGGTTTGCAATTCTCCTTCCCAGTCATGGTATGCAGCGAGCTTCGGATCTGCCAGAGCCACGTCATCGCTGCGCCCGGGATGGCACATCAGCTCATACGTCACTCCGTTTTCGAGTCGCTGCAGACGCCATTCCAGGTAGGCGACATCCAGGCGGCCACTCTTGGCGACCCCCAGCAGTCTTGGCTCATCGCTTCCCGCGGCTTTGGACATTGCACTGAATATCGAAAGCGCGCTGTTTCTTGCCAGATCCGCTGGTGCGAAAGCGACCACCCACTCCGCGCGTGGCGCCCTGACATGCCTGATGCCGAACTCCGCGGCAAGGCTGCGGACGCGACCATAGAGCAGGGGCAGCATGTGGATATGTTCATGGGAGTTCAGGAATGCGGGTCGAACGCCCAGGTCGCAGCATCGCCGGATCTGCATCCGCCACTCTTCCATCACGACATCCGCGGCAATGCGCCCAAGCAGCAGCGCCGCTGCCAGCTTTCCCTTTGCCGGGAAGCTGCCACCGGATCGCGTCAGAGCCTGCTTCATGCCTACGCTCAAAGGTTCACCCAGCGTTGCATTCAGGTGCACGCCTGCACTCAGGGTCGGCACGGAAAGCAACGGGCCTATCCACCTCTCGAGCGCGGGGCCATTGGCCATGATTCCAGTTGCCGTCAGGCGTCCGCTCTCGGCCACCTCGAGAATACCCCTGCTCACGCCGTCGAAGTATCCAAAATCGTCCGCGTTGACGATGAGGCGTGCGGGGCGAGTGCGAACTTCCCCGGGCATCACTGGCGAAAAGTCCATACGTGATTGGCCGCGAAATTCCAGAACAACACCACACCGGTGCTGCAGACCTGGGCAACCAGATAGTGGAGACCGAGGTCCCTCGTCAACCACGCAACGGACAGGTAATTGATCGTCGCGCCAATGACCGCCACCACGAAGAACTTCGGCAGGGCTACGGCATGCATTGCCGTTGACGCGAATACCAGCCGCCGACTCAGTGTGTAGTTGATAAACCCACCCACTGCGAATCCCACGGTTGTCGCGACCAGCACGGGCACATGCCAGTATTCGACTTGAATCGCCAGCAACCCGTAATGAGCGGCCGTCCCTACGGCGCCGACGAGCGCAAATCCCAGAAACCTGCCCACAAGAGGTTGCAGCTGGATTGACTGTTTTGCAGGCAACATGGCGATGGTGATGATACAGCGACGAGCCTGTGGCATCCGTGACTGGAGTTACATATATGGAGCGATATACTGGCTTCAGACCATGAAAAGAACTGTCTCGCTTTCTGTGTTCCTGCTCGTGATCGCGTTGGTGGGCTCTGCCGGGCTGGCCTACATCAAGCTGCGCAGCGCTACGATATGGTTCGACGAAGCGATAACGCTCATGACTGTGGCAGGGCACTCTCTGCCAGACTGGAGTTCTGGAGCCTCCCAGTTCGTCGGCTCTTCGTCCCCATCGCAGATCCTCATCGATCTGTATCGAATCGATGTCCACCCGCCGCTGTATTTCTGGACGGTCGCTGCGTGGCGCACGGTAGCCGGGTCTTCATTGGAGAGCATTCGCATCCTCTCGGCGCTGTTCATGCTGGCTTCGATCTGGCTGCTCTATCGTGTAGCTGAAGGTTTCGCCATCAAGCGCCCAGGCGTAGTGGCATGCATCTACGCGTTCTCCAGCACTGCTGTTGCGTACTCGTACACGGCACGCTCGTACTCGATGGCCCTGTTCCTGATCATCCTGACTTTGTACCTTGCACAGCGAAAGAGCATCTGGGCAGGCGTAGCTGCTGCAGCGAGCATTGCAACCCACTATTTCTCCGCGCTCTGTGTAGGGCCCATACTCCTTTGCTATTTCATCTCGGGATGGAAAGAGAATCGTCGCTGGACGGTGCAGACGGCGATCTTGTTCACGGCGTGCATCGCACCTCTTGTTCCGATGGTGCTCATGCATTTCGGGGCGAGACCTGCGCAATACATTGCACCGGCATCGGCCTTGATGGAACTCAAGGCTGCCGTCAAACACTCCCTGGCAGCCAGTTTTCCGACCAGTCTTACGGGATGGTTGACGAAGACATCATGGATTGCATTGGGAATCTGCGCCCTTGCCGGTGCGATTCAGGCATCAAGGACCAGGCAGTGGGTACTTTGGTTCGCACCCGCGGCGTTCATTGCCGGCTTCCTCCTGATGGCATTGGCGAGCCACAAGTCGATCACCGCCATGCCTGGGGCCTATTACTTCGGAATGATAGTCCCACCGATGGCGTTGCTGATTGCCGTCGGCATCGAGGTCATCCCGCCGATGCTTGCCGTCATCGCGGCATTGTTGGTGACGACCTGGGCGATGCCCATGCTGCCGGTGATTCCGGCGCCAGATTCAGCTAACTATCGCGCGATCATCGCCACGATTCGCCCGCACTGCGAGCGGTGCGTACTCGTCGCAGGAATTGGCTCGGGAAGAGGAGTCCCTGGTTCCGTCACTTATGAAGCCAAAGGCCTTCCCGTGCTGGTGCTGGATCGCAACGTCGATCAGATCGTCGCGCAGGCTGGCCAGTACCAGCGCATCTACTTCTTTCCCGCGAATGAAGGCAGGGGTGTCGCGGACGAAGAGGCTCTCGTTCAACGGCTTCGCCTCCAGCCGATTTCAGGGTACTTCGAGAGCCCGCCGTAGTCGCCAATGAGCAAGCCGCCGGCTATTCATGTCGATCTGAGAGCCCCGGTCATCGCACTAATACTGGCTGCCACGGCGGTTCCAGTGGGAATCCGGCCACCGGTTGGATTCGATCATTCCATAGGGTTGTACGACTTCCTGCAGAACGTAGCCGGTTACCTCCCGCTGGGGATGGTATTGAACGGCTTGCGCTGGCACCGCGCACTCATGGCAGCTGCGGGACTTTCCTTGTTGGCGGAATCCCTCCAGTGCCTGATGCCACTTCGCGATCCTTCATTCACAGATGTAATCGCCAACACAGCGGGCGCAGCCGCAGGTTATGGCCTCGCCAAAGCAGTGGGATTCAAGCCGTTGGTCACGCTGCGGAGCTGGATGGCCGCACCCGCCCTGCTTATCGCGGCAGGAGTGGTGTGGTTGGCGATCGAGAATGCAAACCCAGACCTGAATGGCAGGGGTTCGGCTACTGCCGGCACCCTGGAGGCACATTGGGCATTTGATGAAGCGGACGGCCCGCTTGCTGTGGATTCCGGGCCCAACGGCTTGAACGGCGTTCTGCACGGCAAAGCAAGACGTGTTCGGGGGCCTCACGGCTCGGCTCTTTCGCTTGGGGGCAAGGGCGACTACGTCGTTACAAGTGACGCCATGGAATTCCGCATGACCGGGAGTCTGACGGTCAGTGCCTGGATCAACATACGCAGCAACCCGCAGGACGACGCGGTAATAGTCTCTGATCTGGATGGCGACGGACCCTTCAGCACGGGGTTCCAGCTGGACACCACCGTGGACACCGGACCGCGCACGGTCGGATTCAAGTTGGGAGATTCCTGCGGCAGGTACTTCGCAAGATACGGCGCGACGCCTTTGCTGGCAGACAGGTGGTACCTGATTACTGGCACATATGATTCTGCCCAGCGAACGATCGACGTCTATCTTGACGGGAAGCAGGATGATGGGAGGCTGGACGGCGTGGTCCCGGATTCACGCCGCCATTCCCGCAAGCCGCTTCGTATCGGGAGGAGAACGGAGTCGGAATTGTTCGATTTCTCGGGGTTGATCGCGGATGTCCGGATCTACTCCCGTGCGCTTTCTGAAGGTGAGGTCGCCGCCGCGTTTGCGGCCAAAGACCCATCGCCGACGATGAATGCCGAAAGGCGGGTTCAATCCGCGCCTGTACGGACCGCCCCACCCTCCAGTTGCGTGACGCTGCCGGATCCAAGAGGTGCCAAGATCGCGGATGCCCGCTTGCCTACCGTCGTAGCATGTTTCGGCGTGCTCATATCCATTGCCATCCTGGCGCTCTTCTCTCGAGGCTTCGGCCCCGTTGTGGCGATTGCAGCGGGGGCCATCGGGGGATATGTCGTACTGCACTTCGCTACGTTTGCCCTGCCTGTGCTCAATCTTGTGACCTTTCCCCTGACCGGCGCGATTGCTGCGCTGTGCGTGGTCGCGTCAAGGAAGGCTGCGTCGAAGTGATGACGATTGCCGACGCTGGGTATCGCCAGTACGCTACCAGCTCGACATCAAGGGATGATTTCTGGTGCCCGTAAGCCGCATGCTTTCACAACTCTGGCAGAAGTCGCCCTGGAAAGCGGCGCTGCTCATGTGCCTCTACTCGGCGGTGTTGCTGCTGGCGGGCATTGCGGCCGGACAATGGGCCACCGAGCACCATATCCGGGGACAGATCATCGAGAAGCTGCGGCACACCTCCCTCCGGCGCTTCTTCCCGAGCGCCCAGGAATCGGCAAAGGTGGAGGTGGTTCCTGATGTGCAGCATATCGATTGGAAGGCCACTCCCCCGCTGATTTCGAATCTGTATTTCCCCCAGGTGGTAAAGGTAAAGCTCGCACCGTTTGAATCCTACGGAGAAGGCGGATCCCTGGAGGAAGTCGGGGGCAACATCCTCTACGCCTCGCCAACTGGACAGCTCGGATATCTGAATCGCAAGAACGTGGTTCACGTCATCAAGTCGCGCGTGCCCATGCGCTTCGACCTGTTGCAGTCGCACGCCGTCTCCAAGGATCCGCGCCTCGTCATGTCCTACTTCCGCACACTGGACATGCTGGTCGTCAATGGATCCGCTGGTTCGTTCCAGCTCTATGTAAGCCATCACCGCTTCAACAGTAGCGGATGCTTTGAATTTGTCGTCAGCCGTGCCACTGGTCACGTCGCGGACGATCTGGTTGATGTGGCCGACGACTGGAAAGATGTCTTCGTAGCCCGACCCTGCATGCAGACCAAGGAGATCGATCTGCTCTTCGGCGGGTTGGAATCTGGCGGCAGGTTGCAACTACTCAACGCACAGACATTGCTTGTTTCGATTGGCGATCATCAGTTTGATGGCATCCGTTCCAAGATCGAGGCTGCACAGGATCCGAATCTGGACTTGGGCAAAGTGGTCGCCATCGATCTGGCATCGGGACACTCGCGGATCTATACCAGCGGCCATCGCAATCCACAGGGGCTGCTGGTGACGCGTGACGGCACGGCGTGGGAGACCGAACACGCGCCACAGGGAGGTGACGAGATCAACCTCCTGCAGGAAGGTCGAAACTATGGCTGGCCCAGGGCTACTTACGGGGTGGAATACAGTGCCAGGACCGGACCCCGGAGGGACTGGCCCCTCAACAAGGAACAGGGAAGGCACGACGGTTACGAGCACCCCAGGTACGCATTCGTACCATCAATAGGAATTTCCAATCTGATCCAGCCAGACGCGCGCGAATGGCCCTTGTGGCGCGATCATCTTCTGGTGGCTTCTTTGGGTGGCATGTTCCGCACAGGTGGCGGAAAACTCTATCTGGTACGACCGGAATCGGACAAACAGATCGTCTATGCCGAAGAGATAGCCGTCCCGGTGGACGATGGCGAGAAGCTGCGCGACATCATCTCCCTCGCCGATGGCCGCATCGCGGTCCTCTCGGACCGTGGAAATTTGCTGTTGATCCGCAATGGTGAAGCCCAGGTCAACGATCCATCGCCTCGTGAAGCCACGTTCGACGTGACTCTTGGCGACGACGCCAAACTGGCCCGCCAGAACAGCACGCTGATGTCGGAAGCGTCGGAGTCGGACCTGGGGCGCCAGGTCTTTGCTTCCAAATGCTCCTCGTGCCACTCAGAGAAGGGTGACATCAAGATCGGCCCACCGCTGAACGGCGTGGTGGGCCGGAAAATCGCTTCGATTGCCGGCTTTACCTACTCCAGCAGCATGAAGGCGGACGGCGGCACTTGGGATGAATGGAATCTCGCCGACTTCCTGCAGACTCTCGACGTTCCGTACAAAGACTCGCCCATGCCGCGGCCCATGCTCAGCGCCAGATCCGCACGGGCGGTCGCACTGTACTTGAAGCAGGAACACTAGCCACTGCGTCGGACCTGAGCTTGCCGCAGGTCCGACAAAGCGTGAAGCAGTCTGCAGGGCTTACGGTACTCAGGACCAAGCCCTGGGCGACTCTGATAACATGCCCAGGCAAGGTGATGCGGCCTCACTGATCCGCCCCGGGAACTTATCGATGAGTGAGACTTGGTGGTCGGAGCTTTGGCGCTACAGAGAGCTGCTGTTCTTTTTTGCGGCTCGAGACATCAAGGTGCGTTACAAGCAGGCGGCACTCGGCGCGGCCTGGGCGGTGGTTCAACCGCTGGCCACCATGCTCGTATTCACGATCTTCTTCGGGCGCATCGCCCGCATTCCCAGCAATGGCCTGCCCTACCCGCTGTTTTCATTCTGCGGTCTGGCGGCGTGGCTCTATTTTGCATCGACTGTGGCCTATGCCAGCAACAGCCTGGTCTCCAACAGCAGCATGATCACCAAGGTTTATTTCCCGCGAGTGTACCTGCCGACATCTTCGGCGCTCGGCTGCCTGATGGACCTGGCCATCTCCGGCGCTGTACTGGCAGCCATGATGATTTATTACGGCGTGGCGCCGACGCCGTTTGTACTGCTGGTGCCGCTGCTCGTGGTGATCATGATCCTGCTGGCGCTGGGCGTGGGTTTCGTTCTGGCCGCGCTCAACGTCCGCTTTCGGGACGTGAAGCACGTCGTGCCGTTCGGCCTGCAGCTATGGCTTTTCGCCACTCCCATCATCTATCCGCTCTCCTATCTTCCAACGGAAGCGCAGCGGCTTTCCATGCTCAATCCCATGACGGGCATCGTCGAGAATCTGCGGGCTGCGGTTCTTGGCGGTGGTGAATTCAACTGGCAGGCAATGGGCATCTCGGCGGCGATCAGCATCGCTGTGTTCTGCGTCGGTCTCGTGTATTTCCGCAAGGTCGAGAGAAATTTTGCCGATGTCGTCTAGGCAGCAAGGAATGCGGGACCGGAGAAAGTGATGCAGGGACCTGCCGTTCGCGTGGACCATCTCACCAAGCGCTACGAAATCGGGGCCGCGCAAAGAAACACCAATGTTCGTGAGCATGTCACCAACCTGCTGACATCAGTGTGGAGACGGCGTCGACCGGAGGTCATCACCGTGCTGGATGACCTGTCGTTCGAGATCCAGCCGGGGGAGATCGTGGGGATCGTCGGATCCAACGGCGCCGGGAAGAGCACTCTTCTCAAGATACTTTCCAGGGTCACCTTCCCCACGGCAGGTGAGGTGCATGTCAGCGGGCGCGTGGCTTCGCTGCTGGAAGTGGGCACCGGCTTCCATGATGAGCTCACCGGGCGCGAGAACATCTTCCTGAATGGATCCATTCTTGGAATGAAGACAGCGCAGATCAAGGCGCGGTTTGACGAGATCGTGGCCTATTCTGGTGTGGAGCAATTCATTGATACGCCGATCAAGAGATATTCCAGCGGCATGCGGATGCGGCTGGGATTCGCCGTGGCCGCCCACCTGAATCCCGACGTCCTGATCGTTGATGAAGTCCTTGCGGTGGGTGATGCCGCCTTTCAACGCAAGTGCCTGAAGACCATGGAAGGACTGCGCCATGGCGGTCGCACGGTGCTGTTCGTTTCCCACAACCTGGGCGCGGTCGAGAACCTGTGTTCGCGCGCGATATGGCTGCAGGGCGGGCGAATCAAGCTGGACGGCCCTGCGCGCGAGGTGACGAAGAAATACATGTCCACGAATGTGGACGTGGTTGGTGGCAGCGTGAACCTCGAGGCCGCCGCCGGCAGACCGGGTAACGGTGATATGAGATTCACCAGAGTCGAATTCCTGGATGCGCAAGGCCACATCAAGAACATCATTCAGGCGGGTGACCCGCTGAGAATCCGCTTCCATTACAGCGCCAAGAAGCCGCTCTCCAACCTCACCATCGGCTATCGGATCAACAGTGAATTCGGGATGGGTGTCACCGAGTCAAGCACGCGTCTGCACGACATAGTGATGCCGACGATTGCGGCGGGAGACGCGTACATCGACGTCGACATCCCGGCCCTGAACATGATGCCCGGCGTCTACTACTTTACGGCCGGAGTCACCACGATAGGCGGTCCGGTGCATGACACGGCGGAGAACTGCCTTCGGATGGAGTTGCTGTCCGGCAAGGTGTACGGCACAGGAAGGGTGATCGACAATACCCATGGCGTGGCATTCTTCCCTCAGACCTGGGAACTGGAAGGAGTGCGCGTAGCCGCGGAGCGGTGACGCAGACCGAATGCTCGGGCATCCCGACAGCTCGGCGGCGGCAGCGACGGATAAGGCGCCGGTGATCAGCGTCCTGTTGGCCACCCACAATGGCGCCGGCACACTCGGGCGTGTTCTGGATGCCTATGCAGAATTGCTGACCGACGACATCCGTTGGCACATGGTTGTGGTGGACAACGCCAGCACGGACGCAACGGCAATTCTTCTCGAACAGTACGCGAGGCGTCTGCCACTTCTTCCCCTGCGCACCGAGCGGCGCGGCAAGAATGTCGCCCTCAATCTGGGCCTGGAACATTGCCGAGGCGACCTCGTTGTGCTCACCGATGACGATGCCGTTCCTGCAAAGGAATGGCTCCGGTCATGGATGGCGACGTCGACGTCGCAACCTCTATTCGACGTGTTCGCCGGGCGTATCGACCCGCTCTGGCCAGATGGCGGCTGTCCGGAATGGATACCCCGACTGATCGACATGGGCGCTGTGTTTGCCATCACACCGGAGCGGATGTCAGAGGGTCCGGTTGATGCCGTGTGGGTATGGGGACCGAACATGGCTGTTCGCCGGAGCGTGTTCGACGCCGGATTTCGGTTCGACGAATCAGTGGGGCCTGCCGCGGGCCAATACCGGATGGGCAGCGAGACGGAGTTGACCGTGCGACTGCAACGCGCCGGTCACCGCGCCTGGTACGCACCTGATATTCGCGTTGGCCATATCATCAGACCTGAGCAGCTGGATCAACGTTGGATCATGCGGCGCGCCTATCGCGTTGGGCGCCAGACATTTCAGGCGGTCCGGCATGCTGTACAAAGTGGTGCGCAGGGGCCTACGTTCCGCGGTGCCCCGCGCACAGTATGGCGACTGCTGCTGAAGGAATACCTGCGCCTGTCCCGGGCCAGGATTCTGCTGGACTTCGATGCAGGCATTCGTGCCGAGTGGCAGATCAGCCACCTGCTCGGATATCTCCACGAGGCTGCGACGCACACCCGAGGCGATGCGATCCGCTAAGCCGCGCGGCTGGCGACCAATGAGAATCGCTGCTTGAGTTTCAGGAACGGACGCTCGATCCATTCATATGAAACCCACGCCACATAGATCGTCAACAACAAGCCAACCCCGGGCCATAGCAAGGATCTCATTCCACCGTATTGCGTATCGAGAGGCTTCAGCAGGGCCAGGCATGCCGCGTGCCACACATAAAGCCCAAAGCTGATCTTTCCGAGATACTGGATTCGCGGAAGGCGCACCGATGCGCCCAGGGCCCCGAGAAGGATCGCCGTGCAGCCGACGGCTACTGCAGGATATCCCAGCAGTACTTCCTGGAGGTTCATCATATCTGAGCTGCGCAGCCCGCCCTCTGATCCACGAATGAGCAGGCATCCGAATCCACCCAGGATCAGCAGTGTGCGCCACTTGAGATGTATTGCAGGCATGCGGTCGCCCAATATCGCCGCGAGCAGAATTCCGATGCCCAGCGCATCCAGGTGTGTGAAGGTGTTCCCCCACATGTGCTGCGTGGACTCGTGATAGGCCAGACCCATCACGCGTGCCATGTTCGCCGTGATGATGCAGGTGCTGGCCACGATCAACAGTCCGCGTCGAGACAGCATCGCGGCGATCGGGGGCCACAGAAGATAGAACTGCTCTTCGATTGAGACCGTCCATAGCGGATTGGCCGGCGATCCAGGCCAACCCCACGACACGAATGCCCAGTTTCCCGCGAAGAAGAGAAAGTACGGAAAGAACGGCGAGAACTCTCCTGTCGGATTGAAGGTCACGAAAAAGGTGAAGATCATCAACGCAAGGAAGTACAGGGGCCATATCCGCAGCGCGCGACGGACATAGAAACGACCGATATCCAGTTTTCCGGTCTGTTGCCGCTCTCTCAGCAGCAACACCGTGATCAGATAGGCACTCAGCATGAAGAAGAGATCTACGCAATAATTACCCGCCTGCACGAAAGCGGCGACGGCAGGAATCCAACTCACTGGCATATGCAATTGAGTGAGCTTCTCAGGACCCCATCTGCCCAGAGTGTGATTCAAGAAGACGCCGAGAAACGCACAAAAGCGCAGAACATCCAACTCCGGCCGGTTGAACGCGCTGGAATCCGCAGGGGCCAACGCAGCACTTGCATTGGCATGACCGGGAGCTTCGCTAGCCTGCGGCACGCGATCCTTCAAGCCTCGAATTCCCGAGACGCATTCAACACTCCGTTGCAGTCAACCAGGCAGGTTATGCCAGATGGCAGTTCGACAATTAGTGTCGGAAGTCGCTGATTCTTATCTGCCATCTGACTTGAGTCACAATCGACCATTGATCCTGCGGCAGAATGTCGATGCGCCGGATGCTGTCCCAGTACTGCCGTCACATAGTGAGCGAGCGGACCTGACAGGCGCCGATAGCGACTCTCGAGGCAGTATGATCCTGTCAACCATGGTTCGAAACGCCAACCCCGCCCACTGAGATCCCCGTGGCAGACTACAACTCGCATTTTCCAGTCCCGATTGGAAGAAAGACCAAAGTCCTCTTCTTCGAACCCACGCCCGGGCACTCCTATCTTTTCGATCTATACGGCCAACTGCCATGGAATCAGCTGGTCGGAAAGCGAGGCTTCTTCTGGGCTGCGCCAGCAAGTTTCATGAAGTCCTTCCTCGCGTACTGCGAAAATCATCTTCGATCAAACATCAGCGCCATGGTCTTCATGACCGCAGACCTGTTTCTGCACCCAGAGGCCTTTCCCGAGGCGGTCCGCTGGATGGAGCGGAGGCAACAAAGGATTTATGGCCTTCTGCACGAGGTCCCCGTGGACCCGGCCGTATGGGATCGCCTGCGGATATTGGGCAAGAAGATCGAATTCATCGTGCTGTCAGAAGAGATGCAGTCGGCCCTCGAGGAGGGTGGAGTTGCACGTGTCCACTGGTTACCGCATCACCCGGTCCACTTCCAGTTCGAACGGGAGAACGCCGCTGCACTGAGAAGCCTCTTTGGCATACCCCAGCATGCGTTCGTCGCCACGTTCCTTGGCGAACTGAGAAAAGGCAAAGGAATAGAACTGATCCTCGACTGCCTGGAAGAACTGCAGAACAAGGAGATATTCCTGAACTTCGCGGGCAAGGCCACCGACTACTTGCCAGCAGACTTACGCAGCCGACTGAATGAAAAGGGCGTAGCGGCCCGCCTCAACGTGAGTCGCAACGGCGATCCGGCCGAGTACCGTGTCATGTCTGATCGACAGTACGCCAGAGAGCTGATGGTCTCCGATGTGTTGCTGCTGCCATACATCGATCGCCAAAGCCGCGTCATGAGCGGGGTCCTGCCCGATGCGGTGCATTTTGGCGTGCCAGCACTCAGCACGAGAGAGAGCATGATCGGGCAAATCGTCGAAAAACATGGTCTCGGCCGGACTTTCTCGAACCGGGACAGATTTGGTTTGGCGATTGAACTAAATCGGATGGCGGCAGACCGGAATAGCTTTGATGTGTCACAAAAGCCCTATGCCAGCTTGATTGATCCATCGAACGTCCTGAAGATGCTGGCTTCGATACTGCAGGCCTCCTGAGAGAACCTATGTCTTCAGTTTACGACCAGAAATTCTATGACGACCAAATGGGCGGGTCGCTTTTGTCTGCCTCCATCATCCTCCCGCATCTGGAGTCGATATTTCCGCAGATTCGATCCGTCGTGGACGTCGGGTGTGGCGCAGGAACCTGGCTCTCCTACTTCGCAAACAAGGGCTTTCGCGTACTGGGCATCGACGGAAACATGCTGCCTCCGGAGGAAATGATGATCCCGGCGGACAGATTCCGGCGGCAGAATCTGGAGGAGTCCGTCTCCGCGCCGGAAGTGTTCGATCTGTGCATGTGCCTTGAAGTAGCGGAACACCTTACGAGTGGCCGGGCGGCTTCGGTCGTCGTGGATTTGTGCAATCTGGGGGATATCGTGTTGTTTGGCGCCGCGATCCCTGGCCAGGATGGGACTCACCACATCAATTGCCAGTGGCAAAGCTACTGGATCGATCTGTTTGAGCAACAGGGATTCACCGCTTTCGATCTGATTCGCCCAACGTTCTGGAACGACTCAAGAGTGGAATGGTGGTACCTGCAAAACACTCTGGTGTTCGTTCGAAAGCAGCGGAGTGATCTGACCAAAGCCGCCGCGGACTTCCTCGAGAAACGTCGGATCGACGGCGTGCTGGACGTGGTTCACCCCCGAGCTCTCGAGGTGCATCACTATTCGACGCGCATGTATTCCTCCGAGCCATCTGCACGCGAATCGCTGCGATTGGCTGGCAAGGCGATAGCAAAGGCGATCAGGCGAAGACTTGGGACCTGATGAGAAGAGTATCTACGCCGCCTTCGACCACCTCAACCGGCCACGACGCAGCCCCTTGAACTCCCTCCACAACTCCCGTCTGGCCTTGTACGCGACCTGCATCGCCACATCACACGCACGGAGCCTTTCTATTAGTGGAATCGGGGCCACAGTGGCCGTCATGAAAAGATCGAGGCAATAGCGGCCCTTGATCCAATGCAGTGGCGCTCTCGCCAGCGGATTGGAGACACGTTGATTCTGCTCTGGCGTGCGCTCATTGGTCATGGAAGAACCACCCCGGCGCCGCCACAGCAGCACTTCTGGCAGAAGAATGAATTTTCCATGCAGGGCAAGCTCCGCCAGAAACGCCAGGTCGCCGCTGGGATAGGGTCGGTCCAGTCGGGTCTTGCGTAGAACGGTCATGCGCAGCAAGCCGTTCTGTATGTGATTGAGATGTATCTGGGCCTGGACCCGCCTGAATCGATCGCTCGGACGCTCGTCCATCACTTCGATATCGCCGGGATGAATCTCTTCTTTTACGTTGTCCTCATTGATGAACTGGGTCCTGCCGTATGCGACCACCGCCGATGCATCGCCCCGCAGCGCGCCGAGCCCCAGCTCGACTGCACGGGAAGCCATGGGATCATCGCCTGTCGATCCCTTGAAATACTCCCCCCTGGCAGCTCTTACGACGAAGTTCCAGTTGCTGGGTGCGCCGATATTCCGCTTCTGCCGGAAGTAGCGGATCCGGCTGTCCGCCTTCACATACTCGCGGCAGATGTCCTCCGTGCCGTCCGAAGACTCATTGTCGGAAATGATCAGCTCGAAATCCGTCACGGTCTGTGACAGAGCGGAATCGAGCGAAGCTCGCAGAAATCGCGCATCGTTGTAGACGGGCATGCCAATCGTGACGAGCGGCGGGCGTGGCGATATCATTCAGAGAGATAGATTGCCCGCATGAACCAGCGAATTCCAGTTTCAACGAGTGACATGGCACTACCCCCTACACAACTACAGACACCTAAATGGGCTTTCTACCAGGGGGCAGTACGTCCGTACTCCGAAGCGCGGCTGCACATCGCCACGGAGGCGGTCGTACGTGGATTGAATGTATTCGAGGGACTGAAGGGTTTCTGGCAGCCAGACGGATCCTTCGGAATTCTTGCCCTCAAGCGACATTGGGTCCGCATGCGGCAATCGGCACAGCTCCTGGCAATTCCATTCGACATGTCTCTGGAAGCCTGGGTTGAGGCACATTTCGCGATCGTGGAGAGCCTGTACGAGCCATCCCGACAGATGTGGATGCGCGCCACACTCTACGTCACAGAAGGACATTGGGGCGAGAACCAGAAGGCCGATCTGGTGATCACGGCGTTTCATCGCGAAAAAGGCCTGCCATTGCCAATGGCCTCCGGCATCAGCACCTGGAGGAGAGCCACGGACGATTCACTGCCCTATCGCATCAAGACCAGCACCAACTATCAGGTGGCGCGCCTGGCAAAACTCGAAGGACGCGAGCGGGGGTATCCAGAAATGGTGCTGCTCAATCAGCATGGTCGCGTCGCCGAATCGATCGGCTCGGCAATCCTCGTGGTCCGGGATGGAGAGATACTTACCCCGCCGAGCTGGGAGGGCACCATAGAAAGCATTACGGTGCAGATCCTGGAATCGCTCGCCGCAGACCTGGGAATTCCTTTCAGTCGGCGGCCCATCGATCGCACCGAACTCATCATTGCCGATGAGATGGCCTTCGTGGGCACCATGAACGATGTCACACCCATCTCCTCGTTCGACGGGAGGAAGATGCCCGAGCAGCGCGTTTTGTCCCGACTGGCCAGGCGCTATCTGGCGGCTTGTGAAGGGATCGAGCCGCATCCGGCTGTGGATCTCGAGATCAGGTCGCGAAAAGCCGTCGGCAATCCGGCGTAGTCGCCGTAGCGAGGATCAGCCGTCGGACTCGCGCTGCTGGCCACCCGGCCCTGCAACACGGGCGTCTCCAGTGTGCTCAATGCGCTCAAGCCAGGTTTCACGCCAGAAGGTGAATATGGCGCGCGGACAGTGCAGACGCCGATCACTGTAGTACCCCTTGCACCAGGCGCCTTCCAGGATCACGGACCCACCCCTGATCGGAATCATCTTGCCACTGCGTTCGTCGATGATTCTGGTCACGCGCGAGCGGACACGCAGCGCCTTGCCGCAATAGGGCACCTCTTCGTCACCGAAGTAAAGGCCGCGGTTTTTGTTGGCCTTGTCCAGCGTGCCCAGGATCTCTTCATAGGAGCGCACGCGGACAATCTCGCCTGGCACGAGATCCAGCTTGCGCTCGGGCGTGATTTCGCCTGCCGGGACTCGTCCTTCCTTGCGCGGATATGGCATGCCGCCGAAAATCTTCTGGAATCGATCATAGAGCGAAATCAGCAGGCGCTGGGCGCGCGGCCGACGACGCGAGGCTTCGATTACCTGATACGCGCCGGCATAGAAAGCACTGCGCACGATGTGGACGATCGACTCGTTGCCCGAAGTCACGTCCTCGATGTATTGCCGGATGTTCCACCACTTGAGGGGTGAAGTTGCCGCGGGAAGCTGGGTGGCCTGACACTTGAACACGGGATCCGCATCCGAACCTCCCGCGCGTGTTGCTGCCAACAGCCCGGCTTCCGTGACTCCTGTCGCCGCCGCCACTGAGCCGAGGCTGCGGGGATTACCACCTTCCGGGCCATCAATCCGGCGCAGCCACTGAGTCTTCCAGAAGAGGAGGCAATCAGCCTCACAGCCACCATGAGCCGCGCCGTTGCACCGCAGGTCCGCAAGATGCACAGCGTCGGCGACGCGTCGACCTCCGGTCTTGTTCACCGTATCGCAGGTCTTGTGTGCCCGGCGAAAGACCGGGAACCGCCGTCCGGCAAACGCCAGCATCTCCGGCATGAACGGCATGCCATCGATGCAGCCATTCTCATCCAGAGTTGCGAGGATCTCTTCTTTCGAGCGGACCTCTACCCAGTCGCCCACCGACAAGTTCCAGCCGGAAGGTGTCGAATTCTTGCTCAACGGCATCTTGCGGCTTCCCTGGTTCTTCACGCTGTCCTGGTCGACTCTTTCGCCAGGTTCTCATCAAACAGGAGGATCACGTCATCCGGCGGGACGCCAGCGACCTCACGCACGAACTGCTCCGGCAGGCGCTCTTCATCCGTCACTCTCGCAAACTCGCGCAGCATCGTACCTCTGCAGGCCGCGTCGACAATGGGTGCGCCATCACCGGCCTCCACGTCAAGACGACTGATGATCCTGAAGTCCACGCTGTAGCGCGTGATTCCCGACGTATTGCGAATCGACGCGTGGAGCTGCTGGCCCGAGAACAGGATCACCTGGCCTGGAGTGGGCAACAGCACCATTTCGTCGACGGGCTTGTAGTTGATCGCACCGGGCCGGGAACGTGTGTCCTTGCCGACGTGCTGTGCCGCGGTCAGTCGATCGCGGTTGGCCTGGTAAGAATCGAATCCCGCCGAATCGTTCTCGACGGAACGCGCAAATGCCCATGTATCGAACTTCATCGCATTGTCTGGGGCGAGATCGAATACCGGAAACCACCAGTTGATCTGCTGCGCGGGAGCGGCGTACCAGGTGTCCCGGTGCCACGGGAACGCGAATGCGATTCCGGTCGTCAGGTGCCCATCCGGGTGGGATGTACGCGGCTTTGGCACGTCGTAGTACGTGTCCTGTGGATCGAAACCCGCCGCCACCGCGATGGCCCTGGTCAACTCCTTGGACCGGGGATGGTGTATGAAGCTGGGTTTCCACACTGCGAGCACGCGAGCGATCTCGGCCGGCGAGTAGAAGTTATGCACCTGCTCCGGATCGTGCGGAGAGAACAACTCCCGCAGCTGACTGCGGGTGAATTCAACGAACTGCGCCAGCGGAGCAAGCCGGGTGAGCACGATGATGTCGCCGCCGTAAAGCAGCTTGCGCAGCTGATGGTTCGTCACGCGCGGATCGATGCGAACGGTACTCATGCCGTCATCCGCCAGGCCGGGCCGGTTTATTCCTGATCGCCATGGCCAAATATTAGTCGCAGTACGGGGGTTTTTGCGGACCTGCGTCTGGGAAATTCAGCTACCCTACCGCGACGATGCGATTCGAGCCGCTAACCCTCGACGGCGCCTGGCTGGTGACCCCTGAAATGGCGAAGGATCAGCGCGGATTCTTCGCGCGGGTGATCTGCGTGGAAGAATTCGCCGCGCATGGCATCAACGGGGCTTTCGTGCAGTCGAGCATTTCCTATAACCGGCTGGCGGGCACCCATCGCGGCATGCATTTCCAGTGGCCGCCCTCGCGCGAAGCCAAACTGGTACGTTGCCTGCGCGGCAGCGTGTGCGACTTCCTGATCGATCTGCGTCCAGATTCCGCTACCTTCCTGCGTCACCTGCAGGTGACGCTGGACGACCAGACCCGCAATGCGGTCTACATTCCGGCGGGGTTCGGCCACGGCTTCCAGAGCCTGGTCGACGATGCGGAAGTTCAGTACCACATGACCGATGACTTCCGCCCGGACCTCGCGGGCGGCTTTCGCTGGAACGATCCGGCTTTCGGCATTTCGCTGCCTCTGGCCATCACGGCAGTCGCGCCACGCGACGTGGAATATCCGCTCTTCGACCGCGAGGCTTACGAAGCGGAATATCGGCGCAGGCTGGCAGAGGCGGCAGCACAGTGAGCACGCTGACCTCCGGTGCCGATCTCATGGCCCTCGCCATGCGCCTCTACCCGATCTGCCGCAGCATCACCGGCAACGGCTTGCGACACACGCTGCGCATGCTGGGGCAAAGCATCCCGCTGAAGTTGATCGAGACGCCCTCGGGCACAGCGGTGTTCGACTGGGAAGTGCCACCTGAATGGAACATCGAGGGCGCAAGGCTCATCGATTCCTCGGGCCGCACGGTGGTGGACTTCGCGGATCACAACCTGCACATCGTCAATTATTCGGAACCCGTGTCCGCGACATTGTCGCTCGAAGATCTGCACGGCAGGCTGCACACCCACAAGGCCAATCCGGACTGGATTCCCTACCGGACCAGCTACTACAAGCGCAACTGGGGCTTCTGCCTGCGGGAACGCACAGCGCGCGAACTGCAGCCTGGCAGTTACCGCGTCGAGATTCAAAGCTCGCTGCAGCCCGGTTCGCTCACCTATGGGGAACTGCTGCTGCCCGGCGCGAGCCGCGATGAAGTACTGGTTTTCACCCACGCCTGCCACCCTTCGCTGGCCAATGACAATGTGAGCGGCCTTGCCGTGACCACGGCTCTGGCGCAATGGCTGGCAGACCGGCCGCGCCGCTACAGCTGGCGCTTCGTGTTCGCGCCCGGCACCATCGGTTCGCTGTGCTGGCTGCGCAACAATGAATCGAACCTCGGTCGCATCAGCCACGGACTGGTGCTCGGTCTGCTGGGCGATCAGGCAGCGTGGACCTACAAGAAAAGCCGTCGCGGCGATGCCGACATCGATGCCATCGTGCCCTGGGTGATACGCGGCCTGGATCCGGCCAGTCGTGTGATCGACTTCGAGCCCTACGGATACGATGAGCGTCAGCTTTGCTCACCCGGATTCAATCTGCCGGTGGGGCGGCTGAATCGCTCCATCAACGATGGCTATCCGCAGTACCACAGTTCCGCCGATGACCTTTCGATCATCTGCGCCGATGCCATGGCGCGCAGCCTCGAAGCCTGCAAGGCCATCGTGGAAGCCATCGAGTCCAATCGCCGCTACATCAACCTGAGCCCGAAGGGCGAACCGCGACTCGGCAAGCGTGGCCTGTATGGCGCGATGGGCGGCAATTCGCCGGCCGATTCCGAGCGCGCAATGCTTTGGATGCTCAACCAGTCGGATGGTGAGCGTTCGCTGCTCGCTATTTCGCAGCGTTCGCGCATGTCCATGCCCCTGCTCGACGGCGCCGCCAAGGCTTTGGAGGCCGCGGGATTGCTGGAGGAAGTCGTCGAAACCAGACTTGGATAGTCGTGTCTTTGCGACATTGGCCTATTTTCGGGCCACGCGGCGTAATGCCTCAATCGGACTACACGGATTCGGGGAAAAACCGAGCGATGCAGTTCACGATTATGCGGTGCGCTACGCAGCCCAATAAGACAGCAGTGGTAGATTGATCCTCATGCGAATTTTCCCCCTCCTCGCCCTGTGCCTGGTCGCGACCGGCATTGCCGGTTGCAACGCCGAAGATGCGGCGACGCCAGAGCCGGCCGGCGTGGGTACGGGTACGGGGACCGGGACGGGAGGCGCCACGACAGCCCAGCTGGCCATTACCTCTGCGCTTCAGCTTCCCACCGGCACCGTTGGTGTGGGCTATAACACTACGCTGTCCGCCACAGGTGGAACCGCACCATACGGCTGGCGCGTCGTGGCGGGCTCGCTGCCCTCGGGTCTCAGCCTCAACCAGACCACCGGCGTGATCTCGGGCACCCCGACGAGCGCGATAAGCGCCAACCTCACGATTGCCGTTTCCGACACCAATGCCGCCAGCACCAGCGGAGCCTTTACCGTGCAGGTGCTGCCTGCTGGCCTCGCCATCAGCTCTGCGCTGCAAATGCCCAATGGCACGGTAGGTAGCCCCTACAGCACGACGCTGGCTGCCAGCGGGGGCACGCAGCCATTCACGTGGCAGGTCACTGCGGGCGCACTGCCAAGTGGTCTTGCCCTGAATGCGACTACAGGTGTCATCGCGGGGACGCCCACAGCTTCCGGCACAGCCAGTCCGACGATTACCGTGACGGATGCTGCCGGGATCACAGCGAGCGCGGGACTTGCAGTGCAGGTCTTTCCCGCAGGCCTTGTCATTACCAGTGGCGCACAACTGCCCAATGGTGTGGTGGGCACTGCGTACACCACGACCCTGGCCGCCAGTGGTGGAACCCTGCCGTACCGGTGGCAGGTAACCGCCGGCACGTTGCCTTCTGGTCTGAGTCTGGGCGCGGCGACTGGCATCATCTCCGGCACACCCACTTCGGCAAGCTCGGCTAATCCCACGATCACCGTGACAGATGCTGCTTCTGTCGTCACCAGCATGGCGTTTTCGTTGCGCACGCTGCCGACGCCAGTGGTGATCAACACGGCTGCCCAGCTTCCCAATGGGACGATCGGCGTGGGCTACAGCGTGACGCTGGCGGCAAGCGGCGGTACAACGCCCTATACATGGAGAGTGGTTTCCGGCTCGCTGCCCGCCGGCCTCAGCCTGAGCCAGAGCACGGGCGTCATCTCCGGTACACCGACTACAGCGATCAACGCCAGCGTGGGGATCAGCGCGACGGATGCGAGTTCCGCCAGTACCGGCGCGACTTTCGCGCTGCGCGTCATTCCGGCGCCGCTGGTAGTCACCACTGCCGCGCAGCTGCCGAATGGAACGGTGGCCATCCCCTACAGCACGACCCTCGCCGCCACGGGTGGCACCACGCCTTATCGCTGGACAGTGACTGCCGGCTCGCTGCCCGCCGGCCTTACGCTCAACCAGAACACGGGCGTCATTTCCGGCATCCCGCTCAGTGCCGTCACTTCCACCCCCACGATCACCGTCACGGACGCGAATGCCACAACCGCCAGTGCGGGTTTCTCGCTGAGAACCGTAGCGGCCGGTCTGGTCATCTCCACGGGCCTGCAACTCGCCAGCGGCACGGTGGGCGTTGCCTACAGCACGACGCTGGCGGCGACTGGCGGTACGACTCCGTTCACGTGGGCTGTGACCGCGGGCGCGCTGCCCGCCGGCCTGTCACTGAATGCAACTACGGGCGTCATTTCGGGAACGCCCACTGCGGCGGTGAATGCGACACCGACGATCACCGTGACGGATGCGAGCGCGGCGAGCATCAGTGCAGCGTTCTCGCTGCGGGTGACGGCACCGTCTCTGGGCATCACCAGTTCGACGCAGCTTCCCAATGGGACGGTGAACACGGCTTACAGCAGGACACTGGCAGCCAGCGGCGGCACGCCGCCGTACAGCTGGCAAGTGACTGCGGGTTCGCTGCCCACCGGCCTCACATTGAACGGCAGCACGGGTGTGATCTCGGGCACGCCCACCGCCGCGACCACGACCTCGCCGGTCATCACCGTGACGGATGCTGGCGCGGCGAGCGCAGCTGCAACTTTCGCGCTGACTATCGACCCTGCAGCCGGCAGCAGTGGCTGGACGCTGGTGTGGAGCGATGAGTTTGACGGCACCACGCTGGATGGCTCCAAGTGGCTCAATCCCACCAACGACAACTCCTGCGGTGCGCTGGTGAAGAGCACGTTCATGGGCGACGACGCCTACCTGGACGGCAACGGCCACCTGGTGCTGCGTGCGCAATCCCGCGCCAGCGGTGGCTGCGGCACCAACCACGTCACCGCAGGCCAGGTCTCCACCAAGGGCCGCTTCTCGCAGGCCTACGGTCGGTTTGAGTTCCGCGCCCAGTTGCCGACCGGCGGCAGCGGCAGCTGGCCGGCCCTGTGGATGTATCCGATCGGCAATACCTGGCCGCCGGAGATCGACCTGCTGGAGATGCAGGCTGACTCGAACACGGCCTTCATGTCCTACCACTGGGGTACGGAAGCCACGCACCAGCACAACTTCGAGTACACCACCATCCCCGGCCTATCCGTCGGCTACCACACCTTCGCGGTGGAATGGGAGCCGGGGGTCATCCGATGGTTCATCGACGGGGTTTCCGTTCGTTCCAACTTCACCGGCCCCGACGTCACCAGCATCCCCATGGGCCTGATCATGGGCATGCAGATCGGTGACTGGACCGGCGCCGCCTTCAATCCGACTCTGCCCCTGTACCTGACCATCGACTACGTGCGCGTGTACACGCGGTAGCAGCACCGCATTACATATTTCCGTCGTTGTTCTGAGACGTTCTTCGCTGGCGACACCTTGCCGCGATTTCCCCGACACGCGTTAATCATCTAGAGCAAAGGCAAACCCGCCGCGAGGCGGGGGCGCAAAGCCTCCGGTCTGACGGTCTCTACTGAAGATTTCAGATAGCGGGGTTGCCGACGAGCAGATGGCCGTCGTCAATTTCCTGCTGTTGCAAATTGCCAGTGCCGTTTTCCCGGAGTAGCCGCGGCAACACTTCCGGAGATGCGACATGATGGGATCGGGCTGGCAGAAAATCTTCATCGCCATGACGTCGGCAGTTGTGCTGGTGGCGACGATTCAGCCTGCCGATGCCGCTCGGCGCAACCCTCGCAATACCACGACCAACACCGCGCCCACGATTAGCGGCACCCCGTCGACTTCCGTCGTGGCCGGCATGACCTACACCTTCGCGCCGAGCGCATCCGATGCGCAGAACAATCCGCTGACCTTCAGCATCAAGAACAAGCCGGCTTGGGCTGCTTTCAGCTCGTCCAGCGGTGCGCTGTCTGGCAGCCCTTCCAGCAGCCAGGCGGGCACGTATTCCAACATCGTGATCAGCGTCTCGGATGGTTCACTCAGTTCGTCATTGCCGGCCTTTGGCATTACCGTGACCGCGCCCGCCACGACAACGACTTCTTCTACACAGTCCGCCACGGCGCCTTCCATTACGACCGGATCATGGCTTGCCAATGGTGTGCTCGGCAGCCCCTACAGCACGACGCTGAAGGCCACGGGTGGCACGACCCCGTATCGCTGGGTGTTGATGATGGGCTCGCTGCCTGCCGGATTGAGTCTGAACTCCTCCACCGGCGTGATCTCCGGCACACCGAGCACCGCCGTCGCCAGCACCTTCTCGGTGGCCGTGACGGATGCAATGTCGAACAATGCCTATGCGAACCTGGCGCTCACCGTCACGGGTACTAGTACATCCGCCCCCGTGCCTGCGCTGCTGTCGGTGACCACCAGCTCGCAGCTTCCAGCCGGCACGGTCAACGCGGCCTACAGCACGACGCTGTCGGCCACGGGCGGGACTCCGCCGTATATCTGGCAGGTGAGCACAGGCGCACTGCCGGCTGGCCTGACACTGAACTCGAGTACCGGTGTCATCTCTGGCACACCCACCAGCAGTGGCAGCGCAAGTCCCGTCATCACCGTGACCGACTCGAGCCTCGGCGCAGCCGTGGCCACCTTTGCCCTCACCATCAACGCCGCTGACACCACTGGCTGGACGCTGGTGTGGAGCGATGAGTTCGACGGCACGGCGCTGGATGGTTCCAAGTGGCTCAACCCCACCAACGACAACTCCTGCGGTGCGCTGGTGAAGAGCACGTTCATGGG
>Ga0134124_10000451_pt1 | contig 34645 bp, 47 predicted proteins | sample KB304_FD_96880 | JGI IMG/M metagenome (GOLD analysis project Ga0134124, IMG submission 96880) | Terrestrial soil microbial communities without Nitrogen fertilizer from Kellogg Biological Station, Michigan, USA - KB3-0-4 | ecosystem: Environmental > Terrestrial > Soil > Unclassified ... | reverse complement strand
GGGGGATATCCGTAATGCTCATATCCACACGTGGGGCAGATCTTAATCGGAGACCCGGATATCTGGGTTAATAGAGACGGTCGCTTGGTATTAGAGTATTCGCTCCACATTTGCTTGGCGCTCATATTTGTATCCTCTTGGGTCTATTATAGGCCATTGCGTTAAGTCTGTCTAGGAAAGGTATCCTTGCGGTCTTAAAAGGGAATATCCGCTTCAGCCATATCCGGTTCGGGGAGGTTAACTTCTCGTTTGACGTCCGTTTTAGGACCCTTAGTCTCCTCTTGTTCCTTCCGAGGAGCGTTTAGGCTCATAACCCGATCGGCCAGGATCTTGGTCATATATTTCTGCTGGCCAGTCTTATCTTGGTAGGATTGGATATCGAGGCTTCCGATGATTACAACCTTGGTTCCCTTGAACAGAACGTTAGCCAGATATTCAGCGGTCTTCCCAAAGCAAATAGTCTTAACCCAGAAACTTGATTTCTCGTAAGTCCCGGCTTGGGTCTTTCTTGATTTCCCCACGGCCGGGCTCATTTCTAGAACCGCCGTCCCGCCAGGGGTGAACTTAAGGGTGGGGTCTTGGCCTAGGTTTCCTGATACGGTAATTGAATTGAAGTCGCTCATAATTGAATTGCTCCTTTGGTTTGGTTGCTTCTATAACACAGCGGGTTAAGAGTAAAGCGCCTAAACATATTTGTATGCACTTTTATGTGCATTTGCCCATTGTGGATATTTAAAATTTCTTAGCTTTGCTGCTTCGCAATCACATCGAAATGCCCATGGGGTCAAGTCGTCAAGTCTTCTAACCAAAACGGTCCCTGTTCCTTTACATGTTGAACAACCACCCTGCCCCGACAATGTGTGATTACTCTTTTTATTAAATTGAACTATTTTGGCTTGGGCTGAATAATCTTTTATTTCTTGAATAAGTGGTGCCTGTCTACACTCTGAGATCATCTTTTCAATAATATTAGAAAAGTCTGCTTCCGAAAGGGACTGGACTTCCCGCCAGATTATTTTAACCCGCTCTTCGGAATACTGGGCTTTCCCATAAGTACTAACCAAGCGTTGTATTTGTGTTTCAAATTCTGCTGCTTTCATTCCGCCTCCTTCAAAAATGCAAACATCGACCTATCTGTGTGTGGTTGTAAATCAACCCAGTCTTTCCATTCACCAGCGAAGGTTGAAAAATGTTTTATAAACTGTGGTTCTGATCCTGTTCTATCTGTTGAGTAATTTACTACAGCTTTTTTAAGCTTTTCTAAGTCTTCTTCGCTTTTTATCTCCTTCGCCAGCTTCTTAATGCCTTTTGTCTTTCCTTTCTTCAGCGGATAGTTTGAATTGTAAATTGACTCAATCTCCTGCTCAAATTTATTTGAGCGCAAGTCTTTAGTCTTTTGTCTTATGTCTTCTGTCTTAAGTCTATCGGCACTTTGCTCTTTTTTTGTGATTCTTTTGCCCCCCCTTGTTTCTTGATATTTCAACCAGTTAGGAATCGAAACATCATAAGAATCGCTGTCGGATATATATTGAATGTTCACCTGTAAACTTAGGGTAATACTTGAGCACAATCTTAGGAACCTTTGGCGGTTCCAACCTAGCTCATTTTTAATCATCCGACTTGTTATTCGGGCCACGCCGCGCCTATTATAATCTTCCCAAAGGCTGACTTTTTCTAATAACCACCACCAAAAAAATATGGTTTCATAATCCTGATTACTGACTAAAACACTAAGTGATTGACCAAGACTTGATCCGTTAAAGTGCTTAAACCACTTATTATTGTTGTTAGACAAATAGCCCTCCAAGCGCCTAAAAACCTCCCCCGGTTTTACCCAGGGGAGGCTGCTTGAAGCGGTGTAAGATTTGCTCCGACCAAGGAGCGCCGCAAAGAAACTTTATTTATTTGTCTTACATTTTCCAAGCCATATTTAATCGGTGGTTAGTCGATATGCGCCAATTACTATTTAACCGCATCAATTGGAAGGAAAAATATGAATACGGCCTACTTTTGTCTAATAGGATGTTTTTCGTATATTCTGGTTCATCAAAATCATTTGTAGCTGATAATTCCTAATCGCGTCCTGTCGCTTCTCATAAATACAACGATCTAGCCCGCCATAGGAATCGGCCTCGACCGCGCACATCTGAGCAAAGGACCGGAGACCACAAGCGGATAGGTTTATTAACAATCCTAAAATAGTTAACAGTTTAATTGCTTTCATACCTATATTTTAGAGGTTTCCGGGTTAAAGTAAATACCTACAAAAGTTTACACCAAGAAATAAAAGGCTTTACTAACGCGCCAAGTTATATTAAAAGAGTGCTCGGGAACGGATACAAGACAACAAAGCCGATTTGAGAGTTTAGCCCTGGTGCCACAAGCCTATATCCTTCCCAGATACAAGCGGTGCCAGGGCTAATCAAAGCGAGTGACCAAATGAGCGAATATGGGAACTGTGAGCAGTGCCAAGCCAGCGGCGAGTGTCTTATCAAATGGGAACTCGAACCGACTCAGATAGTCAGATGCCCCGTTTGTCTTGGATCTGGCTCTAACAAACCAATTGATTATAAAACTGTGACTAAGGAAGAAACCAAAAAGGCTCTAGAGACCGCTGTGCAAGCGTTCTATAGAACCATTTACGAAGGAGTAAGCGATGTTTAAGAAAGCAAGTAGGAAGTCGGGAGTAAATTAATATGAATTTAAAGGAACTTAAAAAACCATTTTCGACATCAGATGTTGAGTGGCGTCTTGCGCAGTGTGGAGAAACCAACGGAAAAGTCTGGGCGGTTTGTTTGGCTTATATACAGGCAAGAGCCGTTATGGATCGATTAGACGATGTGGCAGGTCCAGAAAACTGGTCTGTAAATTATTCTCATTTACCAAATGGGGTGATGTGTAATCTATCCATCAAGGTCAACGATGACTGGATTATAAAATCGGACGGTGCTGAAGAAACAGATATTGAGGCATTTAAAGGCGGAATATCAAGCGCTCTAAAGCGAGCGGGGTCTGCTTGGGGCATAGGAAGATACCTCTACGGTCTAGAAAGCGGATTTGCTCAAATAGTTGAAAAGGGAACAAAAGGCGCATTGTCCGGCAAAACAAAAGAAGGAAAGTGGTTTTACTGGTTACCGCCACAACTTCCATCGTGGGCGCTACCACAAAATGAACCCAATAAAAACATAACTCCGATTAAACAAACCAAACCAGCCGAGGATAAGCCATCCCAAGCGGACATTGACGAGCTAAAGCTATTGGCCAAGAAACACCATTGGCAGCTTGAGACCGTTGTGGCTTATACCGCAAAAACCTATGGCAAGGCTAAGCCCTCTGATTTGCCCCAGGATCAATTTAAAATGCTTTGTAAGGCGATCGCCTCAATGACCGGAACGGAAGCAATGGAGGGGAAGCCAGGGCCCTTAAAACCGGAACAAACGGAACCCCAAGAGATGCCGCTATGGGAACAGGACCTAATTAAGACATGAGCAAGAGGATGGGGATGTGGTTAGTGCCGGCGCCGAGAAAGGTGAGGTTATGAGTCTACAACCATTAACTGATCAAGAGCTTTACGACAGCATTGTTATAGAAAACAGCAAGGGTGCGCTTTCAGACGATGGGCTGCTTCACGGTCTAGAAGACCAGCTATTACACCGCCTAGTTGATGCGGTTTACAAAGAAGATTGGGAAAGAGCAAAAGCGTTAACCAAAATGTGCGTCGAAGTGGAAACGTTTCCATTTTCAAGGTGGTGCGAATGAGAACCGAAGACCTTTTAGCGTACCTCCTCGTTATCGCGGTGTGCGTGGCGTGGGTGGTTTATTCGTATAACTGGGGCAGCCTTCCGAGTTGCTTGTGAGCACGACCATTACCCAGGGTAGGAAAGTCATGAAGTGCCTGAGCGGAGTATCTGAGGCTTGCCGAGGACAGTTTTTGACCACGCCAGAAAAGAGAATCTGCGTGGCTTGCGAGGTGTGGAACAAATCGGCAGAGGAAGGACGCATGAGGGGAAACACGGAATCGAATCGTGTTGATAAAGAATTGGTGAACTTTTGGAAGGGCTTAAAATGAGCACGTACATGCAAAGTAATAAAACCCACTACCAGTGCTGCATTAAAGATTTTCACAGTCTGTGCCGCACCAACGGTGTTGGCTTTAAAGTGTCTCGCACAATTAAATATGTGACCTGCAAAAAGTGTCTGAAGAAGATTAAAAAGCTGGGTGAGATTTAACCGCCCAGAGTGGGTGGTTTATGAGTACAATTTTGGACACTTGGGAATCTGTTTATGAACAATAACGAAGGAGTAAAAATGATCAAGGGGTTTAAGTGTTTTGACAAGGACATGAAATGCCGAGGATTCCAGTTCGAGGTCGGAAAGACCTACGAGCACAAGGGACCGATCTCAATGTGTGAGTCTGGGTTCCACTACTGCGAGAAAGCCCAAGATATTTTCAATTACTACAACTTTGACCCCACGAACAGGGTTTGCGCCGTGGAATCCCCAGTCAAAGACACGAAAAAGGGCGAAGATAAGAACGTTACTTCGTGTCTCACGATTCTCCGCGAGCTTACTTGGCACGAAGTCTTAGACGCCGTGAACACCGGCAGGGGCAATTCCGGCGACAGTAACTCGGGCCACTGGAACTCGGGCCACAGGAACTCGGGCCACTGGAACTCGGGCCACAGGAACTCGGGCCACAGTAACTCGGGCCACAGTAACTCGGGCCACAGGAACTCGGGCCACTGGAACTCGGGCCACTGGAACTCGGGCCACAGTAACTCGGGCCACAGTAACTCGGGCCACAGGAACTCGGGCCACTGGAACTCGGGCCACTGGAACTCGGGCGACAGTAACTCGGGCCTATTCTGCACCAATACCCCGAACGTCCGGCTGTTCAACCGCTATTCCAAAGTGCCGTGGAGTGATCCACGGATTCAAGCGGTGCTTGGACGCGGACCAGATACGACCGAATGGGTCTATTTCTCAGAGATGACAGCAGAAGAAAAAGAGAAGCACCCAAAGGCAGAAACCACCGGCGGCTATCTCAAGAAGCTTGAGTACAAAGCAGCGTGGCAAAAGTATTGGGGCAATGCGAGCGAGCAAGTGAAGAATGATTTCCAGAATCTACCGTTTTTCAATGCAGAAATATTTCACGAAATCACCGGCATCAAGGTCGCCGTGAAGGAGAAAGTTTAACCGCCCCCGGGCATAACCGATCCGAAGGGATCAGAAAGAAGGAAAGAGAGATATGGGAGAGAAAGAATATTTGGAACAGTTTTTTGAGTATGGGCATTTGCCTCCGCATTTGCAGGTGATTAGCAAGCCGTTTGGAGACTTGGCAGTAAAGATAATCGCGGAGCTTCCAAGGAACCCAGAACGCACAGTTGCGCTTCGGAAACTTCTTGAGGCCAAGGACTGCGCCGTAAGAGCTGTATTGTTCAAATAGGTTGTCCCAACATCAATGGGACGGGGGAGGCGAAACCCCGAATGGCGAGGACCTCCACCCAACTTTTAACGAAACGGAGAGAATATGAACAGCGATACCGGACAAATCAAAGAATGGGACAAGCTAACCGACGAAGAGAAAGCGAGCAAGAGGATGGGGATGCTGTTGGTGCCGGTGCCGAACAAATTAAGAAAGGCTGGAGGATTATGAGTTACGCAGAGAAAAGCTCGGTTCCGATTGATCGGTCACAGGGCGAAATCAGGAAGATCCTGGGCAAGTACGGTGCGAGCGGCTTCGCCTACGGTGAGCAGGGCAATCAGGCAATCGTAATGTTTGAAATGGCGAGCCGCAGGATAAAGTTTGTTCTCCCACTTCCACAGCCGCCGAGCAAACAGGCGACCGGCGCATCGATCAAGACCTATGAGCAGCTCTGCCGCACCAGCTGGCGCTGTCTGGTCCTGGCGATCAAGGCAAAGCTTGAATGCGTTGAATCCGGGATTACGACGCTTGAACAGGAGTTCCTAGCTCACATCGTCTTGCCGAGCGGTGAAACCGTGGGGAGCGTGATGATCCCACAAATCGGGACAGCCTACCAGAGCGGAAGAATGCCGCCGCTACTCGGATATTCTGGGGGATCAAAATGACCGAACAACCAGAATACGATTATTGCGACTTACACGATCTAATGCATAGGGCAGATGTCCCGTGCTCGGTGTGTAATCAGATCGACAAGCTCAAATCCGAGAACGCCGCGCTCAAGCTCCAAACCCAAGATCTATGCCTGGAGCGAGACGAGTATAAATCTGAACGTAACCGCGCAATCCACGACCTGGACAAAGCCAGGGAGGAGCGAGACAAGATTCACGCGGCGCTATGCCTGTCCGAGCAGCGGGCGCAGGGACTGAGAGGGGGTCTTGAGAAGATCCATTTTATGCGCGAGGACAATTGCTTTGTGCCCGATAATGCTTTGCGTATGGCGAATATTGCACACGAGACACTGGAGAAGTTCAAATGAAAAAGGTTATTGCTTGGGTTATTGTGTTGGCGACTATAGGCTTTTATGTATTTCTATCTTTTCAGGAGCCTTGGTTAGGCTATTTCATCCTAACCATGCTTGGTCTTATTGCCGTGATGTGGGCGATAAACACCGTGTTGGGGATCAAATGATCATCAAATTCAGACCAGGAGACACTCTTTCAGACGCCGAGAACCTGGAGATGAGGGGGAGGCTGAAGATTGCGGAGGAGGCGCTTGAGTTTTATGCTAACAAATCTAACTGGGAAGATCGTTGGGTTTGTTTTAATGGTGAGGACGACCGAGAGGGGGATGTCTACGACGTAATCACTGAGGATGACGTTGATATTCTTGAGGACGATGACGGACCCTATATGGACCGAGGCGGCAAACGAGCACGGAAAGCTCTTGAGGCCATTCGCGCCACGAAGGGGGGTTCTGATGAAAGCCAGAAGTGAACAGATATTTACAGAGCGAGGCACCAAGCTTGTTTGGGTCGTGTATCAAGGCCCGGAAAGTTCCGGATTTGCGGGGAGAGATGTCCTTGCTTATTTCCCAAGCCGAGAAGCCTCACTTAATTTTACTCGCGGATGCGAACCGACATTAATTCGGAAGATCAATGGACCTATCTCGGATTTACACACCAAGACTTCAAAGAGCTTTCCAAGAAGATTAATCAAGCCCTGCGAAGCGGAAAGAAAAGGATGGCAGACCAATGACCCACGCGTACAAGCCGGGGAGCAGGAGAAGCTTCCGAGGGATTATTAACGGAGAAGATACAAACGGTGACACGCTTGTTTATTTTGATGGAGGCGATTATTCCACCTCTATGACTAAAAACGAACTCGCCGCATCACGTACTTTGCGAAAGAAGCGCGAGCGGGTGGACCTGGGGCCTAGTGTCGCAGCACTGCTGGCGGCATGGGACGAAATGGGTATGCTCGACGGCCAGATTGTTGGCTTGGTTGAGGTTAGAAAACGGATTGAGGATCTTCGCAAAGCCCACGGGGAGGGACGGGAATGAAAACACTAGTTGAATACATGTGGAGCGTTCTTTGTTTTGTCTATGGGCATGAGTGGGAATACGACTGGAACAATCTTTGTTGGAAATGCACGCAATGCGGAGAGATTCGGAAGTGGGTAATATGAAAAACCTTGATGAGTTGGCGATAGAATTTGTGGAGCGCGGTCCAGGCGTAAGTCTTGAAAGACCCCCTGTAAAATTACGGTCAGTTATTTGGACCAATATTGATACTGCAGTTTATGGTGGATTTAAAGCCGGTTACTCTTCGCGTGATGCCGAGGTGCGGGAGCTTCGAGAGGCGCTGAAAGAGGCGATCGAAGGAATGGAAACAATGGTTGACGATATTGGACACTGCGAAGAGAACCGATGCGTTCCAACAAAGGAGGAATATAAATCTGCCAAAGCATATTTGGAAGACGCACGAAAAGCCCATAGCGCCACGAAGGGGGGTTCGGGTGAATAAGTACTTGTTTATGCCACCACACGAATTAGAAAAGGACATCGAAAAGGCGAGGGATGCTGAGGCAAAGATTCTACGCGAAGTTAACGAGAAGCTGTATGGACCAAGATATTGTGCGAACTGTGACAAAGTTCAGCCTGTTGAAACATTCAAGCTTAATGGAAGCGATACAACGAGAATGGAAGGGACAAAGCTGATCGTTGGATTTACTGGAGCATACGTTTGCACCGTTTGTCACAAGGCGATAGGAGATTCCCATGACCTCTAACAACGCGAATGAAACGGGGGAGAAAATGCTCAACATGCGCACAGATGATTGGCTAGAAGCGTGCAAGGAAATTGATGCCCTTAATGCCAAGCTCGCCGCATCGGAAGCGAGGGTGAAGGAGCTGGAGAGCGCGTGCCGCCTTGCTCTGGATGCGTTAGATAATCATTATGAATCATCAACCCATATTTCGGCGGCAGTGAACGCAATTCAGGCAGCACTCGGCGGCAAGGAGCAATCATGACAGCGCAAGAGAAGACGGTGGACGAAAAGGCGACAGAGTTGGCACTGAAGATTGTGGATGATTGGAAAAACTATTGGCTTATGCAGTCAGATTACTCTCACCGAGTCATTGACGCGAACATGAGGCATCATCTGGCTGGTAAAATATCTGAGGCATTGAAAGCGCGTTATGCCGAGGGCGAGCGCGTTGGATTTTTAAATGGGGTGGAGGCCGCAGCGAAAGTTTGTGAGGCGATTGATTACCAATATCTCGCCAGAGATATCAGGGCGCTGGCGGGAGGGGTGAAGCGATGACAAACGACAATAATCCGTACGACGAAACTCCAAAGTACACCCCGCCAGTTGATGGATTCTACGCGCTATCTGGCTATACTGGCATGTGGTGTACCAAGGACAAATACGACAACGACACTGCCAAACTCAAAGCCGAGAACGCCAATCTGAAGTGGGAATACGAGAACGTGTGCAAATTCGCCACTCAGTTTGAGGAGGGGCGGGACCGGCGCGAAGAAGAATTAAAGCGGGTTAAATTGGCAAAACATATGGCCGAGGCTTTGGGCGAACAACTTTATTCATTGCAAGCGCGATTCGACCAAATAGTTGAAGAGATGAAAGAGATTAGTAAGGTGCTTTCGGGAGGGGGAAAATGAGCAGAGAAGATTGTTATTTGTGTCGAGAAGAACCTTCCGGGCAGCTTTGTACCGCTTGCGAACTGAGCGCCGAGATAACCCAACTCAAATCCGAGAACGCCGCGATAAAGAAAGAGCGCGACCAACTTTTACTAAGGCTGTCTGATGAGTACAGGATGATTGAGACGCTAGAGCAACGTGCGAACTACCTCGAATCCTCCGGCATCCACACCTGCCGCGAGAATTGCCAGCGAAGGGAGTGCGTGCAGAGCAGGGAGATCGAAAAGCTCAAGCTCCAAACCCAAGATCTATGCCGGGTGATAGACGAGTATAAATCTACGCTGGAAGCAATATCGGGTTGCGAGGATTGCAAAGCGGGATTTAACGCGCAGGAAAAAGTAGGCCATTACGAAAGCATTGCCAGGGATGCGTTGGAGAGGGTTAAGAAATGACCCAATATCTTAAGATAATGACTAAACCAGTTCCAAAGGGAAGACCTAGATTAAGCAGATATGGGACTTATACCCCAACCAAGACGGTGGTATTTGAAAATACAATACGGCATGAGGCCATAAAAGCAGGGATAAAGCCCATTGACGGCGCTGTGTCTATTGCCGTAATTTTTAAACACAAAAAGCCAAAGAATCCATCCAAGAGCTTCCCTTCCCAGGGAGACCTGGACAATTTCCTTAAGGCCGTTCTTGATGCCCTTAATGGCATTATGTATAAAGACGATTCAAGTATAGTTCAAATCACAACAAGCAAGGAGTATGCAGATCATGACTCAATTGAGATCATTGGCAATCAAAGAGCGCAGTAAAAAGATTGGATTTCAACTTCAATACTTAGATGAGGTATCCGCTAACGAAGCCAGACAAGATAGGGCATTTGGAGAGTTTCTAACCCACAGAAGAAAGACGCTAAAACTATCTCAGTATGCTGTCTCTAAATATGCTGGGATAACAGAAAGAAGATATCAGGCACTTGAGAACGGACAACCCCTTAAGTCTGTCACAGTTTCAGAGTGTGCTGGGTTATCAAGCGTGCTTAAATTGGATAAGAAAACACTATTCTCAATGGCACTAGACACAACACAATTATCCAATACAGGCTTTTAGAACAATATAACAAAGGAATAGAAACCCAAGAGTTAAAACAAAACGGCTGAACTCGGCTAAATAATCTCTCTCGTGCGGTAATTGTAGCTTAACTTTTTTCATAAATGAGTTTTCTGTTAGTAGCGTTATTACCACACTTGGCATCGGGCTGGCCGGAGTTGAACCGGCGTCCTTCCAACTCATGCCTGAGATGACTACTCTACCACTGAGCTACAGCCCGTAACTTATCCACCTCCACCACTGTTGCGCTGGCATGTGTTTAGATCTGACTTACAGGTGAGGTAGTCTTTCTTCCACCCATCGAACTCATTTTGGAACATAACGACGCATTTGCCGTGCTTATAAACCGCGTCAGGTTCGCAGTCCGAGAATGCCCTATTGTACTTTGGTTCTGGGCCTTTTAAGACCCCTTCGGCGTAACGCACCCCGTCCATGCTGTAGTAACGGATAGTCACCCCAGAGCATCCAACAAGCAGCGCACAGAAAAGAAAGCCAAGCAGGAAAGACTTTTGATTTAGATTCACCATGTGGGTAACCCCGTCTCTTTAAACTTGTCGCTCTCTGCCTGTGCTGCGTTAATAATCTTGTCATGGTTCTCTTGCGGAGTAGAGGAAAGAACCCGGACGAGTTTCAAAACAGCGTCCGGGAAGGCGAGCACACCTTTGATGATCTCAAGCCATAAGGCAAGAGTCATATCAATCTTTCAATACAATGGCGTCTTTGGTCACGGCGCGAAGGACGATGTTGAGCACACCCCAGAATAGGCCGATGGCTTCTGCGTGAGCCTGGATGAATGCCGGAACCACGGAGGCCTGTGGCAGAAACATGGCCACAAATCCGGCCAAGGCGATCACGCCGTTTAAAAGAATCGTTTTCGATTGCCACGGATATTTAGTTTGAACTTCAGGCATGATTGTCTCCTTTGCCCCATTCTATGGGCGTTTGTAAATGCCAGTGGTACTGGCCTCCTTGAAAAGAGTGATGCAAGCACACGGGCTTGCCGTCACCCCTTTCAAACTTTTTATTTAAGTATTCAACTATGGCTGCTGTCTGAGCGTCCGTGTACATAAGCACGCCATCGTGCTCGTCCCTGAAGTCAACGGCGCGGCCAGCGGGGTGGACCCCCGATTCTCCTTCGACGGGGTCTGTTACACGCGTGACAACTGGCTCGATTCCAAAGGCTTCTGACAAGTCTTCAAACTCTTTGCACACTTCGAGAAGACGCAGAGGCCGTGACAAAAATTGCGCTTCCATGTGTGGTTCTTTGAATTTCATTTCTTAACCCCAAGCGCACCCTCGATGCGAGAGAGCCTGTTGTCGATACTCTGCATGACTTCAGAGGTCCTGTCTTGCTTGCGCTCAATCATCTCAACGCGCTTATCGTCTATGACTTCGTGACCACGGATGGATGCCTTCACGGTCGCAACCTCGCCAGATAGGTTGAACAGGAACCCAGCGCCAGCCAGGAACGCGCTGATAAGCACTATAATTAGGCTAATTGGCACTTTAGTGTCTTGATCTATCGTTGTGCTATTCGGAGTCACTTTTCCCCCAACTTATCTTCAATCTTCCTAATCTTCATGAAAGCCGCATTCAAATCCTTTCGCAGCTTTAGAACCCATCTGACTGACCCAACAGCACCCATCACGGCGAGAGCATCAACAATATGTTCCAGGTTAATGGTCATAGCTTTTGCACCAACAAGCAATTCTTCAACTCAGGCCCAGCATCTTGGCAGTCACGCACCAGCACGCGAGGAGTCGCACAACCAGAAAAGAAGACTAACAAAACTAGAAAATACTTCATAATCCAATCCTTACGATAGAAACGTAGTTTCTCGTATTGCTAGAAACTATTGACGGTGTTGTTCCTGAATTTGACACCTGAATTCGTAGAGTATCTCCGGCCAAACAACTAATTGTGTCTTCAATATCAATACCATCATTGGTTAATGCCGCTGCGATATATCGAGTTAAGTTACTAACCGCCACTCCGTTTTTTTGAATTTCTATAATTGACGTATTGTTTAAGATGAATGTACCGGCTAGCGCTATGGCAGAGGCAATGTGATATTTTCCTGCAACCGGACACGTAAACACGCCAGAAGACATTGCTCCATGAGTATCGTAGTCTTTAGTAGACCAAACAATGGTTGCTAAAGACCCACTTAAAGATGTTGCGGAAGCGTAATATCGAGCAGCGACCGATTCACTCGCCGCGATTTGGGAGGGGCCGGATAATTTAAATATGTTCAACGTTGCATTGGTAAAGTCCACCGTCCCGCCAGGACGAAGGTCTATAATATCTCCCGCGACGCAGTTAACCATCCCTGAAAATGTAGCCTCTCCATTGGAGTCAAGATTTCCAGCGAGTTGAGTAGAAACAGCGTTTTTATAGATGGTCAGCGTAGTGGCAGAAGACGCCGATTGTCCAGCGCCCGTCATTACGTATTGACCTGGTACCGCACAAGTATATCGTCCAGTTGATGCGTTATATGCACCGTGCGAGTCATATGACACCGTTGGGACAATAATGGGATTCCCGGAGGTTGCGCTGGCTGGATCACCGCCAATAATGGCCGAAACAACCCGAGTATCTGCGCTGTCTGACAAAGCCAAACTGCTGCTCCAGCCGAGGATTGGAACTCTGATTGTGCCGGTAATCGTGTCGCCGTTTCCAAACGTGGCCGGAGTAGTCGCATTAATTGCCCCAGCCGTTGCGCTTGCGTCTAAATAGTATAGTAGCAATGTCGTGCTGCTGTTTGTACCGGCGACTAACATGCCAGAATACGTCGTATTTCCAGTCCTTCTTATGGTGAGCAGCGACGAATAATCATAAGTCGTGTTCCCCATCTTTGCTGGGTCTAAGGAATATCCTGCGGGTAAACTAATTGTGCTAAGCGCACCAGTTGGGGCACCACTCAATGCTATATTGAATGACAATTCCATTGAGTCGCCAACGCGCCGCCACTTACCGGTCGTTGTTGTGTTTGCGGACCAAGCAGAAATTGTTGGGGTGTAGCTCTGCCAATCCGTCACCGGAGCGCCGAAGACTTTGGCTCTTGGGCCAACTTGGATGTTGTCAAATTTTAAAACGTAGGCCGACGCAGAAGTCGTTGAAACGTGAAAAGCCAAGCGGTAAGAAGTGGAATTTGATGGGGTTTGGAATTCCATCTTGATTCGTGCCATCGTGCCAGCAACAACGGATTCAATCTGGTAAGGTGCTGGTTGAATGAGAACCGAGTTTGTTACGTCGTAAATCCATGCGGTAACGTCGCCGGTTGCGTAGGTGCCAGAAACAACGGTGTAGTCTGCTTCGATAGTCAGGCTTCTGGCTTGGTCGGCGGCATCAATGGTGAAAGCGTAGCTTACACCCTCACCTTGACGGTTGGCTGCATCTTTAGTAAGTAAAAAAGAATTTGTACCACGAAGAGGGTTTGTACTTGTTGTGGTCCATGTCGTGGTTGGAGAACCGCCTGTTGCGTCTACTGGGCTTGCTCCCGCTGCGTCGGCGTAAGTTGCATATCCGGTGGTTGCGTTGTTTTCGGCATCGGAATAGGCGATGTAATTAATCCCGTTATTGTCGTACCGCATCCAATCAATGCCAGTCGCATCGCTTGGTTGTGGCATTAGCACTTTGCCGTAGGTTCCAACTGCTTTCCTTGCGGGTGTATTGTCTGCCGTGGCGGTGAGGATGTCGCCTTTGGCGTCGGGTAAAGAGCTAGGAATTTTTGCGTCAAGTTGGGTTTGAAGCTCGGAAGTGACCCCGTGCAAGTAACCGAGTTCTGTCGTGGTCGTTTCGCTTGATTGAAGATCCAAAGATCCGTTGGTGAATGGAACGGTGTTGGCATCGAGTGCGGCAAAATTAATCGTGCCTATCGCAAATTTTCCGCTCCCGTCGCGCTTAACGAGCGTGCTTACGTTATTGACATCCGTTGCATTAACAACGTCTGTCGCGTTTGCAGCGCTTAAGTGGTAGCGCTCTGATGCGCTACCGCCCTGATTCCCGGAGAGAGAGTTGTGCGTGATGGTTAACGGCGTGTGCGTATGCGAGTTATGCGTTGTTCCATCGTAATAGATATGCACCGTTCTTGACGTTGCGCTTGAGTTTGTAGCCGAATATTTGAACACTAGACGGTCGGTTGTAGCGACTGAAAATGCGGGCTGAACGGAAGAAATCTGAAGCTGTGTAACTGTTGCGGATAAGTTCGGGGTTGTTGCCGTAAACAGAAGCGTTTCAACACCACCGCTCGTTCGCGAATAGACGTCAATCTTTACCGCGCAGGTGGTTCCGGCGCTTTCGTTCGCGAATACGTCAAACTCCCAAAGTCCTGCGGGGATAGATGTTATCAGAAGCCCAGTTGAAGAGGTAGCAAATGCTTTAAGTAGTACGGGGCTAGATCCAACAGTAACGGCCACATTCGTATCTACTTCTGCGGAAGTAAGCGGAGCAGTTGCAAGCGTTGCATATCCACCAATGTCGGACGCAGTAGAAGTAAGAAACTGCACCACACCAAATCCTGCGCCCACCGCTGGGGCTGAGTTAACCCAAGCGGTTCCATTCCACTGTAGGCCATCTCCAGTGATAGGGGTGGATGCGGTTACGTCCGACATGTCATCAAGTGCGAGCGATACGTTTCCTGACAGTGCTTGACCATTAACTGTTGTGGTTGTGGGAACTGCTCCAGCATCTGCTGCGGTTACAGTGACATCTGAAGACAATGCATGACCATTAACAGTTCTAGTGTTTGGAACTGCTGTAAATCCAAGTGCTGGCTGTTTATTATTAAACGTTGACCAGTCTGTGTTGCTTAGTTTCCCCGTGTTTGTGGCACTCGCCACCGGAATATTTATCTTATGATCTCCGGTTCCGTTGTCTACTACGGCAACATCGGTCCCGGATGTTCCGACCGTAATGGTCTGATTAGCCGTGGTATCAGAGTTTAGGCTTACGAGATCCGAGCCAGGAGTAGACAGAACCGACCAAGTATTAGAACCTGTGCTAAAAACATAGAGAATATGAGTATCAGCGGCAACACCAAGCGCACCGTCTGAAGCAAGAGCAGGAAACACAGAAATAGTCGAATAAACATTTACACCACCACCAGACCCACCAGATACTGGCCAACGAAATGAACTCATTACGCACCCACCACTTTCGCAGCCAGAGTTGCTGTCATTGAGCCAGTCCCACTAGTGCGCGTATAAGTTATGCGCATATTTTCAAACGGGAGTTGATTAATATTGATGTTTAAGTTCCCGGAATTACCAGTAATAGAGATAGGGGTTCCAAAGTCTAATGCGCTCCATGCGGAGTTACCGTTTTGAACTTCGATAGTGATTGCACCGACTGGAGATCCACCTCCAGACCACTCTACAAGCAGCCCGATATTATCTAGATTCTTCGTTGAGGTGACGCCAGATGTGAATGTCGCGCCAAGAGAAACAGCGTCTATAATCTTGTAAGCATTAACTACCGATTTTCTTCCCACAACTCCCCCTTATAGGTTAGAGGGAGATCATCCCCCTGGTTATGCCCTTGTAAGGACTCGCTCGGTATCTGATAATTGCTTACTTGCAAGGTCAACATTAGCATTAAATTTTGATTTTTCTAGCCCTTCTTGCTCTTTTATATAGTTAGACTGCATCGAGGCTATAAAGTCCGGTTTTAGACTATAGTCGGTGGGTTGACCCATTAGGATAGAGACCTGGGCGCGCTTCCAGTAAGGAACGTCCTTATTCTTAGAAATCTCATCCATTACGGAGCTAACCATCGTTTTATAGATATTCGGGTAGATACTTCTAAGCGCTTCCACACCCTCAGACGTTAATTCTCCCCCGCCAAGAGAGTAAACGACGCTCTTTGGATTCTGAACTGCGTCGTAATAGCGCATAAACTTAGCTTGATCATAGGCTGATGGGGTCCAATCATCATGAGCAAACGCACCCATGGGATTCTTTGGGGTCTTGCTGGCCAGGAAATTAACGGACTGAGTTAGCTTTCCAACTATCTCTGCGCCGCTTTGAGGGGCAATAGATGAAACTCCGGCCAGGGACTTTCTAGCCGTTTCAATCATCTGTTCTGGGTTAGAGACAAGATTATGAATCTTATTTATCTTCTCAACAGCGGATTCCTTTTTTCTTTCTTTGGCCTGTTGATATAGGACTTCACCAACTGGGATAGTTACCTTAGCGGCTCCACTAATAAACTTCTGACTCTGCTCTACGATAAAACCATAAGAATCATGAATCATGCTGGACAGTTTGCTGATTCCGGCGATATACTTATTATTCTTTGGGTCTACAGCAGCCTTTACAACCTTCTCGGCCAATCCAGACTGAAGATTATTAAACAACATCTTACCCAAAGCACCAGGGCCGGACATTGCTTCATGAAGAATGAGCGCCTGAGCAGTGCCAGATGGGTTAATGTCTTTCGGAACAGCCTCGGACCAAAGCGTTGCCGCGTTGATCTTTTTAAGCTCCTCTTGGTTAAAGAGCATCCTTTTAGTGCTGTCAGGTAATTTGTTAAACTCTTTCAAGACCTGATTAGTTTGGACTTCTAGATCTTTAGTGTGCTTTAAGACGATATTCCCCAGGTAATTGTCTTTAAGCTGTTTGAATATTTCGGGCTGTTTCTTTTGAAGTGTTTGTAAAAATTTATACTCTTTAGTATCAAACAGAGTTCTAAGAATCTGTGACCCGTTCTTATCCTCTAGAAGATTGTAAAACGACTCTGGGCCACTGAATTTCTTCCCAAACTGCCCCATTATCTCGTTTGCGTCTTCTGCAAGGGACCTATATCCCGCCTTAGCCGCGTTGTGAGCCTCTAGGAGCGCCTGATAATCAGCCTTGGCCATCTTACCCTTAGCCTGAGTCAGAACACTGCTCTCATAGGCTTCTGTCAATACTTCTGATACCTGTCCAACGGCATAGCGTTCTTCTGGCGACGCCGTTGTGGATAGGACCTTGCTGATCTTGCTCCTTAGTCGGTTGAGTTCTTCCGCGCTATTGAGAAGACCACTATCTAGGTCTGAAATGGCTCGCTTAACCGAAGCGCCGCCAGCCGAGGCGCTTTCTGTGAAATAAAGTTCCTTCTTTGCAATTTCTTGAAGTTTTTCGATAGCAGCCTTTGCTGCTTTTTTCGCAATCGGAATATCCCCGGTCACGTCTTTAACCTGTTCAAATACCTGTTGAAGTGGTTTAAGCCTGGCCTCAAACTTTTCACTCAAGTTGTCCACAATCTTTTTACCAAGAACATTAACATCCGTGGTTGTGGCATCCGAGATTAGACCTGTAATAGTATCCTGAACCGCCCGATATCCCTGTTGATAAGCCTCTTGTCTTGCTGTTCCTGCGGCAGTCCCATGTAGTTTGGTGATCCAAGACCCAACCGCTTGGACCGCGTGGCTATCTGAGACCATTTCAGGCATTACAGGAGCACCAATTAAAGTTCCAGCTTCCTTAATGCTATCTGCATGTGGCTTTAAAGATCCCTCGCCGTGTGTAATCTCTTCAACTATTTCTTTCTTTGCCCCAAAACGCTGAAGAGTCATTGATGGCGGTTCTGTTGCCGTTACCGGAGGACCATAGCTTGAAACAAGATTATCCTTAGCCGCATCTACTGCTTCTGTTGCTTTTTGCGTCAACTCATCGGCATTAACGGCGATGCTTTTAAGTTTTTCAGCGCCATGCTTAAGTTTAAGTGCTCCAACCAGATCGGCTGTCTTCTCAATCCCCTTAGCGCCTAGTCCAAGAGCGCCGCCGAAGATGCCGCCCATAATAGCGTCCTGGCCAACATTAGCTATGAAGTGCTCCGAGATCTCATCCGGATGTCCTATCGCAGCCTCGGACAATGCACCACCAGCACCCCACATCGATCCTTCTGCAAACCCGCGTGTTACAGCTGGGACAGTGGCTTGTACGATCTTCTGAGCAATGGTTTTCTCTGCCCCGGTCTCTATAAGCCCAGCAGCAGCCCTTTCTGCAACATTCCCCACTCTGGTAACTAATGCAGAAGGAGCATATTTAGCCGCTCCAGCCACAGCGCTCTCGCCGCCAGTTAAAATTGCCGGAGCAATAGCACCGGCCAACTCTGTGACAGTGCTTGTAATGGGATAGTGCTTCTTAAGTTTAGCAAGTGTATCAGGATCGGTTAGCCCAGAACCAGCCAATACCGCATCCGACAAACCCACCGAGACGCCACGAGCTAGACCAGCCGCTCCAGCCTCTAGTGCCTTAGTCGGAGTCGCGTATTCTCTCTTCTCGGCGCGCTCTGCCTGTTTGGAAGGAGTGTCATATACGTAATCGCCCGACTTAATCCCTTGTATGGCGTACTCAGAAGGAACCAGGACTGGCGTACCGTCTTCCTTGATAACCGGGATTTTATCGCCCTTAACCGCCGTGACATTACCGGACTTTATCTCCTCATTTATTGATTCATCGGGTACTTCTGTCTTGATACCTTCTGAAGTGTAGAGTTGAGGTTTGATAATGTCTGCCATAGCTCACCTGTTTGGGTTAGGAATTTCATACGCTGCCCCAGGTGTAGTCTGAGGGATAAGACCATACTGCTTTAACTTGTTCCTCGTGTCGATCTTTGATGACTCTAATACGGCTTCGTACTTTGGAATATTATGGAGATTCGTTATAGCGCTAGGATCTGGCAATACCTTTTCCATAAATTCCTTAACCTCTTCGCTAAACCGGGTAAGATTCTTATTCTCACGATAAGCCATCTGGACCTCTTCAGCGAGAGAAGTGAGCCTTATAGCTCTATCCGTATGTGGAATAACCGGACCTTCTTTTACTAGATTAATCAATTCCTGGAGGCTCTTCTGGAATGGAACCGCAGCCGCAGTGACCTTAACCGCCTCTTTAGCGGTCTCTGGGTCTTTAGCAAACCCATAACCAGGAACCATGCGCTGAAGATACTTATCTTTCTCTTCTCTTGGCAGGGAGGATTGTTCGATTACTCCCTGAGTAACTCCCTGATTACCAGACGAGATAAGCTCTTTTAGTTTATTATTCTGCATTAGTTGAGCGGTTTGGACCTCATAGGTCTGTCTGGTCATAGCCATCTGTTGCTTAAGCTGGTCTAGTTTAATCTTCTCATCCTCATTCTTCATGCCAGCTTGCATTGCCGTGACCTTACGCTCGGCATCTCCCCACGCACTGGCCAGGGCTGCGGTCCTTGATGCGCGGATATCACCAAGGGATTGTCTGGCAATGTCCATGGCGTTGATAGCCATGCCAACATTGGCCTGTTTCCTTTTAATATCCTGCTCCTGAGCATTAATGTCTTGGTCTATGCTTTTTTGAATCATCTCAAGAGCAGGATTCCCCCCACGGCCAAGTAGACCAGCACCGACACCGCCCAGAAACACGGCAATAGCAGCTGTAATCTTCTCCCCGGTTCCCTTGTTGCTCCAAAATCGGGCTGGATCTATTGACCCCACACGAGACGCGTCTGCCATTGCAGTATTAACCATGCTCTTTGCGTTATTGACCTGAGCAATAGCATCGGCCTCTTGTTTTTTATAATCGGCCTGGGTTTGAGCGATCTGTTTGTTAGCAGCCTCGTATGTTGGTTGAATGCCCGCACCTATAGCGCCAATCTTTTTAGCGCTTTCACCCACGTTAGTTTCTAGCTGCTTAAGGCCACCCACCATCTCATTTTGTGGTGGCGCAACCTGTGGCAGTTGTTTAGGAGCAACCCCAACGAGCATGCTGGGATCGATCTTTCCGGCCTCAGTGGTAGTTGGCATAGCAGCAGGAGCCCTAACAGGCTCTGCAATAGGCTCAATCTGTAGTAGAGCGGGAACAGTCGCTGCGGTCGGTGGTGCTTCTGGAACGATTGGTTCTATCTGTAACGGTGCCGCATTAATCCTGGGAAGAGCTTCTGCAACACCGGGGGATAGGGCAGATTTTGCCACAACTCGGTTATTCCCATTCTCATCAACAAGATTAAGAACATTCTCGTCTTCCGAAGCAACAGAGAACCCCATTTTATCCCTCGTCTTCTAGATCTTTTAAGCGTTTATGTAGTGCTGATTGTGCAGCCAAGATTGCCCCAAATCCACGGCCATAGTCAACCATTTTGCCGTTTGGAGTTTCCATAACCATCGACGCGCCTACCGGAGTTTCTTCTAACTCCTGCGCCATCGGGGAATAGTATTCATCCGGCCCAAACTTTTTGTCTTTATACTTGTATTTAGACGAGCTAAGAGCATCTAGGAACTCATAAATATCCTTGTCTGCTTCCTTGATATCCTTCTTTTTAGTCTCATCCGAGAGGAGAGGCAAGAGCGCCGCCAATCCGCTAAGACCACCCATAAGGGAACCAATCCCGGTCATAGTCTGTCCGGTTTGTGCAACACCAAGGTTCCCCATCCCAAGCTGCTTCTGGACCTCTAGCTGCGCATATTGCTGTTGAAGCTGCTGTAAGAACTGCTGTTGCTGTTGTGACAACTGCTGTCCCTGTAACTCCCCAGACCTTACTCCCTGAAGCATCTGGGCATACTGAGACAATTCCTGTTGCTTGCCAGCCTGGGCCATCTGCCCAGCCTGTTGAGCGACCTGGGCATTCTGTTGCAACAAAGCCTTTTGTAGCATCGCCGGGTTTACTCTTCCCCTGGCAGACGCCGCAGCCGATGCCGCTGATTGTTCCGCTGATTCTTTAGCCTGTTCCGCTGCGATCTCCGAAGCACTCTTTTCTTTCCCGGATATCCGGTTCTGCATCTGAGTAACAAGATCCTGTTGAGCCGCATACGCCGGGTCGTTAGCCCGCTTTTCTGCCTCTTGTTGTGAGGCTTGTGTTGTCTTTTGGGTTTGAGCCGTGGCCAGCGCTTGTTGTGCTGCGGCTATTCTGTCCTCATATGGCTTTAATACTGCATCCTGCCCGGACTTGGAGACATTTTTAAGAACTCCATTTAATGCTCTATTTTTAGCATTAATAGCCTCATCTAGTGCCCATTGTGCGTGCTGTACTGGGTCGTTTACGTCTATTATTCCCATAATCCTATCACCCCACCTGATTTGCAGCGGCCTGTTTCTTAATGCCGCGCTTAACACCGACCTCTATACTGAGATCTGAAATAGTATAACCCTCGTTAACAGAACCGCTTGTGCTGTCCTCAAACTTAAACCGAATAGCTTCACACTTCTGCATGGGGATGTGACCCATAAACTGGTATTTGCTTGTAGTCGATGCCTGAGAAACCAGAGTTAATGGCGTAAATGTGGAGTTGTCATAGTCATATCCAACACTAATTTGCATGTTATGAGCGCCCTTAGATTCTCCAAGGAAGCTCATGCGCCTAATCCTCTGATAGCCCTGAATACCGGCTAGCTTTATCCAAGGAGTTACACCTAGCATCTTAATATATGAACTACCGTCCGCGAACGCTGCGCTTTCACGCAAAACAGCAACCGGCGAGGATTGAAGCGTATAGAACTGATTAGTCACATATTCTGAATCAATACCGCCATAGGTAAATACCGACCACTGCTTAAAGAAGAAATCATAAACCAAGATGTATCCATTATTGGTAGTGAAACGAACCTGATTATTGTTCTCTAAAAACAGCGCTGATTTAATCTTGTATTGATTAAAGTCCTCTACATCCGCGCCGATGTATTGAACGGTTAACGACCTGGACAATAGATAAATCCCCTTTTGGGACTTAAACATTAACCCCTCTGGGGTATTAACAACACTGTTTGGGTCAACACACCCAACGTCTGTCTCAATTTTAGTCGGACGAGAGAAGCTATTATTAGATCCTGTGTTAGTCGGTCCGTCTCCATTCATAACGAAGATAGTGGACTTTTTGAAAAAAACCAGCTTATCATCTATCTGGCCAAGTGCAGTAACTCTCCCACCGTCCTCTGAAACTCGTGTTGTTAATTCAAACGAGAATGCAACGGCTTCACCCACAATCTGCTCTTTAGAAAACCAACACTCTAGAGGGTCTTCATCGTTGATTAGAAACACCCTGTTTTTAGCCTTAATAATTAGACTGCAAGGAGGTGGCGATGTGTTTTCAAATTCACCACCAAAGGTATAGAGAACCTCATTAGATCCAATGGAAGAATCGGCCAGAGTGTCCACAATAGTCAACAAGCTTGAATCTATCGTATAAGTTACGTCGGCTACCTTAAACGGTTGAGTAAGTCCATTTTTGGAACGGTATAAAATAACCCGGCATTTATCCCTGGTTAGAGATTCCTCGGACCCAAGAAACTCTTGGCCATTCTTTTTTGTAAGATATGGCTTAGTCAATGAGATGCTAGCGGTCTGTGTAGACCCACCGCCAGAAAGAGTTACTGATAAAGGAGCGCTAGGAGCACTACGATGTATAAAACCGGATGAATCAACCCACTCATACATTGCTTGGTATAGATAGGTTCCATCCGACATGAACCCACCAGTTACGGCGGTCGCGCTAAAAGATAGATTATCCGGTGATAGATAGAAGTTATTCTCTACAACGGAGCGCTTATCATATTCCTTAACGCCAGCCGTTCCAAGAAGCTCCGCATAGCTTGTGTTTGCCTCTGTAATATCCTGCTGTTTGTCAATATCTATTACAATAGCAACAATGTTTTTAAAGTTTGATACTCCAGAAATTGTTGGTTCTGGATTAATAATCATGGCCGGGATTATGTATTTAGTCCCAGACATGGCAAGTTTTGGAGTAAAACCGGTCTTATCAAATCCCTGTGCCTGTCCGTAAAGGTGTCTTGACTCAATAAATGGGATTAGATTAGAATTATTAGTCATACTCATCAAGAATAGTGAATGTTGAAGTCCAGAAGTTCCTGAATCGTGAAGACACATGATGATATCTTGATCCATAGGATTACATGCTAATCCTAGTCCAAGCTGTGTTTTTATCCCAGAAACAGTATTTCCATCATCACTTATTTGGTCAAAAGAAAGAAGAGATCTGTCTTTAACTGTGTCATATGATTCCAAATAAAGATTGTGCACGCTCCCGGCAGTACCCGCTGTGGTGTGCCCCGCTGTTATATTTTTAACGTGCAGTGTTCCGCTGTCGCCGCTTACATCTGGTTTTACCTGGGATGTAAAATCCTTATTTCTAATTGTATATCTGAATCCGGTTCCAGATGAGTAGCAAAACATTACGCGGTCATTTGTAACGTCATAGCTTGCAGCAGCGCCGCTTGTCTGAGGATTTGAGTTAAGCGTTATAGGAGTCCCAAGAGTAAAGTTTGTGTTGCTAAACGGAGCGGCTGTTTGGTGTACAAATAGAGCGTCTATCCCGTTTGTCTTACCATAGACAACATACAAATAATTTGTACCAGCAACAAGATCAATGACCGGGTTGGTTGTATCAAGATTTGTAACGGCCTGGGTTATCTGAATTATATTCTTGCCTGGGTCAATCGGTCCTGTGACCGGGTAAACGGAAGGATCTAAAATATCAATCGCTATCTGAGTAAAGTGCTCATCGATCGTAGCCACGAAGAAAAACCCATTCATCGCCACAACCTTAGCAGCCTTGCCATAATCCCGGAGCTTTACGTCGTTATATGTATAGGTTTCATTAACAATATTGTAACTAGTAATGTACACGTTTTTTCTGGCAACAGAAGGATCTGCTTTTAAGTAACAGAACATCACATCGTTTCCGACTATGGCACAGCTTGGATATTCGGCGTTATCATTTCCTCGAAACACGTCTATCAAACTTGATTTATGGGTTAATAGCTTGCCCTTCATCACAAGTTTGTTCTGTGTCTCTGCTCTAGACCAAAGATAATTGCCATCTCCGATTAATAGTTCATTCCCAAAATTAGAGAGAAATGAAGCTGAAGATATAGAGGTTCCTGCTCCACCAATACCGGCGTAAAACTTTGCAGTAGTTTTGCCAAGTACATCATATCCATTTCGTTTATTAAGTTTGCCCTGTTTTAAAAAAAGAGAGTTTTCAAGCGTCTGCATCTTACCAATAGGTAGGGTTTTTTCATCGGTCTTATTACCGACACCTCCCACCATTGGAATTGATACTGCTTGACGCTCTAGCATTAGAAGCCCTTAGCGTTTACGTAAAGGGTTAAAGACCCGGTTCCGGTAGATTTGGTATAAACCGCTCTAACGAAGGGAACCGAAAGATCGGCGTATTCCTTAATCGTATTAAGCGCCGCGCCGGACAGACTTACTGCGATCGTATCCTTCTGAAACCAGTCCGTTCCATTAAGGCTGGTTTGGATTGATATGGTCCCGGCAGCCGTGGTGCTTGGAATAACGGCGTGTAAGCTCATAAGATAAAGATGTTGAACATCGAATGTCCCGCTAGTGCTTGTTGCGGCACTTAGATCAACTGCGTTTAGTAATTTCTCGTTAACAACTCTCATATTAGCACACCCACATGTTAACAGTGCAATCCGCACTGGTTCTTATTACTACATAGCTATCGGTTACAACTCCGGTCTGCCACACCACCGCATTAGTGTTAGGAGTTCCTACTAAGACAAGACTTGGTGTCCTTGATAGGCCATGAATCACAAGATTATCGGACCCGGCTGCCAAGATAACTCTTTTAATCAGAACACCATCAACTATTGGCTTATCTGCGATGGTGTTTACCACCTCAACCAAATTGTCTTGAACTCGATTAAGCTCATAATCGTTAACGTTAATCGTCTGAACATGTTTCACGTTCCCTCCCCGAAGCTCCAGAACTCCCAGGGAAGTCTCTTAGTCGTGTCACTTACTCTCATGGGAGTGCCAGCATCACGGTTAGCAGACATTTCGTTAATACGTTTAATAAGACCATTCTTCTGAGCCATTACTACGGAAACATCGGATTCTTCTTTTTGAAGCATCTTAATGGCGGCATCACAGATAACATACTCTTCCCACCCACTAACCCCATCGATTAAATCCCCATCGGCGGCAAGAACAACTGGTGCCTTGACATAATAGAGTTTAATCGTGTGTGTCTGAGTAGGAGCGGGAACAAATTTAATACTATCCCCTATGAGGTGATACCTAAGATAATTAAGACCAACAACATTCCAAGTGGGAGTAAAGACATAGGCATTTCTTTCAGAGAACTGAAACGCATGAAGAGTTACCGCATTACCCTGGCTATCAACTACAAGATCCACACCGAGCAGCTTATAAAAGTCAGCTGGGAGTGTATATGTATCTTGCCCCTGCACTAAAGAGATGTTTCCAGAGGTAACGTAATAGTCTTCAAAGCATGAAGTCAGGAGATCATAAAGCTCGGCATAGCTAGAGTTGATATAGCTATTTAGCTCCGCATCCGTGATGAAGGAGCTATTAACCATATCGGCTCTTTGCCTGGCCTGGGTCCTAAGGCTTAATAGAGTACTAGTCCTAGCCATCTAATTACCCCAAGATCTTATGTTCTTCGGGACCTTCTTCTTCTGATTCCTCTTCAGGACGTTCACCCTGATAATCATCGTAAAGGTCATCAAAGGCACACAGGCTATCTACAAGCGCGTCTACATCCTTAGTCTCGATAGCTTGCAAAATCTCTTCTGCAATCATCTTAAGCTCTTTCTTAGGATCTTCCTTATCTTCTGGACCGGCCTTAACGTCTTCAGGAGCTTTGAATTTAGCAACGATTATCTGACCAAGTTTCTTTTTATCACCCATGAACATGATAGACTCCTTAATCAATCGTCCCGTTATTCAACCAAAGCTGAAAGTTAATCCGGTTGTTTGCGTTATCTGCAATATCCTTAGCAATCGAATCACCCTGCTGAGTCACGTTAATCGTGAACCCAGGAGATGCGGTTCCATTAGCAGCGTCCGTTGTCACACCCACCGAAGCATTTGTAACCGTTACCGTATCAGTAACCGCCGCAGCCGCGAAAGAGGCCAGAGGATCTAATACGGCAGCGACAGCCGCAGCAACCGTGTTGGCGTTCGCTCCGGTAGCAAGAGCCACAGCTAATCCGGTCTTTCCGGCAATGGCTGGGTCTACGCCCGCAGAGTTGACGTTAAACCATACGTAGTATTGGATTAAATCATCTGCTGAGTTAATCGTGAAATACTTGCTGTTCAAACTCCCAGCAACGTCAGCCACGCATTGAACCGTTGTAATCTCAGCCGCATCCGTTGAGGACTTGTCTCTAATTACAAGATTTAGCGTTTTGTTTGTAACAACATCGATGGCATTCCATTGGATGTACTTATCATCCCCGCTTGCAAGCTGAAGATTGGCCACAGCCGCAGTCAGCGCAGGATAACTGTCATCCAAAGTCAATGTGTATTTACCAACGGCGGTTCTGGCCACAGAATAGCCCAAACCAAGTTTACCTGCTCCTGCATGTTTGAAAGAACCGGCAATTAGTTTAAGTTTCTTCTGGAGGCTTTCTATAGAATTAAAGTTTCTATTAGCCATCGTTACACCTGTGAGTTCTTAAGCACTAGACAGAAGTTAATCCGGTTATTTGCGTCAGCGGCCACGTCAGCCACAGCAGCCGCGCTAATGTCCCACACACGAATCTGCACGGTCTTAGCCGTTACAACGTCGATAGACCCAAACTGACAATACTTATCGTCAGCAGAAGCCAGTTGAAGCGAGCACGTGCCAGATAGCAGGGAAACATAGCTATCTTCTAGGGTAATCGTAAACAGCCCAGCCGATGTCCTAACAACGCTGTAACCAATTCCCTTGTTAGAAGCGGCGCTAACCGCTCCGGTATTATTCGGAGCAAAGCTCCCGGCAATGACTTTAATGCCTTTGTCCAGGGCTTGCATTTCGGTAAAATTACGATTAGCCATCTTTATCTCCTATTTAATATGGGGTCACAGTATTCCTACCATGACCCCACACTAAAAGCTAATTACGCCAACTGTCCAACACCATTGAAGCCGGGTGCCGAGCAAGCAAGCTGTCCATACATTCCGACGCGAACTTCCACCGCGTCAGCCGAGCTAACGCGAAGGAAGTCCATGCCATCCGAACGGAGAAGTTTAGGAGCCATCCCGAGAGAGGCAAGCTGCCACGTATCCATCTGGAGCAGATAGAAGCGATCGCCCTGACAGAAGGTATCCGGCACAACGTTGATGGAGCCTTTAGGACCATGAACGCGGATGCCCTGGAAGCCAATGCCGGCTTCGGTCTTCAGGTCGACATACATGACCTTAGAGCCAAGAGCCTTCTCTAAGTTTCCATAGTTCTGGAAGCTCATGAAGCAATTGTCCGGCGTTCCACCTTCGCGGCCAACCTTATTGGCGAGGTCAATCAAGGCCTCTTCAATCGGCACGCCCACGTAGTTACCGCGCACGCCGCCCAGGCGGGTGCTATCGGCAGTACGGTCCACACCGAAGAAAGCCGTTGCAGCCGGAGCAGAGAGAGGAATCCATGCGTCCAAACCCTTGATTTTGGCGTTGGAGTCACCAGCAACCAGGATGAACTGGCCGGTAGCCGCAGTCCCGATACCAGCGGTCCAGTTACCCGAAGCGGTCAACGTCCCAGCCGAGCGGTCAATGGCCGTAATGACCACGGAACCTGATTCAGGGGTTGCGCCATCGGTCGCAGCCGTTTGAAGCGTCATGCCAACTTCAAAGTTCACAATGTCGTTGATGTCGGCCAAGGTGATGGTCGGTGTAGCAACGTTAGATCCCGAGGAGATCTTGCCAATCGAACCCGTTCCGCTGCGATACAGCGAAGAGGCGATTGAGTTCGTCACCGACATGAAAGCGCCATCGATTTCCGTAGTGCTTGCTTTCATGAATGCGTCGGCATCGCCCTGAGAGGCTTCCAGAACTTCATTCTGGATGTTCGCAAGCGCGTAGTCACTGGCGCGGGTAATCGTGAACGCCTTAAGCTGGCTATTCGTTTTCTGGTTCAGTGCATTACTAAACGTGGCCGAACGGCCTTGAGGAGATCCGTAAATCAGAGGAACCGGCATGTTCAAGCCGCCGAATTTCTCATATTTCTTGAGCATCGCCATAAACGGGCGATTCTTATAAACCAGGTTTTTAACCGTGAGATCTTGATAGTGCTGTTTAAGGGCAGCCGCAAACGTTGTCATATCTAAAGCCATAAAATTATAGTCCTTTTTAAATTATTATTCCCCAAACAATAGCGCGTTGGGATGATTTAAAATGCTATAATTGGCCTGTGCCTTGCTTAGATATGAAGTCGCTTTATAAAAAATATACAGCGATATCTATTTAATGCAACCCTTAAGTGAATTTAATCAGTTTGGCCGCTCGCTCGATGCTCTTTTCATAGAAATAGGGGTCTCTAGGGTCTAGCTCGCCTTGATGAACCGGAGGCTTAGTCTCCATTCCGTTAGTAAGCGTGGCGCTCATGGCCTTTTCGATCGCTTTCTTTGGTTCCTCGGGCAGCTTAACGGCTGAGTATTTCTTGATGCTCGCTATCTTCTGAGCTTTCTCATCGAAATACTTCTCGGCCATGTCTGCGGCCTCTTTATTAGAAATAACCTTCTTAGTTGTTTTAAATGTTTCCTCAATAATATCATAGACGATATCGCTAGGATTATCTTCGATCATTAACGCGGCGTAGGTGTCTTTATTCTCGTTTAAAAATCCATCTAGCTCTACTTTGAACGCTTTAATTGTATTCTCATACTGGGCGCGCTGGGATGTAACTTCCTTCTCCTCTAGTTCGCGCATTTTCTTCTCTAACTTAGTCTCTACTTCCCGTAAACGTTGCTCTTCGGTAGGCTTATCATCGTTTAGGATGCGCTTCGTGATATCGTCATAAGAAATGCCGTATTTTTTAAGAAACTCTAGTGGGTTTGCCTTAATCGACTCCTCTAGACTGCTTCGCTCGGTATCATAGCCCTTATATTTATTCTCAAGCTCCTTAATCTGCTTCTCTTTTTCGTATAGAATCTTCTCTTTACGTGAAAGGGCAGCGAACTTAGACGCAAACTTATCCTCTTTTGGTGGTTCCTTGACCTCTGGTGCTGTAGGTGCCGGGTTAACTCCTTCGACTGGAGATGTGGGGTTAGGATTGCTATCTTGTACGATTGCTTGTGCAGCTGCTTGCGGGTCCATATTCGTCCTTTATGGGTTATATACTTCAATTAGCTGTAATGAGATCTCTGATCCCTTGCTGTCTTTCCACTTGGTAATTCCGTGATTCTTAAGTTCACAGGCTTGCTTGCCTGAGATCATAAGATTCTTAACAATATCTGCCTTACTTCTACCCTCGGCCACAGTGTCGGTTGAAATAGGCTCTTTAAGCTGGGGATGGCTTACCGTCTGAACTAACTTCACCCTCATGCCAAGACCGGCGCGGTCGCCGCTCCAGGAACGTTAGGAATAAGATCGCTCTTAGGAGTTGCCATCGGGTTAGCTCCTGGTGCTCCGGCCAGCGGTGGGGCTGCTGGAGGTGGTAGCGTTGATTTTAGCGTGGCGTCCGCCTCGCTCATCCAACGGATAAGAAGCTCAAGCCGGTCCTGGTCAACCTTCTCGGTCTTATATTTGAGATAAGCCGATTGCATGATCTTAATCCCGTTAACCAGATCCTGGAACGGTTCCGGTCCACGGTACTTACCCGAGTCAATCATGGCCTCGATCGTTTCCTCAATATCCTCGATGGCCGCGTTAGCCAAACTCATGAAGCTCTCAAGATCCGGATAGTCTAGGAGCTTAAGAGCGTAGGCCTTATCAATAAACCCTGCCTGTATAAGCTCCTGAACGTCCTGAAGTCTGCCGGCTGGGGTCTGACTAAGGCTAGATGTGGGGAATACTTGCATCTGATATTCATCGTCCTCTAAATCTACCTCAGACCATTTAATCTTCTCGATAAACTTCTTACCTTTAACCATGACGCTTAGGTCTTTATCGTCCTCATAAATCTCTTTAGAAAGCTCGATAATCTGCTTGGCAATATCGAGATAGAAGCATTCATACATCTGGCCAACAAGCATGAAGCGCTCGGACTCGATATCGTTAAACTCTCGAAGTGCCCGGCCAGAGTCAAGTCCGCTTGGTTTCTTGCTCTGCGCGGACAACTGAGAGACACCAGCTATCTCAAACGCTCGGTTATAAAGCCGATCAAGATGCTCGATAAGCTGATTGGCTACCGGGTTATCCTTCCAGATTGTCGGAGGCATACCGGAGAACTTGATAATTCGACCGATCTCATTATTGAGATGTGCCGAGACAATCTTACTCTCAGAACCAATCAAAACAGCCGGGCTTCCCAAGAGGTGGAAGCTAAGCTGTATGGTCCTGAGAATCTTGTTAATCTCGATCTGAAGCCCAGTTAACTGCTCGCTTAGTCCCTGACCAAAGAATCCAAGAGGCAATGTATTCCACTTTAGGAACGCGAAAGGGAAATAATCCTTCTTGTACTCCTCGTCGACCAGCGTTGCCGTTTCAATCGAGATAACGTGCTTGCCGTCGCCAGCGTCTTTCCCGCTCGGCAGGTGCCACGCCTCAACCACGAGGACATGGTTGCTCAGATTCCTATTAGTTTGATTTTCGCTATCCGCTTTTGGTGCTGCGTTAATCTGAGATTCAAACTTAGGGAACATCCTGGCCAGTACTTCACGGGCAATGTATTTTTTCTGATAAATCGATCTCGGTTCCCCGTAAATTGCTTCTGAGTCATCGATCTGGAGTTCATCAATAAAGATATTCTCGGCACAGATTCGGTTGCCATCGCGATAGATCTTTACTGCTCCGGTTCCAAATATCTCGGCTGCTTTAAACGCCTTTTGACCCTTGTTATAGATATCCATCGCGTAAAACTGTCCTTGGACATATTTATCAAGGAGCTTGGCTTTCTTCTTAAGCGAGTAATCGCCGCCGAAGGTCAAGAATGTGGGCTTTGGCTTATTTTTAGATATCCGGTTAGCCACGGTATCAATGCAAGACTGAATAATATTCAGACTAATCCGATCGAAAGCATTCCACACTGCATTAGCGTGTGAATACGTATTGGCGGTCATACCAAGAACGTTAAGGTTCCCGTATAGTCGCATATTTCTCAGGTTGGCTTGCTGGCGATGGGCTTGGTTCTGGTCTAGATACCTGACAATGCCAAACACGGTCTTGTTAATGGCCTCTGTTTTCTCTTCCCACCAGTACGTATTAAGATCACTCATTTAGTGCTCCAATATAGGATATCTTCCCCGTTGGCCTGTGTGTTTTCTTTTGGCTTTTCTTCCTCAAACACAGGTAAGGTTTCTTTCTTCGGGTGAAATTCTATCCCTACTGAACCATAATTAATATACTTAACTCCGTTTTCTAAACAGAGTTTCATAATTTTATCTAATTCTTCTAAACCAATTGGTTCATTCATTGTTCTTTGCTCCTGGCGGTCTTCCACGACGCGGCTTTTCTTCAACGCTTTCTGCCACAATAGGCGCAGCCTCCTGAGACGTGCCCTTATACGAATCCTTGCTGATCCTGACATTCTCGATGTTCCCCTGGCCGATAATTAGAATCTCGTTTGGAAGCTCGATCTCTAACATACCGGCGTTATAGTTCATATTAAAGTCAGTTCCCTTAAGATGCGAGTAATAAGAGACGCCAACCTGAACCGGCTGGTGAAGTTTTGCGTAAGAAACTCTCATGTGTAGACCTCCCGAAATAATTCGTAATAGTTATGAGTACAATCCTCTGGCTGAAATCTGTTCTTTTGCGTGTAGATATATGGCTTTTGAACCATCTCCATTAAGTAATTAGCAATCCCTATCTTGCGGTAAATCTGCTTCACGTAAACGTAATGAACCACTTGGGGTTTGCTGGCGAGGTTCACGCATATCCACCCATAAACGTGATCATCGTCATGTTTAGAACAAGCCACAAAGAATAGGGCTTTTTTGGCGATAAGCTTATCAATCAGCGCATGGTGTTCTTGGTAATAGACTGATTTGGTGACTAGTCGTGCCTGATCAGCATCAGCGAAGGACTTAAGCCAGCTTGAATAGATAAGCGGGTAATCCGTGTCGGTCGCTAATCTTATTTTGATGTGTTGGAGTGTATCGCTCTCTTCGCTCATGCTTCCCACCAGTTCATTTTTTCTTGCTTCTCGAACTCTTCTATCTCCTTCTCTAACATTTTCTTCTCTAAGTAAACCCCGTGGGCTAAAGATCCTTCCTTGGGGATGTCTTCCGGGATCTCTCCCAGGTAGTGCCTAGCTCTCCAATAGGCATAGAGCGCCGCGTCACAAAGGTCATTCTTCATTCCTGGGTCTTCCATCCCATCATCGCCCTTCGTTAGGGTCTCGTACTGGTCCATTAGCTCGGAACAAGACTCATGAACCATTAGGTTCCCGTCTATAAAGTCACCGTTCATAAGTGAGATGTGGGTTAACTTGTCTCGCTTCTCGGCTGCTATTATTGGTATCGAGTATCTTCGTATAAACTCTTCCGTAATGCTCTTGCCGAGGCCTCCGGTGTCTGCGACCACACAAACCGGATCATATCTCTCTCGGATTTGCTCAAGTTTACGTGCAATGTCTGAAGGGATAAGCTCCGAATATCCAGTACTATATTCAAGAAATGCTCTTCTATTGGTATGTGAATAGGAAATAACGGCAAACGCCGTTTGGTCATGCCAGCCAAAGTCGACCGCAAGCACTCGATTCCACGTTTGGTTGGCCGGTAATTCTTTATAGACGTTCCGCTCACGCCTGAAACGATAAACCAGGGCATCGAGATCCACAACCCACTCGCCTAAGTATTCCCGCCGGTAAGTGGGATTTAGCTCGGTCCACTGTCGTTTCCTGATTAGTTGGCTAACGTATTCCCTGGCATTAGGGAGATATGGATTATCGTAGAGTGACCACCTATGAACCGAATACCCAATATCCTTCGTGGTGCAGTCGTAGAACGTCCCTAGGGGCATCACACCCGGCGTGCCAAGGAGAACAAGAGCCCCGTTATAATCTAGCAAGGCTGGCTTTAGGATATCGTCTATCAAGCTTTGTAGATGCGAACGGAAGGACCCGGCTTCATCGATAATGGCTATCGAGTATTTAGGACCCCTAAGCCGCTCGATGAAGTTCTTCATGTCGGCACCAACCAGCATGATTCTAGACGCATTGGGTAACTTAATCTCTAGACTACTTTCGGCCATCTCAGCCCGAAGATCATACTTCGTGTTCATTTCCGTTAGGATTGGCCACATGATGTTCTTCGCGCTGACTCGGGTTAGGGCAATGTAAAGGGCGATGCTATTGGGGTGCTCTAAAGCCGCGTTAAACAGCATAGCCGCCGCGCCATGCGATTTCCCGGCGCGTCTGGTACATAGGGCAGCCTTGTCCTTTGATTCGTCTAATACAAAGGCTTGCTGCTTCGGGTGTAAGTCTCCGGTGATCTTAAGGCGTTTGTAGAGCGGACGCTTCAAGAACTCTTGGATAAGAGCGGTTTGATATTCTTGGCTATTTTTTGAGAGACTTTGCAAGGGACGATATCTCTTCTATAATTTCTTGATCAGTTTTCTTGCTTAATCCTTCAACCGTGATGTTCTGTTCTGTCTTGATTTCAGATCGATCTGTCCACTTGAGGGTGTTCTTCGTTATCCAAATATAGGTAGATGCGTTAAATCTTTCCGCCCACATGCCGGTTCTGCCTTGTTCGACCCACCATGACTCACGATGTGGGTCTCCTTCTTTTATGGCGTCAAGAAACTCAGGATGCTTTCTTTGCCAAGCGTGGAAGGTTTCAACACTAATGCCCCACTCAGCACAACACTGAGTTCTTGTTTTACCTTGTTTGCAAAGATCTATGTAGCTAGATGGGTGAAAATTGGGTCGGTAATCAGTGGGTCTCCCCACTGGGGATGGCTGTTTTGTTTTTTTTGACACATTTGCTCCATGAGTCGGGTGATCGACCTTAATAGAGTAGAGCAATTATATGCGCATGTAAAGCCCCAATAATCCCTGGAGTTGACCACCCACCTTCCTGGCGGGAGGGTAAAACTAAATCCCCTTAAACTTGATGACCCCGCCCACCACGGTGAAGCTTTCCGCTTAATATCTCTTCAAACGCCCACCAAAATGCCCGGATACAAAGCTCTTCGAGTTGTTCCTTTGGGGTGTTCATTGGCGAAACAGGAAAGCCATCCATCGAGGCGGCGTGAAGATACCCGCGCATTGATTGCTCGCTCCCGCGAATGTCCTGAAGTATGGATGCCAGGATTTTGGACCCAGCCTTGAATTGTTCCACACCGATTCCTGGCGGGACGTTGACAGAAACAAGAAGGTTAGCCATCACACCGCCCTCTCTTGGCGCTTTACAAACAGCGTCGACCCACACGAGCAGTTAAAATACGTTCCCTGTAGTGGGTCCTCCGGGTCGACCGCGCTAACGAAGGACTTAAAGCCAGGGGGATATCCGTAATGCTCATATCCACACGTGGGGCAGATCTTAATCGGAGACCCGGATATCTGGGTTAATAGAGACGGTCGCTTGGTATTAGAGTATTCGCTCCACATTTGCTTGGCGCTC
>Ga0134124_10000450_pt1 | contig 34700 bp, 24 predicted proteins | sample KB304_FD_96880 | JGI IMG/M metagenome (GOLD analysis project Ga0134124, IMG submission 96880) | Terrestrial soil microbial communities without Nitrogen fertilizer from Kellogg Biological Station, Michigan, USA - KB3-0-4 | ecosystem: Environmental > Terrestrial > Soil > Unclassified ... | reverse complement strand
GGCGCCTCGACGGCCTTCAGTTTCGAGCAGGAGAAGATCGGCGACGAAGTCTGGCTACCCTCTTCGATGGAAGCAAATATCTCGGCGAGAGTCTTGTTATTGGCGAAGTTCAATCGCAGCGTCGAACGCCGCTACAGCGACTATAAGAAGTACCAGATCGATAGCAAGTATGATTTGACCAAGCCGAAAGAAAGCAAACCGGAATAAGGAAGCTCACGATCCGTGTGAACCCGTCAAATCCGTGTCATCGGCGGCCTATTCCTCAGCTCCCAGATTGGGAATAGACCGCGGATGACGCTGAATTGACGGATGCGCACTGATAACGCGGTAGCTAGGACAATCGATAACCTGCCGAGATATTCAATGTTTCACCGGTGATGTTGCGGCCCTCATCCGATGCGAGAAACAGAGCCATCGCCGCAATGTCTTCTTCTTCCACCATTCGCTTTAGCGCGGTCGGCTCGACGTATTGTTTCTCCACCTCTTCGAATGGGAGTTTCATTTCTTCGGCGCGGTTGCGAATCACCCGCTCGATCCTCGGGCCTTTCACCGGACCCGGCGCAATGGCGTTAGCGGTGATCCCGTAGCGGCCGCCTTCTTCGGCAAGCGTTTGCGTTAACCCGATCATCCCCCACTTCGACGCGCAATATGGACTTCTAAAAGCGTAAGCCTGGAGCCCCGCTATCGATGTAATGTTAATTATGCAGCCGCCCTGCCGCTCGATCATGCCGGGAAGCGCGTGCTTGGCGCACAGGAACGCGCCGGTAAGGTTTATCGCAAAGGTGTGGTCCCACTCCTCGCGGCTGATGTTGGGAATCAGCGCCGTCGGCCCCGCGATGCCGGCGTTGTTGACCAGGATGTCGATCCTGCTGAACTCATCGAGTGTGGCCGCGACCATTTGTTGAACGCTCGCTTCATCGGCGACGTCGGTTAGAACCGCCAGCGCGCGGTTTCCGGCGTCGCGAATCTCCTTTTCGACTGCCGCGATCTTCTCCGCGGTCGGGCCCGCGAGGATAACGGCGGCGCCTTCGCTTGCGAAGCGAAGCGAAATGACGCGGCCAATTCCGCCGCCCCCGCCCGTAACAATTGCCACTTTGTTTTCAAGCTTCATGAAGGCTCCTTCGCTTTCCCTGGTTCGAGTGTCGCGGGCAATGATATCCGATAAGGAGCGAACCGTCGAAGGGAGGGTCTCCGATTGGGTGACAGGAAATGTCTTTTTGAGGATGGCAGTTTCTGTAAACCCCGGCAATGACGCGTCTGCCGTGCCAATGCACGTAATGCGCAGAGACCACGCCCGTTTGCGTAAACCGCTTCGGCAAGAACTCGTGCCGGTCTTACCACTAAACCCGCGCTGCAACTGGCACAACGGTGAGGGCATCAAACTTGCTGAAATAAGGACGGCCGCAACCCGAATAGGGATGAGGCGGCGAGAGTTGAATAAGGGTTGGCAAGAACGAATGACCAACCCGTCAAGGTTAGGAAGAAGCGGAGAGAGTGAGAGAGGCGGGCGCAGAAAGAGAGATTGAAATGGTCAGCAATGGTCAAAAAAGAAAATTGGTTGCTCTTGATCCTACGACGAAGAGTTCGATAGCCGAGCGGTTCGAGGCGGGTCTTCGAGCCCGCGTGATCGGACAGGAGAGAGCCGTTCGCGCCATCACTTCGCTGTATCAGGTCTTTCAGGCGGGGATGACTAATTCGGCTCGGCCGCTGGGGACGATGCTTTTCCTGGGACCGACCGGATCGGGGAAAACTCACGTGGTCGAAGCAGCCGCCGAGATCCTCTTTGGCGACCGCAACGCCGTCATCAAGATCGACTGCGCCGAGTTTCAGCACTCACACGAGATTGCCAAGCTGATCGGCTCACCGCCAGGCTATCTGGGTCATCGCGAAACCACTCCGCTCTTGACTCAGGAGAATCTCGAGAAGTATCGCACCGAGCGCGATCCGTTTACGTTGGTGCTGTTCGACGAGATCGAGAAGGCGTCAGACTCGCTCTGGCAGTTGCTGCTCGGCGTGCTCGACAAGGGAACGCTGACGTTGGGTGACAATCGCAAGGTCGATCTCTCGCAGGCGATGATCTTTATGACCTCGAACCTTGGCGCGAAAGAGATGAGCGAGCTGATTACCGGCTCGATCGGATTCGCACCGGCGAAAGGCGGAAAGATTGGCGACGACGATCTCGATCAGAAGATCTATCGCACCGCGTCGGAAGCGGCGAAGAGAAAATTCTCGCCCGAGTTCATGAATCGGATCGACAAGGTCGTGGTCTTTCGCAGCCTAAAGCATCAGCAGCTTTGCGAGATACTCGATCTGGAGCTGACGGGTATCCAGCAGCGAGTTGACGAAAGCGCGGGCGAGCGATTCGTGTTTTCGCTTACCGATGAAGCGCGCCAATTCCTGCTAAGCGAAGGCATCGAGTATCGCTACGGCGCGCGGCACTTGAAGCGCGCGATCGAGCGCTTCCTTGTCAATCCGCTGGCAAACCTGTCGGCAACCGGACAGGTGCGGCTCGGCGATTTCCTGGTGATCGACATCAACGCGGAGACGCAGAAGCTTGCTTTTTATCGCGACGACTCCGAGGCGGCCCGAAGCGCCGCCGCGATGGAGGCTGCGCAAGCGATGAAGGTAGGCGACGAGAGACGCATCGCCGCTTGATAGAATCCATTAGCGCGAGTATTTGAAGAGGCCGGTGAGTTCCAACTCGCCGGCCTCTTCTGCTATTCGTTGGTTAGCGCGGATTGATGCATTCGCTATCCAACCGTTGCCAGACCGTACTTCGGTTGTTTGCGGACCATCTCTACAAGCCTTGCGGTCTCCCGCGTGTTGCGGCGTGCAGTCAGCATGTGATCGGCCTCACGTTTTGCGGTTTCGAGAATCGCATAATCCCTCACGACATTTCCGATCCTAAAGGCGGGCACTCCCGATTGGCGCGTGCCCATCACTTCGCCGGGTCCGCGAATCTCCAGGTCCTTTTCGGCGATCTTGAAGCCGTCGTTTGTTTCTTCCATGATCGCCAATCGTTCGCGAGCCTCGCTGCTTCGCTTGTCGCCAGCCATCAAGATGCAATAGGACTGTTCGTCTCCGCGGCCCACGCGACCTCGAAGCTGATGCAGTTGCGAGAGGCCGAATCGCTCCGCGTGCTCGACCACCATGATGCTCGCGTTCGGGACGTCGACGCCGACTTCGATGACCGTCGTCGACACCAGGATGTGAGTCGTCCCTTTGCGGAATTCGTCCATCACCGCGTCTTTTTCTTCCTGCTTCATCCGCCCGTGAATAAGCCCGACTCGGAAATTCGGAAACACCGCGGTTTGCAAGTGCTCGGCCATCTGCGTCGCGTTGAGCAAGTCGAGTTTCTCGGACTCTTCAACCAGAGGATAGACGATATAGACCTGGCCGCCGTTGCGAATCTTCTGGTCGAGGAACTTATACATCTCGCGGCGGGCGTCTTCGCCGCGCACTCGGGTTATGATCGCTTTTCTGCCCGGCGGCATCTCGTCGATCACCGACAGGTCCAGATCTCCATAAACGCTCATGACCAGCGAGCGCGGGATCGGTGTAGCGGTCATCACCAACACATCGGGATTGTAGCCGCGCTTGATTAAGCCGGCTCGCTGAAGGACGCCAAACCGATGCTGCTCGTCGACCACTACAAAACCGAGCTTCTGAAATTTCACGGCTTCCTGGATCAAAGCATGAGTTCCGATAACCAGATCGATCTCGCCGCTCTCGATGGCAGCGTGAATCTCGCGCTTGCGCCCGGCGGTGAGCGAGCCGGTCAGAAGCTCGACGCGATAAGGCGTCCTGGCCAGCATTCGCTTCACGTTTGTCGAGTGCTGCTCCGCGAGGATTTCCGTCGGCACCATGATCGCCGCCTGATAGCCGTTCTCTATCGCGACTATTGCCGCTTGAACCGCGACGATCGTCTTTCCGCTTCCAACGTCGCCCTGAAGCAATCGGTTCATCGGTTTCTGGCTCGTCATATCTTTGACGATTTCCGCAAGCACTCGTTTCTGTGCGCCGGTCGGTTTGAAAGGCAGCACCGACCGAACCGCGTTGCGCACCCGGTCGTTGACTTCGATCACCGTTCCCTTCGGCGATTGCTCGCGACCCTGCCGCCGCAAGCCCATCGCGAGCGACAGCCAGAAGAACTCTTCGAAGATCAACCGCTGATGCGCCGGCGACGCGAACGTGTTGTACAAATCCAGAGGCGCATCCTCCGCCGGAAAGTGGATGTTTCGAAAGGCGGTCGCACGCGCGATGAGCTTGCCGCGGCGCAACACTTCTTCAGGAAGGACTTCTTCGATTTCGGAAAAGTTGAGCCTCCCGATGACGTGATGCATGATCGACCGAAGCTGCCGGGACTTGATCTCGCCGGCCTTGCGATAGACCGGCACACGTCTCCCGGTGTGAATCGGGTCGGCGTCATCGTCTTCAGCGGCGAACTCGTAGTCCGGGTTTTCAACCTCGAAGAAACCTCGGCGGCTGCGTTTCCACTGGCCGTAGATCAGCACGCGGCGTCCCTGCTTAAACGAATTCTGAAGGTAAGCCTGGTTCCACCAAAACGCTCGCACCTGGCCGGTGCCGTCCGTCCCGGAGATCTCGAAGATGCGAAGCTTCCCGCCTTTGACCGCGTAGGTTCCCGCGATCCGCACCTCGACTTCGATGGTCGCCCACATCCCATTTTGCAGCTCGCGAATGCGCGCCAGGTTGGAGCGGTCTTCGTAGCGCATCGGCAGGTAGTGGATCAGATCCTCGATGGTCACGCGTTGCGCGTTGGCCACGGTCATCGAACCTGCGATGCCCTCGGCGAGCCTAAGAGCAGTCTTCATCGCGACTCGAGGGATCTCGTGCAGGTGCAATTCGTAAATCGGAGTTGTGAGCTTGAGCAAATCGATGGCCCCGCGGACTCGATCAATCAAATGAACGCAGGGGAATTCTAGGTAAGCAATTCAGCGGACACAAGAAGGTTCGGGGAATATGGCTGCGAATGAGAAACAAACCACAGATGAACACAGATCAACACGGATAAGGAGAGGGGCCGATGAACCCGTTTTCATCTGTGGCTCTTTGCGTTCTTTGCGGTCCTTTGCGTCTTTGCGTTGAGTATTCTCTACTTACCCAGGTAGACAGCCAGCTTGGTCGTATCCGACTCTGATTTCGAAAGGATCCTTACGGTCATTACGTGGCGGTCCCCGGTGAAATCCATCAACTTGTAGACGCCCGTCTTGTGCGTCTTCTCATTGAAGTCCACGACCTGGACGTTCCCGTTGGCGAATGTCACTTCCGCAAAGTTGAGCTTGGCTTTTCCGTTGATGTCCAGGAAGAGCGAATCGCCGGTGCCATCTATGCCGAAGTTGGTGTCGGCCCAGCCTTCGTCTTTGGTGATCGCCTCGGAGTCTTGCCAAACGAGTCGCTCGCGCGGCGGCAGCGACACGACCGCGGCGGTCCACATCAGAGCAGGCAGGAAAACGAGAGGCGCCCTGACGGCTACGGCAACGCGAGCGGGATGCAGTACGACAGCCGCCGGCAGCGCGCGGCGAATGGGGTGTCCCGGCCGGACTACCAGGGTGGTGTGGTGCGGATGACGGACGACCACAACGCGGCGGCGCTGGCCCAGAGCTTCGGTAGAGCAAAGAGTCGAGACAACGATTGCACAGCAAAGAAGGCTCACATTCAGTTTTCTCATGTTCATTCCTCGCTAATTGAATTGACCGTCATTGATGTCCGGCGTGGCGCTATGCACGCGCTACAGCTTGGCGCGCACGAATAGCTGACGCTGGACTCTAACTTACGGTCAGAGCTAGAATCAGCGCGCCGTAGCAAGCTGCTTATTCGCGGCTGGCCACAGTGCGCTGAACACACTGGGAAGATAAGCGAACCGGCGGCACAAGTCTTTCGAGAAGATTTACATATCGCTTACAAAACCCTTACGACGATACCATCCGTGAAACAGAAGCGTTATTTTGAGTTTGGCGAATTTCAGTTGGACGTGAGAGAGCGCTCTCTCTTGCGTAACGGCGAAGCTGTGCAAGTTACGCCAAAGGCCTTCGATACGCTGGTTATCCTTGTCGAGAACGCCGGCAGCCTGGTCGAGAAAGACGAGATGATGCGCGCCGTATGGCCCGACTCATTTGTCGAAGAGATTGGCCTTGCGCGCAACATCTCAGTTCTGAGGAAGGTGCTCGGTGAGGACCCGGGTGAACAGCAGTTCATCGAAACCGTGCCCAAGCGCGGCTACCGTTTCAAGGCGCAGGTTCGCGAGCACGTCGATGACGCGCCCGGCGGCGCAGCCTTCCTGCCTGCAGGTTTCGATAAGGCTGCCGACCGCGTTACATCGGGCAACGAAGCCGGCGCTTCCAACGGAGCGGAGCCGGTATTCGAGCAAAGCGCTGTTTCCCAAACCGCACAGGTTTACCGCGACTATGCGACCAACGAACCCGCGGCTGTCGCCGCTTCCCGCCACGCGGAGGAGGTTACTCCTGACGCGCCGGCCATTGCGCGGCCGACGGCTTCTACGTCGACTCCGCTCTGGAAATCAAAACGAGCGGTGCCGTTCGTTGCGATCGCAGTTGTCGGTTTGATAGCCGCGCTCTGGTTCCTCAACGCGAACCGGAATCGGCCGATCGACAAATTGAAAATCAAATCGATCGCGGTGCTTCCGTTCAAGCGTCTGGACTCGGCTGATGACAGCGAGCGCCTGGGAATGGGAATGGCCGACACGCTGATAACGCGGCTCAGCAACATTCGAGAACTCACCATCCGTCCTACTCGCGACGTGATGAGATACGAGAATGCCGGCGAGGATATCGCCGACGCCGGCAAAGCTCTCGGAGTAGACGCCATTCTGGACGGCAGCATTCAACGCGGCGGAGACCGCCTGCGCGTGACCGTGCGGCTGATACATACGTCGAGCAAATCCCAGCTATGGGCCAGGCAGTTCGATGAGAAACTGACCGATGTGTTCACTATGCAGGATGCCATCTCCGCCCAGGTGGCAATGTCGTTGTCGCTCAACCTGACCGACCTCGAGCAGCAGCGCATCAACAAGAAGTACACCGAAGACGTCGAGGCGTATCAGGCATATCTCAAAGGGCGTTACTTTCTGAATAAGCAAACCAGGGAAGATCTGCAAAAGACGATAGAGCATTTCGAACAGGCGATCCGGTTGAGTCCCAACTACGCACTGGCCTACGCCGGACTGGCTGACCTTTACGCAAACCGCGCTAACCGTTCGTCGACGCCCCAGAGCAGAGAACATAACTATGAGCTCGCGAAGACTGCGGCGTTAAAGGCGATTGAGATCGATGGCGATCTTGCGGAAGCGCATGCGTCGCTCGGATTCATTTTGAGAAGCTCGGACTGGGATTGGATCGAGAGTGAAAGGTCTTTGAAGCGCGCGATCGAACTGAACCCAAACTACCCTACAGCGCATCATTACTACGCGACGCTGCTGGCGACGCTCGGACGTACGGACGAAGCGCTTACGGAGATCACCACCGCGCAAAGACTCGACCCGCTTTCTTTGCTGATCAACGCTGATCTGGCTGAGATGTACATTTTCGCTCGCAGGCCCGAGCAGGCGATAGAAGTCGCGACCCAGGCGCTCGAAATGAACCGCGACTTCTTTAGATTGCACCTTATGCTTATGTGGGCGCACCTGGAAGCACGAATGCTCGACGACGCAATTCGTGAGGCGAAGAGCACTCCGGAATACGAGGGGCGGGAGACGATATTCCCGATGTCGATACTGAGCTGCGCCTACGCCAACGCCGGACAACAGAGCGAGGCCTGGCAGGTGGCTGAGAGGCTACTGGTGCTTGCAGATCAATACTCGCCGGCATTGGTTCAGGCGGCGGCGACCTGTTCGTGGCTCGGCGACAACGACCACGCGTTCGCGCTTATTGAGAGAGCGCTCGCGGTAAAGAACGACAGGCTGCTATGGCTCAAGGTCGATCCGAGATTCGACAATCTCCGCAAGGATGAGCGCTACGCGGGGCTTCTTCGTCGAATGAACCTTCCGAAGTAAGAGCAGGCGCTGGAATCTGGTCCGATTCAGCTCGCGCCTTTAATACCTCATCTAGTAAAAGCGAATTCCTTTGTAAGATCGTCGTACGCCTTCTTCACCTTGGGACGCGCGAGTGCGCGAGCCTTAAACTGTTTTAGCGTGCTTGTCATGTTCGTAGGTCAGAAGCAGTGAGGGTCTACGGTTTGGTCCTACGCCGCGTCCTGTGGCAGCTTCTCTCTGCGACGTTCCAACCAGCGCTCAAATGAAGAGGCGCTCTCGGATGAATGCTTGCCGAGCAAGAGGCCTTCGATGCCTATGTCTTCGTCCAGGTCTGGCCAATGTATTCCATAACCGGCTCCGCTTATCTGAAGATTAGCGCGTTCCGCAGGCGTGCCATTTGCGAGACGGGGATACCACCCGATTGGAACGGAAACAGACCGTCCGTCCTCGAGATCAACCGAAAGAGTGTCGTCGGTAACGTCTACACTCAAGACTCTAGCTGTGTATATCATTATCTTGTACTTCAAGAAGACTCTCATGCCCCTTCTCGTGCTCGTGAGATGTAATGACAACCCGATTCCGCCCAGACGACTTCGCCTGCTGCTCCGCAAGATTCGCGGCGAGAAGTACCTCCGCGTACGTCGCGCCGTCCTTCGGGTAGGCGGCAACGCCAACAGAGATCGTAATGCAAACGCTTTGCGAACGAACTTTGAACAATCTTTTCTCTGTATCTGCGCGTAAGCGTTCAGCGAAAGCGGCAGCCTCTTCTAAGCTTTGATTCGGCAAGATGACTACGAACTCTTCACCACCTTGCCGATAAGCACGGCCACGGTGGCGGACGATGCTTTCAAGTTGTCGCTGAAAATCCGGCAGCAGTGTTTCGTCAACTACGTCTCAGTGTGAGCAGTGTTCAGTGCTTTGAAGTGGTCTATGTCTACGAAGATGACTGCGACCGGGCCAAAGGACTCTTCATCAGAAATCCATTCAGCGAAATCGTCAACGGCTTGAGACGCACTGAAGAGAATCTTGAACTTCTGTTCCAGTTCTTTCTTTTGAGTCGGCTCTGTGGATCGTCCCAGAGCCTCGTCCAACGCGTCGACCGAGCCTCGCTCAAGCACCGCCCGCCCCTGGTCCGTAATGGCGAACCATAAGTCTGGGGCGATGAGATCCTCATAGGTTGGACGGATCAATCCCGCCGCTTCAAGCTCCGCAAGAGCCACGGCCGCTATGTGCCGTTGCTCGGGTTCAAACCGGATTCCAAGCTGACGTTCTAAGTCACCCTCCGCGTTCCCTTTGCCCAACAGGTTGAACTTGTGCTGGTGGCGTACGGACGCCAAGATTCTTAGGATCGCAGACTGCAGGGAACGCACATTCAGCTTCTCTCCTACCATTCTCATTGTCCGCCTAACGCCCGTCAGCGAGCTGATCCTCGTCCGAGATAGACTTCGGAGACGAGCTTGCAAATTGCAATTCGGTGATCTCACCGCGAGTTCAACACATGCTGCTACTTCTACTGAACCATCAAGCAGGCAAGATGCGGCTGACTCTGGGCAAAGAACAACATATCAAATGATCGAGCGATCAATCATCGCCCGGATTAGCGACGACCGCTCCAATGCGTTTCCATTCAGAATGACTTCGCCGAAAGTCTCATCCACGATTCGCTCGGGACCATCGTGAACGTTGCGCGTGGATCCCAAACTCTTGTGGTCTTACGGCAGTCCACAATATTGCGGGAGTCGAAGCCCAGATCGTATAGGAGCAGCCAGCATATTCGTCCAGATTCAAGATTCGGTTGGGAGTCTCATATATCAGAGTCTTGGCGAACTGGTCGTGCAGTGGTTTGAGCGGTGTGGATACAATTGGCATTCGACTCCAGGTGCTGTCCCGTCCGCAGTTGCCACAAAAGTGCTTTCGATGAGGAGTCTGGGCAAAGTCGCCTAGGTCCAGGTGGGGATATCCACAGGCCGAGCAGACTGATGCAGTCCATTTCCCGATTCGTTTCGAGCCCACAGACGAACTCGAAAGCAGCTGGCGGCGTCACATTTACTCGTGTGATGTCGTTACTGCCAAACAGTTTAAGCTTGTTGCTGTAAAGCACCGAGATCGCCTATCGACGATCTTCTTTCCTCCGGCTACTGGTCGAACGTGGACATGGATCTTCGGCGCCCGTTTGTTGACCGCCTCGGTCGAAAGTGCCGCGGGCATTGAGCACCAAACACCGACTTCTGCATGCTCGTTCAGGTTCACTGTAAACGGCGAAACAACATAGTTCATCGCCTGGGTATGATTGGCACACGAAACCTCTCCGAGTCGATCGAAAGACTCCTGATCAGCCATCGTTCCCCAGTGGGTTTGGTGGGTGCGGCACCACCAACGCTCGGCCCCGTGACGGAACTTTCCAGCATGCACGAAGTCACACGGCAATTGAGCGTCGGCTCCTGCCTTTTCCGGAAAGCGCCCAAGAAGCGACGGTGAGTACACGGCGATATTCCCGAGCGTCCTCCCATAGGACCAGCAAATCGCTTGCGTCTCAGCGAGGGGATCAACAGAGTCCGGTACCAACTGCTGCTCGTCCCCAAGCTTTTGTAGATATATCTTCTTTGCCCCAGAGGTCCCGGGGTGTTCCCACTCGCATCGCCATAACTCGACAGTATTGTTCGGCTTGTTTAGTCTGCGTTCAATAAACACGTCTCTCTCCTACGTTTCGGAGCAATGCCCCGCTTGATAACGATATATTATGCCTATTTCGATTCGGTAGTCAGTTAGTCCGTGATAGAATGCAGCTCTGAGGACACACTGATGAACATCACAATTGAAGCGGTTTACGAAGCTGGAGTTTTCAAGCCGCTCTCGCCGGTTGAAAACCTTAAAGAACACGACAAGGTTCGCCTGGTTGTAGAACCTGCGAACTTGATTGATGCCCAAAGGCAGAACCGAATCCAAATTGATCCGGCGGTTGCCCGAGAGATAGCCGAGTCGCCGGAGCACGACCTGCTCGAAAGCTAACGCTTTGCTTCGTGATATTCCAAACGGGATTCACTGCTTTGTTGACGCAAATATCTTTTATTATCACCTTGTCGATACGCCGCCCCTCTCCGACGAGTGCTCGGACTTCCTCAAGCGCCTTGAGCAACGAGAAGTAATTGGTTACACATCAACCGTCTCGATCGCCGAAGCAACGCATAAGGTGATGCTTGCGGATGCGGTGCGAACTCACAACCTGGATCGAAAGGGACTGGTCACGAGGTTGAAACGAGAACCACAGCTACTCGCCGCGCTCTCCAAGCACGAAGCTGTAGTCCCTACTGTTCGAGCTCTCAATATTCAAATCGAGTTAATCACACCGGATCTCCTTGAAGCGGCAGCCGGCCTGTCCGCTCAGTTGTGTTTGCTTACGAATGATGCGCTCACGGCCGCGGCAATGAACAAGCTCGGTCTAACGAATTTGGCGACGAACGATGACGATTTCGACCAGATAGCGGGAGTTACGGTTTGGAAGCCAAGATAGTTAGCTACGTGTTCTCAATACCATCAGCATGCTCAATGTTGTTCCGAAGCATCATGACCTTTGCACCGTCCAGAGTTTCATCAGTAGCCGAGCCGCCTGGATTTCGAGCGGTCCCGGCTGAATGAGCATCTTCTAGTTGAAACGTCCTTCGACTGGTAAAATCGCCGCATGTTCAAAAGATTATTACTGACCGCGCAATTCTTATTTGTCCTCTCGTTTGTTCTCTCGATTCTCGCAATTGGCACTGAAGCTGCGACGCCTACAATGAGAGTCGATTACTACCATACCGGTAACGCCACGCAGGAGATGTTCAGTCTCGATCGAGTCGTCATCGAGCCTCTCCCGTGGCCCGGCAATCCACGCAAGAACATCGATGAGTCTAATCTCGGCAAGTATCTTTTCGAAGTCCGCGATCGGACGACTAATCGGTTGGTATATTCGCGCGGCTTCGCGTCGATCTACGGTGAGTGGGAGACGACTGATGAAGCCAAGAGCATGAACCGCACTTTCGCGGAGTCGCTTCGGTTTCCCGCGCCGGTCTCGCCCGCGCAGATCGTGCTGAAGAAGCGCGATTCTAATAATGCCTTCCGCGAGATTTGGTCAACGATCGTTGATCCCAAAGACATCTTCGTCGACACGGCGAAGATCGCATCGCCTGGTTCTTTGATCGAGCTTCAGAAGAGCGGCGATCCGGCCGATAAGGTGGACTTTCTGATTCTGGGTGACGGGTACACCGCGGCCGAACACGGCAAGTTCGAAAAGGACGCCCGCAGGCTGCTCGAGATTCTGTTCGCGACTTCGCCTTACAAAGAGCACCGCAGAGACTTCAACGTGTGGGCGCTGTGCCCGGCCGCTCAGGAATCGGGAATCTCACGTCCTTCGACCGGAGTTCATCTCGCATCGCCGCTGGGCACAAGCTACGACGCGTTCGGCTCCGAGCGATACGTGCTCACGTTTGACAATCGTTCTCTGCGCAACGTCGCGCAATTTGCGCCCTATGAATTCATTGAGATCATCACGAACTCGAGGACGTATGGCGGCGGCGGGATCTACGGCTTATACAGCACCGTAGCGGCAGACAGCGAGCAGGCGCCTTACGTTTTCGTTCACGAGTTTGGGCATCATTTTGCCGGACTAGCCGACGAGTATTACACGTCGCCGGTGGCCTACACGCCGTCGGCAGTGAAGACTGAACCGTGGGAACCAAACGCGACCGCCTTGCTCGATCCGGCGAACCTGAAGTGGAAAGACATGGTCGCCGCGGGCACTCCGATTCCGACGCCGTGGCAGAAGGAGGACTACGAAAACCACTCTCGCGAATACGGCAAGCGCCGCGCTCAGATTCGAGCGCGGAATCGACCTGAGTCAGAAATGGAAGCGCTGTTTCGAGAGAATCGGGAGTGGGAGATCAAGTTCTTTGCCGCTGAAAAGTACGTGGGCAAGGTCGGCGCTTTTGAAGGCGCGATCTACGAAGCAAAAGGTTATTACCGGCCCGAAGTGGATTGCATCATGTTCACGCGAAGTCAGAACTTCTGCGCGGTGTGCCGGCGCGCGATCGAGCGGGTGATTGAGTTGTATTCGCGCTAGCAGGTAGTCAGCATGATTTCTTGAGACTGATGTGAGACATGTAGGGGCGGCCCTCCGTGGCCGCCCCTCATTGGAGATTCAAGTCGTCGGCGAAAGAGGGGCGGCCACGGAGGGCCGCCCCTACATGTCCATCACCCATGCCCATCGCCCATGTCCATCGCCCATGTCCGTCGGGGATGGCGCTCAAAAATTAAACTTCAGCCCCAACTGAATCTCCCTCGCGCGTCGCGTCGCGAACACCTGTCCAAATTGCGGATTCGAACTGTTCTTCACCAGATTCTCTACGCTGTTGAACGCAGGATCAGTCGGCAACAGATTCGGCACCGTTTGGAAGATGTCGTTGACTGTGGTGTTGTTGAACACGTTGAAGAACTCGGCGCGAAATTGTATGCGGTAGCGTTCGGTCACGCGCCAGTTCTTTGCGATGTTGAGGTCGGTGCCGAGGAAGGTCGGAAAGCGAAACGGCGCGCGGCCCGATGAACCTATATCTCCAATAGCTGTTGGCCTGAACGCCAACGGGTTGATGTAGTAGGGAACGGTCGTCCCCGCAACGCCGGTGGGTATGTTCTCGAACGGATCGCTCACTTGATTCGGCCGAGTGCCTCGCGGGCCTGGGGCGTTCGCTTGAACGACGCGATTCAACGGCAAGCCGGTTTGGATCGTCGTTATTCCAGAGAGCTGCCATCCCCCGATTAGCTGGTTTATCCCGGGTCGGGCGAGAAACCCGTCCTTCGGATAAGGAACTTCGTACACGTAGCTCGCCTTGAAGACGTGTGTGCGATCGAATCGCGCGACCGCTTTTTCCAGCGCGAGATTGTTACGCACCTGAGGAAGATCGACCGCGTCCCGATCGTTCGTCGAGTCGGTCAGGTTCTTCGACCATGTGTAAGAGAGCTGCGCCGACAAGCCTCTGACGTTCTGAATCCTCAACGCGCTGATCAGCGCATTGTAGCGGAAGGTCGCCGTAGTCTGGCGGTCGGTTATCGACGTGTATCCTCTGAAGGGACGCGCCAGGTTTATGCAATTGTTTGGATTGTTCGACGCGTTGAGCGCGGGATCGCATGACGGGATGCCCTTCGACGCAGCAAGGATCTCCGACGGCGTCGGCGCATTGATATCAACCGGCCTGGTCTGATGATTGCCGGCGGCGCCCAGGTAGCCAATCTCAAACGCAACGGCTCTTCCAAACTGCCGCTGCACCGTCAGGTTCCATTGTTGAGTCACCGGCGTGATGAATGGATCGGTCGTCGTTATCAGAGCGCGCGGCGCGAGAGTTCCGGGAGGCGCCCCCGCCGACGGATTGTCGTATGTGATCGGAGCTGCGATCGTGCCCGTCAGGCTGACGGTGTTGACGAACGGAGGATTGGTGAAGGAGTTCTGCTCGAGCGTGCCGACAAGCACCTGATCGTAATAGACGCCGTAGCCGCCCCGGATCACCGACCTATCTCGCCCTCCTAGAAGAGAGGCGAGGACTCGTTTATCAGATGAAGGACTCCACGCAAATCCGACTCGCGGCCCGAAGTTGTTCTTGTCCAGTTGCTGGATCCTGCGTCCGAAGGGCGAGTTTCGGTTTGCGACCACGATGCCGTTGAGCAGATCGCCGGTTCCTTTTACGAACTGAGTGCCCGTCGCATTCGCAAACTTCGGTGCGTTTGCCGCGACGTAATTCTCGGGAAAGAACGCGGTCAAGACATCGTTCTTATCAACAGGTGTGCGGTAGAACTGATAGCGCAGCCCATAGTCGAGCTGCAGATTGGGCTTCGCCTTCCAGGTATCCTGAGCGTAGAACTCGGTGCGTCCGAATCGCAGGTTGTTGGTAACGTTAAACTCAGACTCGCTGTACGAGCTCGCGCGCCCGAGCAGAAAGTCGGCAAGCGGGCGGCCGCTCCCGGATACGCCGGACAGCGCCGTTTGCGCGCCGGTGAATCCGAACGAGCCCTGCGTCGTGTTACCCGCGTTTTCGTCCTTATGCTCCCAGCTTAGATCGACTCCGAACTTCATCGTGTGCGCCCCGTGAAGCCATGTGAGGTTGTCCTTTGGGTTGAAGTTCTTGTAGTGGATGCCAAAGATCTGAGCATTTCCCATCGATGAGAAACCTGTGATGTTGATGACCGGCGGCAGGTCCGAGTCGTTCTCAGGAAACAGCTCTTTGTTGGGGATGTTGATGTTCTGTTTGGTCCATCGACCGATCAGGCTATCGGTTATGTCGTTGCTCGAAAAAGCGAAGGTCACCTCGTTGACGATGCTGCTTCCAAAGCTGCTGACCAGCGAGCTGGAAAAGACCTGGCCGGGAACGTTGGTTTCAGTAGTGGCGATGCCTGGGATCTGAAAAGTCGTGCCCTGGAACAACCCACCCGGGTCGAGAGTGTGGCTCAGGTCGTGAGTGTAGCGACCCGTAAGCTGATGCCGCGAGCTGATGCTGTGATCGATTCGCACGGTCTCCTGGCGTGTATTGTTGATTGCCGGCGCAAACGCGAGGATTCGATTCGGATCGACGCCCGGTGTGGTTGCCGGGACAGTCGGCTCAGGAAACAATTTCAGTATCGCCAGCGCGGTCGGGTCGAGGCGATTGAGCGGAATCTTCTTGCCGGTGAATTCCTGACCGCTTACCGGATCGAAGATTCTGGCGGTCCCTTGTGAAAAGTCGCCCTGTCGCTCTCTCAGCGTCGGAACGGTGACGAAGTTTTCGGTCGGCTGACGAATGATGCGTCGCCATTCTTCGGAGAAGAAGAAAAACGTCTTGTCGTGGCCTCGCGAATATACGCCTGGTATCCAAACCGGCCCGCTAAACGTGTAGCCGAAATTGTTGTAGCGCAGCAGCGGGCGTGAGGAGCGCTCTTCGCCGCAGGTTCTTCCGATGGGCGCCACGTCTCCGCGATCGCAAAAGCGGCCGGCGGCGTTGCTCAGGAAGCTGTTCGCGTTCAACGCGTCGTTTCGGACAAACTCGTATGCGCCGCCGTGAAACGCCCGCCCGCCGCCGCGTGTGATCACGTTGACGACGCCTCCCGACGCCCGGCCGAACTCGGCGGTCGGAACCGAGGTGATGACCTTGAACTCCTGAATCGAATCGACGGTGGGCATCGAGAGCAACGTGATGTTGGAACCCACGTCCACATTCGCTACGCCGTCCACCAGGTAGTTAGTCGAGTTGCGCCGGTTACCGCCAACGAGAATGGTCGTGAGACTGGTAAGGCCTATGCCGGCCTCGGCAGTCTCATCGGTGGTTACTGCGGGTACGAGCGTGACGAGCTGAAGGAAGCTGCGATTGTTGAGCGGGATCTCGAGGACTTTTCGATTCTCGATCACGTCGCCGACGGTTGGCGAAGACTGGATTATGGGGGCCTCGGCGGTGACGGTGACTTGTTCGCTGATGGCGCCGGCTTCGAGCTGGATGTTTATCGCCTTTCGGTCGTTGACCAGCAGCTCGACGTGCTGGTTGATGTACTCTTTGAACCCCTGACCCTTGACCGAGATGTCATAGATCCCGGGCGGGATCGAAGTCAGCGAATAGTAACCATCCTCACTTGATTTGGCTTTGCGCTCTTCGCGGGTGCTGATACTGGTTAAAGTGACGTCGGCGTCCGAAACGGCGGCGCCGGCGGAATCGGTGATCTGACCGGTGATCGTAGCGGTTGTCTCCTGCGCAAGCGCTATTGGAGCGCACGCCGAAACGAGCAGCATTGTTATGAGAGCTAAAGAAATTTTCTTCATGGCAAACCCCTCGAGTGATCCGGAATAGCATATTGCGACGGCTATGATCTTCGGAATCCGACCGACGCCTTAGCGGGCTTGGCGGTTCTTTGCGTCTTTGCGTTGAGTATTGTTCCCGGCCGAAGAGAATACTCAACGCAAAGACGCAAAGGACCGCAAAGATCGCAAAGTCATGGGGTTGGGGGATTCCGAAAAGCACAAATTATTATCCCTACTCCTTCTTCGTCAATATAACAGGTACTTCTGTCTGGTCTTCGCAAACTCGGCGAGCCCGGCTTGCCAGGTCGCGGCAATATCCGAAGAACTTCTCCCTTCTTTTAGCGCCGCAAGCGCAGCGCGATTCGCCAGCAAGCGAATGTAATCGTCAACCTTCCACTCGTTTGAATAAAGCCGTCTGAGCTGATAAGCGATCTCGACGCCGGCCGCCACGGGTCGGAAAGCGCCGCGATCGGTTATCACGATGTTCACGCCGCCGCACTCTTCATTGGCAAACTTCGATGATGTTGGCGTGAACCTTATGGGTACGAATCTCACGCCCGCGAGCCCGGCGCGATTCAGAGCTTCGGCCAGCTTCCGGCCATCAATCCACGGCGCGCCCACGACCTCAAACGGCGTGTCTGTTCCGCGTCCGACCGAAACGTTAGTCGTCTCCAACAACCCAATGCCCGAATACAGCAACGCTTCGGTAAGGCTTCTCATATTCGGCGACGGATTCACCCACGTCAGCGCGGTGCCGTCGTAATGGTCTGCGCGCCGCCAGCCTTCCATCCTGATCACCGTCAGGTCCGCGCCGATCGCGCGCTCGGTATTAAACAACACCGCAAGCTCGCCGATCGTCAACCCGTAGCGCACCGGAATCGGATGATACGAGGTGAAGGAATAAGCAGCTTGATCGGTGAGCTCGCGATCGGCGACCGGACCCTCGATCTCATATCCGTTTATCGGATCGGGACGGTCGAGCACTACAAACTTGATCTTGTTCCTCGCGGCTTCTTCCATCGCGTAGCCGCACGTCGCCGGATACGTGTAGAAGCGCGTTCCCACTTCCTGGATGTCGAACACCAGCGTGTCGATGCCCTTCAACATCTCGGCGGTTGGGCGCCGGCGGTCTTTTTCATAGAGGCTGTAAATCGGCAGCCCCGTCTTTTCATCGCGAGTGTTGCCAACCGGAGAATCTTCGGCGCCGCGCAAGCCATGCTCGGGTGAGAACAACGCAACGAGCTTCAAATTCTTAGCCGCCGCGAGCACTTCAATCGTAGAACGGCCCGTTCGGTCGCGGCCGGTGTGATTCGTTATCAATCCGACTCGACGGCCTTCCAGTTGTTTAAAGCCGTCTCGCTCGAGCACGTCGATTCCCGGGAGCACCGGATGAAGCGGACCGGCAGGCACGCTTCGATTGACGACCGCCCGCGGCGCGTCAACTGATGTCGGCGGCGCATTCAAATGTGAGAACACCGGCGTGTGCGGAGCTTCGGTAATTGCGCCGGCAACGATAGAAGCAACCGCGGATCGAAGCCTCGTCACGTCGCCCTTGCCGTTGGGATGAACTCGATTGGTGAGCAGCACTACGAATGTCTCGCTTGCCGGATCGAGCCAGATGCTGGTGCCGGTGAAGCCCGTGTGTCCGAACGTGCCGACGGGGAACAGATCGCCTCGATTCGAAGAGTAAGAAGTGTTGACGTCCCAACCGATGCCTCGCATTTGAGAAGTAGGAAGCGTTTGGGCGCTGACCATTCTCTCGACTGTGTACGGCGCGAGGATGCGAGTTCCGTTGTACTCGCCTTTGTTAAGAATCATCTGGCAGAAGATTGCGAGATCATCGGCCGTCGAGAAGAGTCCCGCGTGTCCGGCTACGCCTCCCATCTCGTAGGCTCGCGGGTCGTGAACTTCACCGCGCATCCATCGGCCTTCGCGGTTTTCGGTGGGAGCCGTTCGCTCTTCGGCAGAAAACGGTACTTGGGGCGGCCGGAATCCATAGTCTTTGCTGGGCCCACGCTTTCGCTGCCTACCATTGCGCTGCGTCGGGTCGTTGGCGCTCAGCTCTGATTTCTGTTTGTCTAACGTGGATCCCGAACCAGTATCATATGTCACTCCTCGCCCCGCTTGCGTGCGAACTATCGGTCTATACGCAGTATCTCTCATCGCCAGGGGATCGAAAATGTTTATGGAAGCGAAGAGATCAATGCTTGTGCCTGACACGCGCCGGATGATCTCCGCCGCAACGATGAAGCCCACATCCGAATAAACGAATCGCGTCCCCGGTTCGTAGCTGAGACGCAGCTCGCAGATCTTCTCGATCGGATCGATCTTACCGACGTAGTCCGCGATCTCATTGTCGGGAGGCAGTCCCGCTCGATGAGTCATTAACTGCTCGATCGTGACCCGCTCTTTGCCGAACCTGGCGAACTCGGGAATGTAGAGCGCTACGGGATCAGCGAGACTCACCTTTCCGCGCTCGACCAGGATCATCATCGACGTTGCAGTCGCGACGATCTTCGTGAGCGACGCGAGATCGAAAATCGTATCGACGGTCATCGGCTCGCGGGTGGGTTCAAGCGCGCGGTCGCCGAAGGCTTTGCGATAGACGATCCGGCCTTTGCGGGCTACAAGCACGACGGCGCCCGGCGTGTCTTTGCGAGCAATCGATTCGAGGACGGCTTCATCGATCTTTGAAAGCCGTGCGCTGGACATGCCGGCGGATTCGGGTGTCGCGGGCGTGAGGTGGTTTGCGCGTTGGGCGAGAAAGGTTGAGGGAAGGAGGAGAGAAAGCGCAATAACCGAGATCAGGGGTTTGTAAGTCGACGTTTCGCGCAAAGACGCAAAGAACCGCAAAGCCCGCAAAGCCTGCAAAGCCTTGGCGAGCTTTGCGGTCCTTTGCGTCTTTGCGCTAAGAATTTCCTTCATGCTCAATGCCCTCCGGCCCCGATCTCAGCCGCAACTTCATTCGACCCCGCTTCCGCCGGTTGTCTTGTAATCATGCTAACTCCGTAGCCGATCATCAAGCAGACAGCCGTCCCCGCCAGCACATACCAGGTCCACGCGAGCGGCGTAAAGACCTTAACAGCAAGCATCGAAATCAAAGACACTCCCATCCCGGTCATCACACCCGTTTGATTCGCGCGACGAGTAAGCACCCCAAGCAGAAACGCTCCCAGCAATGGTCCATATACCAACGAAGCGATTGTCAGGCCCGTCGTGAATACCGATCCCCAACTGCTCGCCAACACCGCGATGCCGATCAACGCTATTCCCCACACCGCGGTGAGCCGGCGCGACAGCTTCAACAAACTCTCGTCGCTCTTATCACGGCGGGCGAGCGGCTTGTACAAATCCAGCACGGTAGTCGATGCAAGCGAATTTAAAGAGCCGCTCAGATTCGACATTGCCGCCGCGAAGATCGCCGCAATCACGAGTCCCTTCGCCACATGCGGCAGCCGCTCGACTATGAAGAGCGGAAAAACATCATCGTTGTTTGGAGATTGTGTGTTGATGGGATAGAACCTGGCGTATGCGAACAGCATCACGCCGATGATCAGGAACAGCCCGAATTGAAACAGCACCACGAACCCGCTCACGATGATCGCCTTCTGGCTGTCTCGCTGATTACGGCAGGTAAGCAGTCTCTGCACAAGCAACTGGTCCGTGCCGTGTGACGCCATGGTGAGGAACGTGCCGCCCAGCAATCCGGCCCAAAACGTCAGCGGCAGACGAAAGTCCCACGAGAAAGAAATGATTTGAAATTTGTTTGCCGCCTGTCCGGTTTCGGCGACGGTGGACCATCCGCCCGGGATCAACTTCATCAACATATAAGCCGCCAGCAGCGAGCCCCCGATGTAGATCACAAGCTGAATCAAGTCTGTCCAGATGACCGCGGCGATTCCGCCTTCGAACGTATATATCAGCGTGAGCATCCCTACAATTAAGATCGACCAGAACCACAGATGAGGCAGCCCGGGAATGCTTGCGGTGAGCACGGCGCTCAACACCAGCGACGCCGCGAAGACTCGAACGCCTTCGGCGAGCGCTCGCATTATCAAAAACAGCGAGGCCGCGAAGTTTTTTGTACGAACCCCGAATCGACGCTTCAGAAGCTCATACGCCGTCAGCAGCTCGCCCTGAAAATAAGCGGGAATGAACAGCAGGCTGATGATGATCCTCGCGACGATGTAGCCGATGACCACCTGCAAATAAGTCAGGCTCCCGCCCTGCTCGGGACGCGCGAAGGTCGAATACGCCAGCGCCGGCACGCCGATCAACGTCAACGTGCTGGTTTCTGTCGCGACGATCGAGAGGCTTATGACTATCCACGGAGTGTTCTTCGAACCAATGAAGTAGTCTTTCACGGTTCGCTGAGACCGGCGGAACAGCGTTCCGAAAACGGTTATGCCTACAAGATAGGCGACCAGCACAAAGTAATCGATCGCAGAGAATCCCACTCAACACTCCGTCAAAGAGTAAAAAGCCCAGCGTTCTAAGGTTCAATCCTCGGCGTGCGGCAACCTGAAGGTTGAACCCTGAACCCGTAAGACTGACTAATAGATGAAAACGAATAACAGAAAGTAGAATCAGAACCAAGTAAACGATTGGAGAAACCGATCCAGCGTGAGAATCGGCGCTCCTCTCGGGCTCAATCGCAAGCGTTGCATGGAAAACGCCCGGAACCAATCGATAGTGTTCGGCCAGGTCAAGAGTCATCTCAGAATCGAAAGGTATATTGAAACTTCCCTGAAAACTTTGTCTCGACGGCGCGAAAGCTCAACCCGCCGCGTTGATCTTGAAGCCAGCCTTGATTGAACACCAGGAACACCTCGTTGCCTGGTCTGAGAATCCAGCGCACCCGACTCTGCCAGCCCATGTTTCTCGACTCATTGTCGAACTGGATGAGGTTGAAGAAGGTCAGGTACGGACTCACTGAGTAATTCGCCCTGACGGTGAAGACTCGCGCCACGAAGTTTCCCTCTTTGAGCCGCGCAAATGTCTGATCCCATCCCGCGCTCATAAGCAGGTGCGGTGCGATCTTGTACTGAAACGAAGTCGAGAACTGATTCGCATTGCCTGACCAGTAGCTGCCGAACCACCACGCGTTGTCGAACTTCCATCGCCGCTTCGAAGCAGTGTTGACCTCGAAGCGCCATCGCGTGAACCGGTAATCGCCTGGCGGCAACACAACGCCTTTGGCAATCTCAAACGGTTCGAAGAGTCTTTCGAACTGCGGCGCGTAGTTGAACTCGACGTGTTCGCCCGAATTCAGATTGTAGTTGATCGGCGCGGTGAAAAGCCGCCAGCTTTCGGTCCTGCCCTTGTCAATTCGCCTGAAATGGTTGAAGAAGAATTCGTGAAACATCTGCTTGACGTTCAGGAAGTCTTTCGGCCGAGGGTCAAACTCGAAACCGAGGCTCAGCTTGTCCACACCAGATCTAGGCACGAACCCGAGAGCCGGCAGAAAGTTCTCGCCTATGCGCTTCCACGACGCTGACGCGCTCCATAAGTCATTCGGACAAGTCACGCCCAATCCATATGAGTAGTCCTTGCCACGCAGACCTTGATTCATCGTTTTCAACACAAAACCATCGACGCCGAAGTTGCGGTCGTTACCAAGAAACTTCGAAGTGAACAGGCGCACGTCACCGCCAAACGTGCGGCTCGATGAAGATCGTTCGGGATTGCCTTCAGTGTAGATGCCTCCGACGTAAGACTGCTTCAAGAAATCGCGCTTTACTCGTGCGACAAAGAAGTTCTTCGCGTCTGTGAAATCCGTTTCGCGAGTCCGCACGGCAATCACGCCGATTGTGTATGGACCCTCCTTTCCGGTCAGCTTTGTCCCGGCCAGTATCGGCACCTCCTGACCGTTCAGCAGTCCGATACGTCGACTAAAAAATGGGATAACGTCGGCTTCGTCGTCGCTGTCCGGGCCAACGCTGAACACGCCGGCGTTCTCAAGGAAGAACGAGCGCTTCTCAGGAAAGAACAATTCGAAGCGAGTCAGGTTTATTTGGCGACTGTCAACTTCAGTCTCGCCAAAGTCGGTGTTGATCGTTGTCGTCGACTTCAGGCTAGGGGTGATGTTGTAAAAGACATCAAGTCCGGCCTTGGCGCTGGTATCGTTTCCAGTATCAATGTTGTGCAACGCTTTCGCCGAGACGAATGGACGAACATCGAGCCCGCGACCCTGATGAATGCTGTTCAAGCCGCTTATCTCGCCTGCTTCGGAGACCTGAAAGAACTTCAAATCCAACTTCGGCGATGCCCATCGGTCCTCTTCCAGCTTGCGCTTGATGGTCCGCGAAAAGTTGAAGCCCCACACCTGTTCGCCGCTCTTGAAGCCAATGCTCTTGAATGGAATTGCGAACTCGGCGGTCCAGCCAGCTTCGGATTTATGAGTGCGGACGTACCATATCGCGTTCCAGTTCCTGTTGAGCTGGCCGTTCTCTATGATCAGTCCGTCCACCAGAGCGCCCAGCGGGTTAGTCGAAAAGTAGAAAGCGTTGCGCCTGTCGTGAAAGCTGTCGATCAGCAGCTCGATCCGGTCGTCTGCCGAAAGATCGGCATCGCGTTCCATCTGAGTACCGATGATCCTCTTGGGTTCGGAGTCGTAGCAGGTGACTCCGATATAGAGGTTCTCATCATCGTATAGCAGCTTTAGATCAGTCTTTTCCGTTGCTTGCTCGCCTGGATGCGGATCGCGTTGAAGTATGTCCCCGACCGTAACGGCTTCGAGCCAGTCCGGCTCGTTGAGGCGCCCATCAATAATTATTCGTGACTTTGCTCGCGCGACCGTTGCTCGGGTCTCTCCCGATCCGACTAGCGTGGCCGCCAAACCTGTGCCGAAACCATCAAAAACATAGACGATTAGGAGCGAGGTCAGGAAGATCGCTGCCCGCACCGGCGGTAGGTACGATGCCCGTCGATCGAATGTCAACTTCCTGACTTTTTTCATCGGATGTCTTGGTTCGAATGTGGTACTGGCTGACCGATGAACCGCAGTTGATCAGTGCAGCAACGCTTTGACCCCGGCATAGAGAATTCCGCACACTATTGCGCTGGCCGCAATCTTCGCTACATCGATCTTAAGGAACACGATGGAGACGAAAGCAATAGCAGCCATCATAAGACTGGGAACGCCAACGATGGCTTCGCGCGCGAGATCTATCGATACAACCACAATCACGCCGACGACGGCGGCGCTGACGCCTGAGAGAAACGCCTGAACCAGGCGATTGTTGCGAAGCTGTTCAACATACCGCGCTCCCAGGAGCACGAACACGAACGATGGGAGAAAGACGAATATGGTGGCAACGACCGCACCCGGAATGCCCGCAGCAATGTAGCCAACGAAAGTCGCGAACAACATGAACGGACCGGGAGTCGCGACGCTGATCGCGACGCCGTCCAGCAACTGGCCCGATGTTACCCAGTGATGATTCTCGACGGCGCCCTGTTGGAGAAATACCAGTGAGGCGTAAGCCCCGCCGAAGCTGAAAAGACCAGTCTTCAGGAAGAGCCAGGCCAACTGGAACAACTTGCTATCAAACAAGCCGATGTTCCCGAGTCCGATGATTGGAGGAAGCGCCAATGACGCAAATCGCAGTCGGGGTCGAGCGGTTACGAACAGCAGATTCAGAGCGCCAGCCAACAGGAGGATTAGCAGGAAATTGACTCCGGCAAAGAACATCGCCAGGAAAGCGCCGACTAGCAGTATTCCGAGCATTGCGCTCTTGATTGTTGCCGTTCCAAGCTTGATGATTCCCGCCCCGATGATTCCCAGAACTGCGGGCTTGAGCACATAGAGCGCGTCATTGACTTGCGGAAGGCTGCCATACGCGAGGTACAGCCAACTGAGAACGATCATCACCAGCGCGCCCGGAACGATGAACGTAACGCCGGCCGCGATGCCGGCCAAGACCCCTCGCTTGATATACCCGACATAGATAGCGAGCTGTAGCGCTTCGGGACCGGGAAGCATATGGCAGAAGCCCATGATGCTTACGAAGCGTTCCTTCGATAGCCACGCTCGACGCTCAACCATGTGATTGAACATCATGGTTATCTGGGCGACGGGTCCGCCGATGTTAATAAAGCCAAGCATGAGAAAGTAGAGAAAGACCTCGCGCCATTTCGGCATATGTTCGCCGGTCTGCGGGGGTGCATTGCGATTCGCTTCTTCCAGATTCGCTTCTTCCAGATTCGCTTCTTCCAGATTTGCTTCTTCCATTTGATTCGATAGCTTACGAACGATCGGCAACGTAGCTTGACACTATTCGACTGGCGCGACTCTTTGCCGGCAATACGCGTACAGGGCGTCGTACACTACGAACTGTTTTTCCAGTACCTCGTGATCGTCTTTCAACCCAAGATGTCTGAAGCCCTCCGCGATCGCCTTCAGCCCCGCCGCCTCCGGCTCGACATAAAGGTCGGTGCTTACGTCTGCGCCATGCACGATCCTGGAAAGAAGCTTAATGGCGGGATCATCGATCTCGTACTTATCGACGATTGTCTCGAAGCTGCACTTGCCTGCGTGATGCCCGAGCTCCACTCCAGTCACATCGAAGGGTATCGCGCCTTCGCGTTGCGACACTTCCATGACTTGCTCAGGCGGAACGAACAAGAATTCGGCGTCGGGGTCGACGAACTTTTTGATCAGCCACGGGCATGCAACGCGATCGACTTTCACCCGTTCTCGAGTAATCCACTTCATCGCCGTTCTCCTTGCGGTTTCAGTTGACGCTTACTTTGGCGCATTCCGCAGCGCCCCTTAAATCGCAGGGCCGTTGGCAGTGCTATTTGACTACGGCGTCGTAGACAATCATGCGCGACACTGGATGGCCGTCTTCCTGTTCTTCTGGCGTGTACACGCGATGTGTTCTAACGTCCACAGCAAGACTATGTACCTTTCTCTGAACGGGAAAATCTTCAAGCTTACGAAAATGATTTGCGTCGTCTTCCTGGAACACAGAAATTGCGCCGCTGGAACAAGCGACGTAGATGCGGTTCAGGCCCGGATCGAATTTGACGACGTCACCTCCAGCCGCTGTGGGCAAATGCGCAATCGGCTTATGAGCATCAAGATCGACCACGGTCATCATGTTGTTCCCTTCGCACTGGAGAAACGCGCGATGATTTTCGGGATCGAGCGCCATTCCGTGATTGCCTTTGCACTCTCCTACCGGGTAACGCCCAACAACTTTGTCGGTGGATGGATCGATCACAGCTAAAAGGTTTTGATCCTGAAGATTGACGTAGACCTTCCGCGCGACGGGATCGTATTGGGGCATTCCGGTCTCGCTCGCAAAGTGAATGGTGTTTACAATCTTGTCTTCTGTAACATCCACGACCGCCACTGCGCGCCCGCGCTCGTCTGAAACGTACAGCTTGTGAAAAGGCTCAGCGTACGCGCTGCCGTCCGGCTTAGCTAAAGTCGGAAGCTTTTTCACTACGCGCATCTTGTCGAGATCGATTACACCGATCTTGTTTTCCAGCCAATCGGACGTGTAGACCTTATTCACGTCTGGGGCGTACTCGACCCCCTCGACACCCGGCACATCGGGAATGGCCTTCACCAGCTTGTTGGTCTTGAGGTCGATGACGTAGAGAAGGCCTGCCGCGAGATGAGCCGAGAGCAAGTAGCCATGCTTGTAGTCAATCGTCAAGTAATCGAACCGCTTGCCCGGCGGACCCGGCAGATCAAACGCGTCGATCTTCTTCAATGTTTGGCTGCGGGCCGCGGGCGCGAGCGCCACTAGTAACGCGATGATCCACCACGCTCCAGATAGCCGACTTGCTGCTGCCTCAAAAACCAGACTCGTGCGCATCGGTATTCTCCTCTCCCTGACCAACAGAAAGGCCGGTCAACTCCCACGGCTTATTTCACCGACGGTAGCTGGTGGGATAGTTCAGGATTCCGCTGTCTCTCAGGCACGTGGATTCGAGATACCGGAGCCGCGATACGTCGGATCAGCTAAGGCGAGCTTATAGCCAACAACTGCGATCACAACGGCGCCAGTTGGTATATGCGTGCCTCGTTGCCCGACAGCGCTCCGATCTGCGCGTTCGGGGCGGGACCATCGTCGCCGTCGGCGATACAGTCCTCAATCCATGCCCCGCAATCGATCAGCGCGAAGAAGCCTCCATCGGCACCTTCTCGTACGGCGATGCGAGCGTGATGGGTATGCCCGATCACCGCTACTTTCAGGTTCATTTGGTACTGTGCGTTCGCTCGCTTGCAGCACTCGTAGGCCGATTCAAGATATAGAAGATTCTGCTTCGGGGAGGCGCCCGGTGTTTGAACGTTCCAGCGCGCCGGTACTTCGTCCAAAACGTCTTCCTGTGCACGTCCGATGGTTGCCGGCTGCTGGGCCTGGATGTATTGGCGATACTTTCGGCCGCCGTGTGATTGGCGGATGAGAGTTATCATTTCCCCAAGCCGATGATCAACAGCCGTCACATTGGGAGCAAACAGATACACAAACACATTCTGAACAGCATCGGGGAGCGACTCGACCCAATCGAAGATGTCGCCGTGCAGGAGCACTACGCTGGGAGCGGCATTGCCGTTGTCGGGAAGATAGTAGCGCCGTTCCCACGCCGTATAATCCGGCCAGCGATAAAGATCGAAGTCATGGTTGCCGAGCAGGAAACGCGTGCGGAGTTTTCGGTCCATGAGAGCGGTAACCAGGTCTTCGTGGTCATCTTTGATGGGTGACGCAACGTCAACCTGATCGTGTGCCCCATCCGCTTCGCGCCAAAGATCAAGAAAGTCGCCAAGCTGGTAAAGCTCGACGATCTCGTCATCCCCGGCGCCGGACCTCAATTGATTCAAGGCAAGGATGACGCTCGTGAGGAGGTCTGTATGGTTAGTCGCATATCTGAATGCGCCCTGAACCCGACGTCTCTCGCTGATGAGATGAATGTCGGGGATGAAAATCCGCATGTCCTTTGCGTCTGCAAAACCAAGTCTTTCGTCCCGGAGCGAGGCAACAAGTCTCACTCTCGCGACAGACTGAAGCGTTGCAAGAAGGCGATCATGCATCGTCGGCACTCCTATCTTTTCATCCGAGGTGGAATAGCCTTGACTACGAGAAGCTCCACCAGCTTCTTCTGGTGATGGTAGAAAATCCACCAATACTTGTCGTCAGTCACGGCAACCGGGTCGATGGCGGGCGGGGCCTCCTCGCGGGCATCGACAACTTGCCTGATCGGCGGTTTCGAAAACCAGTTCTTGAAAGTTTGTTTCTCCGTCAGATCTTCAAGAGAAAGGTTCACCGGATCGCTGAGCTTGTCCAGAAGCGCTGCATAGCGCCTCTCGGCGTCGGGATCGGCTATCTCTCTTCCTATGCGGTCGGTGTCCCCACCTGCCTTGAAGAAGCGCAACAGACGCTCTCGAGCTTCAACGCTGAGAGGGAGTTTGAGCCGATCACGACTATTCACCTCGGTGCGGAATTTTGCTTCGCGCACCGTTACATAGGTAACCGGACGCGTGCTGCATCCTGCAACGATGAGAAGTCCGGTGGCGAGGAACAGCTTGCACTGACTCATTGGGGGCCCCTGATGTTTTTCGAAGCAATCAAAACTCGATTATCGGCGGCTTAGACCAGAAGCTTATAGCCGGGTCGACCTTCTGATATTCGAGCAGAATCTCGTGAACGTCGTACGGGTTCGTGTTCTTCCCGGTAAACACAGGCCGCAAGACCTGGAAGATGTGTTCCACGCCCTGAGCATCGTCGATGTCGGTATCGCTAAGAAACTCGAGCGTCGTCGGATTACTGAAAAAGGTCAGTTGAAGATTGCCGTACAGGTCCGGCGTCTTGAAACTATCGACCTTCTCGAAACCCGGCGGCGGAGTATGGAGCTGGTCCGAAGCCTCGTTGAAAACGTGAGTGGGGATGCTGTTTTTCACAGCATCCCGCAGCTCTTTTGCCACCTTCGCGAAGAATCTGTCGCCCCTTAACCGAGTGAACGCAGTCACGTAGGAGAAACAATCCCGGGTGTCGGAAAACCTGGTCACCTTCATCTTGGCATAGATGTTAAGCATGCCCGCCTTTGCGACGTCGCCGACAGCATCATAGAGCGCCGCGCCGCGTTTGTCCTCGAAGCCCTCCACGATCGAAGCTTCGAGGACCGCCTTCAAGTCGTCGCCAAGCGAATCGAAAGGCGGAGCGTCGATTCCGGTAACTCTACCGGCGTCGATGGGCAGGACGACGGCGTGTCGCACGGTCTTGTCTTCAAGCACGCGGAGGAATTTGCTCACCGGCCTTCGACGAAGGGGAAAAACCTGGAGATTGAATATTCCCCCCTGGGTGCTGTCCAACTCCTCGATCCGCAGCGACTTTGTTGTCGGGTGATTCGCTTCGTGCACGCTCTGGCTTAACACCTGATGCTTGAGCAGGACATCAACACGGTCACCGGGTCTCTCTCCGTAGACATCAAAAAAGTCGAGAATCAGATTTCCTGTGCCGTCCATTTTTCACCTCTTTGAGACTGTGCGAGGTTCGTAGTTCGGAAGTTTGTAGCTTGCACTTACCATGAACTACGAACTTCCGCCTGAAGGCCGAACTACGAACATTGCTCTCACACAGTCTCCTTTGTCTGGGAGCGCGCTTACGGAAGCGCGTTTGTGACTGCCTTCAGCGCCTGAGCCGCGATAGTCATTGTCGGGTTAGCGGCGAGCGCTCCGGGAATCGCTGCGCCATCCACAACGTACAAGCCATCGAGCACTTGCTTGGAAGCAGCGGGCTTGCCGGCGTCGAACACCTGGCCAAACTCGTTGACGACGCCGGTTTCGTGCGTATCTCCGATGGGACAACCTCCCAGCGGATGGGTGATGACGAGTTTCTTGGGTCCGAGCAACCCTTGCCACCCCGGCAGCGGCAGGTAATGACCGCCCATCGAATCGCAGAAGTGCTTCAGCAAGCCTTCGACGGTCTGCCATAACGGTTGCTGGGCGACCGGCTGCGTCCACCCAAGATCCAACTGATCGTGGTCGATTCCTCCCAGTTCCAGTTTGCCGGTTGCATCGTCCTGACCCATGCAGTTGAAGAAGAAGATGTTGGAAACCATCTCATTTTCGGTTTGAGATTTATTGGGGTTGTAGGTGTCAGGCGTTTCAAACAAACGCTCGGTAAGGTTCGAATTCCACAGTGAGCTGATCAGGTTGAAGAACGAGGCGCTGCCTCCGAGATTGTCCATTACCTCCAATCCCTTGCTGATAAAGTCGGCGAACATCGCTGGAATGGCGCAATCTTCAATCTTGATGAACTTGCCGTCAAAGTTCAGTTGAACGTGAGAAGTGTTGATTGGGCCGCGGGTGCTGTAGACCGGGTTCTTCGTCTTGTAGCAGAAGGCGCCGAAGTCACCGTTCGTCGAGAACTTCGAGCCTAGCGAATCCGGGTTCAGCGGCAGGCCTTTCTTCAGCGACCGGAGCAGAATCTCAGTCGTGCCGAGTACGCCCGCGCCTAGAAACACCGTCGATGCGGTCACCGTCTTGGTGTCGCCGTGATTCATACGATCCTCGAATGTCACTTCGTAGCCCAGGGCAACTTTCTTGAGGAAGAGCACCTTCGCCTTCGGCATCAGCGTCACGTCCTGAGAAGGATCGGTGAGTATCTGATTGAACAACGTTTTGTTGAGAGTGTGCCGTGCGCCGGGCAAGCACCCAAGCATGCAGCGGCCCTGCCGTTCGCAGAAGGTGTGGAAGCGATTTGCGTCGCTATCGACGCCTCTATTAGGGTCGTATTCCGTAACCGCAAGGTCCAGAGGCGCCCAATCCATTGGGACGCCGAGTGTCGTTGACACGTCTTTGGCGGCGTCCCTCAGCACACGGCTGCGGTCAAGGTACAAGTAATCGTCGGTAGAGAGATTGGATACATCGCGGCCGGGAAGCGGGACTTTCGTGACAACCTGATTTAACCAGCCGCGATTCGCTTTCGGCCGGTTGCCCGGGTCGCCTTCCATCCAGTGACGCGCAGCCACAAAGTCCGCGCCGGTCAGGTTGAGGCCGATTCTTGTCAACGCCTCGTCCCTTGGTTTGATCGTAACGTTCGAATAAATCAATGAGCCGCCACCGACTCCGCTAGCGGTAAGAACATCCGCCTGATGAAACATGGAATACTGGTAGAGGCCATCCTTATTAGCGCTACTGCGAAGTGCGGCGACGAAGTCCAGCAATCCATTTCGGTGGTCGGGTCGAGGCCAGTACTGCACCGGCATGTTGTGCTGCGCCGCCCAGTCAATGAACGGAGGCTTCGCCGAGACCGGCGGCTTGCCAAGCTTGTCCGGACTAAACCACCACGTGCCTCGTTCGAGGAGCAGAACCTTCTTATGCTTTGCGGCGAGTCGGGTAGCTGCTACGGTGCCGCCGAAACCAGTGCCAATCACGATCGCGTCGTAATGGTCCATATTCATATCCTCCGCTTCGAGGCCTTTATGCTGTCCTCGGTTGGAATTCAGCCATTGACCCCGAATTTCACGGAACATCGAACGGAGCGGTTCTTGATGATCAGAGTGACAAAACTTTTGATGTTCGCGGCCATCGCGCTCCTTCCGGTGTCGGAATGTCGAGAAGCCAGGATGTTGATCGGCACCTAGTATAGACGCAAATGCGGTAATATGTCCTTCAATTTTGTTATGATTTTGATCTCTCTGACTTCGATCCAACGCGTAGAGTCCGGTTAATTGAGTTGCCGACTTGTGACGTGTGCTCAGTCCTTCGCGTGCTTTGCGGTCCTTTGCGTCTTTGCGTTGAGTATTGGGTTTTGAAGGAGCAAGACCCAATACTCAACGCAAAGGCGCAAAGGACCGCAAAGCACGCGGAGGTTATCAAGAGTCCGAAGGGATGGGATTATCCGCCGCCGCTTTGAGACTGTTGACCGTAGAAAGAACGATCGATTCAGTAGGGCCTATTCTCTTCATTTGGCGAAAAAGCTCAAAGGCCACATCGGCATATGTGAAGCGGGTTATTCCACGGTCCTCGAGAATCGTAGTCGCGTATCTGATGGCGCGATCTATTAATTTCAAATTGCTCGCTCGAACCCAGGTCATCACGTTCCCCTCGTAGCGCCCCAACCGCCCCATCACAAGCGTAGAGTGAATATTCAGGAGCAGCTTCAAGAGAATATGCCGAGCCAGCGGTGAAGCGCCCTCCCATCTCGATCTGTGATCCAGATTGCCCAATGAAAAGAACAATGAATCACCCTCATCAACGATTCTGAAGATGTGTTGAGAAAGATTCGGAAAACGCTTTTGCCTGCGCTCTATGATGCCCCTGCTAAAATCAAACCCGAGCAGGCGCGTCAAGCCGGCCTTTTCAAGATGCGCCCTCCAATCCAATGCGCGTGGTTGGCGTAAGAGCAATTTCGACCAGGCGCTCTCCGATGAATCGGCGTTGGAAAACAGGAGATACGCCAACGATGGCTGCGGATTCGGATCGTTTGAATTATCAAATGGAGCAAGGCTAAAAGTCGGTGACCGTTCAGTCGTGTCGGTGAGCACCGAGATCCCGAGCGTTTCCGACGTGTCGTAATAAACAAGCCCTGAGTTGTCGTAGATCGAACTCTCCGTCTCGATATACTTCGCGAGAAACTGGAAATCTGAATCACCGGCGAGTTCGATGATCTCGCGCCGCGCTGCGTCCGGATCATCGAATAGAAGCGCGATACCGATCGCTCCAAGCAGAACCGTGCTTGCCTGCATTCTGGTGCTGCCTGAGATCGCCATCGGTCCTACGGAGAGATTGATCTTCTCTATGCGGCCGTCGTCAAGGACTCGTTTCGATCGCTCGACGCGATTTCTTAATGCGCTATCAGGATTACAATACAGGAAGAACGGCCTTCTCCATGTTGAGTAAGCTGCGGCATGCTCGACCGCTCCGATTACAAACGGAGTCTCACCCCCCTCTGAGGAACAGATCAGCAAGTCGCCTTTCTGAAAACCCAGGTCCTTCAATTGCCGGACTGCAAACTGCGGCGCGTCTTCAAAGCTCTCGACGGCGCTTATGAGCGCCACGTCGCCGCCCGCCATAAAGCCGACGACGGAATCGCTAAGTTGTGGTGAGGCGCGTTGCCTCCACAATACCTCCAGTGTCAGAGACAGGCGGCCAGTCGCTCCGCAGCCACACAAGAACACTCGCCGTCCGGAGGAGACGGTGTCGGTTATGGCGCGCCGTAGTTGAAGGATTCTATCCATCTGACGTTCGAGGACGCCCAATGCTTCAACGTCGATCCCCTTCAAGATAGAGATCGCCTTGGGAAGATCATTCTTTGAGAGTTCAGATAAAGAAGTTGTCTTTGGATGACGTTGCTCAGTCGGAAGAGTTTCGAGTTGAAATTGCTTAGCGACCGCCAGAAACGCTCGTGCAGCCTCTTCGGGTGATTGGCCCTCGGTGAATATGGAAGGTTGTTTTGACAGCGGCATAGGTCAGTTAAATTATCCCGCCCTTATCAGTTTTGTGCACGATAGCGATGAATGATCTCGGTGATATCCCGCGGCGGCGGCGAAGAGAAACTGATCCAATCGCCGTTCGCCGGGTGATGAAACGCGAGCTTCGACGCGTGCAGGCAGAGGCGGATTGCGAATTGCGAATTTCGAATTGCGGATTGCTCATCTCGAGCGACGCCTTTCATTTCGCAATTCGCAATTCGAATTTCGAAATCCCTGTACATCTCATCGCCGACGATCGGATGACCGATGTGCGCGCAATGTATTCGAAGCTGGTTTGTGCGCCCGGTCACCGGCTCCAGTTCCAGAAGCGTAGCGCGCTCGAGCCGTTCGAGGACATTGAAGCGCGTTTCTGCAGGTCTCCCATCTTCCATCACTCGCCAGTGAGGAAGCTGATCGGCGTCTCGTCCGATGCGAGCGTCGATCGAGCCTGAATCTTGATCGACCGTTTCACGCACCAGAGCCACATATCTCTTCTCTATCAAACGCTTTCTAAAATGCCGTGAGAGAATCGTCAGCGCGCGAGGCGTCTTCGCAACGACCATCAGCCCGGACGTAGCTCGGTCCAGCCGGTGCACGAGTCCGGGCCTGGTGACGGATCGAGGGTTGAGGATAAAAGGCAGAGCGTCGATGCTCGATTGGTTCATATGATAAGCAAGCGCGTTGGCGAGTGTGCCGCTCTTGACGCTCATCGTAGGATGCACCAGCATGCCGGCGGGCTTGACGACCACGACCAACTGATCGTCTTCGTGGACGACCTCCAAAGGAATCGCTTCGGGGAGCATTGAGGTGGGAGCGCCTTCGTCAAAGGACAGGTCTACGGCGTCACCCTCCGCGATGCGATAGCCCGCTCTTCCCACAGCGCCATTCACAAAACACGCGCCGGCCTGAATCAGGTTCGCGATACGCATTCGGCTAAGGTTTCCGAAGCGTGACGCCAGGAACTCATCCAACCTTCGCCGGACATCCTGCTGTTCGATGCGAAACTGATATGAGCGAAGCATCAACTCATTGATTCATCGGGGCGCTCGAGTTGTCAAACCATGTACGGGCTGCCCTCGTCAGAAACCACCCGACGCCGCGAGCTTTGCGGTTCTTGGCGAGCTTTGCGCAAGGAATTCGCTCGAGAAGCAAAGATACGTTGAACGCAAAGCTCGCAAAGGACCGCAAAGCTCGCAAAGCGGTTTCTTCACAGTATCGGCTCGTTGAGACGAGTTCGGTTACTCCGCGGCCGCCCCTACATGGCGTACCACGAAGATCCTCAATGCCGTATCACGCGAACCGTGCGATCCGGGTGAACCAAACGAATGACCGCGTTCTGATTTATGCTGTCGGTTAGGCGTGAGCCATCCCCGAGCGGACCCTTCTGAAGCACAACGGTCGTGCCTTGTTTGGTTTTTGCCGGCTTCCTGAACGTCAGGCACAAGCCCGCTCTCTCGACGTCGAATCGCATAT